>Ga0209157_1003396_pt1 | contig 12253 bp, 17 predicted proteins | sample GraSoiAngelo_135_FD_185892 | JGI IMG/M metagenome (GOLD analysis project Ga0209157, IMG submission 185892) | Grasslands soil microbial communities from the Angelo Coastal Reserve, California, USA - 14_0929_05_40cm (SPAdes) (version 2) | ecosystem: Environmental > Terrestrial > Soil > Grasslands ... | reverse complement strand
CGAACAGGGAGGTCGACCTCCTCATTTCGACTCTATCGTCTCCAAAGCTCCTCGCGCGGCTTGGCAAGTCAGACTTCGATTTTCACGCCACCGCCTTTCTGTCCGCTCTCGGGGTCGTGGGGCTTTTCACACTGGCGAGGCTGGTTGCGTCGGCCGAGGTAAGGCAACTTCTCTCCCCCCGCTCCTAGCAACGTATATCTTCAAGCCATCGAGGGCTTAGGACAATGTCTCAAGAAAGTATCACGCTACCTCTCTGCACTTCTTGCAACAGGCCTGTAACCCCCGGAGAGAAGGCGGTGAAGTTCTCCTGTCCCAACTGCCACGAGGTTCTCATCTGGCGGTGCCAGAAGTGCAGAAAATTCACCCGCAGGTACAAGTGCACCAACTGCGGCTTCGAGGGCCCCTAGTGACCTGAATGGGCTCGTACGTCATCAGGGTCAAGGTGCTCCCATCAGACGCCAGCGTGGACATCGAGAAGGTAGTCGACTCGGTTAAGAAGAACCTCGGCTCCGAAGCCCAACTGAGGGGCAAGAGCGTCGAGCCGATAGCCTTCGGTATCTCTGCGGCGGTCCTTGACATCGTCGCACCCGAAAAAGAAGGGAGCATCGAAACCGTGGAGAGGCTCGTCTCCTCGGCTCCTCTCGTAGGACAGTATGAGACGATCGGCGTCAGCAGAATGTCGAGCAGACTGCCGCCGCGCTAGCCCGCAGGGGAGGGGCGTGGGGTTGCAGAAACCCCATAAGCTCGCAGGCTGGCGTCTTCTGCCATGACCACCCTCGAGGTGTTCCTTGCAACATTCGTGCTTCTCCTTATCCTTGTCTCAGGCCTCGCGTTCTACCTCGCCCTTCTTTACCGTCGCAAGTGGCAGGAAAGGCAGACCAAGGCCTACGAGATGGGAGGGAGGCAGGTCCGGGGCGACATGTACCAGCTTCTCGGCACATTTGCTTCTCTCGAAGAGTACGAGCAAGTCATTCTCCTATCGACGACCTCGAAGCAGGCCTCCCTCGACCTGCTGGGAGTGAAGGAGGACGAACTTCATTTCATAGAGTTCAAGAAGAGGGGGTCGCAGCTCCAGACGCCCGAGAGAAAGATCAAGAGGTTGGTCGATGAGTCGAAGGTGAAGTACGTCGTGAAGGACGTCGAATTACCGGGGCGTTTTGAGATGGACGATAGGAATCCCGCCGGAGGCTCCGAATAGAGCCCGCGTGAGCAGAGCTTTTATACCACTCGAGTGACATCTCGCCACTCCTGTCTGTTCTTAGAACGTGAATCAAGCATGCGTGCACCTCTAAAATTCACTGCATACGAATGGTTAAAGGAGGAGAAGAGCGCCAGTGACGAAGAGCTACTCGCGGCTCTGAACAAGAACGGGAACAAGTGTTCTGTAAACGAGTTGAACAAGGTCCTCATGCATCTCGAGATTCTCGGGTTGGTGAGCATACGCTGGATTGCGAAAGAGAAGAGGAGGATCGAGGTCGTCGAGAAGCCCCCCGAGGATCCCCTGAAGAGCCGAGCCAGTTAACGTATTAATCCGCCTTCGGGTCGACCAAGTCGCGACATGGGTGTCGACCTTGGAGAGATTATTCCGAGAGAGAAGGTGGAGCTGGAGCAGCTTTCTGGCTGGAAGCTCGCGGTCGATGCATACAACACCCTCTACCAATTCCTGGCGATAATCAGGGGAGCGAGCGGGGAGCACCTGAAGGACTCGAGCGGGAGGGTCACCTCTCACCTCAGCGGCCTCTTTTACAGGAGCCTGAATCTACTCGAGCTCGGAATGAAGCTGGTCTACATCTTTGACGGCAAGCCGCCAGAGCTGAAGGCGACTGAGATTGAGAGGAGGTCGAATCAGCGGAGGGAGGCGCAGGTGCAGTACGTCAGGGCCATTCAAGCAGGGGATATTCCCGCGGCGAGGAAGTACGCTGAGGCTTCGACCACCCTTCGACGCGATATGGTCGCCGAGGCAAAGTTACTCCTCGATGCGATGGGTCTTCCGTGGGTAGACGCGCCCTCGGAGGGTGAGGCGCAGGCAGCAGTAATGGCGGCGGAGGGGACCGTGAACGGTGTAGCGTCTCAAGACCACGATTCTCTTATCTTCGGTGCGCCCGTCCTAATCAGGAACATAACCATCTCCGGAAGGCGAAAGCTGCCGAGCAAGGGAATCTTCATCAACGTCCAACCCGAGCGGATAGTCCTCTCGAACGCTCTTCGCGAGCTCGGGTTGACTCGTGAGCAGCTGGTGGACCTCGCCATCCTCCTCGGGACCGATTTCAACCCCGACGGATTTCAGGGAGTAGGTCCAGTCAGGGCACTGAAGTTCATAAGGCAGTACAAGCGTCTCGAGGAGATACCTGAGTTGAAGGAAGCCATCTCTGCGATCGATTACAACTCGATAAGGAATATCTTCCTCGAGCCACCCGCCCAGAAGGGAGTCAAGCCGCAGTGGGGGAGGGTAAACAGGGAGAAGGTAATCTCCTTCCTCGTCGACGAGCACTCCTTCTCCCTCGAGAGGGTCGAGGCGGCGATGAAGAGGCTTGTAGAGGTCGAGTCGACCAGGTCTGAATCATTGGAGAAGTGGCTGGGTTGACCAGGGAGATACCCACCAACGCTTCGCTTCTCAGCAGGCTGGAGCGGGAGGGAGTTCTCCGCACTGGCGCCGTCCGGGAAGCGATGCTCTCAACACCACGCGAGCTCTTCGTCTGGGACGGCTACCGGGACGAGGCGTATGTGGACTGGCCCCTCCCCCTCGGAAGGACAGGCCAGACCATATCCGCACCTCACATGGTCGTGATGATGCTGGAAGAACTCGACCTTCGAGCGGAGATGAAGGTACTGGAGATAGGTTGCGGGAGCGGCTGGAACGCGGCCTGCATCGCTAGTATCGTGGGAGCTCGAGGAAGTGTGGTCAGCGTCGAATTGATCGAGGAGTTGGTTGAGTTCGCGACGAGAAACATCAGGCGCGCCGGACTCGAGAAGATAGTTGAGATACACCATGGCGATGGCTCGAAGGGCTGGCCTCCATTCGAAGCGGAGGAGATCTACGACCGGGTAGTACTCACCGCGGCGACATCGCGAATTCCGGATTTTCCAGTTCGTCAGCTCCGCCGAGAAGGAGTCCTCCTCTTACCCCTGGGAGACTCTCCAGCTCAGATTCTTACAAGAGTGGTGAAGGACCGTGCAGGTTACTTGTCGACTCGACCGGTGTGTCCGTGCGTCTTTGTTCCGCTCGTCAGGAGTGAAGAGGCCTGAAGCAACAGGTCACACTGAAGGATATTGAGGCTGCAGAGAGCAGAATCAGCAAGTACGTCCCCCCCACACCCCTGGAGCTCTCCCCGAGGCTTTCGCAATTAATCAAGAGAGAAGTTTACCTCAAGCTGGAGGTCTTCCAGCCGATCCGGGTCTTCAAGATCAGGGGCGCCCTCAACAAGATTCTCTCGCTCCCCGACAGTTCAGTTCGACGAGGGGTGATTACTGCCTCCTCGGGAAATCATGGGCTCGCGGTCGCCTATGCCTCGAGGGTCTTCGGGATCGACGCGACTGTTTGTGTCCCGACGAAGGCAAACCCTCAGAAGGTCGCGGCCATCGAGGAGCAGGGTGCTGAGATAATTCGAAGCGGCGCCTCCTACGACGACACCTACCTAAGCGCGAGAAGGATCGCCTCGAGGAGGCATCTGACCTTCATCCATGCATTCGACGACAGGGACGTGGTCGCTGGGCAAGGGACCTGTGGCCTCGAGATTGCTCGGCAGGCGCCCGACCTCGGCTCAGCCGTGGTCTCGATAGGCGGAGGCGGCTTGATCTCGGGTATCTCGATCGCCCTCAAGAGTCTTCTCGATGGCGCATCGGTCCACGGCGTCCAGACCACCGCCTCCCCCTCGATGTACGAATCAGTCAGGCAGGGGAAGAGGCTCGGGGTGAAGCGGCGTCCAACGATTGCCGACGGGATGCAGGCGACTCCCGGGCGGCTGACCTTTGATATCGTCTCGAGATACGTCGACAGCATCGCCCTGGTTTCAGACGCTGAAATCGAAGACGCTATGATCGACCTGATGCTGACAGCCAGACTACTCGTCGAGCCTTCAGGGGCGGCGCCTCTGGCGGCGGTGAAGAACTCCTTGAAGTTAGCCGATGGCAAGAAGGTTGTCCTTGTCGTGAGCGGCGGAAACGTCGCATTCTCGCTGCTAACCAAACTGCTCCGTTCTAGGAGGATAGCCTCAGGAAGCTCTTGAGGTCCCTCGCGAGGAGGGCTTTGTTGCTTCTGGCCTCCTCCCCCAGTATGCGATGAGTCACCCTTCCGTAGTCGTGGCCGGGGTAGATGACAGTCGTGTCTGGAAGCTTCATTATCGAGCCGTGAAGACTCGCGAACAACTTCTCGGCGGAACCACCCGGCAGGTCTGTCCTCCCCCAGCCTCCGATGAACAGCGTATCGCCCGTCAAGAGGTTTTTCCCGTCGTAGAGGCAGATGCTGTCCTCTGTGTGTCCCGGCGTGTGGATGACCCTCACACTCTCCTCTCCCACCAAAATCTGGTCATCGCCGCGCAGTCGCCTGCCACCTCCGAGAGACGAGTTTTCGTGAATCAGCACCTCTGCACCACACTTCTCTGCCAGCTCGTGCAGGGTCGTCGTGTGGTCAAAATGACCGTGTGTCGCAACGACGTACTTTATTCTCGTCCCCGCACTCTCGGCGGCCTCGAGGATAGGCTGAATCTCCCAGCCAGAGTCTACCACGAGCCCCTCCCTCGCCAGCGGGTCCCCGAGGAGGTAGACGAAGTTCTCCATCCGCCCCACCTTTATCTGAATGACGAACATGCTATGGGATTCCTATCGGGACGACGACGACCTGGCCTGTGAACTCGCTCCGCCTCTTCAGCCCGACCTTGGCTTTGTGGAAAGCTATCGTGACATCAGCCTTTACCGTCGTCCCCTTCGCCTCCCCCGTAAGGGGGTCGAGTCCTGAGGGGATGTCAAGGGCGACCTTCTTCGCTCTGGATGCGTTCAAGAGTCTAATCGCTGTCGCATGGGGTTCCCTGACCTCACCCCTGATTCCCGTTCCGAATATCGCGTCGATTATGATCTCGGCCCGCTCGAACTCGCTCCCCAGCCTCGACAGCTCGCTGCCGTCCCGAGCCACAAGCATTTCCACCGCACTCTCGCTCAGTCTCTTCCAGTTGGTCTCCGCCTCCTTCGTCTTTATGGCCTCGGGGCTCGAGAGGAGGAGGACCTTCACCTTCGACCCTCTCGCCGCGAGGTGTCTGGCTGCGACGAAGCCATCGCCGCCGTTGTTGCCGCTTCCCGCGACCACGAGAACTCGCTTTCCGAAGAGGGGACCATACCTTCTCTCCACCTCTAGCGCGACTTCCGACCCCGCGTTCTCCATCAACTTCCCGACGCCAATCCCAAGGCTTGCGGCGCGTGCCTCCTCCTTCATAATCTGCTCTGGCGTGATGTACTCCACCTGTGCGGCCAAGAGAAATTACGTTTATGAACGTCTCCCCACCTCTGACTCGCCAGATGCGGAAGGGGCGGCTGGCGGCAAAGAGGGTCTCCGAGTCCGCCATGATCACTTATCGTCTAATGATGCCCACAGACGCCAACATCGCCGGAAACGTCTTCGGTGGCTCAATCATGAAGTACATGGACGAGATAGCTGGGATAGTGGCATCCCGCCACGCAGCAACGAACGTGGTGACCGCTTCCATCGACAGGATGAACTTCTATGCCCCCGTCTACATCGGCGACCTCTTGATACTGAAAGCCGCGGTAAACTTCGTGGGAACGACCTCGATGGAGGTGGGTGTTAGGATCGAGGCGCAGGACCCGCGAACTGGAAGGTCCGTTAGGACAGGGTCGTGCTACCTTACCTACGTCGCGCTCGATTCAAAGGGCCGGCCTACCCCCGTCCCGAAGCTTCTCCTCGAAACAGCAGAGGAAAAACTTCGATTCAGGCAGGCGAGTATCCGCCGAAAGCTGAGGGATGAAGAGAGGTCAGCCATCGAGAAGCTTTAAGCCGCCAGAGGGCTCGACGACATGAATGCCTCAACTCTCGTGGGAAGACTTTGAACGAGTTGAGGTCCGAGTAGGGACCGTTGTTAGGGCGGAGGAGTTTCCAGACGCGAGGAAACCGGCCTACAAGCTCTGGATAGACCTCGGTGACATCGGAATCAAGATGTCCAGCGCGCAACTCACCCGTCTCTACCGAACAGAGGAGCTGGTGGGTCGGCAAGTTCTCTGCGTCACGAACTTCCCGCCCAAAGCAGGTCTGCAGGTTCGTCTCGGAGGTTCTCACGACTGGCTTCGTCATCGAAGATGGAAATGTAATACTCACACAGCCCGAAAGACAGGTCCCTAACGTCACGAAGTTGGCTTGACACGCCCGACGAGTTCGAGAACGCTAGGCGCGATTCTCACCGAAGACTGCGATGCTGTCATCATCCTCTCGACGGCAGCATCCGCCGAAGACGAACGTGCACCTTCCCAGTCTGCCTTAAATAACATATGTTATAATTGGGGGCTCGTTCCGTTTTGGCGAGTCTCTTCTTCGCGGCCGGGCTAGGAGCTGTGGCAGGGCTGCTCCCCGTTTACCTCGGGCTTGTTCCTCTCTGGTTCATGAGACGCATCCCAGAGAGTTGGCGCAGCCTGATTGTGAGTATCTCCCTAGGGATACTTCTCTTCCTCTTCGTCGACGTCACCGGGGAGGGGGTTCGACTGGCCGGGAGTCCGGGTTTGAACTCATTACTCTTCGTCGTTGGCCTTTCGCTTGGTGTCTTCGCCCCCCTCGCAGCCGCGCGGAGGGGTCGAGTCGACGCTGTCGCTATCGTCGACCAGGAAGGGGTTGCGGGAGAGCGCGAGAAGGCGCGATTCTTCACTGCTTACATGATCGCGGTCGGCTTGGGGATGCATAACCTGGGGGAGGGTCTCGCGATAGGGGCTGCTTACTCCGCGGGGGAGTTAGCCCTCACCTCCGTGCTCGTCGTCGGTTTCGCGCTTCACAACGCAACGGAGGGATTCGGGATGGTCGCCCCCGTCGCCTCCTTGCCCCTCAGAATCAGGCAGCCTCTGGCCATGGGTTTTCTCGCGGGCTTCCCCACGATTCTCGGAAGCATGCTCGGCTTCGTTGCCTACTCCCAGGCGATCGGCTCTCTCTTCTTCTCAGTCGCAGGAGGCGCCCTCCTGTACGTGATTTTCCAGCTTGTCAGGCTCGCCTACGTGGCTTCGAGGACGGAGAGGACACTCCTCGGAGTGGTTCTGGGAATGATTCTCATGTACCTAACCGGGATCCTCGTCTCAACTTGACTTCTCTTCATCCTCCTTCACTCTTCTCCTGTTAACCGACTTCACGAAACACTCTTCGCAGACTACCTCCTCTCTGTGTCCGATCTTGAATGGATGCCCGCTCCCCTCGATCTCAGCGTCGCAGAAGTAGCATCTCACCTTCATGGCGGACCCTCGCGGCTGCCTCGATGTATCCTTCTCTTCTGGATGACACCTCTTCCCTTGAAGTGCCAGACCTCGGCGTCGCCGTCAAAGTTCCTTCCCCATTCGATAAGTTGCTTTAGTTCTCCCCTCTTGACTCGCGCAGCTCCGCTCTTCACCTGAATGAGGAGTATCCTGCCCTTCTTTGCGGCAAAGAGGTCGACGGGACCGTGGGAGGCGGCACTTCTGGCGACGTACCACCCCTCGTCTCGAAGCATTATCATCGCCCTGTACTCCCTGGCGCGTCCCCTCTCGTACCTGCTCATGACCAACTAGACGTTCCCCCCCTTGCGAGGCCGCTGGGAGTCCTGATGGATAAGCTCTCGCCGCTCCCGCCGACTCGAGATACGAGAAAAATTGAGGAAAGAATCGAGACAGCCCCGATCAGTGATGGGAGGTCGAGCAGCTCGCCGAGAAGAAGAATTGAGATGCCCATAGCTGTAACGATCTCCAGCATCAGCAGCATCGACGACACCGTCGCGGTGAGATACCTCAAGCCTCTCTGATATAGAACAAATGGAATTGCGGTATTAAGAAGCGCGGTGTAGATAATCAACCCCCATTCCCCCTCGGTCATCAATAGCTCCGCCGGTCCCACGGTTAACATCACTGGCGCTACAAAGACGGCGGTCGAGAGAATCGTCAGCGACGCCACGCCGAGCGGGTCCCATCTTCTCTCGTCTGTCTTTCGTTTGTTGTAGATGATATAGACGCCCCATGAACTCGCCGAGGCCAGGTAGAAGAGGTCACCAGTCAGCTGACTTCCGGTGATCAGCCCGAAGTCGCCCCTCGTCGTCAGCAGGAATATCCCTCCCACCGCGAGGACAGTCCCAACGACCTTCGTTCCCGTGAACTTCTCCCCGAGGAGCGCCGCGCTTCCTATCGCGGCTATTAGAACCGACAGGTTGACCAAGAGGGCTGCCACCGACGCGGCCGTGTGGGCCTGGCCGAGAAACTGGCAGAGAAATCCAACGGCGTTCAGGAAGCCTAGAATCCAGACGGGTTTCGTCCTCAAACCCGCCGACAAAGGCTTCCCGTAGACCCGTGCGAACGCGATCATTATTGGGGCCGCGAGGGCGAACCTGAGGAAGGCGAAGACTCTTGGGTCTATTCCCGAGGCTATCCCAAACTCGATTACGGGAAAGGATGTTCCCCAGAGCAGCCCCGTAGCGGAGGTCTCGGCTAGAGCCCCTACCCTCTCATTTGGCAAACATCCGGAGCCCTTACCCTCCTCACATAAGTCTTTGAGACGCAAGTTAAGCTTATGACTCCCCTTCGGGGAAGAGATGATGTTTGGAGAAAGTCAAGGCTTCGCTCAGGAGCGTCGAGGGCTCCTTACAGGACCTGGCGGCCCGACGCGAGAGGCTCATCAAGGAGAGTCGTGACGTCATCGCATCTTGCTCTAGGTGCATAATCAATCTTCACAACGACAAGCAAGCAGAAGCGGCCAGCGAACTCGCAACAGCGCGAAGAATCCTGGGAGGGCTGAAGAGAACGGCATCCGCCCAACTTTTGCGTTATCTAGTCCCCCCGGAGGCCGAGTTCGTCGAGGCCTCTGTCGTCTTCGCGCTCATAGGTGGCAGACCCGTACCGTCCATCTCTACGCTCAACTCAAGTCCGGAGGCCTACGTCCTTGGCTTACTCGACAGCGTAGGCGAGTTAAAGAGAGAGGTTCTCGATTCGATAATGAAGGGAAAGGCGATGGTGGCGCGAAAACACTTCGCGGAGATGGAGGAGCTCTACTCGGTACTCTCCCCTTTCGCATCATACGACCACCTCGTGAACGGGGCGAGACGGAAGATCGACGTCGCCCGGATGATCGTGGAGGACACTAGGGGCGTCCTGACTGAGGAGACCAGTAGGGAGAAGCTTGTCTCTTCGATGGAGAGGCTCCAGAAGAGACTCGGCTCGTCCGGGTGAACTCCCCGACGAGGCGGAGCTTCGCTTCTTTGAAGGGCTTCAGGACATCTTCAGCCTTCCGTCCGTCCCGCTTCCGAAGAAAGTCAAGGCAATATGTGGCGCCGACGCCGCGTACAGAGGTCGCCTGGTCGCCTCAGCTGCGGCCCTATCGGTCAACGGCACGGTAACGAAATCGTACTGCTACAGAGGAAGGTTCACAATCCCCTATGTCAGCGGACTCTTCTACATACACGAAGGGCCATTTGTCGTCGCGGCGATAGAGGGACTTCGGTCGAGGCCCCAACTTGTCTGCTTCGACGCGCATGGCGGGGCGCACCCGAGGTCAGCTGGATTAGCGACGGTCGCCGGGATGGTGCTCGGGATCCCCAGCGTCGGCATCGCGAAGTCTCTCCTCGTGGGGAGGGTTGAGAAAGCCGATGGCTCGGGGCTCGAAAATATCGTCTACGGAGGACGTGTCGTCGGATTTGTGACAGGCAGGGGGAGAGAGAGGCGTTACTGGAGTCCGGGTTACTCGGTCACAACGAGAAGCCTTAAGCGGATAATCTCCGTCTACCGGGAGGCTTGCATGAATTGTCTGGCTGAAGCCCATCGACTCGCAGAAGGATCTGTCTCTCAGGTGCTGAGCTGAGCCAGTATTTTCGAGGTCTTCAAGTTCGGGTTGGGTGACCCCAACCTGACCACGGAAAGCTTGATTCCTCTGCTCTTCGCTTCCTGCGCAATCTCCTCTTCTTTATGGGACTGGTCGTATCCGAGGGCGACGATGTCCGGGCGGACCCTCTCGAGGGTGTCGTAGATGTTCGTCTCACTTCCGAGTATGGCGGCGTCCACCTGTCTAATGGCTCCAACTACCTTGACTCTCTCCTCCTCGGGTGCGAGAGGTTTCCTGTTCCTCCTCTTCCTTACTGTTGTATCCCGGGCAACGACGACGACGAGTACATCTCCTAGCCTCTTTGCCTGTTGAATGGTGTACAGATGCCCGGCGTGAATCACTTCGAAGGTTCCTCCGATGAAGACGACCCTCAATTTCCGCCTTCCCTTCGGGGTTAGTCGCACGCCGCGACCCCCGATCTCGACAAGGCTTTCCTTCTTCAAAGAGCCCAAAGCCTTTGCCAACTCGCGCTCAGGAACGTCTAGCGTACGCAAGAGTCCCACCTTAATCACCTGTTGGCCCTCCAAGGAGGCCACGAATATCGCCTTCAGCAAGTCTAGCTTTTTCATTTCCTACCATTCGATCTTGATTTTGCCCGTAAGGCCCAGTGCGTCTAAAAGCCCCTCAGCGTACCCTATGTTCAGCATCGCCAGCTCGTCCTCCCCGTCGGTGAGGAATCTCTCCGCGTCCGAGACGTAAGCTTCGACGTTCTCAACCAGCGAACCGTAGTCCGGCCCGAGTTGCCCTCTCACGCTTGCTAGTGTTTTGCGCGTCTTCTCCGCATAACTTGGTATGAGCACTTCGGCGTTTCTCCTGATCTCCTCCGCATTACCCCCGATCTCCTTTTCATCCACGGAGAAGATGGAACGAACCGCCTCGACCTCCGTGAAATGGAGCTTCCCAGGAACTATCAAGCAGTGCGGGTGCTCACCGAACTGCCCCCGACGCAGTTCTGAAAAGCTGCCTGCCCTAGCTTCGAAGTCGACCCTGCCCACCCTACTCAGGACGATTCCGAAGGTGTCGTCGGAGATCACAGCTCGTTTGAAGTTTTTTTCAGCTTGAAGAAGCCCCTGGATGGTGTCGTTCGGAGTTACACTTTCGTTGCTCTCAACGTTGACCTCGAGGAGCAACAGAGTGTGCAGGCCGAAAAGAAGATTTCTGTGCAAGGTCTGGTAGACCTGCTGCATAACGTCGACATTTTCGCGGGTCGCTGTGATTGTTCCCCCGAACTTGTAGTAATGTAGACCGGAGGCGCTCGCAGCCGACGACGCTATCGTGGCGGCGTGCACAATCACAGTCTCGATTCCTGACCTGATCGCCCTGGTCCTGAGCTCGTTGTGCGTAGTAGCGATCATCGGGTCTCCGGGTACCGCCAGCACAACGCTGGACTTCTGAGCTTCAGCGAGAATCGTTTTCCCATCCTCGACGAATCCTCGATCAACCACCGTCAACACTTTTGCTGTCGCCTTCTCGACCTCCTTCAGGAGCGTGGCTTCATGGGGTGTTGTGTAGTACTCCAGGAACACTACGCCCGCTTCTTTGATAGCCTCCATCCCTTCAAGCGTGACTCCCTTGGCGCCAAGACCGAGGCCGACGAAGGTGAGCTTCCCCAAGACTCGTCAGGGAACGGTCGTCCGTGGCCTATTTCAATCCACGTCGTTCGTAGGTCGAGATCGAGGAACCCCCGCGTTCGTCCCCATTACCGCCACGAGACTCGATTGTTGGCGCTACGACCGTCCATTTTGACCGCAGAACGGATCAATGTCGTGGGCGAGTGATACGATCCCGCCGTCTTCAATAGGCGTCGGCATGGTCATCGGGGCGCGAGTCATCAGTCGACGGCGACGACCGTGCATGATGCGGAACCGCCGAGGGCGCTCTTAACCGTGATGCTCTGCGGGTTCACGGACCAACCGAACTGGCCTGAGTATTTGCCGCCGCCGTTGTTCGTGAGCGTCCCGATCGTCACACCGGTCGAAGAGACGACGACGGTGAGAGTCGCCGAGGAACTCGTGCTAGTGGCTCCGACACGGAGGACCTTCGTCGCGGTGTTGTACTCACAGAGGGTGACCTTTACAGTGTCCGCCGAAGGCAGAGGAGGTGGCGGCGTATCGGGATTCACAGTCAAGGTAGCCGATTTGGTCACCCCGCCACCGGAGACGGAGATTGTGACGAGGGTCTGCACGGTGACGGAGACCGTGAAGATGTTGAAGC
>Ga0209157_1003389_pt1 | contig 12263 bp, 12 predicted proteins | sample GraSoiAngelo_135_FD_185892 | JGI IMG/M metagenome (GOLD analysis project Ga0209157, IMG submission 185892) | Grasslands soil microbial communities from the Angelo Coastal Reserve, California, USA - 14_0929_05_40cm (SPAdes) (version 2) | ecosystem: Environmental > Terrestrial > Soil > Grasslands ... | reverse complement strand
ACGAACGCCACGTTCATGTTGGAGCTCTCGCCCACGTTGCCGGCCTCGTCGATGAAGACACCGTTGTCGAGGCCGCGCTCCTGCGCTTCCATTTGCATGAGAGTGTTGGGCAGGTAGTTGGTGCTCTTCGTGACGGCATAGAGGGGTGGCTTGATGGGGTACGTCGTCGTCATGACCCGCAGCCCCTGCGTGTACCAGGTGTCGGGATACGCGAGACCCGCGAAGACCATGACGAAGAACCCGGGCTCGGCGCCCGCGGCCGGCGTGAGGCCGAGACTCCCCGGCCCCGCCGAGGCCCAGTAGCGGATCGAGCCGTCCCGCCGCCCGCTCGCGGCCGTGGTCCGCACGATGATGTCCCGCATCTCTTCCCTCGGGGGAAGCTGGAGCTTCGAGGTCCGAGCGGAACGGACGAATCGGTCGAGATGAGCCTCCAGGTCGTAGATCTTCCCCGCCTCGATGGCCGCCGTGTCGAAGATGCCGTGCCCGCGGTGCACCATGTGGTCGTCGAAGGGGACGACCATGAGCGCGGGATCGGTCACGATCCCACCGAGCTGGCTCGAGTAGAACGCCGAGAACTTGACCGGCTGCCGGGTCCGAAGCGCACGGAGCCGCGCGAGCACCTCGTCGGCCGTGAGCGTTTGCAGAAGGGTCGTCACTGGCATGCGAACCTCCTCTCGACCGGGCGCATTCTGCGCCACGGCATCCCCGCCACGCCCTCCAATGTAGCATTCCCCTTCCGACGCTGTCCGAGCGCGGGCTTTGCCCGCGTAGAGTGCGAGAGATTTTTGTCCGGGTCGGCGCCGTAGTCGATCGGGGTTGCCGGGGCCGACGATGACATCCCGCTTACTCTATCCCCTCACCTCTGACGCGCCCTTCAGAAAGGGCACCGCCAGCTCGACGAACAGCTCCGGCGTCTCCACCACCATGAAGTGTCCCGAGCTCGCTTCGACGTACTTGGCGCCGGGAATCGACGTGGCGACCTTGGCCACCATGTCAGGGGTCCGAATGCCGTCCTGGGTGCAGCCGATCACCAGTGTCGGCGCGGTGATCCGCGCCAGGTCCGGACTCAGATCGAACTCCGGGTTCGTCGACATCCGCAGTATCGCCGCCATCGCCTCCGGGTCGTTGCCCAGCCAGCGGCGGCGAAAGCGCTCGAATCGGGCGCGGTCGAGCGCTCGCATGCTCTCCGGGTACGAGGCGTTCAGGCTGGCCTGCTCGACCGCTCGAACGCCGCGGCGCTCGGTGTCCTCGATGCGCTTCTGGGCGACGACCCGGTCGGCGTTGGCCCACGTCGCCGGACTGGCGGCGACGATCCGCGCGACGCGTGTCCGGTGGCGTCCCGCGAAGGCGAGCGCGATCGCGGCGCCCATCGCGCATCCGGCCAGGTGCACCGTCCCGGAGATCTGGAGCGCGTCGAGCAGAGCCGCGAGGTCGGCGACGATGCCGTCCATCGTGATCACACGCGTCTTCTCGGACAGCCCGAAGCCCCGCTGGTCGTAGCACAGGACGCGGAACTGCTGCCGGAAGGCCGCGTGCGCCTCATCCCAGCTCTCGATGCAGCCACCGACCTCGTGGATCAGCACGACGGTCTCGGGGCCGCTGCCGCTCAAGTCGTAGCGCAGGCTCGCGCCGTTCGCCTCGATCCAATCCATTTCACATGCTTCCCTCGGCGGCTCGCAGGACGATGCCGCTCTCCGGCCTTACGCCTTGTAGGCCGGGATCTGTCGATGAAACATCGCGAAGATCTGCTCCCAGTCGCGCGCCGCCCCGTGCGGGTCGAAGATGTCGCGGTTGGGCAACGCGTAGCCGTGCTGGGCGCCCGTGTGGATCGTGTAGTGATAGTCGACCGGACACGGTTTCATGGCGCCTGTGACACTATGCCGCGGCGGCCCGCAACGTCAAGACGGCGGGCGGCCGGTTCGTGTTAGCATGACGGCGTTTTTCACTACGATCGCCCAGGAGAGTTGCGATGCGATTCGGCCTGCTCTACGAAGCGCAGCGACCGTTCAAGGGCACCACCGTCGATTGGAACACCTTGTACAAGGAGACGCTGGAACAGTGCGTGCTGGCCGAGAAGGTCGGCTTCGACAATCTCTGGTTCGTGGAGCATCACTTCCTCACGGGGTTTTCGGGCTCGCCGTGCCCGGAAGTCCTGCTCGGCGCGTTGAGCCAGCTGACCAAGCGGATCCGGATCGGCTTCGGCGTGTGCATCTTACCGTCTCACCATCCGGTCAGGGTCGCGGAGCGCGCCGCCATGATCGACCAGCTGACTGACGGCCGTCTCGAGTTCGGGACCGGGCGCTCCAACGCCTACGAGCAGCTCGGCCAGGGGATCGACCCCCGCAACACGCGCGCGATGTGGGAAGAGTCCATCACCATGCTTCCGCGCATCTGGCAGTCCGACGAGTTTTCGTGGGAGGGGAGCTTCTGGAATGTGCCGGCGCGCCGCGTGCTGCCGAAACCCTACCAGAAGCCGCATCCGCGCCTGTACCTGGCGTGCACGCAGACCGACAGCTATGACGTGGCGGCCGAGAAAGGGATCGGCGTGCTGTCATCCGCCACGTTTGCCACGACGATCCTGGCCGAGCACGTCAAGCGCTATCGGGCGAGGGTCAAGGGGGCGACGCCCGTGGGTGCCTTCGTCAATGAATACTGGGGCAACAACGTCCACGCCTTCTGCGGGGAGAACAACCAGGAGGCGCGGGCGCTCGCGGCCCTGTCGCTCAAGACGTTCTTCGGCCCGGACAAGCCGTATATCCGCGACCGCGTCAATGCGTACGAGCAGTTGCTGGAGTCCTGGGGCGGCGTGCCCGACCACTTGAAGGCCGACTTCGGTCGATGGCTGCGGCAGTCCGACGAGGCGCACAAGGAACAGGCCGCCCAGGTCGGCATCTCACTCGACAGTGGCCCGGGCGCGGCGCGGGCGGCCTTCGGCCAGATGGATCCCGACACCTTGTGCGACCGCGGCATCATCATCGCCGGCGACCCGGACAGCTGCATCAAGGGTGTTCGACTGTACGAGGAGGCCGGGGTCGATCAAGTCATTCTGATCACGCAGACGGAGACCATCCCGCACGAGCGGGCGCTGCAATCCATCGAGATGTTCGGCAAGCACGTGATTCCGGCGTGCCGCGCGGGAGCCCGGACGACACCCATCCCCGCGGGGGTGTAGAGGAGGCTGGCATGGCGACAATGGCGACTCAGCAGACCGGGGTCGAGGCGGACGTTCTCCGCGCCGACGACCGTCGATTCGAGGCGATGCGAACGGGCGACTGGGCCGCGCTCGACGCGGCGCTGGCGGACGACCTGGTCTACGTCCACTCCACCGCGCGCCAGGAGTCGAAGGCCGAGCACATCGCGAACCTCCGGGCCGGCAAGCCGCACTACCGCGGCATCGCGCCGCGCGAGCGGCGGGCGCGCGTCCATGGAAATGTCGGCGTCGTCAACGGCGTGTCGGACATGCACGTGGAGCGGGACGGTAAGGAGAATCGCTTCACCGTCCGCTACCTGGCGGTCTACGCGAAGGCCGGTGACCACTGGCGGATGATCGCCTGGCAGTCTACGCGGCAGGATTAGGAGACACGGCATGTCGGTGCTGGTGATCGGGGCCACCGGCTTCATCGGCCCGCGGCTCATCAAGCGGCTGGTCGCGCGCGGCGAATCGGTCGTGGGGATGGACCTGAACCCCGGAGCGGCGACGTTCGCCGGCGCGCCGATCAGCGCGCCCGTCGTCCGCGGGGATGTCACGCAGTTCGAGGACGTGATGCGGACCGTGCTCGATGTGAAGCCCGAGCGCCTCATCAACCTCGCCTACGGACTCGGCGCCGGCGAGGGCAACCCGCACCAGGTCATGCGCCTGGATATCCTCGGCATGGACAACTGCTTCGAGGCCGCGCGCCTGGGCGGCGTGAAGCGCGTGGTGTACGCGAGCTCGATCGCGGTGAGTGGCCAGCAGAACCACTTCGGTGACCGGCTGGTGAACGAGGACGATCCGACGTTTGGCACGAGCCAGTACGCGATGCACAAGATCTTCAACGAGTTCCAGGCCCGCAAGTACATCAAGAACTACGGCATGTCGATCACGGGCGTGCGGCCCGCCAACGTCACCGGCCCGGACAAGGTCCGTGGCTCGGTCGACCACGTGCAGATCATGGTCGACGCCGCGCGCGGCCGGCCGGTGCACCTGCCGAGCAAGGGGCTCATGCGTCTCATGATTCACGTGGAAGACATCGCGGAGGTCTTCACTCGTGTGCTGCTGGCCGACGCCCCCCGTCATCATCTCTACAACTCGGGCGGGATCCCGGTGAGCCTTGGTGAGCTCGCGGACATCGTGCGAGGGTTCCTCCCGGACGCCCAAATCACGTTCGCCAGTGAAGGCGGCCGCGAGGAATCCGGAAATTACCTGGTGGACTGGAGCCGCCTGGCCAAGGAGTTCGGGATCGAGTATCCCGGCCTGCACACCCGAGTTCTCGAGGTCATCAACGAGGTGCGGCGCCAGGAGGGGCTCCCGCTCGTCGCCGGGCGCTAGCCGGAACACGCGCGCCTTGACCTGCGGCGGCCAAGGGCGCTACCGTCGGCGCAGGATGGCGGGCAGCACGGGGCAGTGCAAGCCAAAGGGAGGCGAGCCATGCGCTACAACCGAATCTCGGCGGACTGTCATCTCGATCTGATCTGGCTGCCGCCGGAGCTGTTCGTGTCCGAGGCGCCCCGCGAACTGAAGGATCGCATGCCCTACGTCGCCGACGGGCCGGACGGGCGTCGATGGGTCGCCAACAACGGCGCGACCTTCGGTCTGGCGGGCGGCGTCGGGGCATCCGGCACGCAGCACGTGCCGGGCAAGCAGCTGCGCGTCGACAAGATGGCGGCGACCGGCCTGTACGAGGACGGCAAGAAGGGCATCCGCCGGCCGGGCGATCCGCACTTGCGCATCAAGGAAATGGACCGTGACGGCGTCGATGCCGAGGTCATCTACGGGATCCTCGCGGCGGCGGCGAAGTTGAACGACCGTGAGGCGTCCAACGAGATGCTGCGCATCTACAATACGTGGATGAACGAGTTCTGTAGCCACTATCCCGACCGGCACATCGGCTTGGCCTGCCTCCCCTATGGCGACATCGAGGCCGCGGTCGCCGAGGTGCATCGGGTCGCCAAGCTGGGCTTCAAGGGCATCGAGCTGTCGTGCTCGTGGGACATGGACCCCATGTGGCATCCGATCTGGGAGCCGCTGTGGCAGGCGATCGACGACGTGGGGATACCCCTGCACTTCCACACCTTCCCGTCGGTGTCGCCGAAGCTGCGCGAGCAATACTCCGGGCTCACGCTGCGGGCGTTGTCCTACAGCGGCCTGTGCCTCTTCCAGATGACGCTGGGGAACATCTTGACCGCCATGATGGGGCGGGCGGTATTCGAGCGCTACCCGAACATCCGCATCGCCTTCGGCGAGAGCGGCATCGGCTGGATCCCGTACGTGCTCGACCGCATGGATTTCGAGTACGAGGACCAGTACAAGGATCTCCCGCTCAAGTTGAAGCCGAGCGAGTACTGGCGCCGGCAGTGCAAGGCGACCTTCCAGTACGACCGCGTGGGTACCAAGGATCGACGAGATGGGCGTCGAGACGCTGATGTGGGGTTCCGACTATCCGCACCCCGATGGGGTGTGGCCGGAGTCGGGGAAATATATCGCCGAGCAGTTCGCGGACTTGCCGGCCGACGTCACCCGGAAGATGACGTGCGAGAACGCCGGGAGGTTCTACGGCCTGATCAGCTGAAGGCGCCCCGGGCTGGGGCGCGGCGCGAATGGTGAGGGTGTGCACTACCCCACGGCGGGGGCGCACCTCGCCGTCGTGCCCGAAGTCATCGCGCGGCGATTGGCGTCGACAAACATGAGCGTAGGCCGAGCGTAGAGCGTAGGCGATATAAGCGCGCGCCCTTCCCAGAGCCCTCCAGAGACGAGCGGGACAACTACCCAGGGAGGGGCCCTCTCGTCGATGGGAATCACGGTCTCCAAGGCGCCGCTGCCGCATTGAACCGTAAGTGGCTAACTTTCCACAGAAAATAGTTCTCTACCCTAAAACACTAGAGCAGCTCGTGAAATAATGGCGACCGATTTGATCGGATATGCGACCGGGTATAGCCTGAGAGTTGACGAGAGTGAACCAGGAGGAAATGCCGACGACCATGAGCACCACGGCCAAGACGCTCGAGAGCCTGGCCAACCGGGAGTACAAGTGGGGCTTCGTCAGCGACATCGAAGCCGACACCCTTCAACCCGGGCTGGACGAGGACGTCATCCGGCTGATCTCGGCCAAGAAGCAGGAGCCCGAATTCATGCTGGAGTGGCGCCTGCGCGCCTACCGCCACTGGGTCAACATGGAGCGGACTGCTGGGGCGCCCAAGTGGGCGAACGTCAAGCATCCGCCCATCGACTACCAGCAGATCGTCTACTACTCGGCCCCGAAGCGGGCGAGCGAAGGACCAGCCAGCCTCGACCAGGTCGATCCCAGGCTGCTGGAGACCTTCGAGAAGCTAGGAATACCGCTCGCCGAGCAGAAGCGCCTGGCCGGAGTGGCGGTCGACGCTGTCTTCGACAGCGTCTCGGTCGCCACGACGTTCAAGGAAAAGCTGGCGGAGCTGGGCATCATCTTTTGCTCTTTCTCGGAGGCTGTCCAGAGTCACCCGGACCTCGTACAGAAGTACCTGGGCTCGGTGGTCCCCTACACCGACAACTTCTACGCGACGCTGAACTCGGCCGTCTTCAGCGACGGCTCGTTCTGCTACATCCCCAAAGGCGTCCGGTGCCCGATGGAGCTGTCGACTTACTTTCGCATCAACACGGCGGGGTCGGGGCAGTTCGAGCGCACCCTGATCGTCGCGGAGGAGGGTAGCTACGTCAGCTACCTCGAGGGGTGCACCGCCCCCCGGCGCGACGAGAACCAGCTCCATGCGGCGGTGGTCGAGCTAATCGCGCAGGAGGGAGCTCAGATCAAGTACTCGACCGTGCAGAACTGGTACGCCGGCGACGCCGAGGGCCGAGGCGGGATCTTCAACTTCGTCACCAAGCGCGGCAAGTGTGCGGGGAGGGGCGCCAGGATCTCGTGGACCCAGGTGGAGACCGGCTCGGCCATCACCTGGAAGTACCCGAGCGTCATTCTCCAGGGCGACGACTCGGTCGGCGAGTTCTACTCGGTGGCGCTGACCGCCAACCGCCAGCAGGCCGATACCGGAACCAAGATGATCCACATCGGAACGAACACGCGGAGCACGATCATCTCCAAGGGCATCTCGGCCGGCCGCGGCAACAACACGTACCGTGGGCTCGTGAAGATTCTGCCGCGCGCCCACCACGCGCGGAACTACACGCAGTGTGACTCGCTGCTGCTGGGCGACCGGTGCGGGGCCCACACGTTCCCGTACATCGAGGTCGGCAACGCCTCGTCCGTCGCCGAGCACGAGGCGTCGACCTCCAAGATCAGCGACGAGCAGCTTTTCTACTGCAAGCAGCGCGGGCTCTCCGGCGACAACGCCGTGTCGATGATCATCAACGGCTTCTGCAAGGAGGTCTTCAAGAACCTGCCGATGGAGTTCGCCGTCGAGGCCACCAAGCTGCTCGGCGTGAGCCTGGAAGGGAGCATCGGTTGATGCTGAGCATCCGTGATCTGTCCGCAGGCGTCGAGGGCAAGACGATCCTGAGACGCGTCAACCTCGAGGTGCGGGCCGGCGAGGTCCACGCTGTGATGGGACCCAACGGCTCCGGCAAGAGCACGCTGGCCCAGGTGCTGGCGGGGCATCCGGCCTACACGGTCACGGGCGGGCAGGTGAGGTATCTCGGCCAGGATCTGCTGGCCATGCCGGCCGAGGAGCGCGCTCGCGCCGGCGTGTTCCTGGCTTTCCAGTATCCGGTCGAGATCGCGGGCGTGAGCAACGCGTCGTTCCTCAACGCAGCCGTCAACGAGCTTCGAGCGCGCCAGGGGCACCCGGAGCTCGACGCCATGGAGTTCCTCGGGCTGGTGGACGAGAGGCTCAAGCTGGTCGAGATGGACCGGAGCTTCCTCAGCCGGCCGGTCAACGAAGGATTTTCGGGTGGCGAAAAGAAGCGTAACGAGATTCTCCAGATGGCCGTGCTCGAGCCGAAGTTCGCGATCCTGGACGAGACCGACTCGGGCCTCGACATCGATGCCCTCAAGGTCGTCGCCCAAGGGGTGAACCGGCTCCGGCGGCCCGACAACGCGATCATCCTGGTGACCCACTACCAGCGGATCCTCCAGTACATCGAGCCCGACCACGTCCACGTCCTGTTCGACGGCCGCATCGTGAAGAGCGCGGGCAAGGAGCTGGCCCTGGAGCTCGAGCGCAAGGGCTACGACTGGATCCGCGAAGAGGTCGCGGCCACCCAGCCGACCGGAGCCTAGCGAGGACCGAATGGCCGCCCTGACGACTACCAAGGATCGCTACCTCGCTGAGTTCGAGGCACTCGAGCGGCAAGGCGCGCTCCGGAGCCCGTCGTGGCTGACGCCGCTCCGGCGTTCGGCCCTGGCCCGATTCGCCGCGGCCGGCTTCCCGACGACCCGCGACGAGGACTGGCGCTACACCAATCTGGCGCCGCTCGTCGCGTCTGCGTTTCGCCCGGCTGAAGGCGTCGCGGCGGTCGGCCTACTCCCCACGACGCTGGAACGGCTTTCGGTCGGCGCGACCGGCTGGCCTCGCCTGGTCTTCGTGAATGGGCGGTACTCGGCCCGTCACTCATCGCCGGGGCCGCTGCCTGTCGGTGTTCGGTTGTCGAGCCTCGCCGAGGCGATGACGATCGACGGCGACGTCGTCGCGCGACACCTGGCCCGGCACGCCGGCTGGGACGCGAACGTCTTCGCTGACCTCAGCACGGCGTTCGCCCGGGACGGCGCCTTCCTGCATCTCCCGGCCAAGACGTCGTCCGAGACGCCGATCGAGCTCCTCTTCGTGGCCACCACCCCGGGCGTGCTCGCCCAGCCGCGAATCCTCGTCGTGGCCGGGCCACACAGCCGCGCCACCGTCGTGGAGCACTACGTCGGCCTCACCGACGACGCGTACTTCACCAACGCGGTGACCGAGGTCGTGGCGGGCCCCGGGGCGTCGCTCGACCACTACACGCTCCAGGAACAGGGCGCGGGCGCCTTCCACGTGGCGACGGTCCACGCGGCCCTCGAGGGCGACAGCGCGTTTTCCGCCTGCGCGGCGACGTTCGGAGGCCGACTCAATCGGACCACACTCACGCTGCGGTTCGGCGGCGAAGGCGGCCAGGGCGCCCTCAGCGGGCTCTACGTCGTGGGCGGCCACCAGCACGTCGACCACCACGTGACCGTCGACCACGCGGTCCCGCGCTGCTCCAGCCGGCAGCTCTACAAGGGCGTCCTCGACGGCTCGGCCCGTGCCGTCTTCAACGGGCGGGTCATCGTTCGGCCGGACGCCCAGAAGACCGACGCCAACCAGACCAACAAGCACCTGCTCCTGTCGGATGGCGTCGAGGTGGACAGTAAGCCACAGCTCGAGATCTTCGCCAACGACGTCAAATGCACACACGGGGCGGCGGAAGGCCAGCTGGCGCCCGAGGCGATCTTCTACCTCAGGAGTCGCGGCCTGGCCGACGCGACGGCGCGCACGCTGCTCACCCTCGGATTCGCGCGCGAGATCGTCGATCGCATCGCGGTAGAGTCGATCCGCGCGTACCTCGACGGTACGTTGAGAGCACGGCTCAGAGCCGCGCGTGCCACGAAGGAGATGTCATGATCACCGCTCGAGCCTTCAAGGCTTCCGACGCCCCGGGCATGCGGTGGGACGTCGAACGCGTGCGAAAGGACTTCCCCGCCCTGGACCAGCAGGTGCACGGCAAGCCGCTGGTCTACCTCGATAACGCCGCGACCAGCCAGAAGCCACAGGCCGTTATCGACGCTCTCGTCAGCTACTACTCCCGGGACAACGCGAATGTCCATCGCGGGGTGCACCTGCTGAGCGAACGCGCGACCGAGGCCTACGAAGGCGCCCGGGTCCGTATTCAGCGCCACCTCAATGCAGCCTCTGCCCACGAGATCATCTTCGTTCGCCAGGCCACGGAGGGCATCAATCTGGTGATGGCGACCTTCGGGCGCTCGTTCGTCGGTCCCGGCGATGAGATCGTCATCACGGCCATCGAGCACCACGCCAACATCGTGCCGTGGCAGATGCTGTGCGAGGAGAAGCGGGCGGCCCTCCGCGTGGTCCCCGTCGACGATCGCGGCGATTTGATCATGGAGGAGTACGCGCGCCTGCTCGGGCCCAGGACCCGACTGGTGGCCACCACCCAGGTCTCGAACGCGCTGGGAACCGTGACTCCGATCAAGGAGATCATCCGCCTCGCGCATCGCCACCAGATCCCGGTGCTGGTCGACGGCGCCCAGGCGGTGCCCCACCACCAGGTAGACGTGCAGGATCTGGGCTGCGATTTCTACGTCTTCTCCGGCCACAAGACCTTCGGACCGACGGGGATCGGCATTCTCTACGGCAAAGAGACGTGGCTCGAACGGATGCCGCCCTACCAGGGCGGTGGCGACATGATCAAGGCGGTGACGTTCGAGAAGACCATCTACAACGAGTTGCCGTACAAGTTCGAGGCCGGCACGCCGCACATCGCGGGCGCGATCGGCCTGGCGACGGCGCTCGAGTACATCGCGGGGCTCGGCCTCGATCGCATCGGCGAGTGGGAGCACGGGCTCCTGGCCTACGGGACCGAGCTGCTGGCGACTGTGCCCGGGCTGCGGCTCATCGGCACCGCCCGCCGGAAGTCTGCCGTTCTCTCGTTCGTGCTCGATGACATCCACGCTCACGACCTCGGCACGGTCCTTGATCACCAGGGCGTGGCCGTGCGAGCCGGTCACCACTGCGCGATGCCGGTCATGCAGCGGTTCGGCGTGCCCGCGACCGTGCGCGCCTCGCTGGCCTTCTACAACACGCCGGCCGAGCTGGAGACACTGGCCAGCGCGGTGCAGAAGGCTCTGGAGATATTCCGTTGATGTCCGAGCTGCGCGAGCTGTACCAGCAGGTGATCCTCGACCACAACCGGAAGCCGCGGAACTTCCGCACGCTCGAGGGCGCCAACCGGAGAGCCGAGGGCTACAACCCTCTGTGCGGCGACCAAATCACGCTTTACCTGAACGTGGAGGACGGCGTGGTCAAGGACGCTGCCTTCCAGGGCAAGGGTTGCGCGATTTCCATGGCATCGGCCTCGATGATGACCGGCAGCGTGAGCGGCAAGCCCGAGGCGGAGGCGGTGGCGCTGTTCCGCCGGGTCCACGCCATGCTCACCGCCGAGCCAACGGGCGAGGTCGCCGGTGACGGTCTCGGCAAGCTGGCCGTCTTCGCCGGCGTCCGCGAGTTTCCGAGCCGGATCAAGTGCGCCACGCTGGCGTGGCATACGCTCCAGGCTGCGCTCAGCCGGGCTGCTGAGCCGGTTTCGACCGAGTAGGTGGTGCGCCTCCATAGAGAGGAAACAGCAGCCATGGTAGATCAGGCGGTCGTCGAGCGTGAGGTGATCGAGGCGTTGCAGAGATGCTACGACCCTGAGATCCCGGTCAACATCTATGAGCTCGGGCTGATTTACGACCTTACGGTCGCGCCCGATGGAGCCGTCGACATTCGCATGACGCTGACCGCGCCCAACTGTCCCGCGGCACAGGAGCTGCCGGCCGAGGTCGAGCGCGCGGTGCGCTCGGTCCCCGGAGTCACGGGCGCTCGCGTGGAGATCGTCTTCGACCCGCCCTGGGACCGCTGTAAGATGTCCGATGCAGCCAAGCTGAAGCTCGGCCTGCTCTGAGGGTGCCGCGCGCCGCGGCGATCTTCACACGTTCCTTCACCGGCGACTGCGCATCGCCATCGCCAGGACGGCGTACACCAGGCCGAGCAATTCCAAACTCTCCTCGAGGAAGTACGTCGGCAGCGGCAGCAGGTAGTTCATGCACCGCTCGCAGGGTTGGGGAATGCTGTACAGCACGGCTCCGACGAGGAGCAGCCACGCCCAGCCGTCGCTGAAGCCGGCCCACACCTCGCTCCAGAGCGCGCGCCATCGGCGCAGGCAGTAGACGACGAGGACGCCGACGGCGCAGACGATTGCCGCCGCGACCAGGGCCCGGACCGGCAGCGACACAGCCGGGCGCCGGAAGAACTTCCAGTCGATGACGGGCATGCCGAAGAGGCGCTGATCGAGATCGATCTCGGCGACGACCATCTCCGCCAGCGTCGCAGCGAAGAGCACATCCGCC
>Ga0209157_1003388_pt1 | contig 12263 bp, 11 predicted proteins | sample GraSoiAngelo_135_FD_185892 | JGI IMG/M metagenome (GOLD analysis project Ga0209157, IMG submission 185892) | Grasslands soil microbial communities from the Angelo Coastal Reserve, California, USA - 14_0929_05_40cm (SPAdes) (version 2) | ecosystem: Environmental > Terrestrial > Soil > Grasslands ... | reverse complement strand
GCAAGTTGCTAATAATTTTATTCGTTTATTATTGTTTGCGATTTCTTCCGTTTCCAACCTTTTTCTAAGAAATAATCCGTCTTAAATCTAGCGTCACCTTTGAAATCGTACCAATTTCCTTCCATGCCTTCGTATCGAAAACGAATTTTCCCACTACTTGTCGACAGATACATAATCTCAACCTGATTGTTACCTTTTTCTAGCATCTCTATGTACATTTATTATCTCGCCTACGGATAGATTGGAATACTTGACTTTCTTCTGACATTGAATTAACATGCTCGACATACTTTTTTAGTGTTGAGTGAAGGATGAATTTCTATTCTATCAATCAGCATACATGTAAAATGAAATTATTGGCCCATATTGTTTTTGGGCTCACCTATTCATAAAAATTCTAAAGCATATTATAATCTTAGATCGGGGCCGGAGGGACTAGTCTGAAATTTCATGTGGGTCTTAATCATTTGGCTGAAGTCACTTAGAAGTACTAATCTTTTACGTCATATTGCGGAGTCAGTGGGATTTGAACCTTGCTGGTAAGCGGGGTCAGTTAAGTGTTTTGAAATAAAGAAGACTCAAGAGGGCTTTCAATTATATATGAATCAGGCATGTTGTATTTACACATTTATTTGGCAACACTCAATATGAAATCGTGAACCGACAAATTTTATCGAATCTCCAAATAAGCAAAGTGCAGGAAAACGGGGATTTTCTAGATAGACAGTAAACTTACTAGATGATCTGCCTAATTCATATTTTTGGTGGAATTTATCATCTTCCTTAATTATTACCCGGTTGAACGACTGCTATCTGAAGATTGTCTAAAGATTTTTGTTGGGTGATATTAAAGTCAAGATTTATTCAACACACTAACGAAATTCATGTTAAACACTGCTCAGGGTTACGGGGGTAAACCACGGCGAGGTTAAAGAATTCTATTTTTCGTATAGGATATTAGATCTCTTTATTGGTATGGGCGAATAAACTTTGTATGTGGTGACTAGGTACCCCAGAAGTGACGATACGAGCGATACAGGGAGAGGACTTCCTGTTACTAGATCTCGTATTGAGAAGATATTTCCGAAATTAACGCAAGCTCAGATTGATCGTATTGCGTTGTATGGACATACTCATTCAGTAAAACCCGGTGACATCTTAATCGAACAAGGAGATACTCCAATGCCGTTCTTTGTTGTAATAGCAGGGGAAGTAGAGATTGTGAGTCCCTTCGGAACCAACGAGACTCTCATAACCGTCCATGGTAACGGCCAGTTCACCGGTGACGTTAACATGATATCCGGCCGCCGATCTATTGTTCGAGCGCGGGCTACCGTACCCAGCAAAGTAATCGAACTTGATAACAAAGATTTACTCAGATTAGTACAAAATGATGCAGAGCTCAGCGAGATACTAATGAGGGCTTTCATCCTTCGCAGAGTAGAGCTAATAGCTGCCGGTGTGGGAGACCTTATCCTTATTGGTTCAATACACTCTGCCGGTACGTTGCGGATTAAAGAGTTTCTATTGCGGAACGGACAGCCATACTCCTACGTAGATTTGGGACAAGACTCTGACGTGCAGAATCTATTGGATAGTTTCCAAATTGATGCCAGTCATATTCCAGTATTGATTTGTCGTGGTCAAGTGGTATTACGGAATCCCAATAATCAAGAAATCGCAGAATGCCTAGGCCTCAACGAGTCTATCGACCAAACACAGGCGCGTGATCTGGTCGTCGTCGGCGCAGGCCCTTCTGGATTGGCTGCCGCAGTGTACGGTGCATCAGAAGGACTGGATGTGGTAGTACTGGAAACGAGTTCTCCTGGCGGTCAAGCTGGTTCAAGCTCAAAGATTGAAAACTACTTGGGATTTCCTACCGGTATCTCAGGCCACGATCTAGCAGGCAGGGCTTATATGCAAGCGCAGAAGTTCGGTGCTAAGATACTAATCGCTAGGGCAACCAGAATTGTCTGCGACCACAGACCTTACATTGTAGAAGCTGAAAATGGCGCTCGAATTCCAGCACGTACTGTCTTAATCGCAACAGGTGCTCAATATCGAAAACTGCCATTGGAAAACCTGCCACAATTTGAAGGCGCCGGAGTTTATTATGGTGCAACCTTTGTGGAAAGACAACTGTGCGGAGCAGATGAATTAATTGTTGTTGGGGGCGGAAATTCAGCTGGTCAGGCTGCTGTGTTTTTGGCACAAACTGCAAAACAAGTCTACGTCCTGGTAAGGTCTGCTAGTTTAGCCACTAGTATGTCACGCTATCTGATTCGTAGGATTGAAGAAAGCACTAATATCATAGTCAGACCCCACACAGAAATTATAACTCTTGAAGGTAACCATCAACTTAATTCAGTTCGCTGGCGAAATAATCAATCAGGCGAGACTGAAAACCATAACATAAAGCACATATTCATCATGACCGGCGCCGATCCAAACACCGCATGGCTTAATGGTTGTCTAGTGCTCGATGCAAAAGGCTTTATAAATACTGGTCCTGATTTGTCACCTGAAAATTTGAGGGCCACAGGTTGGTCTCTTAAAAGGCAACCCTACTTGCTTGAAACAAGTTTGCCAGGTGTTTTCGCTGCTGGGGATGTACGAGGTGGTAGCATTAAACGTGTCGCCTCTGCTGTTCGGGAGGGATCAACAGTAATCTCATTTGTTCATAAAATAATACAAGAATAGAAATACAGTAATGAGAAATTCATTCAGGTGTATTTACATACGTAGCTTCTTTTTGAAAACACAAAAAATTCAACAGGAAGGATTTATTTTACTGCTGAGTAGGAATGGTAAGGAATATGATATAATTCAGTAATAGTGAATGAATCCACAGTTATAGCATATACGTAATATCGGAAGAATTTGTCGGATATGTATAGATGCCTTTTTTTAGTACCTCCACCCCGAGGCTTAGTCTAATTGCTAAAGCAAACATATTAATAACTTCCTCAGCATGGATTCCTAAAAGATCTGCACCCAATATTCGGTTAGTAGTATCCTCAATTAGTACCTTATAATCTAAACAATTTTCTCTAATTCCAGGTGAAGAGTACCAAGAAGAGATATCTTGAAAATTAGTCCTAAATTTAAGATCTAATTGCTTTGCGATATTTTCTTGAAGTCTGACTGAAGCTAATGGCAGGATCGTGAATACTCGGACGTCCGACAGCCAATCCCCGAGAGATCCAAGAATGATAACACGATGTTTTGAAAAATGATGGACTTGAGGTATAGGGTGAACTTCCCTCCCTTTTATTATTTTATTTTCAACAATTTAATAAGTTCGTTTCTAGTAGTTAATGATAGATAATCTTAATAAAGTAATATGAGCCTGGTGAAAACTGGAAATGGTGTTATGTTGACGAGATATTCATGAAATAACAGGTGATAGATAATGGGCTTAAAATCTGGAATACGGATGAAAGTAGAGATAGGCGAGTTTCATTAAAGTTACATACCTTGCTTAACGAAAAATATTAAAATACATTAGAACCCCAATAAGTGCTGATGAATGGTAAGAAAGTCTCTTTTATTCACTCATCACTTTCTCTAACAGTCCTAGTTGTCCTAACAGTTGTAACGAGCACCATTATCATGGAGTTTAGTTTGAATGATCATCAGATTACTATAGCACAGCAACAAGCACATGTTAATTTAACTTCAGATGAAAAACAAAAGGCATTGGAGGGAATATCTTTTCAGTTTGGTAACGTTACTTTTTCACATCATACAGCAGCCGTTAATGGCATTCAAATGCATTATGTGATTGGAGGACATGGAGATCCTGTAGTTTTATTACATGGGTGGCCACAAACTTGGTATGAATGGCGCCACGTAATGCCAGCCTTAGCTAGGAACTATACTGTTATTGCACCTGATCTGAGAGGATTGGGAGAATCTTCCAAGCCAATTACGGGCTATGACGGTAAAACTACAGCAGAAGATATCCATCAATTAGTAACTAAACTAGGCTTTAATGACATATTCTTAGTTGGGCATGATTTTGGTGTACAAGTAGCTTATTCATATGCTGCTGCTCATCCTAATGAGACTAAACGCTTGGTTATTCTTGATGTTCCTGTAGCTGGTATAGGTCCTGGGGGAAATATTACAGGCTTATGGTGGGCTCAATTTCATAATGTACACGATATTCCAGAAATGCTCGTTACAGGACACGAAAGGGAATACCTAACTTGGTTCTATAGATACTCATGTAATCCAGCTGCAATTACGGAAGAGGATATCGATGAATATGTCAGTCACTATTCTTCTCCCGGTGGAATGCGTGCCGGATTCGAATACTATAGAGCTTTATCTGAAGATATAAAACAAAATAAAGAATACTCTATGATTAAACTTCCTATGCCCGTCTTAGTCCTAGGTGGAGAGTGCAGTTTTGGCGATGCGGCATTAGATTCGATGCGCGTACTTGCTACAGATGTGCGTGGTAGCGTAATTCCTAACACTGGACATTGGATTCCAGAAGAGCAACCAAAATTTTTAGCAGACCAGCTGTTCAAATTCTTTGCTGCTAATTCTACTAAAACTAAATGAGAGCTATCCCGTTTAACCTACTAGAAGAGTTCATGGCAAAAACTGCTGGAAGATTCAACACAGTAAGAATTGTACCATTGATTACTTTCCAAGAGGTCATAGAAAGATGTAAAAAAGTCGAAGATGGAACATTTTTCGAGAGTTAGGAACGCATGACCTGGTGTCGATAGACCTTCCTCATTTTTTATTAATCTCAAGTGAATGATAAGTCTTAAAGCAATAGCATCATTTGAGATTCTTTTTGTAAATATTTTTTAAGATTCTAGGAGATAACAACCATCGAAGCTCACCTCTAGGTATGTTACTTTTGCTTAGTAATCTTAACCTCACAACTCCTCCTTTTTTCAAGAGCAAATTACATGGGCTTGACTTTCCCTTATGAATCATATCATTAACTATTTCACCAAGCAAAGGTTGATGTCCAACAATTAGTACCGCATATTCCTCTCTAAGTCGCAATATTTTCCGATAGACCTCTGTCCGTTGCCCTTCAGGAGCTAACTCATTCCATATTTGAACTCTATTACCAATGTCGAAGATATTAGATACAATCATAGCTGTGTCATATGCCCTCTTGAGGGGACTGGTGACAACTAAATCAAATTTTAATCCGATTATTTTTAAGGCCTTAGCAATTTCCATAATCTCGACTTTTCCAGCCGCGGTCAACGGTCTTATCCGGTCACTTGCCTGTGAAGATCTTCGCCCGGCGTCACCATGTCGTAATATAAATAATTCCATTGATTCTTATAAATTTCCTTACAAATAAATTATTTTCTGCCAAGCTTCTTTCTAATTTGAGGATAAATGGAGATTAAATCTTCCGATAATTGCATTGCGAAATAGGAACTTACATCTATTTATGTTTAAATTAAATGTTGTAGTAAATTGGGTAATGGCAAAATTCGTTGAAATGGATGAAAGCAATACTCTTAAAGACCAGATGGAAAGCCAAGTGACAGGACCAGTAATTTTGATAAATAAATTCAATGTGAAGTCTGATGAAGTGGAACAGTTTTTAAAAGTCTGGGAAGAAGACGCTACTAAGTTCAAAGATCAATCAGGCTTTATTTCTGCACAATTACATAAAGGCATTGGTAAGAGCACTGTATTTATCAATTATGCGGTTTGGGAATCCTTGAAACATTTTAAAAATGCAGTTGACAAGGTCATGGGTCCTGACCCACAATCTCGACTGAACAACTATCCTAAAAACTTGGTGGTTTCTCCACATTTATTCAAAAAGGTTTCCGTTCCTGGAATTTGCGGCGACTAACACTATTGTTGGCTTGGCTAATAAAACATTCTGGAAAAACTAATAGTAACCAAGCGAATATAAAATAAATAGACATAGGGACAAAAATCAATGTAAAGCGTATAAATTAGCGAGAGAAAATTATATCATGAAAATTGGAATACTAGGATCCGGAGATGTAGGACGGAAATTAGCAGATGGTTTTGTTGAGCTTGGACACCAGGTTAAAATAGGATCACGTGATCCGAATCAGAGTAAGCTTACTGAATGGATGGGCAAACACGATAAGGAAAAAGTATCATCGGGAACCTTTGCTGATACTGCAAGTTTTGGTGAACTAGTTGTCTTAGCAACTTTGTGGACGGGAACAGCCGATGCAATACAATTGGCAGAATCTAGAAATTTTGCTAAAAAGATTGTTATTGATGTAACTAATCCATTAGACTTTTCTAAAGGGATGCCACCAAGATTAGCTTTAGGCCATACAGATTCTGCTGGAGAGACCGTTCAAAGAATGTTGCCTGATTCCAATGTTGTAAAGGCTTTTAACATTGTTGGAAATCCTCAAATGATACATCCCGATTTCCCCGGTGGCAAGCCTACTATGTTTATATGTGGAAACGATGAGGGAGCAAAAAAGTTTGTAGGAGAGGATATACTTTCAAAATTTGGCTGGGAAACCATTGACATCGGAGGGATAGAAGGTTCTAGGCTTCTAGAACCAATTGCACTTTTATGGATATTACACTACTTCAGAACCGGTAATGGAAATCATGCGTTTAAACTATTACAAAAATGAGATCTAGAAGATATACATTCGTGCATATCAAGTAATTGGACTGTCTCAAGTCATTCCACATTGTTGTGTCATTGTTTTTATCAATATTATCATAAAATCCTATTTCCATACCCTTACTTTAAATGAGCAGTTCCCTTGTTAATCGACTTCTAATTCAAAACACCAATCATATTGTTAAGGAACGATTTTTTGCCTCCGTTTGTTAAAAATGTTCAAAAGAATATTGAACCAAAGTTTTACTTTCTCACCTGTAGATCTCTAGTCCTGGTATCTTATTCAATCTTTTTGTATGAGTCCGATAAGACGCATGGTCAGTTACGGAGCAAAGCATTACGCTAAAGAATACTATAGAAATCTTAATTCTAAATGAATACAATAGTTCACTGACAATAGTTGAATTGACATTAGCTAATTTAGATCTATAGAAAAACGTGCGGTTATCCTTTTGGTTCCGAAATATTAAGTTGGACTTAAGATAAGATTGATTCCCAATAAAGGATCTATGCTGTTGTTATATGCGGCGCTCTCTGTCTTGTTTCTTGTATTCTTACTTCAATTCATGCCTGTTCAGGCCGAAAAGATGAAGGAATCTGATTTTAATTTTGTAGCAGCAGGAGATTGGGGTTGCGGGCACAAAGCGCTCAATACCTTCTCTATGATGAAAAGCATGAAACCAGAGTTGTATCTTGGGCTAGGTGATTATTCATATCAGACCTCAATAGATTGTTGGGTTAATATTATAAACTCCGTAGGTAAAGCCTTCAAGATCACATTAGGAAACCATGACACTGAAGGTCAGTTACTAAAAGCTTTTATGGACAAATTTAAACTTGAAAAACAATATTATTCATTCAACTACCGTAACGCCCATTTTATTGCGCTGTCTACACAAGTTGATGAAGGTGGTGAAATAGAACAATTGAAATTCCTAAAAAGGGATCTTTTGATAACGAAAGCTAATAAAAATATTGATTGGACAGTTGTTTTTTTCACATACCATTTTATTCTGCTAATGCCGCAGACATTACAAATATGAGAAGAACTTACCATCCGGTATTTGATAAGTTCGGCGTAGATTTAGTATTACAAGGTCATTCACATAATTATCAGCGATCTTATCCACTAGGTTATAATGATGTAAGACCTTCTGAACCCATAATATTGGATAAGGAACAATTTCAGTATGAGGATCCGGATGGGACTATCTTTCTAATTGTGGGAACAGGTGGAGAATCGGTTAAGTCTTTAAACAAGAAATCCTTTCTCGCCAGTACCTATGAAGGATATGGATGTATAAATGTAGAAATAAAAGGGAAATTCATGAATGTAGAATATTATTCTGATACTAATAATACGATTGATAAATTTTCGATTACAAAAAATCAACAAAATTCGAAAAGTACAGATTTAAATACTGAGACTCAACGAATAGATTATAAATCTCCAAAATGACAAGGAAGCTTGAAGATCGGGATCGCATTATCCAAAAGATATCCTAAATTAGAGATCGATTCTGATTCATATCTGCTCAGCTTCTGAGATCCAGTCCAAAATCAGAAATAATTTTACTGTGTTGCCTGTGCGATCCTACTAAGAGCCTGTTCTGTGTAGTCTCCTTTATACCGTTTTCTGCAAAGCCCCAACCTAAAATAGGAATACCGGTCACCTCGCCATTAATGTCATCAGTCTAGCAAGTCTGCTTATTAAATAGATAAAGAAATAGCTAGGACGTCGGCCTAAATTCACATTGAACTTTTCGGGTTGATGATCTAAACATCTTTTTGCAAATCTTTCAGTAAATCTGTGTACATTTCTTGACTTTTTTTGCTCGGAAGTATGCAGCCAAACCAGAATATACTGGATCATTTGCCGGTCTATTTACTGCATTGGCTATCTTTCTGGCCAAATCATTTTCTATTTCGGCCATTATTTTATCGGTAAAAGTGCTTTCAGACCGGCTAAATCTAGGTCTTTCTTGAGGCGGATAATTTCCTTCTCTTCTTCCGATGACATACTCTACAAACGGAATTATTCCACCCATCCCGTCGTGGACAGTACGTATGTGTCGCCGGACTGAAAATCTTCTAGTTGACGACATGCCGCAAACCGTACAACTCCAGTTAGATTTCAAGATCATTGTGCTACACTGTGCAACGCTTTATAAATGTTATTTTATTTATTTGGTTTATCTAATAATTTTCGAAGAAACCACAAACATGAATTTTTTATTGTGATGCAAGTTTAAGGCCTTTAAATCGTGAGAATTTTCATCAATGGATCCATCAGTTACTTCACAAACTCAATCGATAGTCTAATTTTAAACGAGCCCGTCGGGATACGACTGAATATTCATTCGGAACCTAATCAAAATTTCTAAATTTGTCATTTTGTTAGGCGTAAATAGAGATGAAACGTTATTTTATGAGCCCGCCGGCATTCGAACCCTGCATGTATTAGGGTTCTACTAATTTGGTATTTGGCTGGTTCTAATTGCTTTAACTCGTCTAGCACATCTTTATAAAGAGGGTAAGGATTAATTTTAAAATCCAAGTGGAGATTAATTACTTGGATTACAATTCTCTCCTCATTAATATTCTAGTCAGTTTTCTTAATAGCATGTTGATGATTCGTTGTGTGGGATCCATTATTATGAGTAACATTATTGAACTGGTGTTAAAATTGTAAGATAGCAGAACAATTCCAACAATATAATGACCGGCTTAAACAGAAAATAAAATGCTTATGGTGAAGAATTTTGGAATCCATTCATTGAACTAACTAGAGCATATACTTAATATCGTAAGAATTTTTAGGATATGTAGAAATTGCTTCTTTAATTTTGTCTACATTTAGACCTAGCCTAATCTCTAAAGCAAAAATATTGATAACCTCCTCAGCATGTGGTCCCAATATATGAGCACCGAAAATACAGTTATTGTTCCAATAACTATTAGATCGAAAGTATTCTAGTTATTGTCCACAACTACTATGCACGACAATTTCATAAAAAGAATTGTGGAGATTTGTTTCAATTTCTTAAAATCAAATCGTAGACCTTGAGTTGTAGGGAAGCATATTGTTAACTATTCGGACCCACGAAGCTATAGTTGAAGACCTGAACATGCCTGCCTAGATGCTGGATTCATCTCTAGTGTTATCGTCTACTGTTAATCATACAGTTCGTCAGAATCTGAATCATATTATCTAGTTACCAGTTGTAAGTACACATCTAAACTTGGCTTTGCCACTCATCATAAGATCATATGCTTCTGCTGCGCGCTCTAATGGAAAGACTTCATTCATAGATCTTACACCAGAGAGAGCACTAAAGGAGAGTGTGTCTTGCGAGTCGATTGACGTACCAGCTGGCCATCCTATCAATGATCGACGTCCTAATATCATTAGATTTGGAGGCACTTGAATTGGCTCATCAGATGCTCCAATTACGACAAGCTTTCCGTTAACTGCAAGACCTCCAAGGATTTCAGTCATCGCCTTTCCACTTGGGAGAGTTGCAAGTATCACTTTAGCTCCTCCCAGCTTATTAAGTTCTTCAACTGCGTTTTGTGACCGGTTATCAATGTATTGCCTTGCACCCAGCTTTTTCATCAATTCCTCTTCCTTGTCTCTTGCTCGTCCGATGGCAACAGTATTAAATCCCATCTTGGCAGCAAACTGAATTCCTAGATGTCCAAGTCCTCCCATTCCAAAAATAGCAACTACATCGCCTACACGTGCTCCACTATTCCGAAGAGCATTGTATGTAGTAATACCAGCACACATAAGAGGCGCAGCTTCTACAGCGGAAAGCTGTTCGGGGATTAATGCTAGAGATTCGATAGGAGCAATCATATAATCTGCATAACCACCATCGTACGAAATGCCTGGTACCTGTGCGTATTTACAAGTAACAAAATCTCCACGTCTGCAAGATTCACAATGGCCACAATGACCTCCATGCCAGCCAACAGCTACTCTCTGTCTAGGTTCCCATTTAGTGACGTCATCGCCTACTTTATCTATAACCCCTGCAATCTCATGGCCAGGAACTCTTGGATATTGGATACCTGGGAATAATCCTTCTTTAGTAAAGGAATCACTATGGCATATGCCGCATGCTTGTACCTTGATACGAACTTGTTTATCACTAGGTTCTGGAAGATCTCTATCCACAATTTCAAAAGGGCCATTAGCTTTAGAAACTTGAACTGAATGCATATGTACCATATTGTTAGATCATTTAATTTAATATTATCTGATATTATCTGATTTAGTATAGCAGCAAAAAATGGTAGGAGGTATAGATAAACAAAAGTCCAATGAATAATTCCCAGCTATTAGCGGTGATGTGAACAACGGATCTATCGATAGGCCCGGCGATGGCTTGAACCTATCAGGCACCCCAATCATATGGGGCTTATGTAGAGTCCGCACTCCTATTGGTTGTTCACATCATCAGCCATGTTGCTGGTAATAACCCAAACGCCACTAGACTTGTAGATGACCCCCGGCTTGAAGGGCACGATATTCCGGATCATTGGGATGTGGAGTCAACGGCGTAATGGTGACCTTCATCCAGATATGAAGAGGTAGCGAGGCAAGGATTTCGTGAAGCTCTGCCTCATCATTGGCTCGAAACAGTCCAATACTGCGCCATTCGCCTGGATCGAGTGGAGGGCGCCATAGTCGGACCAAATGCCCTGCTTTGGCGAGCTCAACGGCACGAATTTTCTCCGCCGCGCGCAATTCATCGACTCTGGTCGGGCTAGTTCCTTCGGGTACTGTGGTGACTAGATCGGTGAGGTATTCCATAGGTTCTTCTTTTTGCTTGCTAGGATTTAGTTGTTACTGTCACCGCTGATTCATGACCTAGTAACGTTTTGATATTTTTATTATTGCTCATTTAAATATTCGATAAACTTAGATTATACTTGCTTCTAAAATTGAATTATGTGACTTGAAAAATTTAAAGTTTGTAAAAAAGTGGATTCGTGGGTTATATCATTCTTGAGAACGATAAAGTTAGTAATGAGACGCTTGTATTGTTCGAAAAGATGTCTGGTGAAATAATTTACTTAGTATTTCCAAAGAACTTCAATAACTGATCTATTAGAAATTGTGGCTGCTCTTCTGGAATAAAATGTCCTGAATTTGGTACTGTGATACCTGTTACATTTTGAGCTAATATCTTCATCCCATATATGACAGTAGGCATAGTGATGTTACCTCCGAATGTTGGAATATATCCTCCTCCTAGTGCCAATACAGGCATTGTAAGCTTAATCTTTGAATAATTTTGATTTTGAATTGCATCCTGTGGAAAAGCTCGATAATGCTCAAATCCGGCACGCATTCCGCCTGGAGTAGAATAATGGGTAACATATTCAATTATATCTGCCTGAGTTATTGCAGCGGGATTAAACGCAAGATTGTGAAAGAACCATGATAAATACATCATCTCTTTTCCATGCACAAGGGCTTCTGGTACATCGGGTGTTTGATGGAATGTGGCCCACCATAAGCCTGTAATATTTCCCCCAGGACCTATACCAGCTACAGGAACATCAAGAATAACCAAGCGTTTAGTCTCATTAGGATGAGCAGCAGCATATGAATAAGCTACTTGTACACCAAAAT
>Ga0209157_1003385_pt1 | contig 12267 bp, 11 predicted proteins | sample GraSoiAngelo_135_FD_185892 | JGI IMG/M metagenome (GOLD analysis project Ga0209157, IMG submission 185892) | Grasslands soil microbial communities from the Angelo Coastal Reserve, California, USA - 14_0929_05_40cm (SPAdes) (version 2) | ecosystem: Environmental > Terrestrial > Soil > Grasslands ... | reverse complement strand
ACTTCCAATACCGCGTCCTCAACGGTCGGAAAGGCACCCAGCGTAATCCTTCTCTCCTCATCCAGCTTCAACGCAAAACCGGGCGACACCATTTCCGTTAACGGCTATCTCTATCCAGCAACACCGACGAACATTTCGATAACCTACACAAACCCGTCAGGAACTAGCGTTACTCATACAGTCAAAACAGATAACACCGGATACTTCACCGACACCAGCACGGTTGATTCGGCGGGAGCCTGGAAGATTTCCGCCACATGGTCCGGAAACTCGATGGACTCCGGAGCATCCTCCAACAACTTGAGCGTACAAACTCAGCCAGACCCAATACAGTATTCACTCGCAACATACGGCCTCGCGATAGCCGCAGCAGCATTAGCCGTCGGAATCGGCGCGCTCGCCATGACCCGAAAACACAAGGGACCGAGCGTCCCAACATCTGTCCAAGCCAAGTAGGTCACGAATACTTCTTCCAGACCGATTCGGGAACAAAGCTCCATTCGGGAGGGATAACCCTCTTCAAGGACATGCACGACATGTCCACTCATGAAGCTAATACTCGAAGAGGCCATCCGTGAAAAGGCGATAAGAGTAGACCTCGCCTGGACCCTTTTCTTTGAGAAGCCAACGATCCCCGAAGGACACGGCGGAAGACTAATACCGTTTACCAACTGGCTCTGGGACGAGCTGGGCAAGAAAGCAGGAAACCTGAACCGGAACTCCAGCAACGAGCTCACTCTGACGGTACCCTCTCTAAGCGAGCAGGGAATGGATTTCCTGTTACGCCTAGCATCTTTCTGGTCAAACGAAATTTACCTGAAAAAGGACGGAATGCTTTCAGAGAACCTCTGGAGGAAACCGGTCGTTAACGTCTTTGATGATAGTAAGCTAGACGGATCTGAACGCTCGCTAACAAGGAAACGAGAAGGATACTATACACGGTTCCTAATGCCGCTGCTCGGGCCAGGCCGGACTGCCTTCAGGGTCGAAGTGATCGAAAATGGCGAATCGTCCGCTCGATTACACAGCCACAGCGAAGTCGACGAATACTATCTGATTCTCGAAGGGTCGGGAACCCTCAGATTCAACGACAAAGAAATCGCCGTCCATCGGGGGGACCTGATCGGAAAGCCAACGGGCCCTGATGATGCTTCCCAACTAATCGCGGATCAGGGCGAAACCCTGCGGATACTCGATATGGAGGTGTGGCACGACCGTCCCGACAACTCGAAGGATCTAATCCACAATCCGGATTTCAACGAGATCTTCATGAGAGGACGGGGCTGGGGCGCTCTAGTCCCAGCAGACGCCCTCCTCAACCCCAGCGACTTTGGACAATACTACAATGAAAGCTACAAGCGAACCAAGGATGGCGGGTGGGTTCCCTCAAAGGCACGCGGCCACAAGAAGATCAGGGCAAAGTCAACTGCATAATGCAGATACTCGCTAGTTGTTTCCCTTTGTAGGCAACAAGGCTACTCATAGGATAAGACGCGTAACCCAGACCTATGAGCACTCTCTTGTCAGGATCTGTTCAGATCCGGATTCGGGGAAAAATTAACACGACCATATGGTCAAGATTATCGGGCTTAGGAAAAAGGAGGGGGCTTGACAGTTTTTCCAGGACGACATCTAGCACCATCAGGAATTATCCAGTTTTCACCAGATATCCATACAACATGACAAGCGCCGATAGCGCCGATGGTGCCATTATCGTAACTCCGGGCGAAACGACAAAACCTGTTGTCAGATGCTCGTCCTTGAACGCGACGCCGTCCACGTCGGCTACTTGGTAAGAGATGAAAACCAGGCTTCGATGGTTGCTCAATTGTTGTCTGAGCTCGATGGTGAAGATCGTCGAGTTCCCCGCATAACCCCTGCCCCCATCTATTCTCCAAGAGACATCGGTGACGACCAAGACCGAACCCACTGGAACCGTGAAATTCTCTGGTGTCGTTCCATCAGAATGAGATCTAGTACAGAACAGTTCGCGAGCTATCACGGGAGAGCCTTGACAGCGCAGCGTGACAAGCGACGAGGGTTCTTGTCCAAGGTGGGTCTTGGGGAAGTTTGTGACGAACACGTTGAGCACCTGAGATGCCGATGCAGATGCGAACACCCCGGTGACGAAAGTGGCGAGTACTACAATGGTCACGATGATTCCTTCTTTTCTATTCAAAAATCAACACACCTCCTTCCCATCACATGGCCCGCGTTTCGTCTGACGGCGACCATTTAAGAGAATCAAGGACTCTCACTGAGAGTCCTATTCCTCAAGTATGATCGAAAGCGGCTACGGTAGCCTCGGAGAGACTCGAATATCATGGAGAGAGGGGGACGATACAAGAGATCGGGCAGCCGGTCAGATCCTTCTCCCGCACTTGACAGGAGAAAGTTCGCTTATATGTCAGAACGAGGAATCGAATAGTGTGAGACCGGGTCACTCTTCTTCGCCTAGTGTTCCCTTGAAGGTTACTTTTGTCGGCATCATGCCCACTCTGTTCGCTCACTGCCAGCACTGTATGGAGATCATGCACGCGACCGGCATGGCTCCTTATTCGGAACAGCTGGAAGACTACCCGGAGGATGTCAAGAAACAATATTTCCAGCTCTCTGAGATAGCACAGAAGCTGAAGACAGAGTTCGGCGGGTCAGTAGTACTCGATCCGGTGGACTCGGCGTCCCCGCAAGGAGTCTGGTTATCGATCAGGCACCGAATCTTGAGGACTCCATGCATCTTGATTCAAGGGAACAAGGTCTTCAACAAATTTCCGGGCTACGAAGAGCTAAGAGCGACGATACTCGACGCGTTGGAGCGCTCCGGCCGTATAGCCTCGACCCGAGTTTCTCACTAGATCAATCGTCCAATCAGAGAGATAAGATCAATTGTCTTAGCCAGCTCGTCGATGTGCAGCCTGGCCACGAGGTGGAGCCTCGACGGTTCTTCCTCAAGCATCAGAGAATCAACGGTGTTCATATCTTTCAATCTCGCAACCAAACCACTCCGTGCGACCAGTTGGTTCGCGAAATCGACACCCTTCGAGTAGACCGTGTACCCCAGCTCGCTAAGTTGCGGGATCTTGACTTCTTCAATGCCAGCCGTCTCCCAGGTGAGCTTCACCTTCTTCTTCAGCCTCGTAATCTCAACCTGGAACTTTACTGGGTCGGTCAGGGTAGCCCAGCAGTTCAGCCTGTCAGAATCCCTTGTGATCAACGCGTAGGGGTAGTAGATCAGATTCTCTCTAGCGCCTAACGTTAAGGCGAACTCTAGCTCCTTGAACCCGTCAGATGAACTGTTCATTTCACACTTTATTCTGAGACCTGCATGCCCGAACGATGCAAACTTCACCCTGGCCTTCGGGGAGAATCTCTCTTCGAACCAGTGAGCGTATTGCTTGAGAGTCCTGTGCTTGTAGTAGGTCCCGAGAAAGTAGACGACGACGAGGATAGTGGCTAGAGCCGCGACAACTTCGATATCTGAGAAGACGAAGGCCAAGACCAGTGACTAGGAGGCCGGCACCCTACATGATGCTATCTACTTTTCAGCGAACTCGTTAGTGAGGCTTGGTTGCGGCGTCTCCGCTTTGGTAGACTTGGCGAGCACTGATCCCGGAATCATGGATGGCGCGCTGACCGCCCCGACTCTGATCCGCCGATAGGCGCGGAAACCATCATATGACAGCACTATGCCAAGAATCGTCAGTATTATCGCGATTCCGCCCGCAATCGCGTTTCCGTAGATCTTCAATGGTGTGCTCGTCGTCATAGCAATGTCGAGCGTGGCATAGGCAGTATAGCCTAGCGCAACGATGGTTGTGCCTAGCATGAATACTGCCGGTATACCCGTCAACAATGTTGTCCTTCGGATCTTTGCGAGCCATAGTGTGGTGACAAGGAGTGTTACGCCGGCGAGGAGTTGGTTGGAGCCACCAAACAGGGTCCAGATGAAACCCCAAGGCGCACTGAACCTCGTGCTCGTAAGCAAGAATGTGATTATCGACACGACAATCGAGGTGACGTAGATGTTCTTGAGAAAACGCCGTCCGACCATCTCTGAGATAGCTAGCCTCGCAAACCGGAGGGCTAGCTGGGTCAGCGTGAGCCCTAGTATCAGAACCATCAGGGCCATGATCGCGGTCGATGCGGCTGATGGGATTAGCAGGTTGCTAAGATACTTGGCTCCGCCATTCACATAGAGCGATAGAGCACCACCTTTCGTCGACGTAAGGGCCCCAACCGCCACCACTGATGTCAGCCCTAGAATCCCCTCAAGCAGCATACCACCTCCACCAACGAAGTGAGCGTCTGCCTCATTGTCCAGCTGCTTGGATGAAAGAGACGAACCAATCAGGCCGTGCCAACCTGAGCACGCACCGCAGGCTATAGTTACAAAGAGAAGAGGCCATAGAGGAAACGATATCGTACTGATCAGCCCGGACCCGGCGCCTATCGAGACGGGCGCGAACCAGTTGGTGAAGAGAGGCTGAGCAAAAGTCTGAGGCGCAACGAACGAGCTTCCTATGATTGCCGCGATCACGAAGTAGGCCACATAGAATCCCAGATAGTTTATCGGCATTGCAAAACTCCAGAGCGGCAAGACCGCTCCGAGAAAACTGAATCCTAGCATGGCGAACAAGAGGATATCCTCTTGCAACTGTACATCGGGTACGGCGGAGACGAAGGCTGAGTTGATCACCGTTCCAAACACGACCTGGCTGAGAAAAACGGATAGAGCGACTGCTGCTAGAGAAATTCCGGTAACCGCAACAACATTGATCTTGGCCCTGAATATTGCGAAGCCAGACACGGCTCCTATTGTTGCGATCAGAAGGAACGATACCATCGCGGCCGCACCTCCCGCGCCCGTGCCCTTGACCACAGGAAGAAGCGCACCCAGGAAAGCTGCGAATATGAGGATAGAGTAGAACGCTAGAAAGGCGACAAGGACCTTTCGAGCCCTAGTTCCTATTAGCTGGTACGTTAAAGGTCCAAGAGATGCGCCCTCGTTTCTTACCGATGAAACCATCGAATTGTAGTCGTGCAACCAGCCCAACAACGAATTTCCGACCAGTATCCAGAGAAACCCGGGCAACCACCCCCAGACTATTGCTAAGGCGGGCCCTGTCACTGGTCCGAGTGCGGCGATGCTCTTCCAGTGCCAGCCCAGCATAACATACTTGTTTGATGGAAAGAACTCGACACCATCCATGTACGTATGGGCTGGCGTCGGACGCTTGGGATCAGACTGCACCACGCTCCGGTCGAACCATTTCACATAGAACTGATAGACGACGCTATAGACGATGATACCGCTCAGCATTACTATGAGCGATTCATACAATCGAGATCACGTAGCGGAGCTAGTCGCCGAAAATATAAGAGTAGCTGGTAGTTTGAGGCTTTATAAAGCATAATAGGAGTAAAACCGTTTAGATTCTCGTTTCCGAGTCTAAAGACAGGCTTTGAGCCATCTTAGAAACCATATCCACGCCGTTAACCTCCCTCTCGAACAAAGGCAGCACAGCTCTTATCATTCCCGGAAACTTCTGTTCGGCCAGTTTCAAGTATCCCGCCTGTTCATTCGTCCGGTTCGCGACATAGGGAGACAGTTTTTCGGAGGTAACCGTTGGAATAACTTCGTTAACGATTACTCCTCCAATAGGAATCTGGAAGGCTTGGACCCAAGTAATGAACCGTTCAATCACCGCGATAGGGAGGGCGAGTGGCAAGGTCACAAAAAAGAACGCGGTCCTTTCCGAGTCGGTGAGTAGTTTTCTGGCCTCCTCTGTCTTCTTCTTGGTTCCGGCTAGCGAGATTAGAAGCGGGTCCTTTTTCAGCTCCTGAACTATCTTCTCTTTCCGGAAAGAAAGTTTTGCCCGCAGAGACATGGACTCTTCACGGCTCTTGATCATCTTGTTGAGCCAGAGGTTGTAGACCTTGGACATACCCAGCAGCCTATACGTGTGCGCGACCGGTGCCGTGTCGAAAACGTACGCGTCATACTTTTCGTTCAGCATCAAGTCAACCATGTCATCGAACATCGCCGACTCCTCGAATGAAGGATTTGTCGTAGCGATCTCGATAAAAGGCTCAACATCCACAGGAATATCTGCGAACTTCAGAAATTGGACGAGCCGATCCTTGATCTCACCCTTGTATCTCTCTATGGTTGAGGAAATGTCGATCTCGTCGGCGTAGAGGTTCCTTGTTCCTTCAACTTTCTGGGTCCCCTTCTTCCAGAGATCCTGGCCAAACAGGCTAGAGAGGCTGTGGACAGGATTAGTGGAGGAGATCAGTGTTTTCCTTCCAAGCGATTCCGAGAGATAATAGGCCGTTGCACCGGCTACTGCTGTCTTTCCAACTCCTCCCTTCCCGCCGAAGAAGAGATATTTCAAGTCCTTCTTTCCGGCTATGAAAGAAGGGAAGGGCAGGCCCAGTTTCGTTGTCTCCATGGCCGGTTATGATCCGTAGAGTATGTCTGCTACATTCGATATCATCTTCATACCCTTCGGCTCTCGGTCAAGCATTGGCACAATTCCTTTGATGAGGCTCCCGAACTCGCTCTGGATCTGTTTTACGTATTCTTGCTGGGAGGATATCTTGTTCTTCAAAAAGACCGGAACATCCGGCTGGTCCTTCAACTCTTTAGGATATACCTGGTTCACGACGACTCCACTCACAGTCACGTTGAACTCGCGGAACATCTCCAGTGCTTTTCGTGTGTCGAGTATCGGCATCAGTTCCGGAATGAGCACATAGAAGAACGCGGTATGTTTTCTATCGCGGACCATGGTGCTGACAAAGTCTAGACGTCCTCTGATGTACTCAAGCTCTTTCAGGACAAGATCTTCCTGGGCAAGACTTCCCTTGCTACCCATCACCGTTGCGGCCTCCCCATACTCCCCGGCCTTTTTCCTCACGCTGACAATCTTCTCGACCCACTGGTCCAGAATGTCGGCCATGCCCAGGAATCTTATAGCGTGTCCGTGCGGCATCATATCGAACACGTAATAGTCGAACTTGCCTGCAGTCATCAGCTCAACCATGGCATCGAACGTAGCTGATTCCGCCATCGCCGGCTCAGCGGCCGAGGAGTTGATGTAGTCTTCCACTTCCTCGGGAATCGTCTCCATCTTGTACATGTCCTTGATCTTCTTCCGAATCTCCTCCTGATACTCCGCAATTCTACGATCCGCATCTATTTCAACAGCATAGAGGTTCGCAGCAAGCTCGACCTCTCCCTGGCCGAAGACCTTTCTCTCGAAAATATCCGAGAGGCTGGCTTGGGGATCAGTTGAAAAGACGCAGACCCTCTTTTCCCTACTCGCTAGCCAATAGGCGGTCGCCGCCGAGAGAGTTGTTTTGCCGAGCCCCCCTTTGCCACCGAAGAGAATGTACTTGACATCGGGATTGGATGCAAAGTATTCGGCCATCCCTGCCTTGACCGCAACGCTCACCGCCGCCTTTGACGCCCCTAGTACAATGAGTCGGTAATGTCGCGATCCCTAAGCAGTGTCTGCTTCCACGTCTTCAAAGACGGGACCGCGTAGGGAAGGAGCCTAAGACTGTAGTAGGGCGGCAGTACCGGTATCCCAAGCATGTCGCCCATAGTGATAAGCATGAACAAGTTCTCCATGTGCATTCTCAGCCTCAACGCGTAGGTCACCATTCCGTGTAGAGCCATACCATAGAAGAATCCCTTCGCAGCCTTCGCAACCTCGCTCTGCTTCTTCGGCTCCGTCGGCGCTTCCTTCTTTCCCATGCTCTCGGATGGAATGACGCGCCTACGTTGCTAAAATAGATACCTGAGCAACGCGAATTCAAGAAGTGGGGGGATTCGAGAGGCTAGCTGAAAACTGGCAGCCCGTAATCGATGGCTGCTAGTGATGCATCAATTAGATTGACTGTGCCATACCCGTACAGGTCAAGTGCGGGATTGTATCTAGCATCTCCCTCCGACGAACCGTACGCGAGAAAGACCTGGGACACGTCGAGCAAGTTGATCATTCCATCATGGTCTACATCAGGGTCTCGAGAGACCATGCAGCTGGCTGTGTCAGCGGAGGCATTAATGCTACATGTGGCTCCCAGCCAGGAGCTGCCCGTAGGTACTGAGAGCACGAACCGCGCCGTTGATCTTGACCCATAGCCTAGTGATACGGTGAAGGTCTTTGAGAACAAGGTCTGCCCGGTCGTACTGTTTGTCGCAGTGACCGATATTGTTCCAGTCACCGTCTTGCCGGTTGTGTTTATGATAAAGTTCCCCGAGAGCGATACAGTAACCCCGCCAAAAGTCGCGGTTTGCTGAACCTGCGGGTCAGCCGGAGCAACCTGCACCGCATCACTCATAATCTCCCAGTACCAGGTCTCATCGTCAACATACGTTACTGTCAAGTTTGTTTGCGGCGCGTTGACAATCTGATATTCCTCTGCTGACCCTCCCGGTCCACTCGAGAATATCTGCGTGAACCCAGGTCCCGGAGTTAGTGTTCCAAAGCTCGACTGCTGCCCAGCGCTAATTATCAGATCCTGACTGTTACCGGTCGATAAAGTCAGCGTGGGTGCGTTGCTGTATCCGCTGGCAGATGCCGGCAGAGAGACGTAAGGGTCGAAGGGACTGCTAAGGTCGGCCCCGGCAATAGCGACAACCAGTAGGCTATTGTACTCGCCTCCGTATTCGAGGCTCGCGCAGCCTGAAATCGACTCGGTAATAATGTCGCTAGAAAGCACGCTGGGACTTGCGGCCCAGAACTCTGCAATCTGGTCTCGGTCAGTTCCTGTTGTCCCGTCGTTTCTGCCGGAGACGCTTCCTCTCAATGTCCAGTATAACCCCGCAGTATCATTGACGGAGAAGTTGCAGCTTGTCTGAAGATCAAGACTTTCCATCGTATAGACGATGATCAGGTCATATCCGTGCAACGTGCTGAACGTCGTTGAGCAGGAGTTGGTATTATGACCGCATCCTGCCACCGCTGAGGCGTCGATGCCGAATGGGCCGGGCGCAGGGGAGACAACCATGACAATGATCGTGGTCGAGTGTGAACTCGAACCACTTGTGCCGGCTACCGTGATTCTGTAGGAGCCTGCTGATGTAGCGTTGGTCGTTGAGACCGTTAGAACAGAACTTTCAGATCCGCTAGGGGGAACTGGTACACTCGACGGGTTCAGGCTTAGGCTTGGACCAGCCGGGGTTACGGTCGCCTGCAAGTCGACTGTGCCGGTGAAGTTGTTGAAACTAGTCACGGTGACGGTGGATGTTCCAGAGGAACCGGCGGTGACGGTGAGACTGCTAGGACTCGTAGTGAGAGTGAAGTCGGGTGTGGTACTCGCTGCCTGCACCGCGTCTCCTATAATTTCCCAGTACCAGGTCGTATCGTCAACATACGTTACTGTGAGGTTTGTTTGTGGTGAATTGGCAGTCTGGTATTCTACTGCTAACCCTGCTCCATTCAAGAATATTTGTGTAAACCCGGGTCCCGGAGTCAGGGTTCCGTAGCTCGTCTGTTGCGCGGCGCTGATTATCATATCTTGGCTGTTGCTAGTCGATAGCGTCATTGAAGGTGTGTTGCTATATCCGTTCGCGGATCCTGGGAGCGAATTGTTCGGATCGAAGGGATTGCTAAGATTGGCTCCGCTTACGGCGACAACTATCAAGTCGTTGTACTCCCCTCCATATTCGATACTCGCACACCCTGAAATCGACTCGGTAATAATATCGGAAGAAAGCACGCTGGGACTCGCGGCCCAGAACTCCGCTATCTGATCTCTATCGCTCCCCGTCGACCCGTCGTTTCTGCCGGAAGCACTTCCTCTCAATGTCCAATACAGCCCGGCAGTATCAGTGACAGAGAAGTTGCAGCTTGTCTGAAGATCAAGACTTTCGATCGCGTAGACGATGATCAGGTCATATCCGTGCAGTGTGCTGAACGTCGCTGAGCAGGAGTTGGTATCATGACCACATCCCGCTTCAGCTGAGGCGTCAATGCCAAGCGAGCCGGCCGCCGGGGAGACAATGGTTACAAGGATCGCGGTCGTGTGTGAACTTGAGCCACTTGTGCCAGTTACGGTGAGCTTGTAGAAGCCTGGCGCAGTAGCGTTCGTGGTTGAGACGGTCAGAACAAAGCTTCCAGACCCGCCAGAGGAAACGGGGACACTGGATGGATCGAGGCTTAGACTTGGTCCAGCCGGGGTTACGGTCGCCTGCAAGTCGACTGTGCCGGTGAAGTTGTTGAAACTAGTCACGGTGACGGTGGATGTTCCAGAGGAACCGGCGGTGACGGTGAGGCTGCTGGGACTCGCGCTGAGACCGAAATCTGGTGTTGTGTTCGCTGCTTGAACCGCGTCTGCTATGACTTCCCAGTACCAGTTTGCACCATCACCGAACGTCACCGGGAAGTTCGTAACAGGCGAGTTGACAACTGCGTATTCGGAGACCGAGTACCCGCCGCCTGTACTGATGAGAGTGAACCCCGACCCGGCGCTCAATACTCCATAGGTGCTCTGCAGGGCGACTCCTAGTATCATGTCACTCGGATTGCTAGTTGATATTAGGGCGGCCGGTGTGCCATTGAGGCCGCTGACCGACGCGGCCACGGAACCGCTAGGATCGAAGGGATCCTGGAAGTTCGCACCACTTATTCCGAAGACCATGAGTCCATTGTACTCGCCACCATATTCGTAGCTGGCACAGCCCAGTATGGACTCGGTGACGTTGTCGGAGGATAATAGGCTTGGGCTCCTCGCCCAGAATTCCGCGATCTGGTCTCTGTCGCTCCCGGTCGTTCCATCATTTCTGCCCGATACGGTAGCCCTCATCTCCCAAGAAAGTCCTGCAGTGTCATGGACAGAGAAGGAACAACTGGTTTGAAGATCGAGGGTTTCAAACGCGTATACAATTACAATGTCATTGGAACGGATAGTGCTGAACAGGGTGGAACATGAGTTCGTGAAGTGACTGCAGCCTTGAAGGGATGATCCGTCAATCATCGGCGTTGTGCTGGGATTGCTCGCGTGAGTTAATGATGGAAAAGAGAATGAGCCTCCGAGTAACAGAATTAGCACGAAGAGTATGGGTGTTCCTTTCAAGAATCACACCCTTTTCCTAGTCCCCGTCATCAGTAGATGGGCACCTACGTAGGCTCAGTCGGATTCCTAATAAATACTTGCGGATATGACGCTATCTGAAGCCATCTGCCGATAGCAAATTCGCCAAATCGGCGACTTCTTACATCCGCAGGTCCGGGTTGAGGATGGGAGTGCGCGTTAGAGGAAGATCTTTGATTTCAAACTATGAGAAGTTTCTGGTCTGGGCGTTACTGCCATGGAGGGTGTAGACAGGTTTCTAGGCAGGTTTGGAAGTTAACTGGACATGATGTTCTGTCAAGAGCACTATTTGACAGGCTTCTGAGCGGTGCCCCGACGCTCGTAGAGGCAAATACGCTAGTGCCGCCGAACTGAAGCACGTCACTTCTCCAGTGTGTGCTGGTAAGGAACTGTATTGGGTCACTGACCGAAACATTTAACCGCAAAAAACGCTACGCGTAGCTCTGCCGTGCCATAGGTGTAATTCTTGAGAATCCTAATGAAATTGTTTCTCCTTGTCGTTCTATTGACGGGATTAGTCTTCGCGGTTCCATCAAGCAGTTTGGCCGCTGTGACGTCAGCCGCGACAGCACCAGACTTTACTATGAGCGCCCATCCAAACACGCTCACTATCCCACAAGGCTCCGCCGGGAAATCCATAATCCTCCTGACGAGCGTTAACGGTTTTCAAGGAAATGTGACCCTGAGCCCGCCAGTGTCATGCTTGGCAATTGGCTGCCCACAGTACACGATAAGCCCGACAGTCGTCCAATTAGCCGCGAACCAGAACACCACAGCTGGCTTCACCATCTACACTTCCCCACAGACACCCCTGGCCACCTACAATGTAGCCGTGACCGGCACCAGTGGCAGCCTCTCCCACTCAGCACCCGTCACATTCACAGTCGTGGCCTCGGGCTCTCCGGATTTCACAATCTCAGCCAATCCGTCGAGCCAAACAGTCGTCGCAGGGTCTACAGGCAAGTCCCAGATCGTACTGACCAGCATCAACAGGTTCAACGGAACCGTTAAGCTCACAACGTCACCTCCACCACTCTGCGCCTCGTGCCCAAGTTGGGGAATCAGCCCATCCGGCGTCGACCTCCCACCCGGCGGAACTGCTACCTCGATCCTCACCTTCTACACCACAACCGGCACTCCGCCCACCAACTGGGTCGTGAAAGT
>Ga0209157_1003380_pt1 | contig 12284 bp, 17 predicted proteins | sample GraSoiAngelo_135_FD_185892 | JGI IMG/M metagenome (GOLD analysis project Ga0209157, IMG submission 185892) | Grasslands soil microbial communities from the Angelo Coastal Reserve, California, USA - 14_0929_05_40cm (SPAdes) (version 2) | ecosystem: Environmental > Terrestrial > Soil > Grasslands ... | reverse complement strand
GTACCTTGAGCAACAGGGACTCGCTGAACTTCAAGTTGCTGATGTGCGGCAGCAGTACTCCATCATTCGACGGCCGCAGGATGTTTCAGAATTCACATCCATCTTGTCGAAACGATTTGAGCGGCGGGAAAAGCAGGAAGTCGGACGGGTGGCGCAGGTGGTGGACCTGGTGCTGCGGAATGGTTGCCAGACGAATGCGCTGGTTGGATATTTTGGTGAAATGCGACAGGCACCGTGCGGCCATTGTACATGGTGCCGAACAGGTAAAGCGCAGCGGCTTCCGGAATCCCCACTATTGCCAACATTGCCGGCCGAACTTAATACCTCGATTTTCGCATCAATGCGAAAGGAGTATCCCGCGGCGCTCGGTGATTCGCGTCAAGCGGCCCGCTTCCTCTGTGGCCTTACCAGTCCCGCTCTCACGAAACACAAGCTTAACCGCCATAGCCTGTTTGGAATTTTCGAGGACCGCCGGTTTGCCGATGTTCTCGCCTGGTGTGAGCGCTGAGCGCGGCTTTACGTACATTTGACTTCGCGCGGTCTTGGTGGATTACGCAGTCGAAAGATAATCACGCTTGGGAGTCTCTCGCCAGAGACCGCCAACAGGTCACCTAAATCCAAATCGAAAGTCAGTACGATGCGGCCTTCGAACGAGCCTGTGACAATTTCGGCGTACGGAAGGAATGTTGAAGGGAATATCTACTTCGGTATAGGTACCAGGCTTGGCTGCGTTTATGGCTGCGGCGACGGACTCGACATGGAGACGTAACAGGGGCCACTGCGCATTGCTGAGAACCACAATGGCAATTCTGCGGCTAACCAAATTCTGTTGATAACGGATGTTCCTGTCGGTTGTCAGGAGCACGTCGAATCCGGCGGTTTCAGCGGCGACAAGCAAATCTCCGTTACCAAACGTATCCCAACCTTGCGACTTCGCGTCTTTGACAGTGTGATCTTTGAGAAAAGTGCGTAATGGAGCCGGTGTTCCGTGGTCGAAAAGGACGTTCATCCGCGCCCGGCGAGGGAGGGGGCTTCAAGACTGCGGGCCGCGAAATCGAGGACTTCTCTAATCTGTTCGGGTGTCACATCGAACCATTCTGCGATCTCTTCGACCGTGGCGCCAGCTTCGAGATTTTCGAACACGATTGAGACGGGCATCCGGGTATTTTTAAAAACCCATGCCCCACTGAGCCTTCCCGGTACACTCTCTAGGGCCGGGCATTGTGACCAGTCAAGCGGCATTTATCAGTCTCCTCTCTCAGCTTAAAGGATATCGATGGGACTTTCCAATTTACCTTTTTAAAAACGGGTAGATTCGAGACCTCGTCACAGGTTTCTGCGTTCGCGTGCGGCCGCAGACAACTCGGTGTTGCAACTGCCAAGCACGTGAACCAGGAACTGATAAGTCAGAAAAATGTTGCCGAATTCTTGCCAAATGCAAGACGCAACTAGAAGCAACTCAGAGCAAGAAGCGGCAAATAGAAACAAGAACTAAGTCCGTTTATTTCCTGTGCGAAAGCACAAGGGAGCAACTTGAAGCAAAGTCCGACAAAATGCCGCAATAATTATTCGATCCGGCTGTTAACCGGAGGGTTGTAGGTTTGAGTCCTACCTGAGGAGCCTTTGTTTTGTGTGGATTACAGATGATTCCTCAAGCGACTCGATTTGCAATGTAGTAGAAATTGTAGTAAGTGGGCTGCAAAAATTCCGGTTTTCCGGCGCTGGATTTTCGTCTAGGTAGGTCATCTCCCGATGCAAGTTTTTCTCACCCTCAGTTGATCGTCTCGGTGCTCTGACTCTGTTCCTTTTGAGCTTCCGCATTCCTGACTTTGTTCAGGTTCTCCAAACCCACGAATGCTTTCTCAACCATATTCCGGAATTTCGCGTGACGATCCGGGAAATGAAAGAGAAACCATATCCACCACCCCCCGAAACGCCCTTGAGCTGTGTCTACCAAAAAACTCTCTCCCTGATTCTTCTCTCGACAACCGCGCACAACAGGGCACTCTCTGATAGCGTTAGGCAGCAATTTTTCGCCAGTTCTTCTGCTCGAGTTGTGCATCGTCGTCCTTTTTGTAAGGACGGCCCCGTGTGAATTGAATCCGTAGCCGGCCGCAGTAGCGTTTCACATGGAAATAAATGCCTAGAAGATCCATTCTAGGAAGCAAAGCACAAGTTGAGTTGGAGGGCTATGAAGGAGCTTATCGAGCAAATTGCGAAAGCTCTCGTGGACAATCCAGAGCAAGTTTCCGTTCGGCCCATTGAAGGAGAACAGGCGACCGTTTTTGAATTACGAGTTGCTCAGAGCGACCTGGGCAAGGTAATCGGGAAGCAAGGGCGAACAGCGGGTTCAATCCGAACTATCCTCAGTGCAGCAGGAATGAAGCTGAAGAAGAGGTTCACGCTTGAGATTCTGGAGTAGCGCTTCATCAGCCACCACGAAGCCTCCTTCATTTCCATCGCTCTTTCTATTTCAAGAACCGGTCCAATGCCATGCCAGTACTCGATACACTTGGGACGGCAAGCATCCGTGGCACGTTATGCATCGTGCACAATTTCTGCTGAAGGTTCGCGTGTCGGTCGCCGTAAAGATTGGAAACGCGGGCGTCGCACTGGTCGCCAATCTTGCCACTCATGGCAGTTATTCACTTTCGAAGCGACGCGACAACTTGCACGTGTGGAGGCTGTTATGGTGAGAAGAACTGGCAAAGGGTATGTTTTAACGTTGGTTGGTCAGCCGCCCTACGAAGGGGAGAGCGGAGTTTCAACATCTAAAGGCGCGGTCTTTGATTGCGAATTCGGCGGTAAAAAGGGCCGAATTGTCGTCAAGTGTGAATCTGAGAACCCGGCTAAGGTTACAAAAGAGGAACGAGATGAAGCCATAAAACAGGCGGCGGATTATCTAGAAGACGAACTGAAAGCCGGTAGGAAACCACGCCGACGATATCGCTTGAACAATGGCCAGATGTTTCGTCAGAAAAAAACCCGTCTCAAAGCGAGCGGGGTTTGATGTCAGCCGAGATGCGGTCTGAGTTCTTTAGTGGTCATGAATCAGGCTGCTATCGTAGGGTACGATCTGAGCCTCGTGCGATCGGCGAGCTTTTCAATGGCGTGGCGTTCCCTGCTTCGCTCCCACCTCATCCCGGAAGGAATCGCTGTTGAGTTGTCCCAATTGTCGCTCTGAGAATGTGCGTCGCTCCTATCTTCGTTTTTACGATTGGCCCCTTATCCTGCTCTTTTATTCCCATCCGGTGTCGCAATTGCCACGTACGCTTCTACCGACTCCTGTTCGGCAAAGTCTTTCTGATCTTTCACGCCTGACCTGCACTGTACCGCGAGACTCCAGCAGGATTCACACGGGCGCTATCATCAGCGTACGCCGCAATGCTCATGTTTCTTCGATTTCCAAATCACCAATTTGCTTCAGCGATTGGCCTTCACAATTTCGCAATAATTCATAGACACGTTTCAGGAATTCTTTGTCCTTTGACTCGATCACTCCGACCCATTCTTTGTTGCCGAATTGGACCGACAGATGGATGTGATTCTTCATTAACGTGGCGGCTTTGAAAGTTACTCCGTTCTCGCCCATGGGTAACTTCTCACCTTGTTCGTGAGGCCCACTCCAGCGCGGCGGCCACTGTGAGGAGACCTTCTTTTGCCTGCGTAATTTCACTGTGTTCCTCGTGCTGGACCTCCACATTATGCACACCGGTCGTTCTGGTTGTGAAGGTCAACGTGTTCGGTGCGTTTCCCGAGGCGTCGTTCAACACGCTGCTCTCGCCCGATGACGTTCAATCCGCGATGACACGCCATCTCATTGCGTCTCAAGTCGATTGGGCGCAGAAGCGCCTTGGTATTGACCACAACAAAACAAGAATGGTGAGAAAAACTACGACCGCCATTCCATTTGGCTTACCACAATTTTCAGAAAGTGTTTACGAAGCGAGCCGCCGCTTTAGAGCGGTAAGGGTACCGGGAGTTGCTTTGATCGTGAGACACACGCCTTTTTCGTCGTAGGACTCTTTCAGCACGTGAACGTTTTTGCGGATCTCGGCGAGCACCCCTTCCTTGCCGTAGGAAACCACGAGATCGACTTGGGTCATGCTGTCTCGAAAGAACCTTACAAGACGCTGGTACAGCGCCTCGATGTCCTTGGGATTGAGTGCGGACATGGCAATGGCATCGGGAAACTCTCTTTTCAGAAGTGCCTCTTGCGCGAGATCGACGGCATCGATCTTGTTCAGGATGAGAAGCGAAGGAAGTTGTCCGGCGTCGATACTCTCGAGAACTTCTCGCGTGACTTGAATGTGAGAGCGCAACGATGGATCAGATGCATCCACTACATGAAGTAAAAGCGAAGCATCCAGCGCTTCGTCGAGAGTCGATCGAAATGAGGCCACGAGATCATGCGGAAGGTTGCGAATAAAACCAACGGTGTCGGAGACGAGGATGCGAGGTTGGGTCTCCGGCTGCAGCGCCCGAACGGTCGTATCAAGCGTAGCGAAAAGTTGATCGGCGACAAGAACGTCGCTCGACGTGAGTGCTCGCATGAGAGAAGACTTACCGGCATTGGTGTAACCGACGATAGCAACTTTGGACAGACCTTCCCGGTGACGACGACGCTCGACTTGATCTGTGTGAACGGCTTCGAGTTCTCGTTGAAGTTCGCTGATACGATCGCGCACTTGCCGGCGCTCTAGTTCGTGAAAGGATTCGCTGACGCCTCTGGCGCCTCGCCCGCCGCCTCGTCGCTCTTTGGCGCCGACAACGCGCTCACGAGGCGCGAGATATTGAAGACGTGCGAGTTCCACCTGAAGCTGCGCCTCCTTGGTTCGCGCATGTCGATGGAAAATTTCGAGAATGATCGCCGGCCGATCGTAAACATCCACGCCCGTTGCTTCTCTAATGTTGCGAACTTGTGTCGTCGTGAGTTCGTGATCGAAAACGACGCTATCGACTTCTGGAGGCGCTTTCACGAGCTCACTCAGTTCTTCAAGTTTTCCGGGCCCGATGAGTGAAGCCGCAGTAAGCGACGACATTTTCTGAGTGAGCGTCCCCGCGATTTTCCACCCCAGCGTTTCGATGAGCTGTCTAAGTTCCTGAAGCGAAGCATCGTGTTCGCCGGTGTCTGTTCTCTGGAGCTGAACATCGACGAGAATGGTTGTGGACATAATCTCGGACTCGGAAGGATTGGTCATCTTTAAACGATACCAGAAAAACGAAGACCCATCCGAAAAGGTCTGACCCTTGTCCCGCCTGCAATTGCGTCTGTACTTAACGAAAGCCTTGCAGACCGCAAGGCGTACAGTATCGTCCGTGGCGAACACCCCGCAGCGGAGAAGGATGGGAGAACCAATCGTTATACGTGCAAAAATCGCTCATTTCAGAGTTGCACCTTACTGGTCTTGATGGCCTTATATCGGTCATCTTTCATGATCAGTTGCCTCACTTGATCGCGCAGTTCCTGCCAATCATGAATGAAATAGCCGGCCTCTTGATGCTCCATCACTTCGGTTCGCTTTTCTTCAACGATTGCAATGATCGTCTGAGTGTCCATTCGATTCTGGCCGGACTGCTTTGTAGCCGCGGCTTCGAGCGCCCTTATTACTCGATCAAACTCGGCATTCACCTGTGTCCTAACTTGTTTTGCCCATTCGATCTGATTGACGGTACCGGTCATTGCCTCTCCCGACGTTTCGTTCACGGATCCGCCTTCGCCTTCCCACACTGAAAATCTTTCGTTCATCTCTACCTCCCCGAGAAAACGAACGCGCTTCAATCTAGGCCGCCGCGAATTGAGTTGTCCCGAACTGATCCAGCAAATCCAAGAGGTTCGCGGAAACGTGATCTTCGGCGATACGGCCTCCGGAAATCCGAAACAGATGCGTTTCGGTGAACTCGATTTTCCGATTAGTAGGAGCGATTCCCAACAGGTTTCCGGTGTGAGTTCCACTCCAGGTCCATCGAACGGCAGCCCTCATTCCATCGTCGATCAACTCATCGATGTCGCACTGGAAGTTGGAGAATCCGGATCTAAACTGCTTCATCCAATCCTCATATTTTCCCCTTCCACGGATCGGGTAACGACTGTAAGGAAGGAACGCGACAAAATCTTCTGCCAGCACTGATTCGCCCGTTGCGGAGCCGTGCGCGTTAGCAAAAAATTCGACGAAACTCCTGGCAAGCACGTCGCCGCCTTTCACCAGTCCGGTCGCTCCAGCAGGACTCATCAGCCTCAGGGCTATGTCCGAACCCATACGGTGGGATAGGCCGAGTTCCATCATCAGCATCGCAAGAGGCTCGATGTACCGGGCATTTTCCAGAGCGCCTGCGTCGACCGGCTGAAGGCCGGCATCCCGGATAAGTTCGGCGGCATGGCTCTTTGCGTCGCGATCGTCGCCGCAATAGAAGACTGTCGGCATGTTGCTGCCGAACAGATGTGCTCTGGAATGAAGAATGGTCGCAAATATCGTATTAAATGCTTCGACGACTGCGGCGTCGGGGACGAGCCTGGATATTTCTTCTGCGGCAGAAGTCTTAAGGCCGACCTCAAGGCCTCTGGGCCCAAACGGATTCACGCAACTGATGAGGGTTTTCCCGTTCATCACACCGGCGGCGGAGAGTGCATCCTTTACTTCTTCCCATGGGACAGCGAGAAACAGCACATTCGCAAAACCCACCGCATCCCGCGGTGTGCCCGATCGAGCATGAGAGCCGATCTCTAGCACAAGATTTTCCAGCTTCTCCGGTCTTCGAGAGTAGCTGAACATCACGTGATGGCCGTGCTTTGCCCAAAGACGTCCCAAGCCTGTCCCCATTTTCCCAGAACCAATAATTCCGATATCCATATAACAATTTTGCCAGAAATGCTGAGCGGCGCTGTGCAGTTGTGCACAGCAGACGTGCCAAAGTAGCCAACTTATCGGTACGCCAAGACGCCCTTTTGCACTTTCCGTCGGATGACGCGCATTGTCGGTTTGACACCGAATTGGGTCACTTGCCAGTACAGAAATTCGTGGAATCCGGAAACGTCGCCTTTGGAAAATCCAGATTGGAGAACCGTCGAGCAATGGCTTCCGTTCAGAAGAAGTCGTGTGTACCCCATCACAATTTGGCTCATGCGTTTCCTCCTAAAGGTTGCGCTTAACGCGGCCGCAGCCTGGGTACTCAGGAAATTGCCCGTGCTATCATGAATGCTACTACCGCAGCCAGCCCGCCAATGAGCACCGTCTGGATTGCGCTACGGACCCGTGGTGCACCAGTAAAGTGACCCTTGATGTAGCCAAAACCAGCCAGCGCGATAAGAGTGATGATCGCCGATAGTGTGAGCGCGGTGCTGGCGCTAGACTGAACGATGTACGGACTGAGCGGGATAAAGCCGCCTGCGATGTATGCTCCCGCAATCGTTCCTGCACTGAGAACCGCGCGCCTGGGATTAGGTTTCTCAAGACCCAGCTCAAATCGCATCATGAAGTCAACCCAGGCTTGTGGCCGCTTCCTGAGCGCATCCACAATTAATGTGCTCTCTTCAGTGGTCAAGCCATAGGATTGGAACACTTCAGCAACTTCGGACGCTTCAATGTCTGCCTTCTCACGGACCTCCAATTCCTCTCTTATTCTCTCGCTGTCGTAATGTTCCGCATCACTCTTGGCGGCCATATAACCCCCGAGCCCCATAGCGATTGAACCGGCCGCGATTTCGGCCAGACCGGCGGTGACAATGATGCCTGTCGTTTCAATAGCGCCCGATAAACCTGCTGCTAGTGCAAATGGAACTGTCAGTCCATCTGCCATTCCAATCACGATGTCTTTAACCGTTTCGGAGCCCGTGAAGTGCCGCTCGATGTGTGGTGTTTGTGGCATGAGAGTTTCCTCGATTGTGAATTTGCTGAGCACTGCCTCCTGTGACGCTTAAACGGCTCCGGTCCCCGGCGCTGCGAACCTTAGGGTCGATCGGCTTCCGTTCCGGCAGGCGATATACGTTGCTAAACATCTCATAACGTCTTACCGTTCCGCATTCCGTTTGTGTCATTCTTGATTCATTAGCACGAAGAACGAATGCCCAGGGAGGAAGCCGTGTCCAAGCTGTTCGTCGGAAACCTGTCGTTCAAGGTTACGGATACCGATCTTCAAAATTGGTTTGAATCGAACGGATACCCAATCGAGTCTGCCCAGGTCATGATCGATCACAAAACGGGCCGGTCCAGAGGGATTGGGTTCGTAGTCTTGAAGCGGAATGATCAACTGAAAGACGCTATCGATAAGCTCAATGGCCAAAGCTTCAGTGGCCGGACTGTGAATGTTGAAGAAGCGAAGTCGCCTGCTTCGAACGAAGGACCCCATCCGCAGAAACGCGGACGATGGTAAATGACGCGCGCATTCGCCGCACCTGATCGCGCAGCTCCTGCCAATCATGGATGAAATAGCGGGGTCTGTTCATTCGCCATAACGCAGAGTGTTTGTGCCGGCTCCACTCCGGATGGGATTCTGGCGAAGCATAACCACGCTTATTTCCTACTATCGGCAGGTGTAGCTTGATGGAGGGCGGACCTCGAACGGTTCATCGTGCACGCCCGGCCACTGTAGGCCGGTGTGCAATTTTGCACAATGTTTGTTCTCATCCTCGGCCAAACTAGCATTGTGGACAAAGTACGCGCGGAAGTCATGGCCCCATTGATTCCGGAACGTGATGTCGCTTTGGCGGAGCTTCGGAAGCAGGGACTCACAGTCAGATTGCATAGCCGCGAAAACAATACGTGGTACATCGCGGATGGCGGCATCTACAGCGGCTACATCGCAAGTGGCGATGAACTGGTTGAGCTGAGCCGCGCAAACAATCTGAACATTCGTGGGATCAAAAGCCTGGGCTAGGGCAGCAAAAGAATGTCAGGTCGCGGAGAGATGCTTACGGGAAATGAGTAATTATGAAGCTGCACCAAGATCAAAATTTCGAGCGAGTCCTCGAGTCTGCAGTTGTCGCGAGTTGGGCAGACCTGATGCGCGGCCGCCAGAACGGATTGATTCATATTGAATATGGCTTTGCCGCAAGCGGAACGTTGGATCATCTGCAGGTCTGGTCATCCATAACGCGAGGTTATTGGCTTCTGGCTTGTTCCTACTGGATGTCAGCTTCCAAACTTCACGACAGCGGCGTCCACTTTGATAATGGATATCAATCCGAAGGTCTCGCGCGCAATCTGGCAGTTGTGATGCAACACCAACACGCCTTTGCACTGCCTCCAAACCTTGGGCGGCGAGGATTGCTCCAGATCACAACGCCGACGGCAACAGAGAGCATCGCAGGAGCCGCCTCGATGAGGGACGTCTTCGACTCCGTCAGTTCCCCTCTCGCCGAGATCCGGCTAGCAGCCACAGGCTGATCATGGCAAACCGTAAGAGACCTCAATGGCTACTCCCATTCACTTTGCTGTTACTTGCAATACTCTGGTTTTCGTTGCAGTTTTCTTCCAGCACTCCGCAACCGAAACAGGTTTCTTATAGCGAGTTCTTATCCGAAGTCCGCACAGGTCATGTCGCGGAAGTCGGTATCGACGAGCAGTTATTCATAGCGACACTAAGGACGGATCCCGCTAAAAAAGAAGCCGCTCCGCAGATCTCAACGCAACGGCTTCCGGGGATGGATGAAACTTCGTTGTTAGGAGATCTCGAAGCCCAACATGTGATCTTCTCAGGCCACATCACCAAAGCCTCATGGTGGAGTGCTTTACTCCCATGGGTGATACCGATCCTGTTTTTTGTGCTCATCTCTGGGTACACCAATCGGAGGCTCGGTCAAACACCAGGTCCGCTCACGTTCGGCAAGAGCCGCGCCAAGATCCACGACCAGTCGAGCGAAATTAATGTCACCTTCAAAGACGTGGCCGGGGTTGATGAGGCCAAGACCGAACTGATGGAAGTGGTCGATTTCCTCAAGCAGCCACGGAAGTACCAGCAGCTTGGCGGGAGAATTCCGAAAGGAGTGCTTCTGGTGGGGCCGCCCGGAACCGGCAAGACTCTACTGGCCAAAGCGGTCAGCGGCGAAGCCGGCGTCCCGTTCTTTTCCATCTCCGGTTCGGAATTTATCGAGATGTTCGTCGGCGTTGGCGCTGCCCGAGTTCGAGATCTGTTTGAACAAGCCAAGCAGAAGGCTCCCTGTATCATCTTTATCGATGAACTGGATGCGATCGGAAAATCGCGCGCCGGCGGGCGCGGAGGGATTTTCAGCAATGATGAGAGAGAACAAACGCTCAATCAACTGCTGGCCGAGATGGACGGCTTCGATACGTCCAGGGGCGTCATCATCATGGCTGCTACCAACACACCTGAGGTGCTGGACGCGGCGCTGATGAGAGCCGGGCGATTCGATCGTCAAATCATCGTGGATCGTCCCGACCTCAAAGGCCGCGAAGCCATCCTCGCAATCCATGTCGGCAAGATCAAGCTATCGCCCGGCGCCGACTTGAACGTCATCGCGGCGCGCACGCCGGGAATGGTCGGGGCCGATCTCGCCAATATCGTCAATGAAGCCGCACTGCTGGCTGTGCGCCGTAACGGCGAACAAGTCCAGATGCGCGATCTGGAAGAAGCCATCGACCGCGTGATGCTGGGCCTCGAGAAAAAGAATCGTGTGATGACCGCCAGTGATAAGGAACGTGTAGCCTACCATGAGACTGGTCACGCGCTCGTCGCCTTGTCTGTGGAACACGCTGTTCCTGTGTATCGGGTTTCGATCATCCCACGTTCGGTAGGTGCTCTAGGACACACGCTGCAGCTGCCCACAGAGGAGAGATATCTGATGACGCTGCCCGAGTTGGAAGACCAGATTACTGTGATGATGGGAGGACGGGCCGCGGAAGAGAGCGTCTACAATGGCGTCGTTTCAACCGGAGCAGGGGACGACCTTCAACGCGCGTCCGAACTCATACGGCAGATGGTAATGCGGTTCGGCATGAGCGATCGGCTTGGCCACCTCACCTACGGCGCTCCGCACAATGCTCAGTTTCTGCGATTTCCCTTCGTGTCCGAGGAACGCAATTATAGTGAAAGAACATCCGAAGCCATCGATGACGAAGTGCGCCGAATTTCGGACAGACTTTATCTGCGGGCGAAGACAATATTGACGAGCCGCCGGGCTGACTTGGAGGGAATCGCCCACGAGTTGATTCTGAAAGAAACCCTGGATCGTTCTCAGATCGAGCTGCTGCTCGTTTCTGTTTCCGTTATTCGGTCTCCAGCTTCTGCTTGATTTCCATGCCCATTCATCGTGGGCACCGTCCCTCCCCGCACTGGCGGCTTCACTCGTCCGAAGATTACAAAGGTCGCGTGATTTCGCAAAGAAGCCCGCTTCACCGAATCGAAAAGAGCCATGACCTGGGCGCATCGACATGTGGATACACGTAGCTCCAAACGTTCCGATCGGTCTCTCGATCGAAGTACGTGAGGAAATCGTGCGGCATCTCAACCAGACGCTCGCAGACACGATAACACTGCGCGATCTTGACAAGAAGTGCCACTGGCAGGTCGCAGGGCCCACTTTCTACCAGCTTCGTCTTCTCTTTGATAAACACCACGGCGAACAAAGCGAATTAGTGGACGAGGTTGCGGAACGTGTTCACACGCTGGCGGGATCAGCATTGCGATGGCTCATCACGTCGCTGAAAGGACAATGATTCCTCGCGCGCCGCGCGGACCAGAAGAAGTCCATGCCCAGATTTCACGCCTGCTCGAGGCCCACGAACTGATCATCCAGGAAACCCGCAGGTCCGCGCCCCGGACACATGAACTTGGCGACGACGGCAGCAATGATCTCTTCGTCAGTGGCGTCCTCCGGACAAATGAAAAACAGGTATGGATTCTCTCTCAACACCTTGATAGGCATCGCACTGGTTAATCCAGACACACGATCACTTACATGACCGATAATGTGCAATTTGGCACAGATTCTGTCCGTAGCCGCGTGTAAAAACGACGGATCGCAGTACCAGACGTACGGCCAGCCAGTGCCGACTCATAAACAGTTCATCACTGCTTGCGATGTAACGCGTATACGCGCCTCGATCTGCAATACGCACGACCAGAAGTGTAGGAGTAAGGCAAAGAGGAAAAGGTGCACAATTGCACAGCCCTTGTCATGTATCTCATGCACAATACCCCATCACACATGAAGATCGAAATCAATGGTTCGCCCCGGAAGACAAGACAGTCCAAATCGAATGTCGATCCCTACGTAACCGACCTGCTCGAAAATATCGTAGAAGGCAAGACTATATTGCAACTTGGAA
>Ga0209157_1003379_pt1 | contig 12284 bp, 6 predicted proteins | sample GraSoiAngelo_135_FD_185892 | JGI IMG/M metagenome (GOLD analysis project Ga0209157, IMG submission 185892) | Grasslands soil microbial communities from the Angelo Coastal Reserve, California, USA - 14_0929_05_40cm (SPAdes) (version 2) | ecosystem: Environmental > Terrestrial > Soil > Grasslands ... | reverse complement strand
CGTACGGCCGCTGGGTGGCGGTGTTCACGCCGTATTCGATCGTCGGGGCGCGCAGGATGTCGAAGCTGGCGGAGAGATCGTCGGCCAGCCGCTCGACGATGATCGTATCGCATCCCAACGGCAGGTGCGGCCCGTGTTGCTCGCAGGTGCCCACCGGCACCAGGAGGCGGGAATCGCGCTCGAGGATGAAGCGGACTTCGTCCGCCACTAGGGTCTTCAAATGACGCGGCGCCTTCATATCCTGATCGCGGGCTGCGCCGCCGCCGTGGCGGTGGCGGAGTGGCTCCACGGGAACGCCGGGTCGTGGGCGTGGACTGCGGGGGTGGCGGGGCTCGCGACCGCTGGCTTGGTCGTGGTGCGCGGTCCTCGGACCATCGCTTCAGGCCTCGCCGCGCTGGCGTCTCTGCTGCTCGGCGTGGTCGTCGTCGCCGGCGTGCGCGAGGTGCGGCGGATCGAGTGCTGCTGGACCGAGGTCCGGGCAGAACTCGTCCCTCGGGACTCGGCCGAGCTGCGTGGCGCGCTCGCGGCGGCGGTGGCCGAAGCCCGGCGCCTCGCCGCGCGCGGCATGAGGGCCGCCCTGCTGCCGCGGGACGCGGCCTTCGAGCAGCTCGAGGTTGCGATGGAGGCGCGGGGCCAAGCGCCGGGAGTGGAGCGCGGCGTCGTCATCCTCGGCGCCGACGGGGAGCCCGTCGCTTGGGCCGGCCGCCACCGGTTCGTCCCCACTCGGGACACGGTAGCCTCGAGCGACACATTGCGCGCCGTCATCACCCCATTCTACGTGTCGCTCGAGGCCCGGCGCCAGACACAGGCCGGCGGCACCGCCGTGGGATCGGTCCTGATCGACGCAGCGCCGGCTGCGCGCGACCGGGACGGGGCGGTGAGCGCACTGTTCGCGCGCCGCCATGGCGTGACGCTGCGATTCTACACTCCACACCTCGCCCCGGTCGACTCCACCGTCTTCGACTACACCACGCCCGACGGCCGCACGTTGTTCAGCGTGCAGCCGATCCCGCCGTCCCAGGGTGACGCGAAGCTCACCGCGTTGCATCGCGCCGCCGGGCGGGCCGGCGCGGCGCTCGCCGCGGCGCTCCTCTTCCTCTTTATGGTCGCGCCGCCGGGGCGGTCGCGGTGGCTGGTCGTCCTGGCCGCGGCCTGGTGTCTGATGCGGGCGCCGCTCGGCTCCGCGCTCGGGCTGGCGAGCCTGTTTTCGTCCGCCCTGTTCTATCGGCCAATGCTTGGCATGTTCAGCGCCTCCGCAGGGTCGCTCGTCGTACTGGGGCTCGTGCTGCTGCTCGCGGCGGCACTGCGGTGGCGTGGCGGGGTCGCGCGGCGCTGGTGGAGCTTGTCTGCGGCGGCGGTGCTCGTGCTCGCCGCTCCTTACGTGGTACGCTATTTCGGTCGCGGCATCGCGCCTCCCGCCGGCGGCGTGAGCTTCGGCTTGTGGATCTCGTGGCAACTCGCGGTGGCGGCGGCCAGCATGGCGCTGGTGGTTTGGGCGGCGGCCTTGGTGCGCGGCACCGCGGAGCCGCGCGGCGTTCCGTGGACTCTCCCCGCTGCCTGCGCGTGGGCGGTGCTCGCGGCGCTCGCCGGCCTGTGGCTGTGGCAGCCCTATGGCGCCTGGCCCGAGTGGTACACGTTCGTCTGGCTCCCGGCCCTGGTGGGTGTGCTGGTGCCGGCACCGAGTCGCTGGGCGGTGTGCGGCATCGCCACCGTTGCCGGCACGGCCGCCGCGCTCGTCACCTGGGGCGCGGCGGTCGAAGGTCGTCTCGGTCTCGCCGAGCGTGACGCCGCGGGGTTGGGTCGCGCGGACGACCCGCCTGCGGTTGCGCTGCTCGAGCGCATGGGTCACGAGTTGCCAGTGCCCGCGCCGCGCACGGCAGGAGAGCTGTACGCACTCTGGCTCAAGTCGCCTCTCGCCGGCGAGGACTATCCCGCGAGTCTCGCGGTCTGGACACGCACCGGCGACCCCGTGGCCGAGCTCCGTCTGGCGCGGCTCGACCTGCCGCCCCCGCTAGTGGCTGCTCTGGTACGCTCTCCCGAGACGCGGAACGGCCCGCGCGTTGAGCGCCTGCCGCGCGTGCCGGGTGTTCACAATGTGCTCGTCGCGCCGCTCCCGTCGGGCGACGTGCTCACCGTGGGCGTGGGTCCCCGCACGCTGCTCATCCCGGCGGACCGTGTGGCGCAGTTTCTCCAGGGCGAGGTCGGCGCGGGACTCCCATACGTCCCCTCGTTGTCGCTCCCGAGCCCCGGCCCGCCGGCCGAGAGCGCTCGGGTCATCTGGACGCGCACCGGATGGTCGGTGCGAGGCGAGCGGCGCGTCGAGCTGCCCGACGGTGTGCGGCACCTCCACCTGCGGGTCGACCTCCAGCCGCGGGCGTTGCTGGTGCGCGGCGCTCTGGTCGTCGTCCTGGACGCGGTGCTGCTCGGCGCGGTCTGGCTCGCCAGCCTGTTACTCGTCGACGGGGGGCGACCGCGGCTGCCGCCCGTTCTCGCGGCGCTCCGCACCAGTTACCGGGTGCGGCTCACCGCCACACTGGCCGGCTTTTTCGTGGTGCCGGTGATGGCGTTCGCACTGTGGAGCTTTGCGCAGCTCCGTGACGATGCCCGCCAGGACGGCGACCTGCTCATCCGTCAGACCCTGCGCGACGCCGCCACCACGGCGGGCGCCGCCGTGTCGGAGCGGGCGACCAACGTCGATCGCGCGATCAGCGAGCTCGCCAACCGGCTCGATGCCGACTTGTGGTTGTATCAAGACGGCGTGTTGACGGCGACGAGCGCTCCGGTGCTCGACGAGCTCGGGCTGGCGGATCCGTTTCTCGCTCCGGACGTGTTCGTGCGGTTGGCCCTGCGTGACGAGCTGGAAGTCAGCGCCGACGGGAGCACCGCCGGACGACCGGTGCGGGTGGGGTATAGGGTGGTGGTGGCCGGCGCGCCGCGGGCGCAGGCGATTCTCGCCGCGCCGCAGCTGGTGGACGACGAGCGCGTCCGCCAGCCGCTCGAGGATCTGACGCTCGCCCTGGTCCTCGCCATTCTGGTCGGTCTGGTCGCCGCGGTCACGCTCGCCGGCGTGGTGGCGCGCGGCCTCGCCAGCCCGGTGGCCGCCCTGCGGGATGCCGCGGTCGCGCTGGGCCAGAGCGCGCCGCTGCCCGCGTTTCCGCCCGGGGCGCTGCGCGAGTTCCAGCCGGTCATGTCGGCGTTCGAGCGCATGGCGGCGGACGTGCACAAGAGCCAGGCGGCGCTGGAGGAGGCGCGCCACCGGACGGCCCAGGTGCTCGCGAACGTCGCGACCGGCGTGATCGCCGTGGACGAGGAGTTGCGCGTGACGATGGCCAATCCCCGCGCGGCGGACCTGCTCGGGACACAGCTCGAGCCCGGCAACTTGCTCCCCCGGACGGCGTCGTCCGAGTGGCTCCCCGTATGGAACGCGGTGAGCGAGTTCCTCGCCGCCGGTACGGGCGCAGGGCGCGAGGGAGAGCGCATCGCGGAGCGCGAGTTCGACGTGGGGGGGCGACAGATCCGGGTGCAGATTGCGTCGCTCGGGCCTTCGCCTGACGGCTGCGTCGTCGCGCTGGACGACGCCACCGCGTTCACGCGGGCCGCGCGCGTGTTGGCGTGGGGCGAGATGGCGCGCCAGGTGGCGCACGAAATCAAGAACCCGCTGACGCCGATCCGCCTCGGCGTGCAGCATCTGCAACGGGCCCGTGCCGAGGGCCGGACCCGCGATTTCGACGCCACGTTGCAGGACACGGCGGCGCGGATCCTGGCCGAGATCGATCGGCTGGACGCGATCGCACGCGCGTTCTCCCGGTTTGCGTCGCCGCAGGCGGAACAGCTGCCGCTCGAGCCCGTGGACCTGTTCGCCGCCGCCCGCGAGGTCGTGCAGCTGTACGCGCTGGGCGGTACGGAGGCACCGACCCGCTTCGAAATGGCGGGTGAGGCGGGCACGCCGGCGCTGGCCCGCCGGGACGAAGTGAAAGAGGTGCTCGTCAACCTGCTCGAGAACGCGCGCAATGCCGGGGCGCGCCGCGTCACGGTGCGCGTGTCCGAGAGCGGCCGGCGGCTGGCCGTCGAGGACGACGGGCGCGGCATTCCCGCGGACGCGCTGCCGCGCGTCTTCGAGCCGGCGTTCTCCACAACGTCGAGCGGCGCGGGGCTCGGGCTCGCCATCGCGAAGCGCCTGATCGAGAGCTGGGGCGGAACGATTGCACTCGCGAGCCCTGCCGGAGGCGGAACTACGGTCACGATCACGTTTCAGGCCGCCCCCACCCCCGCCGCGGCGCGCGTCTGACTTGGTGACCGGGCTCACGCCCGCACATGGCGGAATTCACGAACATTGTTACCCTTGTCACCGGCACCATCCTCGGGGAGAACCGTGCGCATACCGTTCGTGGGCGTGGGGCTGCTCGTACTCGTCGGCGGCGGCGCCGGCGTGGCCGGCGCGCAGGGATGGGTCACCGACGCCCGCCGCATCGGCCTGGGTGGCCTCGGGCTCGACCAGGGAAGCTTGCGGCGCTACAACGCCGCCTACCGGGCCGTGCCGGGTCGAGCCGGGCAACGTGGGCGCCCCAAGCTCACGATCCCGATCCCGCTCGGGCTCATCCAATTCTTCCACGACCATCCGCTCTCGAACATCAAGAACGACCCGGCGTTCAACCACGATTCCGCTGGGTTCAATCCGGTCGAGCTCCTCAACACCTTCCTCAATCCGCCGCTGTTCCTGGAGGTCAAGAAGGCGCCGACGCCGACCAACGACGTCGTCTTCGGCATCGGGAAGGACTCACTGCGCCTGAACCTCGGCCTGACCGCCCAGCTCGTGCCGGAGGACCAATTCGGAATTGGCGGCTCGAGCCGGCCGCTCGACCCGGGGCTGTCGATCAAAGGAGTGCGCGTGGGAGTGATGGGCTGGGTGCACGACGATGTCGGCTTCCAGCTCGGCGACAAGCTCCTCGGATTCCTGCGGGATTCCGTGCCCGCCGATACCAACACCCGCTATAACGTCCTCGGCGACGCGCTGCTCGAGGTGGGATTCGCGCCGACGGTCGCCTACGCGGGGCGGATCGCGGGCGACAGCACCACCGGGCTGTACGTGGGAGGAGCGTTCCACTACTACGTCGGCCTCGCGTACGTCCGTGTGAACGGCGACGGCGGGTTCACCACCGGCGATTCGATTTTCAGCGGTCCCAGTCCCGTGAAACCCGATGCGCGTGGCCTCACGCAATACTCCAAGTTCGGGAACAGCTTCGGGCACGGCGTCGGCGGCGATCTCGGGATCGCGGTGGTGACGGGACCGATCGAGCTCGGCGTCGGGGTGAACGACATCGGGGCGACCATCACGTGGCCCGACACGCGCCGGGATAGTGCGTTCTACCGGGATTCGAGCTATTCAAGACCGCTGCTACCGAACCACATCGAGACCAAGACCAAGCTCCCGGTCTCGTACCTGGTCAACCTGGCGTACACCGTGGGCAAGACGACGCTCGGCGCCGACGTGCTCAACAGCGGGCGCGGCACCACCGTGCACGTCGGAGGCGAGCAGCGCGTCGGGGTCATCGTGCTACGGGGCGGTGTGGCGCGCGACCAGCGCAAGCGCATCGAACTCGGCTGGGGCGGGGGCTTGCGATTCGGGGGGCTGGGGCTGGACGTGGGATTCTGGACCCACACGAATTCCCTGTCCAACCAGCGCGGCATCACGATGGCGACGTCGCTGTCGATTTATTAGGGAGGCGGGATGAAAGCCAAGTGGCTCGGCGTGGCGCTCGGGTGCGCGGTGCTGGCGGGGGGGGCGGCAGGCTGCGGCCAGGGGCGCGCCATCTTCAACGTGGACGTGTACAGCTTTCTCAAGGGCACAGGCCGGGATACCCTCAGGCTGCCACCGGACCCGCTGCCTCCTCTGCCACCCTCCACGACCGTAACCGACTCAGTTACCCCAATCGCAGTGAACCTCCCCGGGGCAGGTTCCTCCATTGTGGACACCGTGCGCTTGATTGGGACCCTCGACGTGACGAATCCCACGAGCTCCGGCACTCTCACGTACCAGATTTTCTTCGCCAGCTCTCCCAGTCCGGCCGTCGTTTACGGCAGTGCGCCGGCGCTGACCGTCGGTCCCGCCTCGTTTCCGGCCGCGACGACGAGTGTCCCCATCAGTGCACCGAACCTCGCCGCCCCCTTGAGAGACCTCTTCAAGAGTTCCGCGTTGTACGTCGGTATCCGCGGCACCATCTCAAACACCGGCACCACAGGCCTGCGCACGACGCTCAAGCTCACGCAACTTCAGGCGACGATCATCATTCAGGATAAGATCTTCTAGGATCGTCCTGCCAGTCCTTGCAGGCCGACGTGGTGGGAATCATCTTCGCGCGCATGCGTCGCTCGTTCGTTCGGCTGGCGCTGCTCGGCGCTGCTCTTGCGGGGCTGCTCGCCACCTGTCGCTACGACAGCGCGGGCCCCCGCCACGGGGGACCGACCTATCTCGCCGTCCAGCCCATCGTCGGTCTCGGCGTCGACCTCACCGCGTTCGGGCTGACTGCCGACACTATCCGGCTGGTCGTGACGCGCAGCCCCGCGGACACGCTGCGCGCGCTCACCTTCTTCTTCGACCCGGACTCGTCGCAGATCCGTCTGGCGGCCGATGTCACACTGCGGGCGCTGGTGGAAACCCTCACGGTCCACTTGGAGCTCCGGGGCGGTGGCTTCGCCCTGTTCTCGGGCACGCGAGCCCTGGAGTTGCGGGCCGGACGACCGGGCCCGCCGCAGCAGATCGCGGTGACATACACGGGGCCAGGGAGCACCATTGCCGCCCTCACCCTGACGCCGCCCGATACCGTGCTCAGCTTTGGGAACGCGTTCCGGTTTCGCGTGAGCGCGCGAGACTCGGGCGGTTCCGCCGTCTCGCCATTTTACGTGGCGTGGAGCTCGAGCGACACGACCGTCCTGCGTGTGAACGCCGCGGGGCTCGCCCGGGCGCCGCAGGCTCGGGCCCTCGTGTATGTCCGCGCGCATACGCCGACCGGGATCGCGGATTCGACCCCGGTGACCGTCATCCCGGCGCCCACCCTGTTGAGCGTGGTGAGCGGGGCCGGTCAGCGCGGCGTCGTGGGACTCGCGTTGGCGCTGCCGTTCCGCGTGCGTGTGACGGCCGCCGATGGACTGGGCGTGAAGGGGATTCCCGTGTTGTTCCGCGCCCTCGGAGGCTTGCCGGGCCTGGGCGGTGTGGCCGACTCGCTGGTCGTGTCGGATACGGGTGGCTACGCGGAGACGATAGCGACGCTCGGCACCGTCGCCGGCGTGCAGGGTTTCGACGCGCGCGCGCTCGCGCTGCCCGCCATGAGCTTTACTGCCACCGCCCTCGCGGGAGCGGTCTCGAGCGCCACGTCGCTCGTGACGGCCACCGCCGCGAGCGTCCTGTCGGGGGCGATCGCCACGCTCACCCTGCGCGCCAGGGACGCGTTTGGGAACGACCTCACGACGGGCGGGCTCAACGTCGTGTTCAGCGTGACGGGAGGGACGAGCACCGGAACGATCGGCCCCACGGTCGATCACGGCGATGGCACCTACACCGCGCCCTTCACCGGCGTGCTCGCCGGAACTCCCCTGACGATCGGCGCCACGATCGATGGCAGCCCCGTCATGTCGTCGCCCCTGCCGACGATCGCGGTGTTGGCGGGAGCGGTGGCGCAGGTCCTGGTCGCGCCGGCGACGGCGGCCCTCGCGGCACTCGGTCAGACCCAGCAGTTCGCGGCCGTCGCGCAGGACGCGAACGGCAACGTTGTCCCGGGACAAGCGTTCACATGGACCAGCGACAACCCGCTAGTCGGTCGCGTGGACGCGGGCGGGATCGTCACTGCGGTCGCGAACGGCAGCGCGACGATCACGGCCACGGCCGCGGGCGTGGCGGGCAGCGCCACCCTGACGGTCGCCCAGGTGGTCACGGCCGTGGTGGTGAGCCCGCCGACCGCGACGCTGGCCATCCTGGGCACGCAGCAGTTCACAGCCATCGCCCAGGACGCCAACGGCAACCCGGTGCCGGGACAGACTTTCACGTGGGCCTCCTCACAGCCGCTCATAGCCAGTGTGGATCTGAACGGCCTCGTCACGGCGCTCCTGGTCGGGACGGCAGTCATCACGGCCACTACGGGCGGCGTGTCCGGGGCGGCCAACTTATCGGTCTTCTAGGGCGCCGGCGTCGTGTGGCGTCAGCGCAACGGTGGCCTCCGGTGCCCCCGTTGCTCCGCTCGGCGAGGTGGACGAGCTAATTCGTTGTCGCATCGGGACGAACGCGTCGCACCTCCATCACGCACGATAAGTGTGGCCTCGAACTTGAGGCACGGCTTCGGCACATGTCGGAGCCCAGTTTCCGTCCCCGGTCCTGGACACCCGCGCCGGCGTCGCCCCGCACGGGCGCCGCAGCGTGGGAGGCGGCGTTCGCGACGTGCTACGTCGAGCTGTGCGAGTACGTCCTCCGCCTGGTCGGTTCGGCGGAAGCCGCGGAGGATGTCGTGCACGACCTCTTCCTGCAGCTGTGGGACACACGCGGTGCGCCTGGCCAGGGCCGTCTGAGCCGGCCATACTTGTTCGTCGCGGCGCGCAACCGGGCGCTCAAATACCTGCGGCACCGGCGCGTCGTGGCGGCGTGGATCGAGCGTGCCAGCCAGGAGCAGGCTCCCCTCGTGCGGCGCGAGCTGGATGACGCAGTTCAGCGGGCGATCGCCGAGCTGCCGAGCCGATGCCGGGAGGTGTTCGTCCTGCGCCGCCGGGACGCGCTGCCCTATGACCAGATCGCGGCGCGTCTCGGCGTGTCGCTGGGAACCGTGAAGTCGCAGATGTGGCGTGCGACCGTACGGCTCAAGGAGCGCTTGATGCCGTTCCTCGCCCCTCCCGTGTCCGCCAAGGACCGCCCCACCTACCACCTGTTCTAGTCGGTTCATACTCTCTCGTCCCTCACGGGTTCTCTCCAGTAGAGCCGACTGTCATGATCGAATACTCCGACCTGCTGCGACTCGTCGAGGGTGAGTGTTCGCCCGAAGAGGCCGCGGCGATCCAGGCATGGGTCGCGGCGGATCCGGCCCGGGGTGAGTTGCTCGATCAGGTCCGGGCGCTGTGGCGCCTCACCGGCGACCCATCGCGGCCCTGGGACCTCGCGGGGGCCCGAGACCGGCTGCTTCGGGTGCGCGGCCGTCACGCGGCCCAGCGGTCCGGCGGGCTTCCCGCGCGGTCCCGGGCAACCGGATTCCTGCGGATGGCGCGCGCGGGTCCCTTGCCCGTGTGGCGCCGCGTGTGGGTGGCGTCGCCCTGGGTCCTGCGCATCGCCGTGACACTGGTGCTCGTGATCGCGGGGTGGGCGGCGTGGCAGCGAGGCGCGCCGCCCGTGCCGGCCCGTGAGTACGTCACCGCACCCGGACAACGACTCGCGGTGTCGTTCTCCGATGGCTCGCGTGTGCTGCTGGGCGTGGCCTCGCGACTGCGCGTGCCGCGGGATTACGGCGTGCGAACGCGCGCGGTCGAGCTCGAGGGCGAGGCGTACTTCGTCGTACGGCACGATCCGGCTCATCCCTTCCTCGTGCGCACCGCGCACGGAACGACCGAGGATCTCGGCACCGAATTCGACGTGCGGGCTTACCGCGAGGAGCGGTCGTTGCAGGTCATCGTGGCCGCCGGCCGAGTGGCGCTGCGGCGTACCGAGGGCGCCGATTCGTTGCTGCTGCGCCCGCGCGATCGTGGCGTGATCGATGCGGGCGGGACGGTGACGATCATTAGTGGCGTCTCGCTCAAGCACTACCTCGCCTGGATTCGCGGGACGCTGCAATTCGACGACGCGCCGCTCGGCGGCGTCCTGGCCCAACTCGAACGCTGGTACGATCTGGAAATCCAAACCACCGATCGGTCGTTGGAGCGGGAGCGGCTCACGATCTCGTTCACGACCGCAGCGCCCGACGAGGCGCTGAGCGCCCTGGCGCGGGTGCTGGGTGCCCGCTTCACGCGGGAGGAACGAGTGGTCCGGCTCACTTCCGTCCGTCCGGTTCGGTAAAGGGAGGGACTGGCTATGCGGCTCTTATTCACGTTCGCGGGAATGCTCGTCATGGTAGCGGCACCGCTGCCGTTGCGAGCGACGCAGGCCGGCGCGCCGGCGACCGTCATGCAGGACGCCGATCCGCTGTCGCCGCTCTCGCCCCTGGACCGTACAGTGACGCTGGCGCTCGAGCGCGTGCCGCTCAAGGCGGCGCTCGATGCGGTGGCGCGGCAGACGGGTGTGCGCATCGCGTATTCCCGGCGGGTCGTGCCGCTCGATCGACCGGTGTCCGTGCAGCTCGACGCAGTGCGGGTTGAGGCCGCGCTCGATACGCTGCTGCACGGCACCGGCGTCGCACCGACGCTCGACCGCTCGGGGCAGATCCTGCTCGTCACGGATGGGGACTGGCCCAGCCGGCGCGCGCACCAGACCGGCTCGGTGGCCGGCACGGTCCGGGACGCGGGCTCCGGGGCGCCGCTCGCGGCGGTCAGCGTCACCGTGGTCGGAACCCGGCTCACGAGCGCGACCCAAGCCGACGGCCGCTACGCCATTGCCGGGGTGCCCGCGGGGACCCACCGGCTGCGGGCGCGGCTGCTGGGCTACACGCCCGGCGACACCGCGGTGGTCGTGCAGGACGGCCAGGAAACCGTGGTGGACTTCGGGCTGCGCGGCAGCGCCATCGAGCTCAACCCGGTCGTGGCGGTCGGCTACGCCAACGTTCGCAAGAGTGACCTGACGGGCGCGGTGTCGTCGGTGTCGGCGGAAGAGTTCGCGACCAAGGCCGCCCCGACGGTGACGCTCTCGAGCGGCCTCCAGGGCAAGGCCGCAGGTGTGCACGTGATCGACAACTCGGGCATGCCGGGCGTCGGAGCCCGCGTGCGGATCCGCGGCAACGGCTCGATCAACGCGAACAGCGAGCCGCTCTACGTCGTCGATGGCCTCCCGGCGGAGCAGGGCTCGAACTCGACCGATCCGAAGAGCAATCCGCTCATGTCCGTCGATCCGAGCGAGATCCAGTCGATCGACGTGCTGAAGGACGCGTCGGCGACGGCGATCTACGGCGCGCGCGGCGCCAACGGCGTCGTCCTCATCACCACGCGGCGCGGCCAGGCGGGCAAGAGCCGCGTGACGCTCGAATCGAGTGCCGGGTTCCAGGACATCGCTCGAACGATCCCGGTTCTCAATGGCCAGCAGTTCATGAGGTTGTCGAACGATGCGAGGACCAACGCCAACCTGGCCAAGCTCTACACGGATGCCCAAGTCGCCGCGGCGCCGACCTACGACTACCCGGCGATGATGTTGCGCACGGGACTGCAGGCCAACCAGACCATCAGTCTCTCGGGTGGAGAGCCACGCCTGCGGTACCTGCTCAGCGGCAACTTCACCCGGCAGGAGGGGATCGAGCTCGGCTCGGACTTCAACCGCTACGGCCTCCGGCTCAACCTCGACGGCGACGTGAGCCCGCGGTTCCGCTGGGGCACGAGCCTGAGCATGACGCGCGTCGCCCGCAACGCCGCCGGCGTGGAGAACGCCGCCGTCGGCAACAGCGCGAACGGCATTCAGGCCGCCATGCAGTTCGCGCCGTTCGCGGCCCCGCGGGACACCGCCGGCAACTGGATCAAGACCTCCCCGTCCACCGAGCCGGTCCCGAACCCGGTCGCCCGAGCCACCGAGGAGACCGACCTCAACACGACCTCACGGATGCTCGGCAACATCTTTGGGGAATTCGACATCACACCCGCGCTGCGGGTGAAGAGCACGTTCGGGGGGAGCTTCCAGTTCAACGGCATCCACTTCTTCGCCCCCCGCACCATCCTCGACGGCGGGGCGGGCGGGAGCGGGTGGATCTATTCGAGCCAGGGGCGGGTGCTGACCAACGAGAACAACGTGACCTTCCACGGCACCGTCGGACCGGGCAGCCTGGACGCGCTCGCCGGTTTCTCGGTGCAGACCACCGACAGCGAGGCCGTGCAGGGCAACGCCGCGAACTTCCCGACGGACGTCACGAACGTCTTCAATCTCGGCTCCGGCTCGCAGCTCTCTCCTGCGGGCAGCGGCGTCATCGAGTCTGCGATTCTGTCGTACCTGGGGCGCGCCCAGTACGTCGTTGCCGACAAGTACATCTTCACGCTCACGGGGCGGCGCGACGGTTCGAGCGTGTTCGGCGCGAACCACAAGTGGGCCTTCTTTCCCTCGGGCGCCTTCGCGTGGCGCATCGGCAACGAGGGCTTCATGCAAGGCCAGTCGCTGTTCAGCGACCTGAAGCTGCGCGTGAGCT
>Ga0209157_1003375_pt1 | contig 12291 bp, 13 predicted proteins | sample GraSoiAngelo_135_FD_185892 | JGI IMG/M metagenome (GOLD analysis project Ga0209157, IMG submission 185892) | Grasslands soil microbial communities from the Angelo Coastal Reserve, California, USA - 14_0929_05_40cm (SPAdes) (version 2) | ecosystem: Environmental > Terrestrial > Soil > Grasslands ... | reverse complement strand
ACCCGCGCCGTCTCCAGTCGCGTTGCGACGTCGAGGAGCAGCACCTCGCGCTCGCACATGACGGCGAGACGCGTACCCGAGCCGTCGAAGCGGAGCGCGAGACAGCGGCCCATGGGCACGGAGGCCAAGAAATCCACCGGGCGTGTTCACCTCGGCGACATCCGCGACCTTGGCGGCCATCACGGGAGCGAGCGCTGGTGGCGCCTCGCGGCCGCAGCCGATGACGAGCGTGGCCGTGGCGACGATCACCGGCAGAAGCCCGGTTTTCACTTCGACGCGAGGACGATCGGGCCCGTCGGCGCCGGCGTGCCGCCCTCGGGCTCCAGCGTGACGGCGAAGACCCCGACCGCGCCGCGGGCGACCTCTGGCGCGATGCGGTGGGCGCTCCGGCCGCTCGCGTCGACGCCGAAGAGCCCGGCCGCGCGCGGGGTGCCGCCGCTGATCGTCCACAGCGCGTAGGTCTTGCCGGCGGGCGCGGGCGGCAGGCCGGCCACGAAGAGATGCCCGCCGCCGGCGTCGTTCCAGATCATCCGCCCGCTCGCGCTCGCGGCCGTGCCCTGGCCGCGCAGATCCACGACCCGGGTGGCCGGATCGCGCAAGAGCTCGACGGCGCCGCGATAGAGCGCGACCTGCTCCTGCAGCGCCGCCTCGTTGCGGGTGAGGCGCTCCTTGACGGCTGCCGTCTCGCGCGCCATCTGGCCGAGCCGCGCCTCGTAGCGCACGGCCACCCAGGTGGCGGTGAATCCCGCGGCCACCGCGGCGACGACCGCCGTGGCCGCCGCCCACGTGAGCCAGGCGCGGCGGCCGGCGCCGCGCGTGCGTTCCACGCGGCGCACGAGCGCCTCGCGCACGGCGGGAAGCGGAGTCTGAGGGCGCGCCGACAGCATCGCGCGCGCGAGCGTGTCCTGCGCCTCCCGGACGGCGGCCTGGCACTCCGCGCAGCCCGGCAGGTGAGCCTCGAACTGCACGAGGTCATCGCCGTCCAGCGCACCGGCCGCGTAGACCGCGGCCAGGGTCTCGAAGGGTTCGTGGCTCACGTGGGCGTCACCGCCTCGCGCAGCCGCGCCAGCGCCAGGCGGATGCGCGTCTTGACGGTGCCGAGCGGCTGCTCGAGCCGCTCGGCGATCTCCCGTTGTGTGAGGCCGGAATAATACGCGAGCTCGATGATCTCGCGCTGCGCCTGGGAGAGCTGCGCGAGAGCGCTCGCGACGAGCTGCCGCTCCTCCGCGCGCACCGCGGCGTCGCCGCCGGGCGGGGTGGGGGCGCCGACCGTGGCCTCGTCGACGGGTGCCACGAACGTCTCGCCACGCCGACGCACGGCGCGCACGCGGTCGATGGCGCGTGTCCGCGCGCGCGTGATGATCCAGGCCTCCGGCGTGCCGCGCGCCGAATCGTAGGCGGCGGCGCCGCGCCACGCTTCCCAGAAGACGTCCTGGAGCACGTCGGCCGCGTCGGCACGATCGCGCACGATGCGGAGCACGAAGGGAAAGACGAGCGGCGCATAGCGGTCGTAGAAGCGTGCGAACGCATCGCGGTCGCCTGCCGCCATGACCCTGATGAGGTCGCCCCCCGGCGTGCCCATAGCCGTCCCTCAGTATCGCCGGTCTCGCTCTCTCTACGAATGGCCCGGCCTCGCCGGTTCGCCCGGTGATGCTATTCTCTCGGCCGTGAAGTGGGTGTACGACGGCGGTGCCGCGTTCGACGAGGCCTTCGATCGCGACGGCGATGCGCGTGCCCACTATCGCGGCATCGTGGGCGTGCTGGAGTCCTTCACGCAGGGCGAGGTCAGCCGGCGCGAGCGGCTGCAGAAGCTGGCGCTCATGGACCAGGGCATCACGTTCACGGTCTACGGCGAGAAGGAAGGGCTCGAGCGGATCTTCCCCTTCGACTTCGTGCCGCGCGTCGTCACCGCGCGCGAGTGGGAACGGCTCGAGGCAGGGCTCGTCCAGCGCGTCACCGCGCTCAACCTCTTCATCGCCGACGTCTACGGCGAGCAGAAGTGCCTCAAGGACAACGTGCTGCCGCCCGCGCTCCTGCTCTCGCGCAAGGAGTACAAGCGCGAGCTGCTCAACGTGCGGCCGCCGCGCGGCGTCTACACGCACGTCGTCGGCACCGACATCATCCGCGATGACCGCGGCGAGTTCCTGGTGCTGGAGGACAACTGCCGCTGCCCGAGCGGCGTCTCCTACGTGCTCGAGAACCGCAACCTCATGACGCGCGTGTTCCCCGAGCTGTTCGGCCCCTACCCGGTGCGTCCGATCAAGGACTATCCGAACCTCCTGCTCGACGCGCTGCTGCACGCGGCCCCGCGCACCGCCGAGAGCCCGGTGGCGGTCGTGCTCTCGCCCGGCATCCACAACTCGGCGTTCTTCGAGCACTCGTTCCTCGCGCGCGAGATGGGGACGACGCTCGTGGAGGGGCGCGACCTCCTCGTCGAGGACAACTACGTGTTCATGCGCACGACGCGCGGACGGCAGCGCGTGGACGTCGTCTACCGCCGCATCGACGAGGACTTCCTCGATCCGCTCGTGTTCCGGCGCGACAGCCTGCTCGGCGTGCCGGGCCTGCTCAACGCCTACCGGGCGGGCAACGTGGCCATCGCCAACGCTCCCGGCGCCGGCGTGGCCGACGACAAGTCCGTCTACGCCTTCATGCCGCAGCTCATCAAGTACTACCTCGGCGAGGAGGCGCGGCTCGGGCAGGTGCCGACGTACCTCGGCTTCCGGCGCGAGGACTTCGCCTTCATGCGCGAGCACGCGGCCGAGCTGGTGATCAAGACCACCGGCGATTCCGGCGGCTACAACATGCTCATGGGGCCGTTCGCGACGCGCGCGGAGATCGACGCCTACGTCGCGCGCATGCGCAAGGAGCCGACGAACTACATCGCGCAGCCCCTCGTGGAGCTGTCCACCCACCCGACCTACGTCGACGGCCGCTTCGAGCCGCGGCGCATCGACCTGCGGCCCTTCATTCTCTTTGGCGACGGCGTGCGCGTCCTGCCCGGCGGTCTGACGCGGGTGGCGCTGCGCAAGGGCTCGTACGTCGTGAACTCCTCCCAGGGCGGCGGCAGCAAGGACACCTGGGTGCTCGCGCCCCGGCGCGGCGGCTGATGCTCTCCCGCGTCGCCGACGCCGTCTACTGGATGGGGCGCTATCTCGAGCGCGCGGAGAACATCACGCGCCTGCTGCTCGTGACCGACGACTTCGCGACCGAGACGCAGGGCTTCGCGGAGGACCTCGCCCAGACGGCGTGGAAGGACGTCCTCGCCATCCTGCCCTCCGCCGAGCTGACGCGTCCGGTGTCCGCGTTCGCGCCGCTCTCCCTGCCATATCTGCAAGCCTTCTTCGTGGACGGCAAGAACCCGTACTCCGTCCACTACTCGCTGCGCAAGGCGCGCGAGAACGCGCGCGCGGTGCGGGAGGCGCTCACGGTCGAGGTGTTCATGTCCATCAACGAGACGTTTCGCGCGGTGGAGGCGCACGGCGAGCGCCGCCCCGACGCGACCGGCCTGCGCGACGCGCTCGCCTCGACGCACAAAGGCCTGTTCGGCATCATCGGCGCGATCGAGAGCACGTTCACCCGCGACGAGGCGTGGCACTTCTTCAAGCTCGGCGCGGCGCTCGAGCGGATCTACCGCACCGCGCTGATCCTGCGCGCCAAGCTGCCGGCCCTCACCGGCGGCGCGCGCCCCGACCAGCCCCTCTACTACACGCAGTGGCGGAGCCTGCTGCGCAGCGTCTCCTCGCTCGAGAACTACCGCCGGGCGCGCGGCGCGGGCATGGAGGGCGACCTCGTCGTCACCTTCCTGCTGTTCGACCCGTACTCGCCGCGCTCGCTGCGGGCAGCGAGCGCCGCCATCAAGGATTGCCTCGAGCGCATCGCCGTCGACGGCGAGCTCTCGCCGGCGGCGCGGCTGGCCGGCAAGCTGCACGCGGATCTCTCGTACGACGACGAGCGCTCGGCGCGACGCGCGTCGGCCGCCTTCCTCGACCGCGTGGTGGACACGGTGACGCGGACGCACGAGGCTCTCACCGCGCAGTACTTCGTGTCCTGACCATGCGACTGGAGGTCGAGCACGCCTTCGCGTTCGAGTACGACGGCTACATCAGCGAGTCGTTCCTCGAGCTGCGCGTGCAGCCGAAGACGACGCCGACGCAGACCGTCCTGTCGTTCACGCTCGCCGTCGGCCCCCGCGCGCGCGTCTACCGGTACGTCGATTGGAACGACAACGTCACCCACCACTTCACCATCACCAAGTTCCACGACCGCATCGAGGTGACGGCGACCTCGCTCGTCGAGACCCGGCCGGCGCCGGTGGCGCTCGCCGACCTCGGCCCACCGGCGGGAGCCGGCGAGGTGCCCTACCCGCTGCTCGACTACCTCGCCTTCGACGGGCCGGTGCGGCTGACGCCGGCGCTGCGCGCCGCCCACGGCGCGCTGGCGGTGCCGCGCGGGGCCCCGCTCGACGAGCAGGTCCTCGCCATGGGCCGGGCGCTGCGGGGTCGTTTCGAATACCAGAAGGACGTCACGCGCTACGACTCGACGACCGAGGACTTCCTCAAGCTCGGCCAGGGCGTGTGCCAGGACTTCGCCCACCTGATGCTCGGCTGGCTGCGTCTGAGCGGCATCCCCTGCCGCTACGTCAGCGGCTACCTGCACGTGGACTACAGGAAGCGCGAGCCCTCGCAGAGCCACGCCTGGGTCGAGTTCCACGCGCCGTCGGCGGGCTGGGTGGCGTTCGATCCGACGCACGGCCGGCCCGTCGACGAGCGCTACGTCGTCGTCGGCCACGGCCGTCACTACGACGACGTGCCGCCGAACAAGGGCATCTATCGCGGGACGGCACGCGAGACGCTCGCGGCCGAGGTCTACACGCGGCTCGTCACCGGCACGGCGATCCCGCGCCTCAGCGAGGACGTGCGGGCGATCGATCTGAAGGTGTTCGCGACGGCGCCCGCGCGGCGCCCCGCGCCGGCCGTGCCGTCGGCGGCCGAGGAGCAGGCGCAGCAGCAACAGCAGCAGTGACCGCGCCTCTCACCGCAGACGACTGGATCGCGCGGCTCGGATTGATCCGCCATCCCGAGGGCGGCTGGTACCGCGAGACCTATCGCTCGTCCGAGCGGATCGAGCGCGCTGCCCTGCCGCCTCGCTTCGGCGGCCCCCGCGCCTTCAGCACGGCCATCTACTATCTGCTGCGCGCCGGCGAGCGCTCCGCGCTCCACCGCATCAAGTCGGACGAGGTCTGGCACCACTACGCCGGCGATGCCGTCGAGCTGTGGTTGCTGGAGGAGCCGGGTCGAGCACGCCAGGTGCGGCTGGGCGGCGACGGCGAGCCGCAAGTCATCGTCCCCGCCGGCGTGTGGTACGGCGCGCGGGTCGTCGACGGCGGCGCGTACGCGCTGATGGGCGGCACCGTCGCGCCCGGCTTCGACTTCGCCGACTTCGAGCTGGCCGACCGCGCGGCGCTGCTCGCCGCGTGGCCCGGGCAGCGCGCGGTCATCGAGGCGCTGACGTACCCCCAATGAGCAATCTCTTCAACGACGTGCCGCGGACGCTGCCCGCCGAGAAGATCGACGTGCTACTCGAGACGCCGGGCGTGAGGCTCGAGCGCATCGTCTCGACCGGCCACGTCACTCCGCCCGGTCAATGGTACGACCAGGGTCGCGACGAGTGGGTGGTGGTTCTGCGCGGCCGCGCCCGACTACGCTTCGAGGGCGAGCCGGAGCCGCGTGAGCTCGGCGTCGGCGATCACGTGCTCATCCCCGCCCACACCCGCCACCGCGTGGAGTGGACCGATCCCACCACGCCGACCGTGTGGCTCGCCCTGTACTACCGGCCGTCCGATCGGGCGTGATATGGCGCCAGGGCGGTCGATCGCGCGCACGGTCCAATCGCAGCACATGATCGGTTTCATTGGGTGGAGGCGGCCAGCGGATGCAACACGTCGATCGCCCATCCGACGTCCAGACGTTCTCCCAGCCAGCCAGGCATCGCCGTTCGCGCGTGCAGGTGAAGCCCGTGCGCATCGTGCTGCGCTCGTAGCGCGTGGACGGGATCGCGGGGCACCGCCGCCGGAGGCGGAACTTCAGGCACGAGCCGGCCGTCCGGGCGCCGGAAGCTCAGCTCCCCGTCCGGTTGGCGGTCCATCTCGTAGCCCTCTTCGTGGACCGCGCGGTGGTGCCGACGGCAGAGCAGGGCGAGGTTCGAGAGCGTGGTAGGCCCGCCTTGCGCCCAATGCCGGATGTGATGCCCTTGGCCGAAAGGAAGCCCACAGCCCGGGAAGCGGCAGCCGCGATCGCGATGGTCAAGCGCGCGTCGTAACGCCGGCGGAATCGTCCGCGTCCGCGCACCGACTTCCATGACCCGGCCATCCGGAGCGTGTCGCATCACCACGCGGGTCGCATCGCAGGCGAGGCGCTGAGCCGTTCCCGAGGAAACGTGCGCGCCGTCCTTGAGGACGGACTGGCCGGGCGCATCCGCGTCCGCCAGGACCGGGGCATCCACGTGGACCACCACCTGGTAGCGTTCTCCCGGTGCACCGGGATCGATGCCGTGGTGGAGCGCCGTCTCCGCGACGAGGGCCAAAGCGTCCGCCTGCTGCTGCGCCATGGTAGGCGTTTCCGCGAAGCCGTCCTCGGCGTCCATCGAGCGCGCCCGCTGGTACAACGTCTCGCGCGCCGCGGCCAGCGCCTGCACGAGCACGGCGCCGACCTCCGGCGCCAGTCGCCCGCGGATGACGACCATACCGTCTTCGTCCTGATACACGTGCAGCGCCCGGATCGCGTGGCGCCGTGCGGTCTCCCGGGCTTCGGCCTGCCGGTCGACCAGGCGCCAGCCGCGGACGATGCGCTCCACGTGTTCGGCAGTGCCGGCCTTGCCAACCGCAAGCAGCCGCTCTTCCGTCTCAGGGGTGGCGACGCGCGTCAGCGCGCGGACCTTCGAGTACGACAGCTCACCGCGGGCGAGCGCCTGCGCCAGCCGCGGCAGCGTACCCAGCGCCCGCGCCACCCGGACGCGTTCGCGGGCGGCGCCCCGGTCGAGCCCGACGCGCCACGACAGCCAGGCAGCGCAGGAGAGGAACCCCGTGTTCCAGCCGCCGCGGGCGTCGAACTCGCGGATCAGATCGAGCAGGCGCGCGGTGGCCGCGTCGAGGTGGGCGCACAGCACGGCGATCTCGTCGCCCAGCCGCTCCACCTCGAGCACCGGCTCAGGAGTCGGAAGAAAGGCAGGAGTATCGATGTTCATCGGCGAGATCCTCCATGGCTCTGCGCCGAATCTACACCCTGATTTTCAGCGTCTCTGGCGCCTCCACGACCGGCGATTGCACGGCGATCATGATTTTTCGCTGGGACACAGCCGCACGAGCCTTGCGGCCTCGTTGCAGCCCGCTGGACGCGCTTCCGCCAAGCGTTGGCGACTTACCGCCAGCGGCGACGGTGAAGGCTGTCAAGCGAAATCGTCGCTGAAAAGTGATCTAACCGGCGGTGGTGAGGCGGTCGATGAGGCGCAGCAGCCGATGCTGCGCGAACGCCGTCATCAGCAGCGCGACCCCGAGCGTCATCAGCGCGGACGAGACGAAGAAGCGGGCGATGAACAGCATGAACCGCGCGGTCGCGTCCGTCTGAAACGCGAGCGTCTCGCCTCATCCGCGGCCGGCGTGTTCACCAACCGATCGGCCGCCCAGACCCCGTAGAGCCCGCCGGCGAGCAGGAGCGCGGCGCCGACGACGAGCAACACGCGGTTCCACGCTCGCACACGCGCGATCCGCCCGGCGTCCGTCGGGCCGAGCACGGCTAGCGCCGCACCACCCGCCGCGCCTTCAGCTCGAAGCGCGGCAGGCTGCGCGGCGGCGCCTGGCTCACTTGCAGCCGGAGGCCGAGCCCGGCGCGCAGCGCCTCCTGCAGCGCCGCGCACACGCCCGCGCCGTCGCCCGCGCCGACTTCCACGAGGATGCGGGCCTCGTCCAGCTCGCCCGCGCGGAAGACCTCGACCTGGAACTCCTCGACGGCCGCGAAGCGCCGCACGATGTCCTCGACGGCGGACGGAAAGACGTTCACGCCGCGCAGGATCAGCATGTCGTCGAGGCGGCCGAGGATGCCGCCCTCGAGCCGCCGGAACGTCCGGCCGCACGCGCACGGGGCGTCGGCGAGGCGCACGCGGTCGCCGGTGCGGTAGCGGATCACCGGCGAGCCGAGGCGCCCGAGGTTCGTCAGCACCAGCTCGCCCTCGCGTGCCGGCGCGCCCGTCGTCGGATCCAGCACCTCGGCGATGAACTCCGACTCGTTGACGTGCAGGCCGGCCTGCGCCGCGCACTCGTAGCCGTAGGCGCCCATCTCCGTCATGCCCGCGTGGTCGAAGGCGCGCGCCCCCCAGTGCGCCTCGATGCGCGCGCGCACGGCGGGAATGCCGGCCCCGGGCTCCCCGGCGTGCACGGTCGCGCGCACCGGCAGCGCGGCGATGTCGATGCCGCGCTCGCGGCCCGTCTCGGCGAGGTGGAGCGCGTAGGAGGGCGTGCACACGAGCGCGGTGGCACCGAGCGCCTGCATGGCCGCCAGCCGCGCCGGCGAGTCCGCGCCGCCGCCGGGAATGGCCAGCGCGCCCAGCGCCCGCGCGCCCTCGAAGCCCGCCCAGAAGCCGATGAAGAGCCCGAACGAGAACGGGAAGTAGATGCGATCGGCCGGGCCGAGCCCGGCGCCGGCGAGCACGAACCGCCAGCAGTGCGTCCACCAGTCCCACGAGGCCTGCGTGTCGAGCCAGCGCAGCGGCGCGCCGGTGGTGCCCGAGGTCTGGTGCACACGCACGTAGCGCTCGAGCGGATAGGTGAGGTTGGTGCCGAACGGCGGGTGCGCGACCTGGTCCTCGACGACGTCGCTCTTGCGCGAGAGCGGCAGGCGCTGGAAGTCGTCCCAGGTCTTCAGATCGCCCGGCCCGCTGACGCCGGCGCGCGCCCACGCCGCGCGCCAGAACGCGTTGCCCGGCGCGGCGTAGATCGCATCGAGCAGCGCGCGGAGGCGGCGCCACTGGTGCTCGCGCAGGCGCGCGGCGTCCAGCGTCTCGAGCGCCCGGTCGAACACTCAGGGCCTCCCGGCCGGATCCTGGTTGAGATATTCGCGGAGGGCGTCGTACAGCTCGCCGTGCCGCGCGCGCAGGCGCCGCGGGTCCTTGAAGAACGACTCGACGGCGACGGCGAATAGCTCGACCTCGTTCGTTCGGGCGTACTCATCCAGCGCCGACTCGCCTCGCCGCGCCCGCACCAGCTCGCGCTCGATCAGGCGCTGCCACCGTCGGCGCGCCGGAAGCCCGAGCCCTCGCGGCACCCCGTCGAACTGTCCGTCCTCGAAGTCCACCACGTGCGCGAATTCGTGCAGTCCGACGTGAAAGGGCTCCTCGCGCCGGAAGCTCGACACGAGCGCCGGCCGGCTGAGCACGAGGGCGTTACGCGGCACCACCATGCCCGCGAACTCCGGGTGCGACGTGCAGCGAAAATCCTCGTCGAAGGGCTTCGGGTAGATCAGGATCTCGGGCAGGTCGGAGTACTCCCACGACGGTCGGCCGAAGACGAGCATCACCGCGCTGCTCGCCACCAGCACGCGCACGTCGTCGGTCACCGTGGTGTTGACGCCGGTGATCTCCGCGTCGTCGATGAACACCGCGACGTCGCGCTCGAAGCGCGCCCGGTCCTCGGGCGACAGCACCATGTAATACCGCACGTACCGCTCCAGCGCCCGCCGCCACGGCTCCGGGAACTCCCGGGCGGCGACGCGCCGCCGGCGCAGCGAGCGCCGCAGCAGCACCCAGCCGACGCCGGCACCGACCAGCGGCGCGAGCGCGACCGGCGCCACCGGGGGCGCTCCGATCTCCCACAGCAGGCTGAACGCCACCACGGCCGCCGCCACGGCGACGGCCGCCGCCAGTAACCCGTCGACGCGGTTCCACGTGATCAGGCGCGCAGCTTGAAGCGCTGGATCTTGCCGGTGGCCGTCTTCGGCAGCTCGGCGACGAACTCGACCCAGCGCGGATATTTGTAGGGCGCGATCTTGTCCTTCACGAAGGCCTTCAGCTCGTCGGCGAGGCCCGTGCCGGCGCGCGCCGGCTCCTTGAGGACGACGAAAGCCTTGGGCTTCACGAGCCGGTCGGTGTCCTCGTGGCCCACCACGGCCGCCTCGAGGACGGCCGGATGCTTGATGAGCGTCGCCTCGACCTCCACGGGCGAGACCCAGATGCCGCCGACCTTGAGCATGTCGTCGGCACGGCCCGCGAACCAGAAGAAGCCGTCGGCGTCCTGCCAGTACTTGTCGCCCGTCTGGATCCACGAGCCGTAGAGCGCCTCCTTCGTCTTCTCGTGCTTGTTCCAGTAGTAGGCCATCGTCGAGTCGCCCTTGACGCGCAGGTTGCCGATGTCACCTTGCTCGACGGGCCGGCCCTCGTCGTCCACGACGATCGCCTCGTACCCCGGCACCGGCAGCCCCGTGGAGCCGGGCCGCGATCGGCCGGGACGGTTCGACAGGAAGATGTGCAGGATCTCGGTCGTCCCGATGCCGTCGATGACTTCCACGCCGAAGCGCTCGCGCCAGCGGTTGTAGAGCTCCTCTGGCAGCGCCTCGCCCGCCGAGACGCAGAGACGCAGGGAGGAGACGTCCCAGCGCTTCTCCGGCTCTTTCAGCGCGAGCATGGCCGCGTAGAGCGTCGGCACGCCGAAGAAGATCGTCGGCCGGTAGCGCGCGATGACCTCGAACACGCCGTCGGGCGTCGGCCGGTGCGGGTAGAGCACGCTCTGCGCCCCCGCGCCCATCGGGAAGTACCCGGCGTTGCCGAGCCCGTAGGCGAAGAAGAGCTTGGCCGCGGAGAACACCTTGTCGTCGGGGCGCAGCTTCAGTACTTGCGCGGCATACGTCTCGTAGCAGACGACCATGTCGTGGTGCAGGTGCACGGCGCCCTTGGGAAAGCCGGTGGACCCGGAGGAGTAGAGCCAGAACGCCGGATCGTCTTTCGAGGTCTCGGCCGCGGTCAGCGACGCCGACGCCTTGGCGATGCGGTCCTCGTACGACAGGTACGCTCCGGGCTTGCCGCCGGCCACGAGCACGTGACGCAGGTGCGGCGCCTGTCCCAGCACCGGCCCCGCCTCGGCCAGCAGCGGCGCCGAGATCACCGCCGCCTTCGCGCGGCTGTCGCGCAGGAAGTAGAGATAGTCGGCGCCGCGCATGAGCGTGTTGACGGGAATCGGGATCGCGCCGATCTTGATCGCTCCCCAGAAGGCGCCGAGGAACTCGGGCGCGTCCAGGCAGAGGACGAGCACCCGGTCCTCCATCTGCACGCCCAGCTCGCGCAGCGCGTTGCCGCTTCGGTTGGCGAGGTCCTGCACGTCGGCGTACGTGAGGATGCGGTCTTCGTAGTGGAACGCGGGCGCGGCGCCCCGGCCGTCGGCGACGTTGCGATCGACGAACCAGGTCGCGACGTTGAACTGCGCGGGCAGCGTTTCCCACGTGCTCATGCGACGGCCCCTCCCGACCTCCGCCCTCTCAGTGGCACCAGCCTTGCTGTCTGTCCCTCCGAGGAGGTGCGGTATGAAATTCTTACACGCCGCTCTGCTGGGTGCGGCCCTGATCGCCGCGCCCGTCGCCGACGTGCTGGCCCAGGGCTCGTCTTCGTCCTCGAGCTTGCCGTCCGCTCCTGCGACGAAGGATCCGTCCCCAGCGCCCGCCCCCGGCACCAGCGCGTCCGGCACGATCACCACGCCCGGAGGCAGCGTGTCCGGCACCGTGAGCACCGATCGCTCGAGCTCCACCACCACGAAGAGCGACGACGGCGCCTCGGCGCTGCCGCGCTCCACGGTGGTCGAGCGCACGACCATCTTCGGGCTGTCCCCGACGGCGGCCGTGCTCATCGCCGCCGCGCTGCTGCTGGTCGTGATCCTCGCCATCGTGGCGATGACCCGCAGCAACGACACCTACATCGGACGACTATAGAGATGGGGGGCCCCGAGATGGCCCCCCATACCCCCCAACGCTCGGGCCGCCCCGGCGAAGCCGTGGCGTCCCTCGACGCGCGGGGCCCCTCATACCCCCCAGCGTTCGGAGCGCCCCGGGGTACCCGGGGCGCTCCTCTGTGTCACTCCCAGACCTTCGCACAGACCTTCGCAGCGCAGCGGGGAACCCGGGGCGCTCCTCTATTCTTTACCGCCTCGCGTGGCCCCGCTTCGAGGCCGCCGGAGGCTTCCGAGCCGTCGGGCGCGACGGCGGCCGCACCGCCATCGCCTCCACCTCCACCCGCAGCTCCGGCCGCACCAGCCCG
>Ga0209157_1003373_pt1 | contig 12297 bp, 7 predicted proteins | sample GraSoiAngelo_135_FD_185892 | JGI IMG/M metagenome (GOLD analysis project Ga0209157, IMG submission 185892) | Grasslands soil microbial communities from the Angelo Coastal Reserve, California, USA - 14_0929_05_40cm (SPAdes) (version 2) | ecosystem: Environmental > Terrestrial > Soil > Grasslands ... | reverse complement strand
CCCGGGTGGGCTCGTGACGCAAGTGCCGTTCGAGGGCGTCCCGCACTTCGGCCCGGCGGTAGGCCGGCAGGGACCTGTAGGCCCTAGCCGCCTCGGGGGCCAGGACGACCTCATACCGCATTCTGGCTAGAATATAGCCAGATTCGACACCAAGGTCAAATCCGACCGCTGCGGTCTAACGTTCAGGCTTTTATCCGTCGTGCGTCGAGCATGGCGGATAAAACCAGTTGGACGAAACCCCTCGCGTGCATGGCGTACGGAGATTCTATCGTGGGGACGGCGTGGCTCGAAGCGGGAACGGTAGGTGGTGCAGGCGGCCCCCGGGGCCGTCGACCGTGGTTCGCGAGACGGGCGCACCCGGGGATGAGGTGGCCGGCGGCGGGCCAACGCGTCCCCGGGGCCGATATCGATGAGGGCATAGAGGAAGGGCGTCGCAGTGGGATGCGGAGCTGCCGGCGCCGGGCGCGGCATCGCGGTGAGCCGCGGCTCATGAGGTGTCCCAGGCGGCGGGCGCCGGGGCCAGCCGCTCGACCTGCCGCAGGAGGCCCTGCTGACAAACGGGGCAGCGCTCGATGTCAAGGCCGGTGACGCGCAGCATGAGGTCTCGAACGGTCTCCGGCAGTTCCACGGGCGGCGGCGGTTGCCTCAAGAGGACGCGGCACTGAGCGAGCGCCGCCGCCCGCCGGCGATTGGCGAGCAGGCCGAAGTGGCGGATGCGGACGAAGCCGTCGGGGACCACGTGGAGCAGGAAGCGGCGGAGAAATTCGTCGACCTCAAGCTCCATGACCTTCACGCGGTCCCCGTCCGCGTAGTCGCGCCAGCGAAAGCGGACGCGGCCGTCGAGGACGGCGAGCAGCCGGTCGTTGGAGAGCGCGACGCGGTGGGTGTAGCGGCCCAGGTAGGCGAGCACGTGTTCGGGGCCGGCGAACGGCGGCTTGCAGTAGACGACCCAGGCCTGCTGGCGTAGCTCATCGAGCCACGCCGCCACCGCGGCGGGCTCGGCCAGCGCGGCCAGCCCGCCGGTGCAGTGCAGCTCGCCCCGGTCGAAGGCCCGCCGCAGGCCGGCGAGATACCGGCCGCGGAAGACCTTCGTCAGGGCGCGGACGGGGAAGAGGAAGCCCGGCCGGGCGGGAATCCACCGTGCCCCCGCTGGGGCGAGCGCGCCGCCGGTGACGACGCAGTGGACGTGCACATGCTGCGTGAGGGTTTGGCCCCAGGTGTGGAGCACGGCGGTCCCCCCGAGGTCACCGCCGAGCTGACGGCGATCGCGGCCGAAGCGCGTAAGCGTGGAGGCCGCGGCCTGAAACAGCAACTGGTAGATCAGGCGCGGGTGACTCTGCGCGAGCGGGTTGAGGGTGTGAGGGAGCGTGAAGACCACGTGGAAGTAGGGAATCGGCAGGACCTCGCGGCGGCGCGCGGCGAGCCAGCGCTCGGTGGCCACCCGCTGGCATTTCGGACAGTGACGGTTCCGACACGAGTTGTACGTGATCCGCTCGGCGCCACAGGCGGTGCAGACCGCGCGATGGCCCCCAAGCGCGGCGGTGCGGCAGCGCGCGATCGCCCGCAGGGCGCGGCATTGAGCGCGACACAGCGGGTGAGCACGCTGATACGCCGCGCCGTGAGCGCGGACGATGTCGGCGAGCTCGACCCGGGCCATGCGCGCCGCGCCGACGCCCGCGGGGGCGGCTGGCGGCGGGGCCATGCCTCAGGCGCCTGGGGGCTCGGGCAGGTCCAGGGGCGAGCCGGTGGCCAGCACCCGGCCCGGCGTGACGTGCAAATACCGCGCGGTGGTGGACAGGTGGCGGTGGCCGAGGAGCTCTTGGACGGTCGGCAGATTGCGGCCGGCCTCGAGCAAATGGGTGGCGAACGCGTGGCGGAGCGCGTGGATCCCGCCCTGCTTGCTGATGCCGGCGCGGAGCTTGGCCATCGTGTAGAGCTTCTGAGCGACGGTGATGTCAATCGGGCGTGTGCCCTGGCGGTTAGCGAAGAGCCAGACGTGTGGGGGCCGGATGCGCCAGTACGCGCGCCAGTCCTGGAGCAGCCGCGGAGAGAGCGGGACGTAGCGATCCTTACCACCCTTGCCCTGGTTGATGTGGATGGTCATGCGGTCGGCATCGAGATCCGCGACCCTGAGGGCGACGACCTCGCTCACACGCAGGCCGCCGGCGTACGTGGTCGCCAGCAAGAGCCGGTGCCAGGGATGGGGGCAGGCGCGCAGGAGACGCCACACCTCCTCCCGGCTCAGGATGTCAGGCAGCTTCTGAGGTTGTTTCGGCGCCGGGACGTGGAACGCTGTCTGCTCGCGCCCGAGCGTCACGTGGTAGAGAAACCGGAACGCGTGCGCGGCCTGGGCGCACGTGCTCCACGAGCGCTTCCGCTCCCGGAACAACAGCGCAATGTACGCCTGCACCTCGTCGGCCGAGAGCTGATCGGGCGCGCGCCGATAATGGCGGGCCAGGCCCACCACCTGTCGGATGTACGCCTCGTGGGTCCGTGGGGAGAATCCTCGCACCGTCATGTCGCGCAGCATGCGGGCTCGCAGTTCACTCATGAGCCACCTCCGTCCGGAAAGTTGGGACGGAGGCGATTGTGAGCCGTGCTCAGGAGCGACGTCGCGACTGGAGGGAGCGGGAGACAGTGCGGCGCTCAAGCGAGCGCGCGCCGATCACGATGAGTGGGATCGATCCTACCGCGTCAGCGGTTTAGTTCAACGTGAAATGGGCCGACCTGCGTATGACAGCAAATCCTGCAGCCCTCCGCAGCGTATGCGGTTCTCGGTCTGGATCGTCACGCTGATCCTCCGCCCTTTATCCTCGCCCACTTGCCCGCGGGAGAGTGACGTGCCCAGTCTCCAAGATAGGCTGCCTGGCGCGGCAGCATATCCCGTGTGCGGTTGACCTGGTCGGTCATGGATCGAACATCCGGTCGGCCGGACTCCGGACGGCGGCCGGTCCCCGGTTCAGGGCGTGGGTGTAGATCATCGTCGTGCTGACGTCCCGGTGGCCGAGCAGCTCCTGGACGGTACGGATGTCGTGGCGGTCCTCCAGCAGGTGTGTCGCAAATGAGTGCCGGAGCGTGTGTGGGCTGGCCCGCTTGGCCACACCGACCTGTCGGACGGCGTCCTTCAGGGCACGCTGCAGGACCGACTCGTGCAGGTGATGCCGGCGGCCTTGGCCGGTGAGCCGGTCCACATACATCCGCGTGGCGGGGAATACCCACTGCCAGGCCCACTCCCGCCCGGCGTGCGGATACTTTCGCGCCAGAGCGCTCGGCAAGAGCACGGCACGGATCTCCTCGCGAGTCAGGACGATGGGCAGACGCTGCGGACGCTTCGCGCGCACGACGCCCTCGAGCCAGGGCAGGTCCAACTCGAGCACGTGGCGGTAGAGAAACAGGAGGGCGCTTAGCGCCTGGGTCTGGGTCGACGCCGCCACCCTTCCCTCGACCGCAAGCGCGGTGAGGAAGCGCGTGATCTCAGGCGCGCCCATCTCCGCGGGGCACGCGACGTACGCCTCCTCGGTGCGGCGGCTCCCGTGGCGAGCGCGCACGGCGGCGCGCACGCGGTCGAGAAGGCGGGGCTTCGGCGGCGTCGGCGGGCCGGCTTCGCGGGCGAGCCACCGTCGCGGTGCACTGGAGGATACGGCCGCATACCGAAGGGTGGCGAGAGGCCGGGTGGCAACCATCGTCAGTTCTCTGTTCTCTGGAGCGTAAGCGAGGGGGCGTGCGTGGCGCAAGACGATCATCCGAAGTCGTGGGACGGCACGTTGTGGGCGAGGGGCGCGAGGTCTTCCACCCGGAGCGCACGGACCGAGACGACGCCGTCCTGCTGCTGCACGATTCCCTCTACGAGGAGGAACGGCGCGGTCACGAGCGTCAGGCGATGGCGCGCGAACCGCTGCGGCGTCACGATCACGTTGGCGATGCCCGTCTCGTCCTCCAGGGAGAGGAAGACGAACCCCTTGGCGGTCCCCGGCCGCTGGCGGACGATGACGCTGCCCGCCACGCGGACGCGCGTCTCGTTCTCCGCTCCCGCGAGCTCGCGCGCGCTCAGCACGCCGCGGCGCCGCAGCTCGGCGCGGCGCATCGCCATGGGGTGGCGGCCGAGCGTCACGCCCGTCCCCGCGTAGTCGGCGACGAGCCGCTCGCCTTCGGTCATCTCGGCGAGCGGGTTCCCCGAGCCGCGCGGCGGCGCGAAGAGCTCTCCGGGGTCCTGAAGGGCGGCCTCCCAGAGGCTCGCGCGCCGCGTCCTGCCGAGCGGCGCCAGCGCCCCGATGGCTGCGAGCGTCGTGAGCTCGTCTCGCGCGAGCCCCGCCCGGCGCGCGAGGTCGTGGATCGCGGCGAACGACCGTTCCTCCCTCGCCGCGACAATCGCTCGCGCCGCCGACTCGCGCAGCCCCCTGACGTACCTGAGTCCCAGCCTGACCGCATGACCACCGCGCCCGTCGGGCTCGATCGCGCAGAGCCACTGGGATCTGGTGACGTCGACGGGAACGATACGCAGGCCGTGGCGCTGCGCATCCTTGACGATCGTCGCGGGATGATAGAACCCCATCGGCTGGTTGTTGAGGAGCGCCGCGTAGAACGCCGCCGGGTGGTGGACCTTCAGATAGGCGCTCGCGTAGGCGAGCAGCGCGAAGCTACTCGCGTGACTTTCAGGAAATCCGTACAGCGCGAACGCGGTGATCGCGTGCACGATCTCCTCGGCGGCGGCGCCGTGGATGCCCTGGCGCGCCATGCCTGCGCGAAGCTTCGTCTCCACGTCGGCCATGAGGCGCTCGCTGCGCTTGAAGCCGAACGCGCGCCGGAGCTCCTCGGCCTCGGTGGCGGTGAAGCCCGCCGCCACCATCGCCACCCGCAAGAGCTGCTCCTGGAAGAGCGGCACCCCGAGCGTGCGCTTGAGGATGGGCTCGAGGCTCGGGTGGGGATAGGTGACGGGCTCACGCCCGCGCCGGCGCCGGACGTAGGGGTGGACCATCTCGCCCACGATCGGCCCCGGGCGGATGATCGCGACCTGCACGACGAGGTCGTAGAACCGCTCGGGGAGGATGCGCGGAAGCGTCGCCATCTGGGCGCGGCTCTCCACCTGGAACACGCCGATCGTGTCCGCCTGCTGGAGGCTCCGGTAGACGGCGTGATCGTCGGGCGGCAAGTGGGCCAGGTCCACCTCGCGGCCGGTCTCACGGACGAGCGTGAGCGAGTCCTGGAGCACCGCCATCATCCCGAGCCCGAGCAGGTCGATCTTGATGATGCCGAGCGCCGCGCAGTCGTCTTTGTCCCACTGGGCGACGACACGCCCCGGCATCGTCGCGGGCTCGAGAGGCACGACGTCGTCGAGACGGCCCGCGGCGATCACCATCCCCCCCGAGTGCTGCCCCAGGTGGCGCGGCAGGTCCTGGATCCGCATCCAGAGCGCGGCGAAGTGGCGGATGCGCGGGTGGCGCGTGTCGCAGCCCGCCTCGGCGAGATGCTTCGTCAGTTGGTCGGCGGCATCCTGGTAGCCCCAGTTGGACACGAGCCGGGCGAGCCGGTCCTGCATGTCGCGGGGCAGCCCCAGCGCCTTCCCGACCTCGCGCGCCGCGCTCCGGCCTCGATACGTAATCACGTTGGCGGTCATCCCGGCGCCGAGGCGGCCGTACCGACGGTACACGTATTGAATGACTGACTCCCTGCGGTCACCACTCGGAAGATCAATGTCGATATCAGGCCACTCTCCCCGCGCTTCGCTGAGGAACCGCTCGAAGAGGAGCTCCATGCCGACGGGATCGACCGCCGTGATGCCGAGCGCGTAGCAGACCGCGCTGTTCGCCGCCGAGCCGCGCCCCTGCACGAGGATGTCGTTCGCGTGACAGTACTCGACGATGTCCCACACGATCAGGAAGTAACCCGCCAGGTCGAGGCGCCCGATGACGTCGAGCTCGTGGGCCACCTGGCTGCGCGCGCGGGCGGCGAGCGGTCCCGTGCCGTACCGCGCGCGCACGCCGCGCGTCACCAGCTCACGCAGATGCGCGAGCGGCGTCTCGCCGGGCGGGAGCGGGAACTCCGGGAAGCGGTACCCGAGGTCCTTCAGCGTGAAGCCGAGCCGCAGGGCGAGCTCGCCGGTGTTGGCGAGCGCGTCGGGGAGATCGTGGAAGAGCCGCGTCATCTCCCGGCCGCTCCGAAACCGGCGCTCGCCGTTCACGGTGAGGAGCCGGCCGGCGTGATCGAGGTCGGTCTTCTCACGGACGCACGTGAAGACATCCGCGAGCAGCCTCCCTTCCGGCCGCGCATGGAGCGGTTGGCTCGTGGCGACGAGCGGGACCTCGGCCGCGCGCGCGAGGGCCACGAGGCCCTGGAGCACCCGCTCCTGCTCGCGCTCGAGATGGCGCTGGATCTCCACGTAGCAGTTCGACCTGCCGAAGATCGTAACGAGCCGCTCCAGGACACCCCGGGCGCCTTCCACGTCGCCGGCGCCGACCCGCCGCGCGAGCGGCCCGCGCGCGCCGCCGGTGAGACACACGAGGCCGGCGGCGTAGGGGGTGAGATCGTCGAGCGTCGCCGCCGCCGCGCCCTTGGCCGCGCCGAGCTTCATCCGCGTGATCAAGCGGCAGAGGTTCTGATAGCCCTCCCGATCCTCCACGAGCAGCGGCAGGCGCGAGCCGTCGGCGAGCGTCAGCTCGCTGCCGACGATGGGCTTCACGCCCGCGTTGAGGGCCGCGCGGGTGAACCGGGGGGCTCCGTACACCCCGTCCCGGTCGCAGAGCGCCACGGCGGGCATCTCCAGGCGCGCCGCCGCGGCCGCGTAGGCCTCGGGCGGCTCGGCGCCTTCGAGGAACGAGAACGCGGACTGGGCGTGTAGCTCGATGAACATTTATTTGAACAGGGCACGGGCACCCGGGCTTGCGCCACGCCCGTGCCCCGCCGCAATCTCAGTTTGGCGACTCGCCATTCGCCCGATCAGAGTCCCGGTCACCGCGCTAGTCATAGACGCCGTCCACGCACCACTCACCGGTCGTGAGATCGCGGGCGAGCCGGCAGAGCGTGCCATCGCCGAGCGCCACGTCCCACTCGTCCCGCGCCCACGCCTCGACATCCCACCACGCCCCCGACGCGCGCCACGGCCCGGCGCACCCGACGACGCGCTGGCCGTCCACCCGCGACGGACGCTCGTCGTCCGTTGCGACGGTCACACGTCTAGCCGGCCGCACGCGCCGCAGCATCAGCCGGTTCTCGTCGGAAAGGGGCTGGTCCTGGCCCGGGGTCCGCCCCCCGCCCCCGGGGTCGCGGGACCACGCGGCACGCGTTCGCTGCTCCGTTGCGGCTGGGCTCCACCTCGGAGCGCGGGGCCCGCTGTCAGTTGGCGGGAACGGGTCCCTTCGACCCCTGGCGCGGGGGACGGACCCGGCGCCAGGATCCGTCCCGTTCGCGCCACCGGGCTCGTCCGGCGGTGAGAACGGGAGCATCGTGTAGGCGTCGGGGCGGTGAGAGTCGTCCAGACGCGGCGAGGCGACGTTGTCGGGGCCGACGAGCGCCGCGAGGCGCGCGAGCACGGCGACGAGATCGCGCAGGCGCGGCGCAGGCGGCTGCCACAGCCCGCCCTGCCCCGCCCGCGCCCGGACCGGGTGGGCGCTCGCCGTCACACGTGTGACCGCGGCGTTCGGCGGATGCGCCTCGAGATCGAGGACAATCAGCGCGAGCATCGGCTTCACCTCGCACATCGGGACGGCGAGGGCGACGGTGCGGGCGTGATGGCCGCCCGAGGCCAGCTCGAGGCGGATGTCGAGTGCGTCCGCCGCGAGGGACGCGGCCACGAGCCGCGCGCAGAGCCGCCCGAGCACGGCATCGAGGACGACCCCGAGGGCGCCGAGCGAGTCGATCTCCCACTCGAGCCCCTGCGCCTCTTCCCAGAACGGGGGCGGCGTCCAGGCGCAGAACGGGTCGCGGTCGTGGCCGAGCGCCAGATCGTGGGCGCGGAGGCCGGCGGGTCCAAGCCGCACGGCGAGGCCGTCGCGCGGCAGCGCCGCGAGCTCGCCGAGGGTCCGCACACCCCAGCCCTCGAGCGTCGCCGCGAGATCCGGGGCGAGATCGAGCGCGGCGAGCCGGGCTCCCGCGAGCGCGGCGCGCTCCGCGCCCGGCGGGACGACCGTCAGAGGCTCCGCTGCGCTCACCGCCGCGACGCGCGCGGCCGCGCGGCTCCCCGCGAGGGCGACGCGGCAGCCGGGGAACCCCACGGCTCGCGCCTGGCTCACCAGCCGTCGGCCGATCGCGGCGGGATCGCCGTGGAGCCACGTGAGCCCGACCGCGTCGACGTAGACGAGCCCCGCGCCTGCGTCCTCGACACGCGGCGACACGCCGAGCGCCGCCTCGAGCAGCGCGTGGCGCGCCGACCGCACGTGTGCCTCGCTGAACGATCGGGTCACCAGCGCCGGGCAGCGCGCGCGCGCTTCCGTCTCGGTCACCCCCGCGCGCACACCGTACTCGCGCGCGGCCGCGTTCGCGTCGACCACCCGCGTGACCGACGGCGCGGGGGCGACGACGGCCAGTGGCGCACCGCGGAGCGCGGGCTCCGAGCGCTCCGCGGCGGCGGCGGCGAAGCACTCCACCCACAGGCAGGCGAACCGGCTCACGCGCTCCACCATGCGGACGGCAACGCCGCGGGCGGCCGTCGCGCGCGCAGCACCCGCGCGGCCGTGCGCGCGGCAGCCAGGCGCGTGGGCACCGGGCCCGGGCCGGCCCAGGCGATCGCCTCCCGCTCGGTCTCGACGACGAGCGCCGCCCCCGATCCGGTGACGCGCCGGCGACTGACGATCAGCAGCGCCGTCTCCGTCCGCTCGACGGCAAACTTCAGACGGAACGCCAGAGTCAACGGCAGGCGCGGCGGCGCTTCGCCAAGATCGAGCCCGATCAGCGCGAATCCCGGACAGCGAACGAGCAGGTCGGCGGCGCGGAGCGCCAGGTCCGGACGGCCACCGCACCGCACCCAGAGGAGGCGCCGAAGATCCACTCCGGCTCGCGCGGCGGAGACGGGATCGAACGTCTGGTCGGCGTCGACGAGGGCGGCGATCGCTCCCCGGCGTGTGACGCCCCGCAGGCAGGCCGCAAAGAGGCTCGTGCGACCGGACGACCGACGCCCGACGATCTCCGTGATCTCACCGCGGCGAACCCACGCCACATCTTCCATGGTGTGCAAAGACTAATCACGTGACGAGTATCAGGCAAGACGGAGATGTAGGGGTATGCCGGCAAGGAGCCCCCAAGATCATGGGCCGGACGCCGCTGCTAGAATGCCAGGCGAGGGAGGGACCCATGGAACTTCGCACCGTGAACGCAGTGGTGACCGGCGGCGCCTCCGGGCTCGGGCGCGCCACCGCCGAGCGCCTCGTCCAAGCGGGCGGCCGCGTGGCGCTCCTGGACCGCCCGGCGTCCGCCGGCGCCGACGTCGCGAAGACGCTCGGCCCCTCCGCCCTCTTCACGCCGGCCGACGTGACGAGCGCCGAGGAAGTGGACGCCGCCCTCAACACCGCGGTGAGCCGCTTCGGCGCCCTCAACGTCCTCGTCAACTGCGCGGGCATCGGCACGGCGATGAAGACCGTGGGTAAGGCCGGCCCGGCGAAGCTTGCAGAGTTCACCCGCGTCATCCAGGTGAACCTCATCGGGACGTTCAACTGCATCCGTCTCGCAGCCGCGATCATGGCGAAGGGCGCGCCAGGACCCGACGGCGAGCGCGGCGTCGTCGTCAACACCGCGTCTGTCGCCGCCTTCGACGGCCAGATCGGGCAGGCGGCCTACTCGGCGTCGAAGGGTGGGATCGTCGGCATGACCCTGCCGGTTGCGCGCGACCTCGCCGAGCTCGGGATCCGCGTCGTGACGATCGCCCCGGGCATCTTCGACACGCCGCTGCTCGGGACCCTGCCCGAGCCCGTGCGCCAGTCACTCGCCAAGCAGGTCCCGTTTCCCCAGCGTCTCGGGCAGGCGAGCGAGTTCGCCGCGCTCGCGTGCCACATCATCGAGAACGCGATGCTGAACGGCGAGACGATCCGCCTAGACGGCGCGATCCGCATGGCCCCGCGCTAGATTAGCCGCACAAGGCCGCAATCAGCAGGGGTAGGGAATCTCCACGGATGTCAGAGTGGGTGACCCTACCGTCGAGCATGGCACTACGTGCCAACGCGCCCGATCCCCTCGGACGGCTGATCGGGCCCCGGGGCAGCGACTCGCGGCCGAGCAATTTCCAAAGTTTCGAGCGCCTCGACCTGCTACGACCACAGCTTGGCACCTCCCGTGCACTTTTCCAACGCGAGGAGGATCCTCATGTCGTCCCGCTGTGGCATCCTGGCCTTGGCAGTCGTGGCCGCTCTCCCCGCTGTGGCGCTGGCGGCCTCGCCGGAACTTCCGCGGGTCTTCCTGGATACCACGTACGCGCCGCCCACCGGAGGCACTGTGCACACCGTCAATGCCGGCGGGGACGTTCAGGCGGCCCTCAATGCGGCGCAGCCCGGCGACGTGGTCACGCTCGAGGCGGGCGCGACCTTCGCAGGCAACTACACGCTGCCGAACAAGAGCGGGGCGGGCTGGATCATCATCCGCACGTCGGCGCCCGATGCGAGCCTGCCGCCCCCGGGCACACGCATCACCCCGGCGTACGCCGCGGCGCTCCCCAAAGTGATCAGCCCGAACGCGTCCCCGGCGATCGCGACCCAGGCTGGCGCCCATCACTACCGTTTGATCGGGCTCGAAGTCACCGTTGGGGCCGGCGTCACCAGCAACGAGGGTGTCGGGGGCCTCATCCGGATCGGCGAGTGGGCACCGCAGACGACGCTCGACCAGGTGCCGCACGACATCATCCTGGACCGCGTGTACGTCCACGGGAGGCCGGCCGTCACGCTTCGCCGGTGCATCGCCTTGAACGGCGCATCCGTGGCTGTCATCGACTCCTATATCACCGACGCGCACCACCGGACGTTTGATACCCAGGCGATCATGGGCTGGAACGGGCCCGGCCCCTTCAAGATCGTCAACAACTACCTCGAAGGCGCCGGCGAGAACATCATGTTCGGCGGCGCGGACCCGGCGATCACGAATCTCGTGCCCTCTGACATCGAGATCAGGGGGAACCACTTCTTCAAGCCGCTCTCCTGGAAAAGCGATGATCCGAGCTACGCCGGCATTCCCTGGGCCGTGAAAAATCTCTTCGAACTCAAAAACGCCCAGCGGGTTCTGCTCGATGGGAACGTCTTCGAGAACAACTGGGTGGCTGCGCAGAATGGTTTCGCGATCCTCTTTACACCCCGTAACCAGGAAGGCACCGCGCCGTGGTCCGTAGTGCAGGATGTGACGTTTACCCGCAACATCGTGCGGCATGCCCCAGCAGCGATCCTGACGCACGGCACCGATCCCGATTCCACGATCACGCGCCAGACCGCGCGAATTCTCGTCAAGGACAACGTGTTCGACGATATCGGAGCGGCCCGCTGGGGACGCGACACATATCCAGGGACAGGGTTCAACTTTTACACCGGGGCCGCGAACGTCACTGTCGATCACAACACCCTGTTGAATACCGGACCTGCCGTCTATGGGGATGTTTCGGCCAATGCCGGCTTCGTCTACCGCAACAATATCTCGCCGTACAACACCGGTACCGCCAACTACGGACTGTGTTGTAGCGGGGTCATGGACGACACCTATGGCATCGGCGGGAGGGGTACGACCGGAAACGCCAACCTCACCTTACGCACCTACTTTCCCGGCGCGATCTTCGCAAGGAATGTCTTCGCGGGCGGCGGAAGCTCGACGAACTGGCCGGTGGATAATTTCTTCCCCGCCGGGCTCGATGCCGTGGGGTTCGTCGACCGCACGGGTGGTGACTATCGCCTCAGCGCGACGAGCCCCTACAAGAACGCCGGCACAGACGGGAAAGACCCGGGAGCGGATATCGACGCCCTCAACCTCGCCACGGTGTGTGTCGTGGGCGGGGCTTGCGCGCCGCCGCCTGACGTCACGCCGCCCACGGTGTCGATTACGGCGCCCACCGCGGGCGCGACGGTCGCGGGCAACGTCACCGTGTCAGCCAGCGCCTCAGACAACGTGGGCGTGGCGGGAGTTCAGTTCAAGCTGGACGGCGCCAACCTCGGCGCCGAAGTCAGCGTGCCGCCGTACACCGTCGTCTGGCCGACAACGCTGGTCCCCAACGGGACCCACCGGCTCACTGCCATGGCCCACGATGCAGCCGGCAACGCCGCCACCTCCGCCCTGGTCACCGTGACCGTCAGCAATCTCGATTCGACCCCGCCCACCGTGACGATCACGTCGCCCACGTCC
>Ga0209157_1003367_pt1 | contig 12308 bp, 13 predicted proteins | sample GraSoiAngelo_135_FD_185892 | JGI IMG/M metagenome (GOLD analysis project Ga0209157, IMG submission 185892) | Grasslands soil microbial communities from the Angelo Coastal Reserve, California, USA - 14_0929_05_40cm (SPAdes) (version 2) | ecosystem: Environmental > Terrestrial > Soil > Grasslands ... | reverse complement strand
GCGGTCGGCCGGCGCGCGACCGCGACCAGCGTCAGCTGCGCGCCCCCCTCGGTGGCCGTGGACAGCTCCACGGCTTGTACGGCAACGGTGACCAACGGCAGTGGCGCGAACATCCCGACCGGCACGGTGAGCTGGACGAGTAACGGGACGGGCACCTTCAGTGCCGCGAGCTGCACCCTGGATGCGACCGGCAAGTGCACGGTGAACTACACGCCGACGGCGGTGGGAACGGGCACCCACAAGATCACGGGCAGCTACGGAGGCGATGCCAAGCATGCGACGAGCACCGGCAGCTTCGACGAAGCGGTGTCCGCAGCCCGTAAGCACCGCACGATGACGACGGTGATCTGTGACCCGGCGGTTGGCGTTGTCCCGCGCCCGGCAGACCCGGATACCAGATGTACCGCCACGGTGGGAGACCTCGAGACTTCAAAGACGACCCCGACGGGCGTGGTGAGCTTCACGGTGTCCATCAATGGCGGGTCCAGCACCTTCGTCGACAGCTGCGATCTCAGTCAGACCATGACCGGCCAGGCGAGCTGCTTTGTGATCTATGGCACCTTGACGACCGGCGTGCACTCTATCACCGCCAGCTACGAAGGTGATGGGACCCACGAGAGCTCGACGAGCGCCATCCCGGGTGTCTTTACGGTGATTGTCGGCCCCTGAGGGACCTCGCGCGGCCCAGTATGGATGGTCGAGGCGACCCGACGGACCCGAAAAGGCCGCGACAAAAGTGGCGCCGACGCCTTCGTCCGCAAGAAAGAGGCTCCTGACCCGAGATCAACTCAGGAGATTTGCAGGTGCCGCTTGCCCCATAGCGATCCCACCGCTGTGCGCCTCGGCACCGCACCCGCGCTCCTTGCCGAATCAACGCCGCAGCAGCAACGAAGGGAATGGGGTCGTCTTCTTCGGAACCGAGGAGGACGACATCCTGGCGGCCAGCACGGATTCGGACCCCGTTACGCCTTCTTGACGACCTTGAGGTAGACGGCCTCGACGTTCGTCCCGACGCGGTCGCGATAGCGGCCGAGCGGGTACTTGGAGAAGCCGGCCTCGTACTTCGCCGCGAGCTGGTCGCCCACCTTCGTCTTCATCTCGTCGAGCGTCGCACCGTCGGCCGACGCCTTCTTCACGGCCGCGATGAGGTCGACGAAGTAGCCGCGGAAGAACGCGAGGTGACTCTTCGGCCGCACCTCGCCGTGGCCGGGGATGATGTGGTCGAACCCGAGCTTGCCGAGCGTGGTCAGCGTCTCGGGCCACTCGGCCGGGTAGCCGTCGTTCATGAACGGCATCCAGTCGATGAGCGCGTCGCCCGTGGCGACCACCTTCTCCTTCGGCATGAAGATGAAGAGATCGCCGTTGGTGTGCGCCCGGCCCAGCACGTGGAGCTGGATCTCGCGACCGCCTTCGTGCAGCGTCGTCGTCGTCGCGACGGTGCGTGTCGGCAGCGCCGGCTTCATGCTCTGAAGCTCCTTCTGGTACTCCTCCGCCTGCCGCAGGTTCGACTCGAGGTTGGCCTTCTTGGCCGGGTCCGTCTCCTTCTGGATGTCGCCCTTCAGCTTGGCGATCTCCCCGGGGAGGGCCGCGAGCTGCTTCTCGATGTACGGCACGCCCCCGACGCCCGCATCCGGCCGCGTGAGATTTTCCTTCGTGCGCTCGCTGGCCACCACCTCCACGCCCGGATTGGCGTTCGTGTAGACCTCGTTGCCCTGCCAGTGATCCCAGTGGAAGTGCGTGTTGACGATCTTCCTGATCGGCTGTTTGGTCATGCTCTGGATCTCGTTGTACAGCGAGCGCGCCGCCGACGGCTTGCTGTGCGAGTCCACCACCACCACGCCGTCATTCGTCATGATCACCGCGGCGTTGCAGTTGACCTTGTAGCGCGGCTCCGCGATCGCGGCATACACGCCGTCGCCGACCTTCTTGAGCTCGAAGAGGTCCCTGCTGGCCGTCTGGGCGTGGGCCGGCATGACGCAACAGAGCTCGTGAGGGTCGAGCGTGTGAACGGCCGCGGCCGCCAGACCGATCTGGGCGAGCACCTGTCGACGTGTCCACATAGGTGACCTCCTGGCAGGGTGTGGGCCCGATCTTAACCCCGCCGCCCGCGGTGTCAATCTCTTCGCCGGGAGAGAATGCCGACCATGCTCGTCACACGTATTCCGTTCTGGCGGCTGCGGCAGCACGGCGTGGTCGAGGAGGCCGTGCGGGGCGGGTCCCGCCGCCGCATCGGCGGTCGCGACTGGCCGCTGCCCGAGCCCGTCCGTGAGCGCATGCGCGGCCTGCTCGCGCCGCTGGGCTTCGATCTCATGCGCCCGATCCTCGTCGCCGAACCGGAGGACGAAAACGCCCTGGAGTTCCGGCAGGACGACGGGGGCGACGGGGACTAAGACGCCGCGGGCGCGGTCCCCGCGGCGTCGTCGTTCACTCCTTCGGCACCAGGACGATCTCGATGCGGCGGTTCTTGGCGCGGCCTTCCAGCGTCGTGTTGTCAGCGACCGGCTTGAACTCGCCGAAGGCGGCGGCGGAGAGGCTGGCCGCCTCGATGCCCTGCTTTTGCAGATAGCGGGCGACGTTGATCGCGCGCCCGGCCGAAAGCTCCCAGTTGGTCGGATAGCGCTGCACGAGCGGACCCACGATGGGCTTGTTGTCCGTGTGCCCCTCGATGCGGATCGATTTATCGCTCACCGTTTTGAGGATCTCGATGACCTTGCCGAGGACGACGAGCCCCTCGGGCTTCACTTCCGCTCTGCCCGAATCGAAGAGGATCGCCTCGACCATGTTGACGGTGAGCTTGCCCTTCAGCTCCGAGATGGTCACCTGCCCCTTGTCGATCTCGCCCTTCATCTTCGCGACGAGCTGCTCGTAGGTCGAGCTGACCTCGCGCACCTTCTCCTCGCGCGACTTCTGGGTGTCGGCGAGCTCCTGCGTGAGCCGGGCATTGTCACCCTCGAGCGTGCCGACGCGCTGGCGCAGGTCAGCGACGCTCTTGCCGAGCTCGCCGGATTTCAGCGTCAGGTCGGCCGTCAGCTGCTCGTTGCGCTTGGCCGCGTCGGCAAGCTCCCGCTTGAGGCGCGCGTTCTCTGTGTCGAGCGCGTTGTAGCGGGCCTCGGCGGCCTGAACGGTCTTCGTGTACTCGCTCTTCGAGACGCATCCGGCCGCACCGAGCGGGACAAGGGCGAGAGCGGTGATCGCCACGCACGTCTTGCGCATTTGTGGTCTCCTCGGTCGCAAAGTCTGGTGAGTTGCCAGCGATCCATTATTGCAAAGGACGTCCCGGTCGACGAAGAAAGTCGCGCGCCCGGCTCAGCCGGCCTGGACGTCCGTCGAGGCGTCGGCGCGCGGCTGCACGACGATGCGGTTCATGCCGGTCTGTTGGGCGCGAGCAAGCGCGAGCTCGGCCTCGCGCAACACGTTGAACGGATCCGCGGCGCGGCTTTGGGGCTCGGCGACACCGGCGCTGATCGTCCCTGCGACGGTCCGCTTGACGACGCCGAGCGCCTTGTGGCCCGCCTTGGCAGGCGGGGCCACCGACACGTCCAGGCTCGCCGCCTCGACGGCGCGCCGGACGGCATTGAGGTAGCGGGCGGCCGCCTCCATCGACTTGCGTGGGAACACGACGACGAACTCGTGGTCCCGCAAGAGGTAGAACACGTGCCCGCCGCCCCCGATCTTCGTGAGCGCCTTCGCCACGAGGCGTAGCATCCTGTTGGCCACCTCCACACCCTGCTCCTCACGAAACATCCTGAACTCGTCGATCGCCACGCACGCCAACGCGTAGCGCCGGGGCAGCCGCCGGACCATCTTGTTGAATTCGAGGCTCGCCGGTAAGCCGGTCACGATGTCGAAATGGAAAACGGGCGGCGCTTCCAACACGGTCCCGAGGGCGAGGAGCATCCCGGCCGTGGCGAAGTGGAGGTCTGCCGGCCCGCCGGAGCCCGCCGTGTCGAGCGCCAGGAACGAGGCGACCAGGGCCCCGACGGCTCCAGCAGGGAGCGGGCGGCGGCTTCGAACGAAGCGCGCCAGATGGGCGCCAAGCATCGCGGCGAAGGCGAAGACGGCGATTTGTGGGACGGATATCCAGGCGCTGCTGTCGACGGCAACGAGCGGTCGCTCGAGCGATGCTCCGAGGTCGGCCGGTTGGAGGAGCTCAAGGATGCCGACGGCGCCGGCCTGAAGAAGGATCACGCCGAGCCACGATGCTCCTCGAACGGAGAAGGCGCGCGTCTCCCCGAGCCACGCGATGACGCCGAGGTTCAGCGGAAGCAACAGCGCCACCGCGTAGAAGGTGATGCGACTGCCGAAGTTGATCAGGGCGGACGTCGTGAGGGCCAAGACCATGAGCCCGAGCACGAGCCGACCCCGCCCCGTTGCGACCCCGAGGAGAGCGCCGACCCCGAACACGAGCAGCGGTGCCGCGTGGACGGCCAGCGAGTCCCGAATGGCCGGGGTCAGCGACACCACGGCGGCGATCGGAAGGAGCAGTGCAGGCGCGATGAGCGACGATGTTGACCGCTTGATGACGGCCCTCCTCCGGGCGAGCGGACGCCCCCCGGGGGTCTGACAGAGCAATGGAAGTACCAAAGGTGGCGCACGCGGAGAAGTGCTTTTGTGCCGGTGATTTAAGAGCACGCGCCCGACGGAGACCGAGTGGGTCGTTGACGAAATGCAGGACGCTGTGACGCGCTTCTGACGGCTTGGCCACCGTGGCCGCGTGCCGCGGTGGCCGACCGACCGGACGTTCACCGCACTCAACGGGCGGTGAGATCACTCCACAACGCGTCGGCCCCGCGCGCGGCCACGGCGCGGCCGAGCTGGCGGGCCCACGCGTTTTCGCTGCCGAACTCGGCGCGCCACGACCAGAGGCGGCGCGTGGCGAAGTGCAGCGAGTGCTCGTAGGTGAAGCCGATGGCGCCGTGTGTCTGGTGGGCGATGCCGGCGCCGACGCCGGCCGCCTCGCCGACGCGTACCTTGGCGACGGCGATCTCGAAGCGGGCGTCGTTGCGCTCGGCGGCGCGGAAGGCGGACTCGGCGGCGATGCCGGAGGCGGCGACGTGGCCCGCGAGCACCGCGAGGCTCTGCTGGATCGCCTGAAAGTTGCCGATGGGCTTGCCGAACTGCTTGCGCTCGGTGGCATACCGCACGGCCTGCGTCAGGCACGAATCGAGCGCACCGGCCATCTGGGCCGCGCGCGCCATCGCTCCATACAGATAGATGGCGTCCGCCGGAACGTCCGCCGCCCCAAACGCGACCACGCGCGCATCCCTGAAGACCAGCGTGTCGCGCGGCTCGAGGGCGAGGTTCCGCTCTTCCTCGATCGTGGCGGCGCCGCGCGCGATCAGCGCGACGGTGAGCCGCCCGTCCAGCTCGCCGACGGCGACGACGTGCTCCGCGTGGCGGCCCCACGGCACCCGCGTGGCGCGCCCGCTGACGGTGACGGCGCCGCCGCTGCGCGCGAGCGTCAGGCGCTCGTCCGCATGCACGGGTGCGAGCGTCATCGGTCCGAAGGGCACCGCGAGCCCGGCCCGCGACAGCAGCCAGCCCGCGACGATCGTCTCCGCCAGCGGCACCGGCGCCTGATGCCGGCCGGAGGCTCGAACGACGACGTGGGCGTCGAGCCAGGTGCCGCCGGCGCCGCCGGCGTCCTCGGGGACGAGCGGCAGCGTGAGGCCGCCCTCTTCCAGCGCGCGCCAGAGCTTGTCGGGCCAGGTGCCCTTCTCGGCGGCTTCGATCAGCTCCTTGGTGGCGAGGTCGGTGAAGAGCCGGGTGACGGTGTCGCCGAGCAGGGAGCGGAGGTCCGTCATCTGACCACGTGGGAGGCCCCGACATGGCCCCCCACTACTCGGAGCGCCCCGGGGAACCCGTGGCGCTCCTCGGCCACGCGCGTGGTCATCGCAAGCCCAGCCCGCGGGCGATGATGCCGCGCAGGATCTCGCGCGTGCCGCCGCGCAGTGAGAACGACGGCGCCGTCTGTGTGATGTAGCCGAGCACCTGCTGCAGGTCGGAGCCGCTGTCGAGCGTCGGCTCCACGTCGAGCAGCGCGTGGGCCAGCTCGGGGATCGACTGCTCGAACGTCGTGCCGACGTCCTTCACCGCGGCCGCCTCGAGGTTGACGGGCTCGCCGGCTTGCAGCATGCCCGCGACGGACGTGGACATCTGGCGCAGCGTCGCCAGGCTCGCCACCATGCGGCCGACCGCCTCGGTCCCGCGGTCGTCGGGCTTCGCGCTCACCTCACGCACCAGCTCGCGGATCAACGCGATGGATGACAGATAGCGCTCCGGCCCGCTGCGCTCGAAGCCCAGCTCCGTGGTCACCTGCTTCCAGCCGTCGCCGTCGTTGCCGACGCGCGCCTCGTCGGGCACGAACGCGTCGGTGAAGTTGACCTCGTTGAAGTGATGCTTGCCGGCGAGGTCGATGATCGGCCGGATGGTGATGCCCTTCGTGTTGCGCAGATCGACGAGGAACTGTGTCAGCCCCTCGTGCTTCTTGTCCGGCACGACCTGCGTGCGGAAGAGCGAGATCGCGTAGTCGGAGAGATGGGCGTTCGACGTCCATACCTTGGTGCCGTTGACGAGGTAGCCGCCCTCGGTCTTCGTCGCGCGCGTGCGGATGGAGGCCAGATCGGAGCCCGAATCCGGCTCGCTCATGCCGATGGCGAAGGCCAGCTCGCCACGAACGATCCCCGGCAAGATGCGCTGCCGCTGTTCCTCGGTGCCGAAGCGCAAAAGGAGTGGGCCACTCTGCCGGTCCGCAACCCAGTGAGCGCTGACGGGCGCGCCGGCGGCGAGCATCTCCTCCATCACGACGTAGCGCTCGAGGAACGACCGCTCATGGCCGCCGTACGTCTTGGGCCACGTCATGCCGATCCAGCCGCGAGCGCCGACGCGGCGCGAGAACTCGCGGTCGAAGCCGCCCCACGACTTGGCCCGCTTCACGGGGGCGGCGCCGCTGAACTCCTTTTTGAGAAACTCACGCACCTCGGCGCGGAGACCCTCGGCCTCGGGGGGCAGGTCGTTGAGCGCGAAGCGGAAGGTGGCCGGCATGGCCGGGAGTTGACCACAGCGCGCGCGACGGCGCAACCGCGGTGCTATAGTCGCGGGTCACAGGCGGAGGTCGCCATGAAGGTCGGGATCGCGCTCAACATGCTCACGAAGGAAGGCCGCACCGACGCGTCCGTCGTCGGCGAGCACCTGGCGCTCGGCGACCTGGCCGAGCCGCTCGGCTTCGACTCGCTCTGGGCCCTCGAGCACCACTTCACCGGCTACGCGATGTCGCCGGCGCCGACGCAGCTGCTCGCCTACTACGCCGGGCGCACGAAGCGCCTCGTGCTGGGCACCGCGGTGATCGTCCTGCCCTGGCACGATCCCGTCCGCGTCGCCGAGCAGATCGCGCTGCTCGACATCATGTCCGGCGGCCGCTGCCTGTTCGGCTTCGGCCGCGGCGCCGCCAGCGTGGAGTACGCCGGCTTCCGCGTCCCCATGGAAGAGGCGCGCCCACGGTTCGTCGAGGCGGCCAGGGTCGTCGTGAAGGCGCTGACGGACGAGGTCTTCGAGTGGGACGGCGAGTTCTTCAAGATCCCGAGGATGTCGATCCGGCCGCGCCCGATCTCGCACCCCGAGCGGCGCTTCTACGCCTCGTCGGTCAGTCCGGAGTCCGCGGAGATCATGGCCAAGCTCGGCTTCGGCGTGCTCGTGGTCATGCAGAACGAGTGGCCGAAAGCGGCCCAGGACATCGAGCGCTACCGCGAGATCGCCACCAGCGTGGGCCACACGCCACGCCCGCCGATCATCCTCACCAACATCTCCGTCGCCGAGAGCCGCCAGGAGGCGCAGGAGCGCGCCGTGACGTACCTGTCGCGCAAGTGGGATTCGATCGACGCGCACTATCACTTCTCGGACGGCCACCTGGCGGGCGTGAAGGGCTACGAGTTCTACGGCGGCATGGCGAAGACCTATTCCAAGATGAAGGACCCGGGCTTCCGCAAGAAGGCGACCGACTTCTACGTGAAGATCCAGATCGTCGGCACGCCCGACGACTGCATCCAGCAGGTCGGCGAGCTGCAGCGGCTGACCGGCCTCGATCATCTCGCGACGGAGTTCGGCTTCGGCGGCATGCCGCACGAGCAGGCCGAGCTGAACATGCGTCTCTTCGCCGAGCGCGTGATGCCGGTGCTCCAGCGCGACCGGATGTTCGCGGCGCCGACCCACGGTGCGCCGTCGAGCCCGGCGGACGCCGCGGGGGCGACGGGGATCTTCGCGCCGGCGTGACGGGCGAGACCTACGGGGAGGGACGCGGCATGGCGATGTACTGGAGGGAGATCACGGTCAACTGGGGGGAATCCGACCCGTTCGGGCTCGTCTACTACCCGCGGATCGTCGCCTGGTTCAATGACACGGAGCACGAGCTGTTCCGGATCATCGGCTATCCGATCGAGCAGATGATCAAGAACGACCGCACGACGTTCGTGATGGGCGAGATCCACTTCCGCTTCATCGGCCCCGCCGCCTACGGCGACCGGATCGTGACGACCATCACGCTCGCCGACATCGGCGAGCACACGCTGCACTGGAACTGCAAGGCCAAGAACGCCCTCACCGGGGCGGCGGTCAGCGAGGGCCGGGCCACGCGCGTCTACGCGCGGATCATGGAGGACGGTACGCTCAAGGCCCAGGCCATCCCGTCCGAGATGGTGAACGCGATCCGCGAGCTCGGAGACCTGAAGCACCTCGGCCCGAACAGCGGTCCGAAGAAGGTCGGCGACTCCCGCGTGATGTAGCCTCTCAGCGCCACGCGTCCACCGACTCCGTCTTCTGGTAGTTGCCGCCCATGATGCGCCAGTAGCCGTTCGTCTCGCCGCCCACGACGATCACGTGGATGTCCTCGCGGCGGAACATCGGAATCGCCTCGTCGGGCGCCGCCTTCAGTTTCGACGCCCACGGCTCCTCGCCGAACGTCGCGCGCGGGTAGATGTAGTTCTGGACGAGCTGGTAGTCCCAGTACTCGCTCGCGCGCATGCGCGCGGTGTCGTAGAGCCAGTCGATGAGCGCGTCCTTCTTGGCGAAGCCGCCGCGGTCGACGAACTGCCGCGCGGCGATCGGATCGAGCAGCAGCGCCGGAGGGCCGTGCGGATCCATGCCGCGCAGCAGGTGGCCCACGTGCTCGCGCCAGTGCTTCTCGCGCAGCCCCAGCGTGAACGCCGTGGAGCGCACGCCGGAGAAGACGCTGACGGCGCTGTCCGCGGCGCCGAGCCCGTGCTGGACGTGGAACGGCTCCCACGGGCTGCGCTCCTCGTTCTCCGCGAACGTCACGCTGTTGTACGCGTAGCTGTTGCCCTGGTTGCCCATGTACGAGAGCCCGGGCACGGAGCCGCCCTGCCCGTTCTGCGAGAGCAGCCCGTACGCGCGGCCGATCGTCGCGTTGGCGTGGCTGTACGGTCCCATGGCGCCGGTGCCCGCGTTCATGCCGATCTCCCGGCGGATCGGCCCGTTGACGACGGCCATGCACGCCACCGCGCTCGAGGAGCTGCCGCGCGCGGTGACGCCCGTGGCCGCCAGCGCGAGGATCACGGGAAGATACTCGGGCCGCGCGCCCGCCATCACCGCATTCACCGCGACCTTCTCGACGGTGTACTCCCAGTACTCGCGGAAGTGCGTCGAGCGCATGCGCCCGACGACCTCGCCGGGTTTGCGACGCGTGCCGGCCAGCATCGCGGCCACGCGCTCCTCGGTCGGCAGCACGATCGGCAGGGTGTCGGTCCAGCTCCGCTCGAGGAACAGCCGGTGCAGATTGTCCTCGGTGTCGGGCTCGACCAGCCGCGGCGTGGAGCGATCGTACACGGCCCCCGCCGCACGCGAGCGCGGATGCGTCAGCCCCTCGATGACCTCCTGCATGACCGGACGCCCGCTGATCGGGTCCTTGCCGTCGACGTACGCGCGCAGCTGCGCCGCGCTCTTGCCCATGATCGGCTGCGGCACGAACACCTGCGCGAGATCGGGCATGCCGTTGACGTCGGCCACCGAGCGCACGACCCGGTCGAACTTGTCCGTGTGCATGGCCACGGTGGGCACGCCGTACTTCGCTTCGATCGTCATCGCGTGCGCGGCGACCGCCGGCGCGCACGTGCTTCAGTGGCCGACGCCGAGGATCGCGGCGTGGCCGCGCGCCTTGATTTCCTCCCACGTGGTCGGGTCGTCGACGAGATAGACGCTCGAGATCCGCTTCAGCACCGTTGTCACGCCCGGCATGTGCTCGGCGAACCACGCCTGCATCTGCCCGAGGAAGATGTCGGAGTCGTCGAAGCGGCAGTCGACGAGATACACGGTACGGCCGTTCAGCGTGTCCAGCCGCGGCGCGAGCGCCTTGGCCGCGATCTTCGGCGGATACCCGGTGGGATCGAGAACGGTGATCTTGCTCGCCATGCGCTAGTCTCCCATCACCATGCCGCCGTCGACCTTGATGGCCTGGCCCGTCATGTAGTCGGAGTCGGGCCCGGCGAGGAACGCGACGACGCCGGCCACGTCGTCCGCCGTCTCCGGCCGGCCGAGCGGGATGCCCGCGATGCGCTTCTTCCACGCTTCGCGCGGCGCCCAGCCATGCAGCGCGCCGATCTCGCGGTCGATCTGCTCCCACATCGGCGTGTCCACCGCGCCGGGGCAGACGCAATTCGAGGTGATGCGATCAGGGGCGAGCACCTGCGCGGCGGTGCGCGCGAGGCTGATCACGCCCGCCTTGGACGCGTTGTACGGCGCCAGGAGGGGGCTGCCGCCGCGGTAGGCGGCGATCGACGCGGTATGGATCAGCTTGCCACGCAGCTCCGAGCCCGCCATCGGCGGCTGCGCCTTCATCCGACGCGCCACCGCCTGCATCACGAAGAAGAGCGCCTTCAGATTGACGTTCATCACGCGGTCCCATTCCGCCTCGGTGACGTCCAGCAGCGGCTGCACGCGAATGACGCCGGCGTTGTTGAAGAGCACGTCGAGACGGCCGAAGCGTCGATAGACGTCCTCGACCATGCGTGCGACGTCGGCCGCGCGCGTCACGTCCGCCGGCAGGGCGGCGCCGCCCAGCTCGGCGGCGAGCTTCTCGACGGCGTTGCCGTCGAGGTCGGCGAGCACGACGCGGGCGCCGTCGCGGGCGAGCCGGCGCGCGGACGCCGCGCCGATGCCGCGGGCGGCGCCGGTGATGAGCACGATACGGCCGTCAAGCTGGGCCATGGACCCTCCTCACGAACCGGCCGATGACCTCGATCGCGCGCTCGGCCTCGTCGAGCATCGGCAGGAACCAGTGCCAGACGTGGATCATCGACGGCCATTCCTCCACGGTGACGTCCACGCCGGCCGCCCTCGCGCGCTCCCCGAGGCCCAGCGCGTCGTCGAGCAGCACCTCGTCGCCGCCGACCTGTACCAGCAGCGGCGGCAGATTGCGGAGGTCGGCGTAGAGCGGTGAGACCAGCGGCGCCTTGCGATCGCCGGCGCCCACGTAGGCCTGCGTCATCCCCTCGATGCCCTCGCGCGTGACGATGGGATCGACGGCCGCCTTGGTGACGTAGCTCGCGGCGCTGTTCGTGAGATCGACCCAGGGCGAGATGCAGACGCCCCCGGCCGGCCGCGGCAGCCCTCCATCGCGCAGCGCGAGCAGCGTCGCCACCGTCAGTCCCCCGCCTGCGGAGTCGCCGGCCACGACGACGCGCCCCGGCGCGATGCCCTGCGCGAGCAGCCACTGGTAGGCGGCGACCGCGTCCCCGAGCGCGGCCGGGAACGGATGCTCCGGAGCGAGCCGGTAGTCGAGCAGCAGCGCGCGCGTCCCGGCGGCGCGCGCGATGGCGGCGGCCAGATGCCGATGCGAGCGCGGCGAGCCGATCACGTAGCCGCCACCGTGCAGGTAGAGGACCACGGCGTCGGTCCGGACCCCGGGCGGCGTCAGCCATTCCGCCGGGCACGCGGGCGCGGCGATCGTCTCGACCTTCACGTCCGGCGGCGTCGGGAAGACGCGCTCGGCGCGCTCGTACTGGGCGCGCCGCTGCGCGGTGGTGAGCGTGTTCGGCGCCGGAAGCTTCGCCAGGTGCTCGCGGACGAGATGAATGCCTTTGTCGCTCATGGCGCGACATGGTACGCCAAAAGATGCCGGCAAACCTCTCGTGCTACAGTCAGGCCCATGGCCCACAAAGGAATGAAGTTCGGAATCTTCCTGGCGCCGTTCCACCGCCTCGGCGAAAACCCCACCCTCGCCATGAATCGCGACATGGAGCTGATCGAGTGGCTCGACTGGCTCGGCTACGACGAGGTCTGGGTCGGCGAGCATCACTCGG
>Ga0209157_1003365_pt1 | contig 12310 bp, 12 predicted proteins | sample GraSoiAngelo_135_FD_185892 | JGI IMG/M metagenome (GOLD analysis project Ga0209157, IMG submission 185892) | Grasslands soil microbial communities from the Angelo Coastal Reserve, California, USA - 14_0929_05_40cm (SPAdes) (version 2) | ecosystem: Environmental > Terrestrial > Soil > Grasslands ... | reverse complement strand
GTTTGTTCTTCGCGGCAAGGATGCCGTCGTAGACCGTCCGCGCGACCTGTGACCAGGCTCCGTTGAACGGCCGTTCCTGAAAGGCGGCCTCCGCTGCCTTGAGTTCGTCATGAGTCAACCTGCGTCCTGTTCTGTCCCGATCCTTTTCCATCGAACTACCTCCTTGTCGGATATGAACACAACCAGCCGGGCCATCACTGCCAAGGGGCGACCAAATGTATGATGGTCTCATCGGCACGGATCTCGTTCTCAGAACGATTGCCGTCAATGCCGGGGATTTCTTTCACTTGAAATGGCATTCTGGGGGCATACTTTTTATCTAGATTCAGATTGATCGCCTCTTTGCCCATCGTCTCAAGAGTTAGCCGCTCTGGCCCCTGGGGCGATTCTGATGTTGTCATGACCGATGCCGGTGCCCCGAAATCTAGGGGCGAGGTCGCTCCAAAGGACCCTGGAGTAAACAGGATGAACAGAAAGATTCCGACGACCATCGCCATGATTCCCGCCGTCGCAATGAAATCGATGACTCGCAGTATCAAACCACCCGAGGAATCGTCTGTCTCTGGTAAGTGTTTCAATGCGCACCTCCTACAGTTCTCGAATCATTGAGTGTTCTGTATCGCGACTCTGCCTATATGGATGGCAAGGCCCGTTCCAAAAAGACAGACTCGTCCGGGAATTCTCCAAGTTGTGAAAAGAACAGACTTGTTCCTTGCTACTCGGCGAAGGAGACTGAGGATGTGACGAAGTGCTCGCGCCGAAAGAACGGCAGGGTGCCGAAAAGTCGGCATGCGCGCCTCCGGCGCAACGAGCTGGGCCTCGCTCAGGACTGGTCCAATCGAGTGGTTTGAAATCTACTCGCTCAGGACCCTTCGGCTGACTCGCGCCTGACGGTAAGAGCGGACGCTCCTCTACCATTACCGAAATCCTGTGCAGCCTCCCTTCGCGCATGATTCCGAGTTCCACAATGCGACCGACCTCCAGTTTCTTGACTACCTTGAGGTACTGCTCGGACGTTCTGACTTCTTGACCATTGACACTCACCAGAATATCGCCGCCCAACAACCACGACTCTCCGTTGATCGCCACGGGCAACGTCCCTGTCTGTAAGCCGGCCTTCTCTGCCGGGCTGCCCGCGGCAATCTCCGAGATGAGCAACCCTTTCACTAACGGAAGGGCAAAGAGAGCCATCACCTCGTCGGACACTAGCTTTCCTCTAATGCCGAGCCATGGTCGAATGACCCGTCCATTCGTCCGCAACTCCGCCGCCACCATCCTCGCGGTATTAATAGGGATGGCAAACCCGATATTCTGCGCCCCCGCGAGTATGGCGGAGGTGAGTCCAATGACCTGCCCTTCCGCGTTCACCAAGGGGCCGCCGCTGTTGCCGGGGTTAATCGGCGCGCTGAGTTGGATGAGGTGATCCTGGAAGGTCGCGGACGTCTCCGGAAGCGGCATGAACCCGCTGACGATTCCGGTTGACAAGGCATACCCCAGTCCAAACGGATGACCGACAGCCAAGACCTCCTGGCCAATCTCCACACCGTCCGAATCTCCCAGTTCTGCAGTCACGCGCTGTCCCTTCGGCAGCGCCACCCGGAGTAACGCCACGTCCGTGACTGGATCGCTGCCCACGACCTCAGCCTGTGCTCTCGTCCCATCGTGGAAGACGACCATGACCGAGGTCGCGGCCTCGATGACATGGGCTGTCGTCAGAATGAAACCCTGCCCGTCCAAGAGCACGCCGGCACCCACTCCGTTGATCGGGCCACCGAATGCGCGAGATCCGGATACCGGGGCCGAGGCAATCAGGACGGTGGCCGCTGCGACTTTTTTGTAGACTTTGACTGTCCTGTCCTGATCAGACCCTTTCGCCGAGACCGATGCGGGAAGTCCCCCGGCCAGCGAGACTGCGGTCAGCACGATCCCCCCGAGTGTGAACGCCCTCGCTGAACTGAGACTCGGTGTTGACATAATCTTTCTCTTAGCCTTTGTGTTCAAACAGCCTCTGCATCACAAACTCACACCTTGGAGAAAACCCAACCCAAGCGCCGCCGGTTATCCAGCAGCCACCGAAATGGATCCCGTTCCGGCGCAATTGGAGGATCGCTCGTGAACCGCGACTCTTCCTTGTGTACATTGGGAAAGGAAACACCATTCATACCCATCACAACCTCCAGAGGTGCTACGTGCGTCTGTTGATCCTGCGTGACGCACAAATCGAATTGCCTGTATGGCCGAACTCGTACTGACCGCTTCGCGCTGACGTCGGTTACGTTCGGTCTCTTTCTTTCACAATCCACTCGCGGATGTAGACCGGGCAGTTCTTAAGCGTGGCCCCCTCCGCTTCGCCACGCGCTAGAAACCTCACTGCATCTCGATCCACGAGCTTGACCTCTTTCAAGTCCAGCACCAGGTGATGATCTTGTCCTTCGGATTCAAAGAGCGTTTGCAACTCTGCTACATCTCCCGCCTTGATCCGACCACTCAGGGTAAAGACCACGATGTCCCCGTTCGCCGATCTCTCAATCCTCAACATCGATTTTTTGATCCCACTTCTTTCCCCCCGGGGAGTGCAATGCAAACGCCAATCGTAAGTCATTGAAGGCACTCGGTTTACCAATCACCGCTGTCACGAGTACTCGGGAATTCTCGAAATGTCGTGAAAAATGACTGCAGGATGCAAGGCTTACCGGTGTTCAGTGAAGAGATATGAGAGTCGCGTGCAGCGGTAAATCAGGAGCGGAATTCTCGGTGTAGCTAGCTCTTTGGACTTCTGATTTGGTGACCGATCGGCGCGTCACCTCACTTGGAGCAGGCTCATCACGAGCACGAGGACTTTAACAGTACCAGTCAACATTTCTCCTCGGGCGAGGTGAGTTTCTGTTGGACCGATAGACATCGGCGTGCTGGAGTAAAACTCGGCTCGGTATTCTCGGCAGACGTAGCTCCTTGAGACTCGGTGCCCCCCCGGCCTGTCACCTCGTGCACAGTTCCCGCCAACAGATGCTGAACCAAATTGTAAAAAATGATCGGCACCATGACCCGTGGATACGAGGCGAGTACGAGCGCGGCCAAGACCAACCCCGTTCCATTGTTATTCATGCCGATTCCGTATATGAGCGATATGCGTTCGGCAGGATCTAGCTTGAACAAGCGACTGAGCCCGTACCCCGACCCGAAAGCCGTGAGGCAGAGTCCCGTGGTAATGGCCAATGTCACCACCAAAAAGTCGACATCCCGATCAGCCCATGCCTGAGGCAGTGAGACCGAGGCGTTCGAGTAATTCAACAGCAACAACACCAGAGAATTCGTGAGCTTCACGAATGGCATGATCTCTGTGAGCCACGCGTCCTGAAGCATCAATCGCACGAGGAGGCCGAGCACAGCCGGCGAGACGACCCAGAGACCCAAGAACGCACCCGAGCCGTAGTCCGCCAGTCCCTGCAACACTGCTTCGTATTGCTCCGAGGCCATCTCCCCGAACACCTGCAGTGCCACAGGTGTGATTAAGGGGCTAAGGAGGGTTGAGAAGAGCACCAACCCCAAGCTCAGCGCCAAATTCCCATTGGAGTTCTGCGCCCACGCTGTGGACGCCCCCGCAATGGGCATGGCCGCGACTAACGCGAGGCCGACCAAGATGTGTTGCGCCTCCTCGGGGTTATGCCACAGTCGCATCACCAAAGTGACTGCAAAGATATATGCCATCGGGACGAGGAGATTGGCTGCCAGTCCCGCCACCAACACCCTTGTCTTTTGCACGATCGTCTTCAAGTGCGACGTCTTCACGCCGAGGCCAGCGTTGAACATCAGCGTGGCCAGCATGATCATGAGGAGTGACACATGGATCTTCGCCTGGAAGATCGTCACGTCGCCGAAACTCACATTCCGCATCCATAAACCGACAACTGGGAAAACTGTCGCGATGGCGTAGGCGCCGACCAGAAACCAGAGCAAATGGTGATGCATAGACTGACCAACAGCGAGAAGGAATGGACGGATATGCATGGCGCCAGAAATTACATCCTTTCGCAAGCGGTGACCAAGGATTCGTTCCCGAAGCGATATCTCGTTCGGTCACTGTGTCGCGGGGAGGTCCTGCCGCACAGGGGCTGGGTCCCGGGCGGCGCGATCCGCGCCATCGCGCCGTCCAGCACAGACGAGTCAAGCCCGTGGTCGAGCATGGGCGTCATCCGCTGAGCCGACCGGCTGTATGGGTCCGGCACCAGCCTGGGTCCGTTCGAGCGGGCCAGCAATCTCAGCCAGCTCGTCTCCCTCAAGGGTAAGGTTTCCGGCGGCAATCCAGCCGTCCACCTGCTGTGGCGACCGAGCCCCGACGATCGCGCCGCTGACCCCGGGCCATGTCAGCGTCCATGCGACCGCGACAGCCGCGATCGACACGCCATGTCGTGACGCGATCGGCTGAAGCGCGTCGCGAAGCGCCAGGTTGCGGCTGAGAAGCGGCTCCTGGAATTCAGCGTTGCGGCGACGCCAGTCGTCGGCCGCCATCCGCTCAACCCGCTCGCGGCTGAAGGCGTCGGTGAGGATTCCGGATTGCATCGGGCTGTAGACAATGACGCCGGTGCCATGCGCGGCGCTCCAGGGAATGACGTCCGCGGCGGCCTGGCGATGAATCAACGAGAACGGCGGTTGAAGCGAATCGACATGGCGAACACGCTCAGCCCTCTCGAGCAGCCCCACGTTGAAGTTCGAGACCCCGCCGGCACGCACCTTCCCCTCCCGGATCAGGCGCGACATCTCACCCCACGACTCTTCCACCGACGTGCCGAGCGCGTCCGGCCAGTGAAACTGGTACAGGTCGATGCGCTCGACGCCGAGCCGGCGAAGCGAAGCCTCGACTTCTTTACGGACCGATCCCGGCCGAAGGTTGCGCTGCGGCTCTTCGAAGGGCCGCGATGGATCAGGGATCATCCCGCCTTTCGTGAAGACGTAGGGACGCTCCGCGGCCGGGAGCTCGCGCAACGCCCGTCCGACGACCTCCTCGGAATGGCCGAGTCCGTAGATGGCCGCGGTGTCGACCCAGTTGATGCCACGCGTGACCGCGTGCTTGATGGCCGCGATTGAATCAGAGTCATTCTGGCTTCCCCAGCCGTAAGCCCACCCTCCACCGCCGATGGCCCACGCGCCGAAGCCGACCTGAGTGATGTGAAGACCGCTCGTTCCGAGCGGCCGTGTGAGCAAGCTCATGATGCACCCTCCTTTTTTTGCCACTCCTGCGGCAGCCGAATGAAAGTAACCATTCAGAGCCTCGCTTGTCCTGTTTGGCAAGATACAGAAGGACGCTGTCCCGATCACGTGATCATCGGACACCTTCGGTCTCTCTCCTAATCCACTCGCGGATATAGACCGGACAGTTCTTAAGCGTGGTCCCCTCCGTTTCGCAATGTGCCAGAAATTTCACTGCATCTTGATCCACGAGCTTAACCTCTTTCAAATCCAGGGCTACGCAGTGCTGTTGTCCTTCGAATGTAAAGACTCGTTGCAACTCTGCCAGATCTTCACCCCTTATCCGACCACTCAGGGTAAAGACCACGATGTCCCCGTTCGCCGATCTTTGAATCCTCAACATCGATTGCTTTGAACCCACCTCCTTCGGGGAGTGCTTCTTGCTCACCGTGCAGCGGGCAGGTCCTGTCGCACAGGGACTGGGGCAGGGAATGCCTGAGTCATACCGTCCGGCACCCATCCCCCGCCGAGCGCTCTGTACAGTTGAACGATGGACACCAGATGCAATCGGCGAGTGGCCGTAAGCGAGAGTTCGGCGTCGAACAGGCTTTGTTGGGCGATGAGCACATCCAGATAATTGGCCACTCCACCCTGGTATCGTAGAGTCGCCAGCTCCAACGCTGACTGTAAGGATGTGACTTGTGCTTCCTGGGCCTGTGTTTGCTCGCGGGTCTTGTGCACCGCCACGAGGGCGTCCTCGACCTCCCGGAACGCCACCAAGATGGTCTGCTCATACTGAGCCAGGATCTGCCGAGCCTGGGCTTCGACCTGTCGCTGCTGAAAACCAAGGATCTGCGCATTGAACAGCGGCTCCGCGAACTGCGGCGCGAGCAGGGCAAATTGTCCCGGGTTAACCATCCGGGTGAGTTGCGGGCTTGCGACCCCGAGAATGCCGGTCAAGGTGAAGCGCGGAAAGCGGTCGGCTTTGGCGGCCCCGATGCGCGCCGTCACGGCGGCGAGCTGCTGCTCGACTTGCACAACGTCCGGGCGGCGCTGGAGCAGTTCAGAGGGAAGGCCTGGGGGTACCTCCGAAGGCAGCGCCTGTTCGAGGAGCGAGCGGCCCCTGGGGATGGCAGCCGGATTTCGCCCCAACAGGACGCTGATCTCGTTCTCCTTTTGGACCATCTGGCGCTCCAAATCCGCCGTGCGCGCGGCGGCGTTGGCGCGCTGCGCCTCGAACTGGTCGGCGTCCAGTTGGGTAATCACTCCCTCCTCGAGCCGGGCATGAGCGATGTCCACTGACTCCTGCCATGACTTGAGAGTGCGCTTCGCAATCTCCACCTGCATATCCAACTGCCGAAGATCGAAATAGGATTGAGCGACACCGCTCACCAGTTGCAGGATCACGGCCCGTCGGTTCTCTTCTTGGGCCAGTAGATCGCCAAGTGCCGCCTCATTGGAGCGGCGGATGCGCCCCCAGATATCCAGCTCCCAGGATAGGGAGCCTTGCACGTAGTGATTGAACTGATTGGGGAACCCGGGGAAATGAACGCCCCCCTCCCGGGCAACCGGTAAATTGCCGGCGACGCTGAGCTGAGGCGCAAAGTCCATCTTGGCGATGAGCGCGCGGGCCTCATATTCCTCGACGGCCGCGACAGCCCGCTTGAGGTCCTTATTCTCTTCAAGGGCAATTCGGACCAACCTCTGGAGTTCCTCGTCATGCAGCAGCTCCCACCAGGGTAAGTTGGCGATGGACGAAGAATCCGAAGCCGGCCGTGCCATACGGAAGGAATCAGGCACTGGGACATTGGGAGGTGTGTAGTCTGGACCCATCGCGCAGCCGGCGACGGGCAGGAAGACCGGAACGGCAAGCACCAAGAATTTCTTCAGAAGAGGCAGCATCAGACCGCCCCCTTCTTCGGTTCGCCTGGCTTCGTTGAATCCGGCTGCTGCGTCGGCGGTGTGCCCGCAGGCGGCTTGGGGAAGATCGGTTCGATCTTCGCGCCCTCGCGCACATCATCAGTCGGATTTGATACGATCGTTTCATTGCCTTCCAAGCCCGCGACAATTTCGATTTCCCTGCCATAATCCCGTCCCAACCCGACCTTCTGGAATCGGATGACGGAGCCCTTGTCCACGACAGCTACATATTGAGCGTCCGCTCGAACAATGAGCGCGGATGTGGGGATTAAGAACGGAGGTGTCGCCCGCACCATGTCGAACTTCACTTCGACGTACATCCCCGGCAACAGGACATTATCCGGATTTGCCACGTCCACCTCAGTCAGAAGCGTCCGGGAGGCAGGGTCAACGGCGCCGGCCGTCCGGACCACTTTCCCCAAGAAGGTATGTTGGGGAAGGTCTCGCACGATGACCTCGGCGCGGTGACCGACCTGGATGGAGGCCACATACGTCTGTGGCACGTTCGCATAAATGCGAATGATGTCGGTCTGCGCGACTCTGAAGAGTTCCCGGCTTGAAAACACGGTGCCTTGGCTATCCGCGCCGGTCCCATCCGTGACCAGAGCGCCTACATCCACATTGCGCGCGGTGACGATACCGTCGAAGGGGGCCGTAATCTTCTGGAACGACTGCAGATACTTCAAGCGCCGTACGTTTTCGTAATTGGCCTTGATCGTGGCTTCCGCCGCCACGACATCCGCTTGCCTCGCCTCGAACTGCAGCCGATAGGTGTCCGCTTCTTGCTTGGAGACCGCGTTGCGCTGCAACAGCTTTTGCCAGCGCTCCGTACTGACTCTGGCCAATTCCAGATTCGCCCGGGCCTGCCCGAGATTCGCCTGCGATTGGGACAAGGTGCCGACGGCTTGCCCCTCCTGCTTGTCCACATCAGGCGTCTCGATCTCAGCCAGCAATTGCCCAGCTTTCACGGGCTGGCCGATTTCCACAAGGTAGCGCTTGACGTACCCGTTCGTACGCGGATAGAGCGCCGTCTCTTGATAGCCCCGCGTGGTTCCAGGAAGGACGAGATTCGTGACCTCCGGGGCCCGCCTGACCGGCACCACAGGGACCTTCGGGAGGCTGGTTTTCACGGCGTTCGCCTCCGCCTTCAACGCGGCTTGCTCTTTCAATCGAGGGACGATACCGGCCAGGAGCAACGCAAGCAACGCGATCACCAGGACCGCGACCGGCAGCCACCGTTGTCGCGCACCGGTTGGGGGAGGACCAGCCGGAGGGTCCGCCCATCTCCATTGGCTGGGTCAGTGACGGAACCCGGAATGGACCGATCCGGCGATTCACGCAAGCGTTTCATCAGAGTGCTCCCGCGTCTGCTGGCGACGCATTAGGCTGTAGACAATCGGCACAAAGAACAACGTAGCGAACGTCGCGCCCACCAGTCCGCCAATGACCGCCCGCCCCAAGGGCGCGTTCTGCTCTCCTCCCTCTCCAAGACCGAGCGCCATCGGTGTCATCCCGATGATCATGGCAAACGCGGTCATCATCACCGGGCGCAGGCGAGTGAATCCGGCTTCGAGTGCAGCGGTTCGAGCATCCTTGCCTTCCTTCAGAAGATCATTCGCAAAGGTCACGACCAAGATGCTGTTGGCTGTGGCGAGCCCCATCACCATAATGGTCCCCATCAGCGAAGGCACGTTGAAGGTCGTCTGCGTGACGAACAGCGCCCAGAGGACGCCGAACATTGCGCCCGGCAGTGCCATGATGATGATGAGCGGGTCGGTCCAGGACTGAAAATTGACCACCATCAGGAGATACACCAACACCAGCGCGAAGAGGAGTCCCATTCCCAACCCCCAGAACGAGGAGCGCATGCTCTGGACCTGCCCGCGCATCGTGATGAACGTTCCGCGCGGAAGATTCTTCTTCACATCAGCCAGCACCTGGTCCACCTCCCGGGCGACCGCGCCCAGACTCCGGCCTTGGACGTTCAGAAACACGTCGAACACCGGCTGGACATTGTAGTGATTGACGACGGTACTGGTGGTCCCGCGATGGATCGTCGCCAGATTGCTTAGTAGTTGTGGCGCCGACTGCCCATTCACGACCACGGGGGTGCTCTGCAACGCGTCCACCGAGTCAATCTGATTCTGCGGCGTCTGCACCGCGAGGAGATAGGTCACCCCATTCTTCGGGTTCAGCCAATAGTTCCGAGCGGCCTGTCCGCTCGAGCTCAATGAATACAGGACGGTATTGGCCACATCCTGCTGGGTCAGCCCGATTTGCTCGGCGCGCGTGCGGTCCACGTCCACGCGCAACTCCGGGGTGTCGACTACTTGATGCACATGGGCATCTACGACGCCAGGGATCGTGGAGACGCGCGCCTCGATCTGCTGGGCGAGCTTATAGTTGTCCGGATGTCGCCCGACGACCTGAATATCAATGGGCGCCGGCAAACCGAAGTTCAGGATCTGCGTGACGATGTCGGATGCCTGGAAGAAGAACGTCAGATCCGGGAATTCCGCATTCAGCTCGCGCCGCAACTCTTTCACGTAGTCCCAGGTTGGCCCATGTTGCAGCTTGTTCAGAGAGACGAGGATCTCGCCGTCCGCTGCCCCGATCGTCGAGGAATCGCTGAAGGCCAGGTTCACCCCACCGACCGGCAGCCCGATATTATCTAGAACGGTATCCACCTCCTTCGCTCGAATGACACGGCGGATCACGTCCTCCACCTGCCCGAACAGCCGCTCGGTTTCCTCTAGACGTGTGCCGGCCGGAGCACGCACGTGCAGCCGAAACTCGCCGGCGTCCACTTGCGGGAAGAAATCCCGCCCAATGAAGGGTAATAGGGCCAGGCAAAGCAGTCCCAGCGCCACCGTCCGCACAAATACCTGCGCCTGAAGCTGTAACCCCAGGGCCAGAAGATGCTGATAGGCCGCGCGGAACCGTTCGAAGGCCTGGTTGAAACGCCAGTGTATCCTCCAGAGAAGCGTATTGACAGGAGGGGTCTGCTCGTCGTGGGTCTGAGAATAGATGTGCGCCTCGTCTTTCAGGAGATATCTCACCATCGTGGGAACCAGGGTCCGTGTGAGGAGATACGAGGCCAACATGGCGAATACGACCGCCATGGCCAGCGGGGTGAAGAGATAGTGTGCAATGCCGGTCAAAAAGAAGATTGGCACGAAGACGATGCAAATGCTGAGCGTGGACACGAAGGTCGGAGTCGCGATCTGCTGAGCCCCATCCAGGATCGCCTGATTCATCTCCTTCCGCTGCCCCAGGTTGCGATGGATATTCTCCACTTCCACGGTGGCGTCGTCCACGAGGATGCCCACCGCCAATGCCAGCCCCCCTAACGTCATGAGATTCAGCGTCTGTCCCAGGGCGTTCAGCACGATGACAGAGGTCAGGATGGACAGGGGAATTGACAGCGCGACCACCAAGGTACTGCGCCAACTCCCGAGGAAGAGCAGAATCATAAGCCCGGTCAGACCGGCGGCGATGACACCCTCGTGAAGGACATTCTGCACGGCTGCCCGAACAAAGACGGACTGATCGAACAGGAACTGCAAATTGAGCTCCGGCGGCAGCGTCGCCTGAATGCGCGGCAACGTCTCCCGTACCCGCTGGACGATATCGAGGGTCGACGCGCCGACGCTCTTCAGGACGGTCATAAGCGAGGAGCGCCGACCATCCTGTCTGACCACATTGGTCTGCACCGCAAAACCATCGCGCACCTGCGCAACGTCTCGGATATAGATCATGGCGCCGTTGACTTGCCGGATCGGAAAGTCGTTGAGGGCTGATACGGCCTCGGGACTGCTGTTCAGCCGGACGCTGTATTCCCGCGTGCCCATCTTCGCGCTGCCGGCAGGCAGGATCAGGTTCTGCGCATTCACGGCGTTCGTCACATCGGACGCGGACAAGCCTTTGGCGAGCAATGCCTGTTGGTCGAGATCCACCATGATCTGCCTGGGCTTGCCGCCGTAGGGCAACGGCACTTGAGCGCCTTGGACGGTGGCCAGTTGCGTGCGGATAAAATTGAGGCCGTAATCGTAGAGTTGCGCTTCGGTGAGCGTCGGGCTGCTGGCGGCGATCTGAACGATTGGCACATTGCTTGCGCTGTACTGCACGATCAACGGCGGCTGAATGCCGGGCGGCAAGATGCGCAGGATGGTTTGCGAGATGGAGGTGACTTGCGCGACAGCCGCCGCAATGTTCGCGTGTGGATGAAAGAAGACTTTGATCACGCCGACCCCGAACATGGACTGCGATTCCAAATGCTCGATGTCGTTGACCGTCGTGGTCATCGCACGCTCGCTATACGTGACGACGCGCCGTTCCATTTCCTCGGCGGCCATACCGTCGTATTGCCAGATCACGCTCACGACCGGGATGTCAATCTCCGGCAAAATGTCGGTGGACATCCCGAAGATCGTCACGATCCCCAGGATCGCAATAAGAATCGCCATGACGACGAACGTGTAGGGAAGCCTTAGCGCTATGCGAACTAACCACATCATCAGTCGACCTTCTGAGTCCTTTCTGCCGTCGTGGCCCTTGTTTCAGGCAACTCTGGTTCCCCGCAGAGTGCAATGCGAGCGCCAATCATAAGCTCATGAAAACGCTTGCGATTATTAATTACTGGCTCACGAGTCTTCGAGACTTTGCGAAATCTCGCGAAAATGAACTGGGACTGGGGATGGTCGGCGGGGACAAGGGCCTATCGCGCTTGCGCTTCAGCCAGCGAAGCAACCGAGCGCGATTACGCAGAATACGGGAAGGATGGAGCTGAGGATCATCTCCAGCATGTCGCTATACCCCGGCCATCTGTTCCATCGTGCGGACAACCGAGGAGAAGTCCTCCTCGCGCCCAGCGGCGGACTGCCGGGCGAACTCGACCGCGCATACTTGCTGGGCCGCCGCCGTGATGGGCATGGCGGCCGCCAAGTGCATGGCCGTGTCCAGGATCAGCCCGAAATCCTTGAACATCAGCCTGAGCGGGAACGTGGGTGGATATGCGCCCTTGAGTACGTTCTCCAGCTTGGATTTCTGGCTCGGTGAGAGCACAACGGTGCCGCCAAGCACCGCAAGAAGACGCTCTCGTTGCAGACCCGCCTTCAGGCCGAGCGTGATGGCTTCGGCCAGCGCCTGCATGCCCAGTCCCAGCAAGGTGTTGACGCAGAGTTTCATCGTCACCCCGGAACCG
>Ga0209157_1003363_pt1 | contig 12313 bp, 4 predicted proteins | sample GraSoiAngelo_135_FD_185892 | JGI IMG/M metagenome (GOLD analysis project Ga0209157, IMG submission 185892) | Grasslands soil microbial communities from the Angelo Coastal Reserve, California, USA - 14_0929_05_40cm (SPAdes) (version 2) | ecosystem: Environmental > Terrestrial > Soil > Grasslands ... | reverse complement strand
CCTGCGGCCGCGGTGGGCGGCCGGTTCGGCGCAGTGCCGACCGTCACGGTGAGCTGTCCCGAGCCGGCTCCACCGTCTTTGTCGGTGACCGTCACGCTCACAGTGTACGTGCCGGGCAGGGCATAGGTGTGCGTGGCCGTGATCGGGTTCGTCTGGCTCGTCGTGCTGCCGGTAGTCGCGGGCAGGCCATCACCCCAGGCGACCGTGTACGCCCAGGGAGCGTCGTTTGTGCCCGGATCGCTGAATGTGGCGCTCACGGTGACCGGGATGCCGATCGTCGCGGACTGGTTGGGGCCCGCCGTCACGGCCGGCGCGACGTTCGCGATCGTCGCGGTAGTCGAGGACGGCGAGCTGGACGCGCCATGCGAGTCGGTGACGGTGAGCGTCACCGTGTAGCTGCCGTTATCAGCGTATGTATGGCTCGGTCTCACGCTGGTGCCCGTGCTGCCGTCGCCGAAGTTCCAGGCATAGGTGAGCGCGTCGCCGTCCGGGTCGGACGAGCCGCTGCCGTCGAAGCTTACGGCCGCGCCTTCGGCGCCCGAGTAGGGTCCGCCCACCACCGCCGTGGGCGCGCGGTTCGGTGCCGTGCCGACCGTCACGGTGAGCTGTCCCGAGCCCGCTCCACCGTCTTTGTCGGTGACCGTCACGCTCACAGTATACGTGCCGGGCAGGGCATAGGTGTGCGTCGCCGTGATCGGGTTCGTTTGGCTCGTCGTGCTCCCGGTGGTCGCGGGCAAGCCGTCACCCCAGGCAACCGCGTACGCCCAGGGAGCGTCGTTCGTCCCGGGATCACTAAAGGTGGCGCTCACGGTGACCGGGCTGCCGATCGGCGCCGACTGATTGGGTCCCCCCGTCACCGTGGGTGCGACGTTCGCGACCGTGGCCGTGGTGGTGGCCGGTGTGCTCGCTGCCCCGTGTGTATCGGTGACGGTGAGCGTGACGGTGTAGCTGCCGTTATCGGCGTACACGTGGCTCGGGTTCACGCCGGTGCCACTCGTCCCGTCGCCGAAGCTCCAGGCGTAGGTGAGCGCGTCGCCGTCCGGATCCGACGACCCGCTGCCGTTGAAGCTCACCGTCCCGGCCTCCGCCCCCGAGTACGGTCCGCCGGGAGCGGCGGTGGGGGCGTGATTCACGGGCGGTGGGGCCGACGGCGAGTCGTGGCAGGTGCCGCTCCCCGCGTCGGTGAACGTCTTGCCGGGGATCGGGATAAACTTCCAATCGAAGCCGCCGGTGCGGAGCGTCAGTTTGAGGACGCCGAAGGTGACGTTGTCGCGCACCTCGGAATTCGGCGCGATCGTCCCGAAGGGGAACAGCCCCTCGCCGCCCCCGGTCCCGACGATGATTTCGCGGATGCCGTAGGTCGGATCCAGCGCACCCGTCGGGGTCTGGGGCGCGAACCGCTCATAGTCGTGGTGATGGCCGTTGAGCACGAGCTCGACTCCGGCGTCGTACAGCGCGCGCCACAGCGCTCGTGACGCCGTGTCGACCTCGACGGTACTGGAGCTGAAGAGGGGATAATGCCAGTAGGCGAGCGTGCAGCGCTTGGTGCTCGCCGCGAGATCGGCGCGCAGCCACTGTTCCTGCGGCGAGCCCGTCCAATGCGCGATCTGGCTGTTCAGCGCGATGATATGCCACGCGCCCAGGTCGTAACTGTAGTAGCCCTTGGCGGGATCACCCGCCGCGGCCCCGAAGTAGCCGAAGTAGCCGGACGAGTCGTGACTCACATAGTCGTGATTCCCGGGGATCGGGCGGGTGCGCGCCTTGTGGCGGCCCCAGGTGGGCGCGTAGCAGTTGGCGTAGTCGCTACTCGACCCGTTGGGATAGGCGTTGTCGCCCAGCGCGAACACGGTGCCCGGGATCGTGTCCATCAGATTCGCCGTGAGCGAATCCCCGCTCCTGGTGCAGTCGGCGATATCTCCGGCGCCCACCATGACCACGGACGAGGAAACCAACACCGCCAGAGAATCCGACCCGGTGCCTCCAGCGCTGTTCGTGACGGTGACGCGCACGCTGTCCTGGCCCTCCGCCGAGTAGACGTGCGACGCCGCGATCGGCGAGGAGGGGGTCGTGCCCGTGCTCGTGGCGCCGTCGCCCCACGCGATCGCGTAGGCCCAGGGTGAGTTGCCGCTGCCCCCGGGATCGGTGAAGCTGACCGAGAGGCTGACCGGCGTGCCGGGGCTGGCGGTGAGATCGGGGCCGGCGTTCACGGACAACGGCGGCGCGCCGTGGCAGCTGTCTGTGCCCGAGTCGCGGAAAGTCTGACCGGCGATCGGCACGAACTCCCACACGTAGCCACCGTCGTTGAGCGTGAGCTTCAAGACACCCGCGGTGCCGCTGTTGCGCACCTCGCTGTTGGGGCGGACGTGATCCTGCTTCTCAGGATCGCTGGCGCCGCCCGTGCCGACGACGAACTCGCGGATCCCGAACGCAGCGTCCTTGACCTCAGCGGGGGTCTGAGGGGCGAACCGTTCATAGAACGCGTAGTGCGCGTTGACGACGACGTCGACACCAGCCGCGTACAGCGCGTCCCACAGCGGGCGGATGTTGGCGTTGGGGGGATCCTTGGAATCGAACAACGGGTGGTGCCAGTAGGCGACGGTACAGCGTGCCGGATGGGCGGCGAGGTCGGCGCGCAGCCATTGCTCCTGGGGCGAGCCTACGGCCGTGGAGATGCTCGTGCTGCCGCTGTTGAGCACGATGACGTGCCAAGTGCCGAGGTCGTAGCTGTAGTAACCCTTCGCCGGATCGCCCGCGGCGGCGCCGAAGTAGCCGAAATAGCCCGAGGCATTGGCCGTCTTGTAGTCCCAGTCGCCGGGCGCCGGGCGCGTGCGCGTTTGCTGCCGCCCCCAGTTGGGGTTGTAACACTGCTGGTACTGGGTGAGCGTGCCCTTGTCGAAGGCGTTGTCGCCGTCCGCGAACACGGTGCCCGGGATGTTGTCGAGCAGCGTGGCCGTCGCCTCGTCTGCCGTCCGGTCGCAGCGGCCGATGTTCCCCGCGCCGACGAGGGTGACGGGAGCCGGTCCCGTCAGGTCATAGACGACCACGTTGTCGAATTCGGCAGTGTTATTGAAGCCGCCAACGGCGATGAGGCCGGAGCTAAAGGTGGCATCGGTCGCCGTCAGCTGGAGCACATCATTGACGTACGCCTTGAGCGTCGTCCCAACCATCTCCAGCCGAACTTTGTACCATGTTCCTTTGCTGACCGTGAACGATTTCTGCGGTGCCAGGTCCGTGAACGTGCCGTTGACGCTCTTGCGGAGCTGGATGTGATTGTCAGCGGTGAGGTTGACATAGTACCAGTCATTCGCGTCCTGCCAGCGACCAAAGATTCGGGCGATGCCACCGCTATTCCACGTCAGTGGCTTGATCAGTGCTTCGATCGCATAGTCAGTCCACGCCGCGCTGCCGTTGTATGACCAGTTGTCTCCGGATGTGTTGGAATTCCGGTATACGTGGTTGCTGCCGTCCAGTACGACCGACCAGGTACCCGCCGTGGCGTTCCAACCAGCCGCTGTCCCGGTCTCGAAGTTGTCCTGAAACAGGATACCCGAGCCGATGGAAAACTCGGGAGCTGACGGTTGAACAGCTGGCGGCGCTTGGCTCTCACGGCAGGTGGTGAATACAGCGCCCGTGCTGAGAATCGCGACGACGGCGGCGGCTCGGGTGCTGAGTTTCGTCACGAGTGCGGCCTCGGGTGCACGGGGGACCGGAATCTGTCGCGCCGTGTTCCCGCACGAGACGTGCGCGCGCGGCGAGGAGCTAAATCCCCGCCCAGCCGCCGATTACGACAAGTGCCCCGGGCCATGAGTGCGCGGTTGCCACACCTCGTCTACAGGTGCTGTCGAGTGCACGCAACGGGCGGCCCTGAAGCTTGAGAAAAGGGGTCCGTGTCCGGAGGGGTCCCCATCCTAAAGATGGGCTCGGGCACAGCCCACCGCTAAAGCGTGGCGTGCTTCAGCACAGCCCGCAGGGCGGCCGTCAGTGGCAGGCGCCGCTGCCCGAATCCGTCGCTGTCTGACCTGCGACCGGGATGAACTGCCACGTGTACGTGCCGTCGCCCAGCGTGAGCTTCAGCACGCCGTACACGTTGCTGATCTGCGCCTCGCTGTTCGGGATGATCAGCGTGTTGGGAAGATCGACGCCGTCCCCGCCCGTGCCCACGATGATCTCGCGGATCCCGTTCACGGGGTCCGCCACGCCGGCCGACGTCTGCGGGGCGAACCGCTCATAGTCACGCATATGCGCGTTGACGATCAGATCTGCTTTGGCCGCATACAAGTCGTCCCAGAACGCTTTCACCGTGCTGGTCGGGGAGAACGTGCTCGTCGTGGTCGAGTAGAAGCGCGGGTTGTGGAACAACGCCAGCACGCACTGCTTCGCGGTCGCTGCGAGATCACCTTTGAGCCACGTCTCCTGGGCCGAGCCGACGCCGGTTGGGACGTAGGTATTGTTGCTGTTCAGCACAACGACGTGCCAGGCGCCGAGGTCGTAGCTGTAGTAACCTTTGGTGGGATCGCCGGCCTGCGCGCCCCAGTACCCGAAGTACCCCGTCGCGGTCGCGCTCGAGTCGTAGTCTCGATGTCCGGGCACGGGGTAGGTGCGGGCTTTGTGCCGGCCCCAACTCGGCCCGTAGCAGTTCTGGTAGCTGGCGAGCGTGCCGCCATTGTAAGCCCCGTCACCCACGGCGAATACGCTGCCCGGGATCGCGTCCAGGAGCGCCGCGGTGGCTTCGTCGTTGCTGCGGTCGCAGCGCGCGATGTTGCCGGCGCCGACCAGGGTCACGGTTGCCGGCGGCGCGGAGGCGGTCACTGACTTGGTGCCGACGCCCGCGGCGCCGTCCTTGTCCGTCACCGTCACCCGCACGGTGCTCGTGCCGGCCGCGGTGTACGTGTGCGTCGCGGTGATGGGGCTCGCTTGGCTCGTTGTGCTGCCGGTGGTCTGGAGCGAGGCGTCCCCCCAATCGATTGCGTACGACCAAGCAGCGTCGTTCACGCCCGGGTCGCTGAACGTGGCGGCGAGCGTGACGGGAGCGCCAACCGTGGCGGCTTGATTGGCGCCCGCGCTCACCGACGGCGCCGTGTTGGCGATGGTTGCGGCGGCCGTGACCGGTGGGCTCGCCGCCCCGTGCGCGTCGGTGACTGTGAGGGTGACGGTATACGCGCCGTTGTCGACGTACGCGTGGCTCGGCCGCACGCCCGTGCCGCTGCTGCCGTCGCCGAAATTCCAGGCGTAGGTCAGCGCGTCGCCGTCCGGGTCCGCCGAGCCGCTGCCGTCGAAGCTGACGAGAGTGCCCTCCGTTCCTGTGTACGGCCCCCCTGCGGCGGCGGTCGGGGGACGATTCACGACAGCCGTGACCGTGACGGTGAGCTGTCCAGAGCCCGCTCCACCGTCCTTGTCGGTGACGGTGACACGCACCACATCCGTGCCGGGCGCGGCGTAGGTGTGGGTCGCGGCGATCGGATTGGTCTGGCTGGTCGCGCTGCCGGTCGTAGCCGGCGCGGCGTCGCCCCAGTCGATCGTGTACGCCCAGGGCCCGTCGTTCACGCCCGGGTCGCTGAAGGTGGCGTTCAGCGTATACGCGGCCCCCAAGTTAACGGCCTGATCGGGTCCGGCGCTCACGGCGGGCGCGGCATTCGCAATGGTCACGGTGCTCGTGGCCGGCGCGCTCGCCGCGCCGCGCGCGTCGGTGACGGTCAGGGTCGCGGTGTACGTACCGTTGTCCGCGTAGGCGTGGCTTGGCGTGGCGCCGGTCGCACTGCTCCCATCGCCGAAGCTCCAGGCGTATGTGAGTGCGTCACCATCCGGGTCCGATGAGCCGGCGCCGTCGAAGCTCACGGCGGCTGCTTCGGTGCCGGAGTACGGTCCGCCCACCACGGCGGTGGGTGCATGGTTCGGCGGCGCAACGGTGATGACGAGCTGCCCGGAGCCCGCGCCGCCGTCCTTGTCCGTCACGGTCACGCGCACCGTGTCGGTGCCGGGCGCACTGTACGTGTGCGTCGCTGTGATCGGCGTCGCTTGACTCGTCGCGCTGCCGATCGTGGCGGCCGAGCTGTCGCCCCAGGCGATCGAGTACGCCCACGGGGCGTCGTTCACCCCGGGATCGGTGAAGGGGATGCTGAGGGAGAGGGGCGCGCCTGCGGTAGCGGTCTGATTGCTCCCTGCATTCACAGTCGGGGCCGCATTGGCGATGGTCGCCGTCGTCGTGACCGCCGTGCTCGCGGCCCCACGCGCGTCGGTGACGGTGAGCGTCACGGTGTAGGTACCGTTGTCCGCGTACGCGTGGCTCGGCTGCACGCCGGTCCCGGTGCTCCCGTCGCCGAAGCTCCAAGCATACGTCAAGGCGTCACCGTCCGGGTCGGACGAGCCGCGGCCGTCGAAGGTCACGGCGGCCGCTTCGCTGCCGGAGTAGGGTCCTCCCGCCGACGCCGTCGGTGGATGATTCGCGGCCGAGGGGGAATCGTGACAGGTAGCGCTTCCCACGTCGGTGAACGTCTTGCCGGCGATGGGGAGGAACTTCCAGTCGTAGCCGGTGGAGTTCAGGGTCAGCTTCAGGACGCCGAAGGTCACGTCGTTCCGCACCTGTGAGTTCGGCGCGGGCGTCCCGAACGTGAACAGGCCAGCGCCGCCCATGCCCACGACGAACTCGCGGATCCCGTAGACCGAGTCGGCCAGGCCCGCCGGGGTCTGCGGCGCGAACCGCTCGTAGTCATGATCATGGCCGTTGAGCACGAGGTCCGCTCCCCCGTCGTACAGGGCCTGCCACAGGGCCCGCACCGTAGTGTCCTCCAGGGTCCCGGAGCTGAAGAGCGGATGATGGAAGTAGGCGAGCGTGCAGCGCACCGGGTGCGTTGCGAGGTCGGCGCGCAGCCATTGTTCCTGGGGTGAGCCGGCGGACTCGGCGATGTTGCTGTTCAAAGCGATGATGTGCCAGTCGCCGAGGTCGTAGCTGTAGTAACCCTTGGTCGGATCGCCGGCCGCCGCGCCGAAGTAGGTGAAATAGGGCGTGGCGCCCTTGGTGCTGTACTCGTGGTTGCCGGGCACCGGCCGGGTGCGGGCTTTCTGGCGGCCCCAGGTCGGGTTGTAGCAGTTCGTGTAGTCGGCCGTCGAGCCGCTGGGGTAGGCGTTGTCACCCACCGTGAACACGGTGCCTGGTATGGTGTCGAGCAGGTTCGCCGTGAGTGAGTCCCCGGTCTTGCTGCAGTCCGCGATGTCGCCCGCGCCCGCGAAGACGACGGGCGGGTTGTTGGTGATCAGCTGGACCGCGACGGTGTCCCAGCCGGTGATTCCCGGTGCATTGGTGACGCCGACGCGGACGCTGTCCAGGCCCAGCGCCGAATAGACGTGACTCGCGGTGATCGGCGCGGACTGGCTCGCCGCGTTGCCAGTGGTGGCCGGCGAGCCGTCGCCCCAGGCGATCGAGTACGACCACGGAGCGTCGCTCGGGCCGGGATCGGTGAACGTGACCGAAAGCCTGACGGAGTCCCCCGGATGCGCTAGACGGTCCTGGCCGGCGTTGACCAGCGGAATCACCGGTCCGGTTGCCGGGCTCCGGTGGCAGGTGCCATTCCCGGTGTCGCGGCTGGTCCCGGAAGCCGCGATGAACTGCCACGCGTACGAGCCATCCGCCAGCGTGAGCTTGAGCACGCCGTACACCCCGGTGAGGTTCACTTCGCTGTTCGGGATGATGAGCGTGTTGGTGCCGTCGAGGCCGTCGCCACCCGTGCCCACGATGATCTCGCGGATCCCGTTCACGGGGTCCGCCACGCCGGCTGACGTCTGCGGAGCGAACCGCTCGTAGTCGCGCATGTGCGCGTTGACGATCAGGTCTGCTTTGGCCGCATACAAGTCGTCCCAGAACGCTTTCACCGTGCTGGTCGGGGAGAACGTGCTCGTCGTGGTCGAGTAGAAGCGGGGAGCGTGGAACAGCGCCAGCACGCATTTCTGGGCGGTCGCCGCCAGATCAGCCTTGAGCCACGTCTCCTGGGCCGAGCCGACGCCGGTCGGGACGTAGGTGTTGTTGCTGTTCAGCACGACGACGTGCCAGGCGCCGAGGTCGTAGCTGTAGTAGCCCTTGGTGGGATCGCCGGCCTGCGCCCCCCAGTACCCGAAATACCCTGTCGCGGTCGAGCTCGAGTCGTAGTCGCGGTGCCCGGGCACGGGGTAGGTGCGAGCCTTGTGCCGCCCCCAGCTCGGCGCGAAGCAGTTCTGGTAAACGGTGGGGGTGCCGCCGGGGTAGGCACCGTCGCCGACCACGAACACGCTGCCCGGGATGGTGTCGAGGATCGAGGCGGTGGCCTCGTCGTTGCTGCGGTCGCAGCGCGCCACGTTGCCGGCCCCGACCAGCGTCATAGTGGGCAGCGGCGCGACGTCCGCCTGGATGGTCCGTGGCGGAGACGCCTGTTCGGCGTTTCGGGGCTCGGTCGCCTCGCGGCAGGTCGCGAACAAGGCGCCCACGGCCACAACGGCCAGGACGGCGCGCGGAGCGAAGTGGGTGCGGGTCGATGGACGAGCGCCTGGGTGCAGCGGTGCCTCTAGGCTGATGGTTCGTTGATGCAGGCGCACGTTGCGTGCGCGCAACGGCGACGACAAGCGCCTTTGCGGCCAGTCTGTTACGGAGTGTCGCGGCGAGAATAGCGAGGTGGTTGTGGCACCTCGCTTACAGCTACGCGGTGGCGATGTTACGACCCGGGGGGAGGAATGTGGTGGGAGCGGCGTCGGCGAGCAGGCGCCGTGCCTCAGGGAGCTCCGGGGGGTCGGGGAAGCGGCGTCGGCCGAGCAGCGTCGTCACGATGACCCACAGCGTCCGCCCCGCGATGCGGGCATCATAGGCGAGCGACGCCCGGCGCACGTACACCGCGTCGAGGGCGAGCTTCAGGGGCAGCAGCCGCGCGACGTACGCCGCTTCGGGGTCGCTGCCCTGCAGCAGCGCCGCCCCGTGCGTCGAGCTGTAGATGCTTCCCGGACTGGCGAGGCCGGGGGGCACGGCCAGCGTTTCCATCCCGAGGGCCGTGTAATACCGGCTCACGATGGCCGGATCCTCAGGCCGGGGGCCGACAATGGCCATCTCACCACGCAGCACGTTGATGAGCTGCGGCAGCTCGTCGATCTTCAGGCGGCGCAGCCACGCTCCGAGCGGAAACACCCGCGGGTCCTCGGCGCCGGTAATAACGCTCGCGTCCGCGCGGCGCCGGGCGTGCATCGTGCGCAGCTTGTACATGATGAACGGCCGCCCACCGCGTCCCACGCGCTCCGCGCGGTACAGCACCCCACCCGGGCTGGCGCGGCGGATTCCTACGGCAGCCAGCGCGAGCAGGGGAGCGGTCGCGACCAACGCGGTTGCGGCGCCCACGACGTCAACGAGGCGTCTGACCATCGCGAACCGCGCGGCGGACGGTGATGAACACCTCCGCCGCATCGAGACACTGCTGGTTTCCCCAGGCCCGCGCGCGGTGGCGCAGCGCCTCGAGCGAGCGGGGGTGGGGATAGGGACGCAGTTCACTCTCGTAGCATGCCATCGCGGCGAGCTTCTGGTCGAGCGTCGTCGAGATGTCCACCCAGGTGTCCGGGGTGAACGTGCGCGGAAACGCCCACTCCGTGCTGCTGGCCGTATCGAACGCGTAGACTGCTTCAATGCATTGCTCGGTGGGACGGGTCGCCACTAGAGTCGCCTTGAACAGGATCTCATGGTCGCGGTTGATGTCGCCGCCGTACTGGCAGTACACCACGCGCGGCTCAACCTCCCGGACGATGCGTTCGAGCGGCGCGATGAGCTCGGTGAGCGTAACGGTGTCGAGGCGCTGGTCGGGAAACCCCAGCGAACGCACGTCGCTGACGCCCAGCGCCGCCGCTGCCCGGCGCGTGTGCTCGCTCTGGCCCACGCCCCCCGGCCCGTAGCGGAGCGACTCGCCCTCACAGGCGATGACCGCGGTAACCCGATCCCCGGCCTTCGCGTGCAGGGCCACCGTGCCGCCGCAGCCAAGGATCTCGTCGTCGGGGTGGGTGGCGATGACGAGGATGCCCTTAGCCATCGACGATCCCCACGGGTGGGCGCGGCTCGGGTCGGGCCCGCGGCTCCGGGAGCGAACCGTAGCGCTGGCGCGCCCGCTCCAGCGCCCATGGGAAAAGATAGCGAAACAGCGGCTCGCGCCGACCGCGTGCGCCGATGCGCGTGCCCAGCGACTGCAGCAGCCGCAGCCGGTGGGGGCTCAAGCGGGCCGCCTCGTCCAGCAGCCGCCCAGCCGCGCGCGCGGGAGCCTGCCACAGGCCGGGCGCGGCCTCACCCGCGCCGGGCATGTGCCGCTCGAGCCACGAGTGGAAGTCGGCGAGGGATGGAGGCGACAGAAAGTCGCCTCGCTCGAAGAACAGGACGGACGCCGTCTGCTTGCGCATGCCAAACGCCTCGCGCGGGACGCCTGCCGTCTCGAGGATGCGGCGGCAGATCGGCCGGCTGTAGCCGGCGTCGACGTCCCACGGCGTCATCTCGCGCGATCGGCTGATCCGCTGAGTCTCGGCGATCTGGCGGACCCCCAGGAAGGGCACGGGACAGTGCAGGAACCCGACGCCCAGGCGGTATTCGCTCAGCGACAAGCCGGACTGATCCCCACGCACGATGTCGAAGCCGCGGGGTGTGAACCCCCTGCCCCAGACGAGGTCGCCATGGAACCCGGTGAGGAGCACGCGCCCTGCCAGCGCCGCCTCGGCACCCTTGAAATACACATCCTCGCCTTTGGCGTCCGAGGCGACGAAGGGAATCTCGGGCAGCGCCGTCACGCGCCACGCGTCGTGCGGCACCACCGAGAGGCGAATGCCCAGGGCCGCGGCGATCGCGGCACCGCTGTCGGGCTCACCCCTGGTAGAGCGGTCAAACGTGATGGCGTCCTCGAGACCCGCGTCGCGCGCCAGCGCGGCGACCGTGGGGGAGTCGTACCCCGAGGATATCGTTCCCAACAACGCGTAGGGACGGCGCCGATCCGTGGCCGCCAGGTTCGTGGCCAGCCGTTGCAGTGACGACTCGAGGAACGCACGATAGCGAGCGAAGGACGAAAGGTCGCGGGCCGGTGAGGGCTTGGGCTGGTCGCGCAGCCGCGTCCCATCCCAGACCAGATTGCCGAAGTAGGTGAGCCGTACCGAGCCGGCCGATGTCGCCAGCGCGCGCCGGTAGCGCGCCAGTCCCAGCCGGATCGACGCGAAGTCGGCGAAGTAGCGCGGGTACGCCGGGTCGACCGCGCCGTCGACTGCGGCGAGCAGGCAAGGCAGCGAATTCGAGACCCAGAGCGAGTCGTCCGCGGCGAGCGACTGCAACCGGTCCACCGTCGATCCCGCGGAGACGAAGGTCACGACGCCGCTGCGCAGCCGGGCTCCCGAGCCGAACACCAAGTCGGTGCGATCGAAGTCCCCGTCCGCAAAGGCGCCGTCCCAGACGGCCTCGCAAAACCAGTCGTCGGTCGTCTCGACGCCGGGACCGTGATAGACGGCGACCGAGTCTCCGCCGTGGGGACAGCGGGCGAGCCAGGCGAGCGGCGGCCAGTGTGCCATCGGGACGTACTGGAGCTTCATGGCAGCGGGGGTGCCGGTGTCGATCGGGCCGGGAGTGGCGTTGGGGGAGGGGAGACCGGAGCCACGAGATCCCACCGCGTGTCGCGAAGCGCGGGCTTCCACGCTGCGAGCGGCTGCTGCTCGAGCGCGCCGCTGTCGCGCAGCACCGACGCCAGCCGCTCGCTGAGCGCGCCCGCCGCCCACGTGAACAGGAGGTGGGGGAAGTTGAACCGTGTCCAGATCAGGGCGGCCGGCGTATCGGGCGGCTCCACCCCCGTGAGCCGCTGACGCACCAGGTGGTACGCGCGGAACGCCGGGAAGACCAGCCCGTTCACGGCCTGGTACAGGCGGATGAACCCTCCTCCTCCGAGCACACCGAGCTGCCGTCGCGCGTAGGCGAAGAACTGGCGGCGCAAGGCGCGGTTCTTGGGGAAGTTGTACGTTTCCACGACCGCCTTCTTGCGGGTCCCGAACAGCTGGCGCGGGATGCCGGCCTCCTCGAGGATGCGCCGCGGGATCGGGCGATCGTAGTCGCTACCCAGCCGCCACGGCGCCATCTCGACCGACAGCGCGATCGCAACGAGGTCACGCAGGCTGCGCGCGAACAGCGACGGGACGGGGACGTTGATGAAGCCGCTCTTCAAGCGGATCTCGGACAGCATGATGGCCGTGGTGTCGCCACGCAAGACGCCTGCGTCCTGATACTCCCGCTCCCAGCGGTTGATGTCCCATACCTCGTCACCCTGGAAGCCGGTGAACACCACGCCGACGGCGCCGC
>Ga0209157_1003359_pt1 | contig 12318 bp, 14 predicted proteins | sample GraSoiAngelo_135_FD_185892 | JGI IMG/M metagenome (GOLD analysis project Ga0209157, IMG submission 185892) | Grasslands soil microbial communities from the Angelo Coastal Reserve, California, USA - 14_0929_05_40cm (SPAdes) (version 2) | ecosystem: Environmental > Terrestrial > Soil > Grasslands ... | reverse complement strand
TCATCCGCTCGAGCTTCTTCGAGGCGTGGCGGGAGGAGGCGGGGCTCGCGGCCACACCCGCCTACTTCGCGCTCCGCGCCCAGCGCCTGATGCTCGAGAGCGACGTCCGACTCGAGGACCTGGCGCGCGTGTCGGCGAAGAACCACCGCCACGGGGTTGCGAACCCGGACGCCATGTACCGGCGGGCGCTCTCCGTGGAGGAGATCCTGGCCTCGCCGGTCGTGTGCGAGCCGCTCCGGCTCCTCATGCTGTGCGCGCCGAACGAGGGCGCCGCGGCCGTCGTGCTCTCGGCGCAGCCCACGCCCGTGCGCGTGGCCGCCGCGGCGCTCCGCTCGCACCATGCCGGCTCGGTGCTGGGCGAGCACACGCCGCTCTCCGGCCTGGCCGACGACGGGGTCCCGACGCCGACCGAGATGGCGGCCGCCGACGCCTACGCGGAGGCCGGCCTCGGCCCCGGGGATCTCCACTTGGTCGAGCTGCAGGACACGGACGCCGCGCGCGAGATCCTCTCCGCCGAGGAGCTCGGCCTGTGCGCGAAGCGCGGCGGCGGGCGCTGGGTGCGCGACGGGGGCGGCGAGATGGCGTCGCGGCTACCGGTCAACCCCTCGGGCGGTCTCCTCTCCAAGGGCGAGCCGCTCGGCGCCTCGGCCCTCGGCCAGATCGTCGAGCTCACCTGGCAGCTCCGCGGCGCGGCGGGGCCGCGCCAGGTGCCCGGCGCGCACGTCGCGCTCGCGCACACGGTGGGCCGCGGCGCGAACGCCTGCGTCGTTATACTGGCGACCCGAGACCATGTCTCGGGTCGGGGATAAACGGCGAGAGTGCGGCCCGGTGAATAGCGCCAACGGCGTGCCGCGGCCGGCAAAGCCGGCGCGGCAGACTTGCCGGAGCGTGAGCGCGTCACTGGGGACGACGGGTCCGCGGCGCGGCGACGCAGACTGCCCGGAGCATCAGTTTTGCCGCGCCGGCTTCGCCCGCCGCGGCACGACCTTCGCACGATCCACCGACGCCACATGCTCGCTTCCGTTTTCGACCCGAGACAAGGTCTCGGGTCGCTCTACGGCGCCGGCACGCAAGTTAGCTTGATGCTGTCGCGGTCGCGCAGCCCTTCCGTCGTGAACGCGTCGGCACTCACGACCAATCGCTTGCGCCCCGCGGGCACGTCCAGATCGACACGCCCGCTGCACGCCTCGCCCGGAGCCGCGGTCGGCAGCGGCAGGCGGCCGAAGGCGTCGAGCGAGACCTGACGCGCGGCCGCGGCTGCGGTCTGCGAGGCGCTCGGGCGCCGGAGCCCGAGGCTCGCCACCGCGCTCGCCGCGCAGCCGAGGCGCGGGGTCGTCGCCGCCCACGCAGACCCAGAGGTGGAAGCGGCAGTTGCCCGGCGTAGGGTCGAAGTCGCAGCTCGGGTCGTTGTCGACGCAGGTCTGTTTGTTGGACGGGAGCCCGTTGCGCGCGACCGCCAGCTGGCCCGCCGCGAGCGCCCACTCGGCCACGCAATCACGCGAGGTCGCGCCGCCAGGGATGCGGCCGGGGGGCGGGTTCCAAGTGCAGCGCGCGCTGCACGGGTCGCCCGGCTGACCGTTCCCGGCCCGTCGTCGCATTGCTCGCCGCAATCGACGACCCGGTTGCCGCAGATCTCCCGGCGGCAGTGGTCGGAGCAGCCGTCGCACGAGACCGTGTTGCCGTCGTCGCACTGCTCGGTCACCTCGATCACGCCGTTGCCGCACACCGAGGGGTTGGGCGCGCAGGCGAGCGCGATGCGGTTCGAGGTACTGTCGCCGCTGGTGGCGACCGCGCCCGCAGAGAGGAGTCGGCGGCCGACGGCGGCCGGAGCGTGCGGCACGAGCTGCACGAAGGGCTGCGTGCAGCGGTCGTGCCCCGACTGGGGGGTGCCCTGCTGGAAGATCGTGTCCCCCTTGCGCACGGTGGTGCCGAAGGACTCGAGCGCGCTCAGGAACGGCTGGGAGTCGGCGGCCTCGACCGAGTCGCGCGGTCGGATCGAGCTCGGGTGGCGCGCCTTGAGGACGTCGATCGTCTGGGCCCTGCAGGCCGGCAGGCGGGCATCGGTGACGTTGAGGCACGCGCTCACGTGGAAGGTGCACACGCCGTCGTTGGTGCCGTCCTGGTCGCACGCACGCCGGGTCGCCGTCGATGCAGGTCAGGGTGGAGGTCGGGACCGCTGGTCATGACCTTGATGCTGGCGCCGGTAGCCTGCGGCGAGCTGCCGAGGAGAGCGCCGCCGGACTCGACCCGCACGCTGCCCCCGAGGATCGTCATCAGCCCGGAGCTCACGCTGAGGCTGCCCCCGGCGCGCACGTCGAGGGCGCGGCTGCCGAGGTCGAGGGTCGAGCCGGGGGCGATCGCTTTCGCCGTGCTCACCACGCACGGATCGGCGGTGGCCGGGCAGAGGTCGCTCGCCACCGTCGCGAACACCAGCCGGGCGGGCAGCGCGGCGAGGGCCAGCAGCGAGCAGAAACCCGTGCGGCGCATGCGTCCTGGCCCCCTAGCACAAGCCCGAGCACGCGCGCCAGATCACCTCCGAAAAGCGGGGACGCTCAGCAGCGCGCCGTCCCGGCGGTGGCGAAGTAGCGGCGCGGGTTCTCGACCAGCATGGCGTCGAGCTTCGCCTGCGGCACGCCCGCCTCGCGCAGTCGCGGGAGGATCTTCCTGAACAGGTGGGTCGGCTGCCAGTCGGCGAGGGCGCTCGCGGGGATGACCGGTGCCCGCCCGCGCCAGCACCACACGGTGTCGTGCGAGAGCACGAGCTGCCGCTCGAAGCCGACGCCGAGGAGCCCGATCAGCGCGGCCGTCCGGGCGCGGTCGGGATGCAGCAGCTCCAGGCCGAAGCGGTCGAAGCCGAGGTACGCGCCGCGGTCGAGGAGCGTCAGGTGGTAGTCGAGGTTGCTCGAGCCGCACGAGTGGCCGACCACGATCGCGTGCGAGGGCACGCCCTCGCCGGTCAGGATGTCGAGCTGCTCGGCGCCCATCGTACCCTCGTCGGTGTGGGTCGTGATGGGCGCGCCGGTGGCGCGATGGGCGCGCGCCGCCGCGCGCAGGACGAGCTCCTCGTAAGACGTGATCTTGTGGGCGCTGGTCGCGACCTTGATGACGCCGGCGCGGATGCGGGTGCCGCCGACGCCCTCGGAGAGCTCGCGCACGAAGAGGTCGGTCATCTCGGCGAGCGCGTCGCCGAACTGGACGCGGAACTTGAAGTAGGCAGGCGCGCCGAGGTCCTCCTTGTAGAGGCCGGTGGCGCAGACGATGCGGACGCCGCTCTGGTCGGCCACCTCGGCCATCAGCTCGACGTCGCGCCCGAGGTCGATCGGGCACGGATCGAGGAGGGTGCGCACGCCGAGCGCGCGCAGCTCCTGCATGCGTTCGACGCAGAGCGCGATGCGCGCGCGGCGCTGGCCGCCCTCCTCCGCCGCGTAGGCCTCCCAGCCCGGCCAGCCGACGAGCAGATGCTCGTGCATGAGGGTCGCCCCGAGCTCCTCGGGCGCGCACGTTCCGGTGACGGTCTGGACCTTCTGCATGCGCGGGAGAAGAGCGCGGGGCGGGCCCTCGAGTCAACCGTCCTTTTGACATCCCCCGCGCGGCTCCGGACACTGCCGCGCCATGCGGGCCGCGCTCGGGGTCGCCGTCGTGCTCGCGGCGCTGGTGGCCGTCGCGCTGCTCGGCGCCGGGCGCCTGCTGGTTGTGGCCGACCCGCTTCCGCCGCGCGCCGACGCGATCGTCATCCTCGCGGGCTCCGTCCCCGACCGCACGCTCGAAGCCGCCGACCTCTATCGCGCCGGCCTCGCTCCCCGCGTGGTCGTGACGCGCGAGCGCCTCCCACGCGGCCAGGCCGCGCTACGCGCCAGGGGCGTGCGCTTGCCCGAGAGCGACGAGCTCACCGTGACGGCGCTCCGCGAGCTGGGCGTCCCGGCCGGAGCCATCGTCGTCCTGCACCGGCGCGGGGTCAGCACGGAGAGCGAGGCGCGCACCATCGCTCGCGGGGCGTGTGCCCGCCGCCTCCGGCGGCTCATCGTGGTCACCTCCCGCGCCCACAGCCGCCGCGCCCGCCTGATCCTCCGCCAGGCGCTCGGCGCGGGCATCGCGCTCGCGATGCGCCCCTCCCGCTACGACGCCTTCGCCGCGGCCCGCTGGTGGCACGTTCGCCGCGACGCCAAGCTCATCTTGAGCGAATACGAGAAGCTCGCCAACTACTGGCTCGCCGAGAGCTGGAGGATCGCGCCCTGCGGCGGACTCCGGCGCGTGCACGGCTGACCGCTGCGCGTCGCCCGGGCGGGCGCGGGGCCGCCCTCCGCCTCTGCGCCGGCGCGTTGGCGCGTTCAGGGACGCCCGTCGGGCCGGCGCAGCGAAGCGGAGAGGGCGGCCCCGCGCCCGCCCGCCGCGGCGCTCGCCCGCGTCTCAGCCCGCGACCGCCGCCCGCAGCAGCGGCGCGAGCTCCCCGCGCGCATGCATCTCGCGCACGATGTCGCACCCGCCGATGAACTTCCCGCCCACGTATACCTGGGGGATCGTCGGCCAGTTGGAGAAGCGTTTGATCGCCTCGCGCTTCTCCGGCTCGGCGAGCACGTCGATCGCCTTGAAGGGCACGCCGACCTCCCTCAGCACCTGCACCGTGGCGGCCGAGAAGCCGCACATCGGGAAGCTCGGCGTCCCCTTCATGTAGACGACGACCTTGTTGTCCTTCAACTCGCGCGCAATCTCGTCCAGCACGTCGGTCATCCTCGCTCTCTCCTATGCCACCGCCGTGCGCAGCGACAGCGCGTGAATCTCCGGCATCAGGGTGCCGAGGACCCCGTAGATCATCTGGTGCTGCTCGATGAGCGTCTTGCCGCCGAAGGCCGCCGCCCGCACGCGCACCTCGAAGTGGTCGCCGGCGCCGGTCGTATCGGCGACCTCGACTTCCGCGCCGGGGAGCGCCGCCTCGATGCGGCGGCGGATCTCGTCGGGGTTCGTCATGGGCACACCTGAGTCGGCTGGTACACGCTCGCTCCGGCTCACGCAAGGGCGGGGCCCGCTGTGCGCGCGCAGGGAGGGGGAGACCGCCGGCGCTCCCTATCCTCGGCCCGTGCGCGCCTCGGCGCCGTGGCGTCCCCCCGCCGGCCGTGGGCGCGCGCATGGGCCTGCGGGGGTCGCGGCGGCGGCCTCCCCCTCCCTGCGCGGGCCGGTGGGAGCGCGAGGCGCTCTCTACCGGCCCGGCCCGGCGGCGTGGGCCTCGGCCGCGCCGAGGTCCTTCAAGTTCAGGAAGGGCACGGCGCCGCCGCCAGTGAACTGGGGCAGGGAGCCGTTCCAGCGGTCGATCGCCTTGTTCTGGATGAGGAGCGATGTGAGCGACTCCTGGAGGAGCCGGTTCGCCTCCGCCTGCGCCTTGGCCTTCACCAGGGTCGACTGCGCGTCGCCCTCCGCCTCCGCCACCTTCGCCTTGGCGAGCGTCTGCTGGCGCTGCAGCTCGTACTCCGCCTGCTGCGCCTGCTGCTGCGCCGCCATCTTCTGCTGGAGCTGCTTCTCGATGATGTCGGGCAGGTGGCTCGCGCCCAGGTTCACCTTGTCGACCACGAAGCCCATCTTGTTCATCTCGTTCAGCAGGTCGTCCTGGATGTGGGTCTGGAGCGCGCCGCGCTGGTTCGAGATCAGGTCGGTGAGCGACATCTGGCCGGCGGCGTTCTGCGACACGGTGATGATCGTGCGGCGGACGAAGGTGCGCTCGATGTCCGCGATGTCGGCGCCCCGAAACGAGCGGAACACGTCGCCCGCCCGCTCGTGGCTCGTGTTGTAGGTGACGGAGATGTCCTGGCGGATGTGCTGCCCCTCCTTGGTGGGCAGATCGATCGAGTCGTCCCCCTGCGTGGAGCCCTCGGCGGAACGCTGCACCATGGTGTACGTGCGCAGCGCGACCGGGTAGGACTGCACCTGCGTGATCCACGGGACGCGCCAGGCCGCCCCCTGCCCCACCGTCTTGAGCGCCCCCGACCAGCGGTTGAAGACCACACCCACGTTGCCGGGCTGGATGATGGTGAACGAGGACCAGACCGCGGCAATCAAGAAGAGGACCAGGCCGAGCACCACGCCGCTCGCCAGCATGGCGGGCGCGTTCGCACGCACGTCATCCGTCATGGCCATCCCCCCGCCCGAACTTCCCGTCGCTGCGCCGCTCGAGGATGACGACGCGCCGCGGGCGGCGCGCGGAGCTGCCGCGCAGGAGACGGGCGATGCGGGCTTCGAGCCAGCGGCGCAGCGGGCGGAGCGCCCCGTAGAGCGCGAGCACCACCCCCACCAGGACGAGCAGCTCGCCGGCGCTGAGCATCGGCGAGCGTTATAGCGCGCGCCGCGGCGCGCACCAACGTGGGGTGCGGGCCCGCGCCTAAGAGCAGCTCAGGTTCGGGCTCGTGTTGCTCGACCAGGTGCAGGTCTTGGTGGCCTGCGGATGGCTCGTCGTGATGGTGAACGAGCTGGGCGCGCCGGTCGCGGTGCACGTCATGCCGGGCGAGAGGACCACGCCGGGCATGGCCGCGCAGTTGCCGGTGAAGTAGGTGAGCGTGTCGCTGAAGTAGGCCTCTTCGCCGGTCGCCGCGTTGCGCGCGTCTTGCATCACACGCGCGTCGTAGCCCTTGCCCTTCTGGCTCGCGAACTGCGGGATGGCGATCGCCGCCAGCGAGCCGATGATGGCGACCACCACCAGGAGCTCGATGAGCGTGAAGCCGGTCTCGCGGTGCCGAGCCGAGCGCATGCCGGTCCCAGCAAGCCCAGTGCCAGGGCCAAGAATATGCTCGTATCTGGCTTTTCCCGCCCGGGACGGCACCCGCTCGCCGGGGCGACAATCGGCTGACGGTCCCCCGGGCCCTCGGTCGCACGCCCGGGCGGGGTTGCCCGATCAATGCAGCAGTGCCAGCCCGAGCGCCCCGCATGGCATCGCCGCGGGCTCAGCACGGCCGCGGCCCTTTCCGCGCCGCCCGATCACGGCTCCGGGCACACCCGTTGCTCCACGGGCCGCAACCATGAGAGCCCTCATCCCGGGCCTGGTCTGCTGTGCCCTCCTCATCGCGGCCGCGCCCGCGGCCGCGGCCGGCCCGCGCCGCTGCGGCGACGACGTGGGCGGTCGCGCCATACCGTGCGACTGCGGCGACGTCCTGATCGGCTCGCGCACGCTCGGCGCCGACGATCCGATCACGAGCCGCGTCTGCCCCGGCGGCGGGCTCCTGGTCGCCGTGTCCACGGGCGCACCGGCTGCCAGGCGCGCGCTCGGCGGCCACGTGCTCGCCGGCAGCGGCCGCGGTGTCGGCATCCAGGTGGTGGGCGGCGGCGCGGGCGGGCTCACCATCGCCGGCCCGGGCGGCGTGCGCGGCTTCGCGACCGGCATCCAGGCCGTGAACGGGACACTCGCGCGCCTCGCCGACGTGGTCGCGGCCGACAACGCCACCGACGGCTTCGTGCTCGCGGGTGAGGGCTTCGCGCTCCTCGGCTCCGAGGCGTCGCACAACGGGCGCGACGGCTTCGTGCTGCGCGGCCATCGCTACCGCGTCGAGCGGAACCGCGCGCTCGCGAACGGGCGCCACGGCTTCGTCGCCCGGGGGCGCGAGGCCGCGATCGGCGGCGAGGCCGGCAACGGCACCGACGACCGCTGCGACACCACCGAAGGCTGCAAGAACACCCCGAAGACGACCTTCGCCGCCGTGACCTGCCGCCTGGACACCGTGGACGCGGCAATTCACGGCGCGAGCGCCACGGACCTGGCGCCCTCGGTCGCGGCCAAGCTGGGCAAGCCGATCGGCAAGGTGCGCACGAAGCTCGCCGCGGCCGAGACGGCCGGCCACGGGAAGCCGGCCTTGAAGGCGCTCAAGAAGTCCGCCAAGCAGCTGAAGACGATCCCCCGCATCGTCCGCGCGGCGCAGAAGCGGCACAAGATCGCCGCCGCCCTCGCCACCGCCATCCTGGACGCCGCCAGCGGCGGCAGCCAGGCTCTCTCGACGCTGATGGCCAGCATCACGCCCTGACCCCGGTGGACCCGCCGAGCCGGGTCGGTTAATACCTCATGTGAGGAGGCCGACCCATGGCGAACGAGCGGATCATCTCGGCAGACTCGCACGTGAACCCGCCGAAGGACCTGTGGGCGTCCCGCGCGCCCGCGCGGCTCCGCGAGCGCGCGCCGCGCGTCGAGTCCACGCCACAGGGCGACTTCTGGATCGTCGACTCGCAGGTCTCGGGCGCGATCGGCCTCGACGCCTCGGCCGGCCACAAGCCGGAGGAGTTCCGGCCCGCGGGCATGACCTACAAGGACATGCGCCCCGGCTCCTACGACCCGACCGCGCGCCTCGCCGACATGGATATCGACGGCGTCGACGCCGAGGTCCTCTACTTCGGCGGCCCGGTCACCTCGCTCTCGCCCGACCCCGAGCTGCGCCGCTACATCATCCAGACCTACAACGACTGGATGATGGAGCTGTCGAAGGCCGCCCCCACGCGGCTCGTCGGTCTCGCGCACATCCCCCTGGTCGACCCGGCAGAGGGCATGGCGGAGCTCCGGCGCGTCGCGAAGCTCGGGCTCCGCGGCTTCCACGTCGACCCCTTCCCGGACGAGCGCGGCGGGAAGGCGCTCTGGGATGCGGCCTACGAGCCCTTCTGGGCGCTGGTCGAGGAGGCCGGCCTGCCGATCAGCTTCCACATCGTGGGGCCGCGCAACACGAACGTGCAGCAGACCTTCATGAACCCGACCCCGGGCGTGAAGGAGACCTTCATCGCCATCGCGCCCATCTCGATCTGCGAGGTGGTCTCGACGCTCGTCTTCACCGGCATCCTGGCGCGCCATCCGAAGCTCCACTTCGTGCTGGTCGAGTGCGGCATCGGCTGGATCCCCTACTTCGTCGAGCGCATGGACCAGACCTTCAACAAGCACCGCTTCTGGACCAAGTCGGTGATCACCGAGAAGCCGAGCACCTTCTGGTACCGCCAGGGGCACGCGACCTTCATCCAGGACCTGTCGGGCGTGGCGGCGCGCCAGAGGGCCGGCCTGCGCAACATCATGTGGTCGACCGACTACCCGCACTCGGACAGCACCTGGCCGAGGTCGCGCGCGGCGCTGGCCGAGCACTTCAAGGACGTCCCCGAGGACGAGCGGGCGCTGATCGCGGGTGGGAACGCCGCGGCGCTCTACGGGCTCAACTGATGGGCTCGATCGTCGCCTACAAGTGCCCCTCGTGCGGCTTCGCGACCGAGCAGCTGAGCGTCGGCTGGGGAAAGGCGGGCCGCGCCCGGTTCTGGGGCGGCCTCGCCGTCTGCGGCGAGTGCAAGGACCTGATCGTCGTCGACCTCTCCGAGCAGCGCGCCGACCGCCGCGACCGACGCTGCGCGAAGTGCAACGCGCCGGTCAAGCTGATCGAGGGAACCGTGGACCGCATCCCGTGTCCGCGCTGCGGAGCGGCGCTGCGGCACGCGACGCTCGGGAGCTGGAGCTAGGGCGCGCGGCGGAACTTCACGAGCGTGATCTCGTCGCTCGCCGCCACGAACACCGCCTCGACGGGCATGCCGGCGCGGATCTGCTCCGGCGGGCAGTGGAGCACCTCGCTCACGAAGTGCACGCCCTCCTCCATGAGCACGTCGACGACGTTGTAGGGCTGCTTCGACTCGAACGCAGGCAGCGTCGGTCCGCGCACGATCGTCCACGTCCACACCGTGCCGCGGCCAGTCGAGCGCTCCCAGGCGAAGTCGCGCGACAGGCACCGGGGGCACGTCGGCCGCGGGTAGTGGCGAAAGCGGCCGCAGCCCGTGCAACGCTGGAAGCGGAGCTCGCCGCGCCGGGCGGCGGCCCAGAACTCGGCATCGTCACGCGTCGGCCCCGGGAGCGGCGGGCTCATCGGCGGAGGATCACGGCGCCGGTCGGGTCGGTGTTGCCGCCGGCGACGAGGGCGAGCTCACAGCCAGCGACCTGCGCCGTCGAGGTGCCGCGGATCTGCCGCACCGCCTCCACCGTGTTGTTGAAGCCGTGGATGAAGGCCTCGGAGAGCTGGCCGCCGTTGGTGTTGCAGACGAGCCTTCCGTCCGGCCACGCGAGCCCGCCCCGTTCGACGAACGGCCCGCCCTCGCCCGGCCCGCAGAAGCCGTAATCCTCGAGTGCCATGATGACGAGCGGCGTGAAGAAGTCGTAGAAGCAGGCGACGTCGATGTCCTTCGGCTCGACGCCTGCCATCGCCCACAGCCGGCGGGCGGCGCGCGGGGCGCCGTCATCGGTTCGGTTGCTGCCCCGTTCGTAATAGGTCGAGAGACGGATGTGGTGGCCGCCCGCCGCCATCGCGCCGGCCAGGATGTAGGCGGGCGGCTGGCGGAGGTCGCGCGCGCGCTCGGCCGCGGTCACGACCAGTGCGACCGCGCCGTCGGTCTCGAGGCAGCAGTCGAGCAGCCGCAGCGGGTCGGAGACCATGCGCGAGGCGTGGTGGTCGGCGATCGTGATCGGCGTGCCCATGACCGCATGCGGGTTGCGCACGGCGTGGCTCCGGAAGGCGACCGCCACCTCGGCGTACTGCTCGTCGGTGGTGCCGTACTCGATGCGGTGGCGCATGGCGATCATCGCCATCTCCTGGAAGGCGGCGACCAGGCCGTGCGGGACGTGCCACTTGTTCAAACCCGTGAGCGCCACCTCTCCGAGCCGCTCCCAGTAGCGCCCGCCCTGGTGCACGCCCGCGCCGTAGGCGGAGTGCTTGCCGCGCGCGCGCGAACGATGGATCAGCACGGTCGACGCCATGCCGGCCGCGATCGCCGTCGCCGCCAGCACGAGGACCGACGCCGAGCCGCCGCCGCCCCAGGCGCTCGACGCGAACCAGCCGAGATCGGGGTGGCCGAGCGCGGCGAGCAAGTTCTCCTCGTCGGTCGTCTCCATGTCGTAGCGCACCGTGCCGTCGATGTCGCGCGGCGAGAGGCCGGCGTCGGCGCAGGCGGCGAGGATCGCCTCGAGCGCCATGTCGTACTCGGAGCGGCCGAGGGACTTCCCGAACGCGGTCTGGCCGATGCCGACGACCGCCGCCCGGCCGCGGATCGTCGCCGCGCTCACTGGAGGACGCCGTCCTCGGCGAGGCGGGCCACCTGGGCGCGGGAGAGGCCGAGGACGCGAGTCAGCACGTCCTCGGTGTCGGCGCCGAGGCGCGGCGCGGGCCGGGGCGGTGCGAGCGGCGTGCGGGAGAAGCGGATCGGGTTCCCGCTGTGCCGCTCGGGACCGATCTCGGGGTGCTCGACGGTCACGATCGCGCCGCGCGCGGCGAGGTGCGGGTCGGCGCGGTGATCGTCGCCGTTCTGGACCGGCATGGCCGAGACGCCCGCCGCCTGGAGCGCCGCGGCCGCCTCCTCGGCGCTGCGCGCGCGCGTCCACTCGGCGACGCGGCGGTCGAGGTCGGCGCGCGCGGCGAGCCTGCCCGCGAGCGACGCGAGCGCGGGGTCGTGGGGCCAGCCGAGCGCGCCCGCGAAGCGCTCCCACGCCTCGTCGCCGACCACCGCGATGGCCACCCAGCGGTCCTCGCCCGCGCTCGGGTAGACGCCGTGCGGGCAGGCGTACAGGGCCGCGTTGCCCCGCTGGGCGGTGGGCCGGCCGGTCGCCGGCCCTTCCAGGTAGAACTCGCCGATCAGATACGCTGCCGCCTCCGCCTGCGACATCTCGATCAGCTGCCCCTCGCCCGTGCGGCGGCGGTGCTCGAGCGCGGCCAGCACCGCGACCGCCGCCAGCTTGGCGGCGATGTGGTCGGGGTGGTTGAGCGACGAGCCTGCGGGATACGGCGCGTCGGGATGGTTCCAGAGCCAGGTGACGCCCGCGAAGGCCGAGTTGAGCGGGCCGTAGGCGGAGGCCTCGCCGAGCGGCCCGCCGCGGCCGAAGCCCTGGGAGGCGACGTAGATGATGTCGGGACGGACGCGGCGAACGTCCTCGTAGTCGAGACCCCACTGGCGGACCACGTCGCCGCGGTTGTTCTCGATCAGGACGTCCGCCGCCGCGCAGAGACGGAGGGCCAGCTCGCGGCCGCGCGGCGTGCGCAGGTCGAGGGCGACGCTCAGCTGGGCGCGCGAGGCGTCGTTGAAGGTCCACGAGCGGTCGAAGGCGTCGGGCTCGACCGTGACGCGGCGGAGAAAGTCGACGTTGGCCCGCGACTCGACCTTGATGACCTCGGCGCCGAGCTCGGCGAGCAGCGTCCCCGTCTCGGGGATGGCGACGCCGCAGCCGAGGTCGATCACGCGGAGCCCGGCGAGGGCCGGGCGGCTCGCGCCGTCGCCGCTCGGGTGCTCGGGCGCGCGCGGCGGGAAGCCGGCGCCGGCTACCGGCGCCGGGCGCGCCAGCACCGC
>Ga0209157_1003354_pt1 | contig 12328 bp, 7 predicted proteins | sample GraSoiAngelo_135_FD_185892 | JGI IMG/M metagenome (GOLD analysis project Ga0209157, IMG submission 185892) | Grasslands soil microbial communities from the Angelo Coastal Reserve, California, USA - 14_0929_05_40cm (SPAdes) (version 2) | ecosystem: Environmental > Terrestrial > Soil > Grasslands ... | reverse complement strand
TGCTCGAGACCTTCCTGAATTTGGCCGGTATCATCGAGGACGGCGGCGAGAAAACATTGTGCCGTCGCATTGGATGGCTCATTTCTTAGCGCTTGCCTCGCCTCTACCACAGCGGACTCCAAACGATGCTCTGATATGAACCGGCGACTCGCGTAAATATGTTGGGCCGCGGAGCTGCGAATCCAAACTGCGGCGTAACTGTTCACGGCCCAGAAAAACAGAAACGTTCCCAAGGCAACTCGCAGAAATCGATGCGTTGACCCAAGCTTCTCCCATCCCATCGCGGCAAACGAACAAAGTGGCGCGACCGCCGATAGACCGTAAAACGCCTTGACCTGCGCATAGGACGCGACTCGCAAGGTCATTAAGATCACTGCGATCATTACAACCGCGGACAGGCCAAACAGGAGAAACCATTCTGGCGAAGGCCGACGAACAATTTGATAAACCGCCGCTGCGGCACCAATGACGATGAACAGCGTCGGGATTAACGCCAACAAGTAACCGCCGATTACTAAAGTGTAATTCCAAGGCGTACGCGAAAGCATGTCGGATAGTCCTCCTCCCAGTCCGTCCCCCCAAAGTGTTGAATAAACTCCGTCTCCGAAACCATTGAAGCCGCTGAAGAGTGGGTCGATGAGCGATTTGCCAAAATGAAAATAATCGCTCGCGGTGTGAAAACCCGGATCCTGCCACCAGGGAAATCCTAAAGCGGGGTCCCAGTTGCCAACAATTGGCGTTCCGAAATGATGCCAAATCCGGATGTAATGCCATCCGCACGTGACGAAAATCGCGCCAACTGTTATTCCGAACGCCTGAAACCAGCCGAAAATCGGAGCTCGTTGCTGGACGAGTTTGATCGTCAAAGCTCCGAGGAGCGGGAAGATCAGCAACAGGCTCGTGGCCTTGGTCAACATTGCCGCACCGACGCAGACTCCAAGCGAAAGATATTGCACAACGGATTCGCGTTCGCTTTTTAGCGCACGCAGGCCAAGAAAAATCGCCATGGTGACCAGGGTCGCGGCCAGTGTCTCGTTAGTTACGTAATGCGAGAGATAAAGCTGCATTGGCAAAAACGCGGCAATGAGCAGTCCAATCAATTGAAGAGCCAGTCTGCCCGCAAAGAGCAATCGGAGACTGAGAAAAACGAAAATACAATTCGCGATGCCGAAAATCATCGTTAGCGAACGCAAAACGATAATGGCTGCGTCGTCGCTAACCGAGAGCCGGCACATTGAGAGAAAGCCCGCAGACAAAGCGTAATAGAGTGGGGGTTGAAACATTTCGAATCCCTCGTTTGGCAACGGCAACGCCTTTCGCTCCTGGATGTCCTTAATATAAGCGACGTGATCTTTGAAATCGTAGCCGCAATGAAACGGCAACATTTTCGCATTGTTCGAAAAAAGAATTAGCCACGCGATAATACATAATCCGAGTAGAATGAAGAGTTGCCGACGCGAGAACTCAACCCCGGTGCCGTTCGGTTTTGCAGTAAGCGGTTCCAGCCACTTAGCTGCAGCAAAGGTCAGGAGAGCGGCAAAAATTCCAAATGCGATCCACGTGCGCCAAACTTTGGGCAGCACATCGAATGTTTTTTCACCGCCGGCGAGAAGATTCCCGGGACCGGGATATCGCGGAACTGAAGCGAGCGCGCAATTGCGCCATGAGGAGCCGCCCAGCGAAGATTCCCATTCGCCGTCGGTCCGCAACGTGGAGGAGTCTGCGGTCAACGCGAGCCAGAGCGCCGGCGGTGCATTATCGTTGAAAACTCTAGCTTCAATCGTGTTTGCGTCGCTCCGCAAGAAACTCGACACATCCAACGTCGACATCTGTTTCCAATTACGCGGACTAACTTGCAGAGTATCGCCGTTTATTTTCAGTTCGAGCCGTTTTGCAGCGCGAACGAACAATCGAGCCGATCTCGGCTGAGAATCGAGCGTGAATGTTCGCCAAAACGTTGTGTCCATCGTCGCGACTCGATGCGAACGCGCATCCAGCGCGGCGGGAAAAATGATCCACTCGGCGCGCGCATCTCGCGGCAGAAAGTTAATTGTTGGATCGCGGACGCATTTCCAAGCAAGCCAGCCAAAAGCGATCGCCGCAGTGGCGACCAGAAACATCGTTGTCCGGAATAGTTTCACCGCCAAAACCTCGCCAGCAGCTGCGCCGTTAGAAAAATGCGTGCCTGGAGGGATTCGAACCCCCAACCTTCTGATCCGAAGTCAGATGCTCTATCCAGTTGAGCTACAGACACAAAAACTTAAATCCCAAGTTCCAGGTTCCAAATCCCAAAGTCCGAAGCCGAGAATTGGAGTTTGGGATTTGGATTTTGGGATTTAAGACAAAAGGGTGGTCGACGGGACTCGAACCCGCAACAACCAGAACCACAATCTGGGGCTCTACCATTGAGCTACGACCACCGTCGGGATTCAGATTCTAGTTTTTAGATTCGTGATTGCAAACGCGCAAAGAAACGCCGCCAGTGTGGCACACTCTCCGCTTCTTCCTAGACCGATGCCCCATCGTATCGTTGCAACCCTCACTCCATTTGTTATCATTCGCGCCCTGCCCTCTATGAAGAAACTCGGGTTACCCCTGCTCGCCGCGTTTGTTCTTTGCCTGGCCGCGCCTGCTTTGCCCGCCCAGTCGGACGACCCGAGCGACACCTTTCTCAAAGCGTACATGACGTCGCAACAGGGCGAAAAACTCGAGCACGAGAACCAGTTCAAAGCCGCCCTCGCCAAGTATCGGTTTGCGGGGACACTCCTCGAGCAGTTGCGCAAGGTCCATCCCGATTGGCAACCGGCGATCGTCGAATATCGCGGCCGGAAAGTGAGCGAAAGCATCCTACGCGTGCAGGACAAAGCTTCGACCCAGGAAAATGTAAGCGCGCCGGCGGAAAATGTTGCCGCGGCGCCGCAAGATTCACAACCGCCCGTGCAGGTCGCCAAGGAAGCTGCGGCTCCGCCGCCAACCGCAAAACCCGCTTCGTCGAGCACACCGAACGAGGTCGCGATCGAGCAGGCCACTCGCAAACTGCGCGACCGCGTCGATCAACTTGAAGCCGAGTTGCAGAAATCGCACACCCAGATGAGCGCGGCCGAAAACGAAAAGCGATCGTTGAATAGCCGTCTCGACGAAACGAAATCGAAGCTCGACAATGCTCAGGGCGATCTCGAAAAAGCAAAAACGGCCGAGAAGCAAGTGCGCGATCAATTAACTCAGGCGCAAGCGTCCTTGAAGAAAACTGCCGCGGCCGGTTCGAACGGCAGCAAAGCGCAGGAAGCACTCAAATCCGAAATCGCGCAGTTGAAGAAAGCGCTCGTTTCGGCGCAGCAAAGCCGCAGCGCTGCCGAAAAGGAACGGGATGACGCCAACGCCAAAGTGACCGCCGCCGATCAACAGCGCGCGTCGGCCGGCAAGGAGCGCGACGAAGCGAATGCGCGCGCGGCTGAAGCGGACCAAAAGGTCGCGAGTGCAAACAAGGAGCGTGACGATGCGGTCGCGCGCGTAAAAGGATTGAAGGACACCGAGCAGCGGGTTGAAGTGCTCGTCGCCGAAAACTCAAATCTGAAACAAAAACTGGCTGACGCTGAAAAAACTGTGCGCGAGATCAGCGCGGACAAGCCGAAGAAGGAAAAAGAGCTCGCTGATGTGAAGAAACAGATCGGCGATCTACAGGCGCAGCTCGCGGCCAGCCAGAAACAAAACCAGACTTACGAAACGACGGTCGCTCAGCTGCGCTCACAGCTGGACGAAGCAAGCAAGCAGCTTGAGCAGGTCAAGTTGGTTGGCGCTACGCCGGAAGAGACCGCCAAGCTGACCAAAGAGAACGAAATGTTGCGTAACATCATCGTGCGCGAGCGCCAGGAAGAAGCGCGACGCGATCAGGCGAAAAAGCTTATGCTCGCCGAGTTCGACAAGCTGCAAATCAAATCGGAAACGTTGACGCAACAGATCCAGTTGCTTGCCCAACCGGTGACGAGACTGACCACTGACGAATTAGCGCTCCTCCGGCAACCGGTCGTTTCGATTTCCGACGATAACCCCAGCGCCGTCAAAGCCAGCTTTACTTTCGCTAAAAGCACAAAGACGACTGGATCGGCCACGATCGCGGCTGAAAAACCGGACGGCGATCTGATTGCGTCAAACGCGCCGCCGGCACAAAGCGGTTACACCGTGCCGAGCATCTTCAAACCGAACGTTCCAGAAGACGTTGTCGATCTTGCCCGGCAGGCCAAGGAAAATTTTGATAAGGGCAAATATCGTTCGGCCGAAAAACTTTATCAGGAAATCCTGACCAAGACGCCGAACAATCTTTATTCGCTTTCCAATCTCGGGGTCGTCTATTTCCGGAGCGGCAAACTGAAAGCCGCCGAGTTGACGTTGAAAAAGGCGGTTGCGCTCTCGCCCAAGGACGAATTTACGCACACGACGCTTGGAATCGTGTTTTATCGTCAGGCGAAATTCGACGAGGCGCTGACCGAATTAACAAAATCCCTTGGCCTCAATCCGAAGAGCTCAACTGCGCACAACTATCTCGGCATCACCGCGAGTCAGAAAGGCTGGCAGGAAGCCGCCGAAAAAGAATTGCTCGAAGCAATTTCCGAAAATCCGAAGTACGCCGACGCGCATTTCAACCTCGCTGTCATTTACGCCACCTCGTCGCCGCCTTCGAGAGAACAGGCCAAGCGTCATTACGCCATGGCCACTTCGCTCGGCGCCCAGCCGGACGCCGCTCTCGAAAAGTTGCTGCACTGATTTTGTAGCGGCGGTCTATGACCGTCGCATATCTTGTCTGGGTGAGACCCTTTCTCACCGCCAACTGGCGATACCTCGCCATGCTCAACTTCGTTGTCGATCCAAAGATCGTCGCGCCGCTGGTTCCGCCTGGAACTGAGCTCGATTTCGAAAATGGCGAAACGTTTCTAAGCGTGGTCGGCTTTCTATTTCTCGATACGCGTTTGCTCGGTCTTCCCATTCCGCTGCATTGCGACTTCGAGGAAGTGAACTTGCGCTTTTATGTGCGCAAAAAATCCGCCGACACTTGGCGTCGTGGCGTCGTCTTCGTTCGCGAATTGGTGCCGCGCCGCGCGATCGCTTTGGTCGCGCGTGCATTTTACGGAGAAAAGTACCTCGCGCTGCCGATGAAGCACGAGATTGAGCACGTCGATCCTAAGTTGAAGGTGGAGTATTCCTGGCGGCGTGGCCGTAAATGGGAGTCGCTAAAGATGAGCGCAAGCGGCGAACCGCAAGCAATTGCCGCCGGGTCACACGCCGAATTCATTACCGAGCATTACTGGGGCTACACCCGCGTTCGCGCTGGATGCAGCGAGTATCGGGTCGAACATCCGCGCTGGAAAATTTGGAACGCCAATAACTTTGAGTTTCGCGGCGATACCGCGGCTCTTTACGGCCCACAATTTGTCGAGACCTTGTCGGCTCCGCCGCGCTCTGCCTTCATCGCCGAAGGTTCGCCCATCACTATCGAAGGTAGATCCATTCTTCTGTAGCGGCAGTCGATGACCGTCGCACTTCTTCTAAGACCGAAATTCCCTAACCAGCGCTTTCTTTCTCTTGTGCCGTGAGATCGCAAGATCCACAAGTCGCGACAAAAGTTCCTTGTAGCTAATCCCTGAAGCTTCCCACAATTTTGGGTACATGCTGATCGAGGTGAATCCGGGGATCGTATTCAATTCATTGAAAAAGAAGTTTCCACTCGTTCGGTCCAACAAGAGATCGACTCGAGCCATCCCTTCACATTCAATCGCTAAGAACGCCTTTTTCGCAATCTCCTGTACGCATTTCATCTGCTCGGAGGCGAGCTTTGCTGGAATAATTAGCGTCGCGCCCTTCTCGTCCAGATACTTGGCCTCGTAAGAATAGAATTCATGCGTTGGGTTGATCTCGCCCGGGACGCTGACCAGTGGATCAACTGTTGCATCCGCGTTTTCCAGAACCGACACTTCGATCTCCCGTGCGTTTACGGCAGCTTCAACGAGCACTTTGGTATCGTAATTGAACGCGTCTTCGAGCGCGGCGTCGAGCGCGCTCGGTTCTTTCACCTTATGCACGCCGACGCTTGAGCCAAGGTTAGCCGGCTTAACGAAGACCGGATAGCCAAGCTCTTTCTGAATCCTTTCGGCCGACGGCTCCTTTTCTTTTTTCCAGAGCTCGTGCTTCAACGAAACATACGACACGATGGGAAGCCCGGCGTCGCGAACCACGCGTTTTGTCATCTCCTTGTCCATCGCGACTGCTGACGCAAGCACTCCGCACCCAACGTAGGGAACGTCAGCAAGCTCGAGCAATCCTTGAATCGTCCCATCTTCGCAAAGAGGCCCGTGCATCACGGGAAAGACCACGTCGATTGTTCGCGGTTGTCCGCTTCCAGCCAGGCCGATCAATGCGCTGCCACTGCTCGTGTCTGGGGGATTCGGCGGAAGCACAACCTTCGGCGCGTCTTTGAAGACGGGGAGAGATTTCTTTCCTTCGAGCAAAGAAATGTCGTTGAGATGCCAGCGACCCTGCTTGTCAATCGCCACCGGCACGATCTCAAATCGATTACGGTCCAGATGAGTGATTACGGACGCAGCCGATTGAAGTGAAACTTCATGTTCTCCTGACCGGCCGCCATACAACACCGCCACCCGAAGTTTCCTCATACACTTTGGATATCAGCGCGGCCAGTTCGCTGGATTCACTTTCGCGCCAGCAGTTGCCGTAGCACAAACGGCAGAATGCCGCCGTGTCTGTAATAATCGACTTCGATCGGCGTATCGATTCGCAGTTTCACCGGAACGTAACGTTTTTCTCCTTTCCGGCTTTCAATCTCCATGGTTAAGCGCTGACCGGGTTGGATGGCATCGGACAAGCCATCGATCGAAAATGTCTGCGAACCGTCGAGCCCAAGCGATTGCGCCGTAACGCCATCGAGAAATTGCAGCGGCAGTACACCCATGCCGACAAGGTTCGAGCGATGAATCCTTTCCAAACTCGTCGCCACGACCGCTTTCACGCCTAACAAACGCGTTCCCTTTGCCGCCCAATCGCGAGACGAACCTGTGCCGTACTCCGTTCCGGCCAGAATGACGAGCGGCACGTTCTCTTTTTGATATTTCATCGCTGCATCGAAGATCGACATCGTCTCACCGTCCGGAAAATGTCTCGTTACTCCGCCTTCTGTGCCCGGCACCATCAGGTTTTTGATGCGCACGTTCGCGAAGGTTCCGCGCGTCATCACCAGATCGTTGCCGCGTCGCGAGCCGTAACTGTTGAAATCTTCCGGCCTAATTCCGCGGGATTTCAAATATTCGCCGGCCGGCGATGTTGCTTTGATTGCGCCTGCCGGCGAAATGTGATCGGTCGTGACTGAGTCGCCGAAAATTCCGAGCGCTCGCGCGCCGACGATGTTGTCGATCTTGCCGACGTCCATCGAGAAATCCTTGAAGAACGGCGGCTCATGGATGTAGTCGCTCTTTTCGTCCCATTGATAGACTTCGCCGGTGCTCGAAGGAATTTCGTTCCACTTCGGGTTTTGATCGGCGAAATCGCGATAAAGCTTGCGGAAAACTTCCGGCTTGAGCGCGGATTGCATTGCGTCTCGCACTTCCTTCAAACTTGGCCAGAGATCGCGCAGAAATGTTTCCTTACCGTCCTTGTCTTTCGCGATCGGCTCCTTCGAAAGATCCACATCCACCCGTCCAGCCAGCGCGAACGCAACCACCAATGGCGGCGACATCAAAAAATTCGCCTTGATATTTTGATGCACCCGCGCCTCGAAGTTCCGATTTCCCGAGAGCACTGACGCCGCGACAAGATCGTATTCGTTAATCGCTTTCTCGATCTTTGGATGGAGCGGTCCTGAGTTGCCGATGCAGGTCGTGCACCCGTAGCCGACCAGATTGAACCCGAGCTGGTCGAGATATTTTTGCAGTCCGGTTTTGTCGAGATAATCGGTGACGACGCGCGAGCCGGGCGCGAGCGAAGTTTTTACGGCCGGATCGATCTTCAACCCGCGCTCGACCGCTTTCTTTGCCAGCAAGCCGGCGGCGAGCATTACGCTCGGATTGCTCGTGTTGGTGCAACTGGTGATCGCGGCAATGAGAACGCTCCCGTGCCCGATCCGGCTTTCACCGTGCTGAAATGGATCGGCAGCCGAATCTTTTAATTCCTTCGCGGTGTCGGGCGTCGGCCGGTTGTTTACCATCTCGGCCTTGTTGCGCTCTTCGCCCAGCTCGATGCTCGGTCCGTTCTTGTCGGATGAAGGCATGTCGCCATCGCTCGGCGGCGACCCGTTCAGTTGGACGAGATGCTTTGCCTCAAGATCGACATCTTTCATTCCGTACCCGCCATCCTTGACTGGCTTTTGTAAAAGCGATCGAAATGTCTCGCCCAGCGCGGGAAGATTGATCCGATCCTGCGGTCGTTTCGGTCCCGCGACCGCTGGTTGTACATCGCTAAGATTCAGTTCCAGATCGACGCTGTAATCGATCTCGCCTTTCCGCGGAATCCCGAACATTTTCTGGGCGCGAAAATAATTTTCGAATGCGGCGCATTGTTCGTCGCTTCGTCCGGTCGCGCGCAAATAGGCGACTGATTCCTGATCGATCGGGAAAAATCCCATGGTCGCGCCGTACTCGGGCGACATGTTGCCAATCGTGGCGCGGTCCGGTACCGGCAACGAGGCTGCACCTTCCCCATAAAACTCGACAAACTTTCCGACCACGCCTTGCGCGCGCAGCATTTGCGTGATGTGCAAGACGAGATCGGTCGCGGTTACGCCTTCGCGCAACTGTCCGGTCATGTGCACGCCGACGACTTCGGGTGTTAAAAAATAAACCGGTTGTCCGAGCATTCCGGCTTCTGCTTCAATTCCGCCTACCCCCCAACCGACGACGCCGAGGCCATTGATCATCGTCGTATGCGAATCGGTCCCGACCAGCGTGTCCGGACAAAAAATGTCGCGATTGTCGATCTTCGCGTGCTGTACGCCTTTCGCGAGGTATTCCAGATTGACCTGGTGAACTATGCCGATTCCCGGGGGAATTAGTTGAAACGTTTTGAATGCTTGCTGTCCCCATTTCAAAAATTGGTAGCGCTCGCGGTTGCGTTTGAATTCCATTTCCAAATTCAGCTGCAACGCTTTGGCTGAGCCGAAGAAATCGACCTGCACCGAGTGATCGACCACCAGGTCGACCGGCACAAGCGGTTCGATGATTTTCGGATCACCGCCGAGCCGTTTCACCGCACTGCGCATCGCGGCAAGATCGACAACGAGGGGCACGCCGGTGAAATCTTGAAGAACAATGCGCGCGACCACGAACGGAATTTCTTCGTTGGCCGGCTTCTTTGCGTTCCAATTCGCCAGCGTCTCGACATCTTTGCGCCGAACTTTTTTCCCGTCGCAATTGCGCAGCACCGACTCGAGCACGATCCGAATGCTCACCGGCAACCGTGAGATTTTACCGATATCTTGTTCTTCCAGCGCCGGTAACGAATGCAAAAATCCTTCGCGGCCTTTACCCGCGTCGAATTTCTTCAGCGTTCTAAATTCGTCGCTCACTTTAGCTCGGCGAGTTTCGCTTTTATCTTATCGAAATTGGGCAATTGCTTCGCATCGTCATTGCTCTCGGCGTATTGAATGACGCCGTTCTTGTCGATGATGAAGGCGGAACGCTTCGGCACGCCAGCCATGCCGAGATTCAATTGCGGCAGGAACGAATCGTAAACAACGCCGTAATCTTTCGCGACTTTGTGCTCGTAATCGCTCAGCAGCGTGACGTCGATCTTTTCCTTTTGCGCCCACGCTTCCTGCGCGAACGGATTGTCGCCGCTGATTCCGTAGACCACGGTGTTCAGGTTGCTGTAATTCGGCAGCTCTTTGGTCAAACTGCACATTTCCGTCGTGCAGGTACCGGTGAACGCCATCGGAAAGAAAAGGAGCAGCGTGTTCTTCTTCCCGAAATTATCGCCGAGCTTGATCTGCTTCGGGCCGCCGGCGGCTTTGGTCGAGAGAGTGAAATCTGGTGCTTTGGTTCCAACTGCGAGTGGCATAAACAATCCTCCAATTTGAGTTTACAGGAGGAAATTCACTATAGGAAAGCAGCGTGACGCTGCACCCAATTTTTTTCTGTTAGTCCAGCTCGGACTTTCTGGTTTCGTGGATTCCAGATTATGCTAAGTTGTTCGCCGATGGCAGATGATCGCTGGTGAATCGCAAGGTTCGCTGGAGGAAAGTCCGAACACCATACGGCAGCATGCCGCGTAAAATACGCGGGCGCCGCAGTTGAAAAATTGCGGTGACGGAAAGTGTCACAGAAAAGACACCGCCGGTTCTTTGAAAGAAGCGCAGGCAAGGGTGAAAAGGCGAGGTAAGAGCTCACCGCTCGCGGAGTAATGCGCGAGGCAGGAAAAACCCCATGCGGTGCAAGACAAAACAGAGGGAGGACAGCCGGTCCGACCTGCCCCGAAAACTTTCGGGGTTGATCCTCGGGTATCGTCGCATCACGGCGAATGAAAATTCGCTGGGCGTCCCGCCACTTGTTCGAGTGGCGGGATGAGATAAATGATCATCGCGGCTGAGAAATCAGCCGGACAGAATTCGGCTTACCGCCATCTAAATATGAAGGGCGCTTTCGGAAACGAAGGCGCCCTTCGCTTTTGTTTGGCGCGAATGTCGCTAGTATTGCTCTCGGAACTACTCTGCAATACTTTACACGTGCCATGCCTGCGACACTGGATCCTCGGAAAATTGCAGAGCGACTGCAACAGATGCGGCGATTGCAATTGGAGATCGAAAAATCGTATCGAAAGTTATCGATGCTCTCCGCCGGTCTGCCCAAACATCTGCTCACTCGCGATCGCTACGACCTCAATGCGGCGGAAATGAGCAAAATCGCGCGAAATCTACATGCCAGAGCGAAAGAAAGAGTCGCGCGCGGACAAAGTAAAACGTTCCGCGGTTCGATCGAAGACCTCTTATAGCGTCCAACTCGACGACGCGCTTTTGGCCGAGCTCCGACCGTGGCCGAAATCAGATCGCAAACGCGTTGGCGATGCGATTCGCAAATCACAGGAAAACTTCGGTAAACCTCATTTGCATTCCGGTACTGGGATTCGCGATCTTTCGCCGAGCGGGAAACGACTTCATGTTTACGAATGTCGGGTGAGTCAGTCGTTACGATTAGTTTTTACTCTCGAACGGCCAGCCTTGCTTTATTTTCACATGATTGGGACACACGATGAAGTGCAGAGGTTCCTGAAATCGTTTCTCTAACGGCGTGCGCTTTTCATATCGAACTTTCTCCGGGTGGCAGCCGCGTCTCCGACATCGTCAGCGGTCCCGGGAGGACGCGCCGAGAAGTGGTAAGCGCGCGCGTCGCCGCAAGGAACGTCAGGAAATCGATCCCGATCCGAACCCAGTTGGCCATCGTCCATTGACGGAGTTGGGTCGCGACGGTGACTGAGTCTAGCCCGCCATGATTTGGTTGAACCAGACGGCTGATCGTTGGAACCATCCAGCCGAGCAGACTCATCGATGACACCAGCGCGCAAACCGCCGAGAAAATAATCCAGCGGCGCGCGGGATGATCTTTGCTCAAAACGGCGGTGATGAGAAGTGCGACAAACGTCCAGAGCGGCGCAAAGATGACAAAAAAATCGGCCAAATTATCGAACCGCATTTCGCCCCAGGCCGTCAGCGAGTCGGGCGCGCTCCGACTAAAATGTGGCACCACCATGAGCGCGTTGAACAGCTGACCCCCAAACCAAGCCGCCGACCAGATCGTCGCTAACCAAAGCAGCACGCGCGCTAAAAACTTCATAGGCGATGTGAGTTTATGAACTTGGCTTTCGAAGAGTCAATCAAGCGGCACAATGTCGTCGAGACACGACAACAAATGTGAAACAGTTTCTTCGGTTTCGTCGCCCATGTTGGAGAGGCGGAAAGTTTTCCCGCGGAGTTTGCCGTAGCCGGGGTCGATTACGAGGTGATGTTTTTCGCGGAGTTTTCGCGCAAGATCGACAACGTCGATGCCTCTATTGTTTTCTACGCAGGTTAGCGTCTTTGAACGGAAACCTTCCTCAGCGAAGAATTCGAAGCCGCTTCGTTGCACCCAGTCGCGCACGAGCGCGTTGGTGCGCGCGTGACGTTCGTAACGATTCGTCAGGCCTTCCTCGAAGATTTCGCCGAGCTTCGATTGAAGCGCGAAGATGTGCCCGATGCTTGGCGTGCTCGGAGTCATCCATTCGGCCTGCTGCTTTCTAAATTCGAGGAAATCGAAGTAATAGCCGCGATCTTTTTGTTTCTCAGCACGCGCGAAAGCTT
>Ga0209157_1003349_pt1 | contig 12338 bp, 10 predicted proteins | sample GraSoiAngelo_135_FD_185892 | JGI IMG/M metagenome (GOLD analysis project Ga0209157, IMG submission 185892) | Grasslands soil microbial communities from the Angelo Coastal Reserve, California, USA - 14_0929_05_40cm (SPAdes) (version 2) | ecosystem: Environmental > Terrestrial > Soil > Grasslands ... | reverse complement strand
CCAGCCGCTTGAGCACGGGGACGGGCGAGCGGTACGCGGGGTCGGCGGCGATCTTCGCCCGCTCCTCGGCCAGCACGCGGATGACGGCCGGGTCGCGCGGGCGGAACCCGAGCCGATGATAGAAGTAGAACGAGCCGGAGCGGAGGGCCTCGGTGCTCTCGTGGCCGAGCTGGTATCGATCGACGACGATGGTGCGCATGCCGAAGATCTGGCGGTACGCGCGGAGCAGCTGAGTCGCGAGGTACGCCGACTCGCCTTGGCGGAACGATGCGAAGACGTTGACGGCGAAGTCGAGCGTGCCGAACAGCTCCCAGCCACCCCCGTAGCTCACCGGCACACCGTTCTTCAGAGCCAGGAAGCCGTAGTAGCCCTCGAGCGGCAGCCGGAAATCCGGCAGGATCCCGATGAAGGCGAGCGTGAGCCCACGGCCCGCGTCGGCCGTCAGGACGTCGTCGGGGTTCGGATAAGAGAACGCGTGGAGCTCCCGCTGGCGCGTCGCCATCGCCACGCGAGCCGCTTCGATCATCGCCTCCGCCAGCGCACGGGGCGCTCGCGTGAGAGGCGGCGACGGCCGCCCAAGCGCCTCGACAAGGTTCCGGGCGCTCCGATCGAGTCCTCCAGTGTGGAAGAACACGCGCTGGCACGGGAGCCGCGCGAGCGTGCGGGACGCACCGGCGCCGCGCGGACGCCAGAGGATCGGCAGTGCCAGGCTCTCGAAAAGCCAGTCCCGCGTCTCTGTGGGAAGTCCGGTTCGCTCGAACACTTCGAGCAGCAGCTGCAGATCCGTCAGCCGGCGGCCGCCCTTCGCAACCCGAAGCCATTGCCGCCAGCCCATCCCGCCCTCGCTGAAGGCGTCGCCTTCCGCCGGTGTGGCCAGCAGTGAGAGCGTCTCGTCGAGCCGATCGACGTCCGCAAACCGGGTCCACGCGATCTCGGCCTCGGGCGAGAAGCGCGAGACGAGCCAGCGCGCCATAGGAAAACCGAACGGGTAGTCGAGCGTGGTGCCGGCGATCCCAGAGTCGTGGAGCCGCCGTCTCGCCGCCCCGAGCTGCTCCACGCGGGCGCCGAACGCCTCCAGCGCGCGGTCGACGAGCGCGAGGAGCGTCGCGGCGTCCGGATACGCCTGGAGGAAGCAGAGCGTCTCGTGAAACTGGAGGAGCGTGCCCGAGCGACGGATGGCGTAGCACTCGAGATTCTCGAGCAGCGCGCATTTCTGCTTCTGGTCCTCGGGGGAGTAGCGAGAGGCGACCGCAGCCAAGGCCTCGACGAGGCGACGGCCGCGGCTCATCTAGGGCTCGGTGTCCTCGATGCGCTCCATGGTCTCGTCGTCGAGGCCGAAGTAGTGACCGAGCTCGTGGACGACCGTGTCGCGCACGAGCTCCGCCATCTCGGCCTCGTCGGCGCAGTCCTCCTCGATCGGTCCCTGGTAGATCGTGATCGTGTCTGGCAGGACGTTGCCGTACGTCGAATCCCGGCGCGTGAGGTCGACTCCGCGGTACAAACCATACAGCGTGTCGGGCGGCTCGATGCCGACGTCGGCCAGTGTCTCGTCGTCGGCCCAGGCTTCGACGACCACCGCGATATTCTCGATCTTGTCCTTGAACCGCTTCGGCAGGCGGCGGAGTGCTTTCTCGACGAGCGCCTCGAACTGCCGTCTCGTCACGGACGATGGCCCTCGGGCGTCGACGCGCCCGGGACCGCGGGGGCTCGGGGGCGAACTCGCCCGCCGGCAAGCACTACAACCCCCGGACGCGCTCGACGTTGATGACGTCTCTGACTTCCCGGATGCCGGCGATGATGTCCTGGAGCTGTCGGAGGTCGGCGACCTCGATGACGAAGTGGTTGATACCGCGGCGGTCGTCGGTCACCGTCACCTCGGCCTTCGTGATGTTGCCGTTGCGGGCCGAGATCGCGCCCGTGATCTCCGAGAGGAGCCCCGGCCGGTCCTTGCCGATGTAGACGGCGATCCGCACCGGCCGCTTGCCGGGCTCCTCGACATCCCACTCGACGTCGATCAGCCGCTCCCGATCGAGCACGCTCTTGGCGACCGTCAGACAGTCGCGCGCGTGCACCGTGAGCCCGCGACCCCGTGTGATGAAGCCGACGATCGGATCGCCCGGCAGCGGATTGCAGCACCGCGCAAACCTCACCAGCAGGTCGTCCACGCCGCGGATCCGCACTCCCTCGGTCGGCGCCGGCCGCGTCGCCGTCGCCTTGGGCTTCTCGGGCGCTTCCAGGAGCGCGGTCGGCGCCAGCTTGTTCAGCACCTGGTGCACCGAGCTCTTGCCATAGCCGATCGCCGCCATGAGGTCGTCGGGCCCGGGGAAGCCGAAGTCCGCCGCCGTTTTCTTGATTTCCTCGCCGCCGAGCAAGGCGGTCGGGTTCAGGCGGTACTTCTTCGCCTCGCGCTCGAACATCTCGCGACCGAGCTCGATCGAGCGCGCGCGCTCCTCGACCTTGAGCCACTGGTTGATCCGCGCGCGGGCGCGCGTGGATTTGACGATCTTCAGCCAGTCGCGGCTCGGGTGCTGGTTGGGCGACGCGACGATCTCGACGATGTCACCCTGCCGCAGGGTGTAGCGCAGCGGGACCAGCTTGCCGTTCACCTTCGCGCCGACGCAGTGCTCGCCAACCTTCGTGTGGACGGCGTAGGCGAAATCGATTGGCGTGGCGCCCTCGGGGAGCGCCTTCACGTCGCCCTTGGGCGTGAAGACGTAGACCTCGTCCGGAAAGAGATCGACCCGCACCGTGTCCATGAACTCCCGCGGGTCCTTGGTATCCTGCTGCGTCTCGATCAGCTGGCGCAGCCACACGAGCGACTCGTCGAGCTTGTCCTTGCCCGCCTTCCGCTCCTTGTAGAGCCAGTGCGCGGCGATGCCTTCCTCGGCGATGCGATGCATCTCGCGGGTCCGGATCTGGATCTCCACCGGATCGCCCTTGGGCCCGATGACCGTCGTGTGGAGCGACTGGTACATGTTCACCTTCGGCATCGCAATGAAGTCCTTGAATCGGCCCGGAACCGGCTTCCACAAGGAGTGGATGACACCAAGAGCGCCGTAGCAGTCGCGCACCGAGGCGGTGATGACGCGGACGGCCGTGAGGTCGTAGATCTCGTCGAACTCGCGGCCTTGATCGTGCATCTTCTTCCAGATCGAGTAGAAGTGCTTGGGGCGGCCCCGGATCTGCGACTCGATCCCGACCTCGGAGAGCTTTCGTTGGAGGATCGCGATCACCTGGTTGATGTCCGCCTCTCGCTCGAGGCGGCGCTTGGCGACGCGCTTCTGGAGGTCGACGTAGTCGCCGGGATTGAGGGCGCGGAGTGCCAGGTCTTCGAGTTCCGCCTTCACTTTGGCCATACCGAGCCGATGCGCCAACGGGGCGTAGATGTCGAGGGTCTCCTGCGCGATCTTCTTGGTTTTGTCGGTCGGCAGGTAATCGAGGGTGCGCATGTTGTGGAGGCGGTCGGCGAGCTTGATCATGAGCACGCGGAGGTCGCGCGCCATCGCGACGAGCATCTTGCGGAAGTTCTCGGCCTGACGCTCTTCGCGCGAGGAGAACGCCAGCTTGCCGATCTTGGTGACGCCGTCGACGAGCTCCGCGATCTCGCCGCCGAACTCCCGCTCGAGGTCGTCCTTGGTCGCGGCCGTGTCCTCCAGGACGTCGTGGAGTAGCCCAGCCGTCACGGTGGTGACGTCCATCTTGAAGTCGACGAGCAGGCTGGCGACTTCGAGAGGGTGGCTGAGGTACGGCTCGCCGGAGGCGCGCTGCTGCCCCCGGTGCGAGGCGGCCGAAAACGTGTAGGCGCGGGCGAGGACGTCGAGGTCAGCGCCCGGCTGGTACTTTGGAATCTCCTCGAACAGCGTCTGTAGTTGGGTCACGGTGGCGAAACCATCGGTTAACCATCGATTTTGACACGCTGATTAGGCTTTCGCCACCGCTTTCTTACCCCGCCGTAGTCGCCCCTCGACGTAGTTCGTCCAGTCGACAACGAGCGCGCCGGCAATGTAGATGGTCGAATACGTGCCCGTGATCACGCCGACGAACAGCGTGAAGGCCATGTCCTCGAGCACCTTGCCGCCGAAGAAGAGGAGAATCGCCGTCGAGAAGAACACGGTCAGGGCCGTGAGGACCGTCCGCGAGAGGGTCTGGTTGATCGCCGTGTTCATCTGCTGCTCGAACGTCTGCCCCTTGGGAACGAACTTGCCCCGGTTCTCGCGCAGCCGATCGTACGCGACGATCGTGTCGTTGACCGAGTACCCGATGATGGTCAGGAGTCCGGCGAGGACCGTCAGCGAGAACTCGCGGTCCGTCAGCGACAGCGCCCCCAGCGAGACGAGCACGTCATGAAAGACCGCGGCGGTCGCCGCGACGCCGCCCTTGAGGTCGAACCGGAACGCGATGTAGAGCGTGATGCACACGAGCCCGGTGAACACGGCGTACAGCGCCTGCAGCTGGAGATCCCGGCCGACCTGCGGGCCGACGAACTCCACCCGCCGGATCTCGAACGTCCCGAGGGAACGGTCCGTCTCGAGCGCGCTCCGGACGCGCTGGCTCACCTCCTCGGAGCTGGCGGTGGTGAGGCGCATCCGGATGATGACCTCCCGGCTGTCGCCGAACTCCTGGATGACGCTGTCGCCGAGCCGGAGCGCCGTGAGGCTCGCTCGGATCTTGGCGATCCCCGGCGGTTCGGCGAAACGGACCTGGAGCAGCGTCCCCCCGGAGAAGTCGATGTCGTAGTGCAGGCCGCCCTTGGTGACGATCGAGACCAGCCCGATCATGATGAACAGCACGGACGCGGCGTACGCCCATCGCCGCCGGCCGATGAAGTTGTAGTTCGGGTTGCGGAACAACTGGATCATATCGAGACCTTCGCGACCTTGCCGCGGAGCCCGTACAGCAGGTCGAACAGCAGCCGCGAGAAGAAGTAGGCGCTGAACAGGCTCGCGGCGAGGCCGACGAACAGCGAGACCGCGAATCCGCGAACCGGGCCCGTCCCGAAGTTGTAGAGGATCACGGCCGTCACGAGCACGGTGGCGTGGGTGTCCACGATGATCGTGAACGCTCGACGGAATCCCGCGTCGATCGCCGCCCGGGGCGATTTCCCCACTCGCAGCTCCTCGCGGATCCGCTCGAAGATCAGGATGTTCGTGTCGACCGCCATCCCGATCGTGAGTGCGATACCGGCGATGCCGGGCAGGGTGAGCGTGGCGCCGAACGCCGCCATGCACGCGACGAGCATCAGGAGGTTGAGCCCGAGCCCGACGTCGGCGATGAGCCCCGACATCCGGTAGTAGAAGAGCATGAAGACGAACACGATCGCCGCCGACGCCGTGATCGCGATCAGTCCCTGGCGCACGGAGTCGGCGCCGAGCGACGGCCCCACCGTCCGCTCCTCCAGGATGACGACCGGGGCGGGCAGGGCGCCGGCGCGCAGCACGATGGCGAGGTCGCGCGCCTCGTCCACCGTGAACTGGCCCGTGATCACCGCGCGCCCGCCCGGAATACGCTCGTTGATGCGGGGCGCCGAGTACACGTTGCCGTCGAGGATGATCGCGAGGTGCTTGCCCACGTTCTGCTCGGTGACCTCGCCGAAGATCCGCGCGCCGGTCGACGTGAACTCGATCGCCACCTGCCAGTTGCCCGTCGAGTTCGGGTCGGCCTGCACCTCGGCGCGCGTCAGCTCCGCCCCGGTGAGCAGGCTCCGCTTCTGGACCACGAACGGCACCTTGCGCTCGGCCTTGGTCTGCTTGTCCACGTCACGCCGGTACAGAATCTCGGAGGTTTCCGGCAGGTGGCCTGCGAGCGCCTGCTCGACCGACGTCCGTTCGTCGAGCAGTCTGAACTCGAGGAGCGCCGTCTTGCCGATCAGCGCCTTGGCGCGTGCCGGGTCCTGCACGCCCGGCAGCTGGATCAGGATCCGCTCGCTGCCTTGACGTGTAATCGTCGGCTCGGCTACGCCGAACTGGTCGACACGATTGCGAATCGTCTCCAGCCCCTGGCGTACCGCGTCGTCACGCAGCTGGCTGATACGGCGCTCGCTCATCACGAGCCTGAAGCGGCCGGCCGCCTGGTCGTCGTCGCGTCGCTCGAATGTCCCGAACTCTGACACGGCGGTCAGGGCGTCGTTCCACGCCTGCGGATTCGCCAGCTCCACCAGGATCGCGGCGTTGCCCTCGCGGGCGATCCGCCTGATGCCGATGCCCTTGCGCTCGAGCGCCCCCTTGAGGTCCTCGGCCGCGCGGTCGGTCTGGCTCGCGACGTGCTTGTCGGCCTCGACGCCGAGCATGAGGTGAATCCCGCCCTGCAGGTCGAGGCCGAGATTGATCGTCTTCTTCGGCGGGTACAGGTACCAGGTGGACGCGGCGACGACGAGGACGACGAGCGCGATGCGCACCCGGAGGTGCCTAGGCATCCTTCTCGCCCTGCCCTGCCACCACGCGGCCGATGGCGGAGCGGTCGAACTCGAGCTTGACCTGATCAGCGACCCGCAGCACCACGGTGTGCTCGCCGAGGCCCGTGACGGTGCCGTGCAAGCCGCTCGAGGTCACCACCCGGTCACCCTTCTTGATCGACGCCAGCATCCGCTCACGGTCCTGCTTTTGCTTCTGCTGCGGGCGAAGCAACAGGAAGTAAAAGATCGCGAGCATCGACGCGATCATGATGATGGTGGGCAGCATGCTCTGAGCGCCGCCACCCGGCGGCGACGCGGCGGCATACGCGAGATCAGGGAAGAGCATCGACTCGGCGGCCTCCGAGGACGTTAGTCGCGTGAAACATCAACGGATGATACTGCATATCGTGAGAAAAACCGAGCCTGGAATGGACCGAAGACGCCCTCCGCGATCGCGGAGCGCATCTCGCGCATGAGCCGGAGAAAGAACGTGACGTTGTGGAGCGTCAGGAGTCGATACGCGAGCAATTCGCCCGACATGAACAGGTGGCGCAGGTAGGCGCGCGAGAAGTCGCGGCAGGCGTAGCACGCGCACTCGGCGTCGAGCGGCGCGGCCGCCCTCGCGTAACGGGCCTGCTTCAGCGTGACCGGGCCGTCCGCCGTGAAGGCCTGGCCGTTACGCGCGTTGCGCGTCGGCAGCACGCAGTCGAACATGTCCACGCCGCGCGCCACCGCCTCGACGAGATCCTCGGGCTTGCCGACCCCCATGAGATAGCGCGGCTGGCCCGCGGGCACGAGGCTCGCGACCAGCGCCGTCAGGTCGTACATCGCCTGCTTCGGCTCGCCGACTGCCATCCCGCCGATCGCATAGCCGTCGAAGCCGAGCTCGACCGTTGCGCGGGCCGCCCGCGTCCGTCGCTCCTCGTCGGTCCCGCCCTGGACGATCCCGAACATCGCCTGGTTCGCCGCGCCGCGGCCCACGTGCGCCGCTTTCGACCGCGCGGCCCAACGCAGCGTCAGCTCGAGCGAGCGCTCGGCGGCTTCACGGGACGCCGGATACGCGAGGCACTCGTCGAGCGGATGCATGATGTCGGCGCCCAGGGCCTGCTGGACCTCGACGGCGATCTCGGGCGACAGGAAGTGGGTCGAGCCGTCGACGGGGGAGCGGAACTCGACGCCGGCCTCGGTGATCCTTCGGAGCTTCGAGAGGCTGAAGACCTGAAATCCGCCCGAGTCGGTGAGGATCACGCCGTCCCAGCCCATGAAACGGTGAAGACCGCCGAGCTCCCGGACGACCTCGTGTCCAGGTCTGAGAAACAGATGGTACGTGTTGGCGAGCACGATCTGGGCTCCCGCCGCGCGGAGGTCGTCCGGCCCCAGGGCCTTCACCGTGCCGTGCGTACCGACCGGCATGAAGACCGGCGTCTCGACGACGCCGTGAGTCGTCGTGAGGCGGCCGGCGCGCGCGGCGCCGTCGGTGGCGACGACTTCGAACTTCATGGCCGCGCGAGCCGAGGCGGTGCCCCCGCCGAGGCGAGCGGTGCGATGTGTTTCACAGGACCAGCGTCGCGTCGCCGTAGGAGTAGAAGCGGTAGCCGGCGCGGACCGCGTGGCCGTACGACTTCAAGATCAGCTCGCGCCCTGCGAACGCCGCGACCAGGGCCAGGAGCGACGAGCGCGGCAGATGGAAGTTCGTCAGGAGCGCCTCCACCACCCGAAACCGGTAGCCCGTGGTGATGTAGATCCGCGCGGCGCCATCGAGCGGTCGCACGCCGCCGTCCGCCCCGCAGGCGCTCTCGAGGGCCCGCGTCGTCGTGGTGCCGACCGCGATCACGCGTCGACCCTCGGCGCGCGCCCGATTCACGGCATCCGCCACGCTCGGGGGCACCATGGCCCGCTCGGGCGGCAGCACGTGGTCCTCGAACCTCTCCGTCTTGATGGGTTGAAACGTGCCCGGGCCGACGTGGAGCGTGAGCTCGAGAATCTCGACGCCGCGGCGCCGGAGCGCCTCCAGGGTGCCCTGCGTGAAGTGAAGCCCGGCCGTCGGCGCGGCGATCGACCCCGGCGCCCGCGCGTAGACGGTCTGGTAGCGCTCGCGATCCTCCGCGGTCGGCGCGGCGAATCTCCTGATGTACGGAGGCAAGGGCGGCAGACCGCGCTCACGCATCAAGTCCTCGATGGTGTCGTCGAGCCGCTCGACGACGCGGGAGCCGTCCGCGGCGACGCTGACGATACGGAGCTCCGACTCCGGCGCGCCATCGACCATGAGCTCGACGCCCGCGCGGCAGCGACGCCCCGGCCGCACCAGCGCCCGCCAGCGACGCGGGTCGATCGGCTCGACGAACAGCAATTCGACCGGGCGCCCACCGGCGTCCCGGGCCAGGACCCGCGCCGGGATCACGCGCGAGGAGTTGACAACGAGACAGTCGCCCGGTCGCAACAAGTCCGGAAGCTCGGCGAACACATGGTCTTCGCAGCCCCCGCGCGCGCGGTCGACCACGAGGAGCCGCGACGCGTCCCGCGACGAGGCGGGCGTCTGCGCGATCAACTCGGACGGCAGGTCGTAGTCGAGCTCCGACAGGTCCACGGCACGTCAGTGTACAGTCGGATATTCGGGGAGCGCCACGGCGGGGGCTCTAAACGCCCTTGAGCGCCTCCCTGACCTCGCGCAGCCGGGCGAGCGAGCCGAGGACCTTCGACTGGTCGTCGGTAAGGTGGCGCACGATGACGTCGGTGTACCCGAGCGCCGCGAGCGCGCTGAACCGCTCGACGACACGCGCGACCGGCCCGGCGATCAGCGCCGAGGGTGGAAGCCCGCGGTACCCCGCGGCCAGGACGCGATCCACGACCCCGTCGGCGTCCGCGACCGACTCGCCGACGTAGATGTCCCGGCGGATGGCCACGGTCGTGGGCGGCCGGCCGTAGGCCTTGCAGCGCTCCAGATAGAACGTGGCCTGGTCACTGGCTTCCTCGAGCGTGAGCGCAGGAGAGGCGAGCCAACCCTCCGCGAGGCGGGCCGCCCGGTCAATCGCCGGAGGCGCGCTGGCACCCACCCAGTACTCCACGTTCTCGGCCGGCCGCAACGCCACCCGGGCGTCCCGGAAAACGAAGCGGCCCGACGAGCTGACCGTCTCGCCTCGCAGCAGGCGCTGGACGATCGACAACGACTCCTCGAAAGCAGACGGTCGATACTTGAGGCGCGTGCCCATGGCCGCGAACTGCGCCTCGTCGTAGCCGAGGCCGCACTGGACGATGAACCGGCCGCGGGCGATCGCGGCGAGCGTCCCGATCTGCTCGGCCACGAGCACCGGGTTCCAGAGCGGCAGCAGAAACAGGCAACCGGCCGGCGCGTCGCCCCACTCTGCCAGCAGCCGGCCGAGGATAGGAACGTTCTGGTAGTAGGGCGCCGGCGTCGCGTGGTGGTCGCCGACGAAGAGGGAGTCGAGGCCGGATTGCCGCGCTGCCGCGGCGCGCTCGATCATCCAGCGCGCGCCGTCTCGGGCATCCTTCACGGCGTGACTGCTCGTCAGCGAGATCCCGACTCTCATCGGGCGAGAGCTTAGCCGATCTTCGAGCCCGGCGCGACGGCCTTGTCAGGGTGGAGTCGGCCCGAGACGGGAGCGGGCTGATGCCGTCCCATCAGCGCGCGCCGAGCGAGCCGAGCGTCGTCCCCGGGTAGTAGTACTCGAGGATCTTTCCGGCCGTGTACCCCTGCTCCGCCATCCCCTTGGCGCCCCACTGGGACATGCCCACGCCATGGCCGTAGCCGCGGCCGGTGAAGTGCGCCACCCCGCCGTCGAGTGCGACGGCAAAGAGCGTGGACTTCATGGTCTCGTACCCGATCATGCGCCGGAAGTCGTTGCCGCGGAGCCGCGCGGAGCCGCGCGTGCCGTGAACCGTGAGGGTCGCCACGCGGAGCGAGGGCGTGCGCGCGGTGACCTCGATCGCCGTCACGCCACCGACGTCGTAGCCGTTGCGCCGGAGAATCTCGGACAGGTCGGCGAGGCGGAGGTCGAGGTTCCAGTAGAAGTGCGGCGATGCTATCGAGAACTCGTCGCGGATCGCCTTGAGCGCGGGCATATTCCCTGCTGCGAAGACGGTGCGCGGGTCTTCCGTGTAGCCGCCGCTCGCCGAGTGGTAGAACGCCGGAAACAGCTCGCCCTCCCAGAGGAGGACCTGCCCGGCCGTGTCGCGCACCGCGTCCCAGATCGGCGAGGACGCCGGCACGCGCCCCGTGTACATCTGGTGGGACGTCGAGGCGACGACGTGGTAGGGCTTCGCACCATTCAGCGCCCGGTGGTAGGCCGCATAGGTCCGCGCCGCGATCGCCTGCGCGCGGAGTGTCTCGCTCGGCCATCGCTCGTTGGTCTCGGCTCGCAGAACGCCGACGAGATACTCCTCGAGGCGCAGCTCGTTGACGACCGCGAGGCCCTCGCCGTTTCGGATCACCTCGAACGCCGCCGGGTACTCGCGCCCGTTCACCTGGATCGGGGAGTCGCTCGTCAGGCGAAAGCCCGATGCCCACCGCCCGTCGATCTCGACGCCCTGACTGTTCGGGACCGCCCTGACGGCATCGGCGCGCCACGCGCGCCCCGGGCACGAGGGGCAGCCGAGCTCGCTCACCTCGATGTCGAGGCCTCGGAGCTCCGCGACGCGCGCGTTCTCCACGATCGCGACGCGGATCGTATCGGGCGCGCCCACCGCCGCTCCCGAGAGCGCCATCATGGCCGCCGCCGCGAGCAAGCGGCTCACCGCCGGCCCACCACGTACAGCAGCAGCGTGAGAACGACGCTCAGCAGAAGCGACGTCGCCAGCGGGAAGTAGAAGGTGAAGTTCCCGCGCTGGATGTGGATGTCGCCGGGTAGCCGGCCGATCCACGGCACGCGCCCGACGAGCACGAGCACGACGCCGGTGAGGGCGATCAGGAGGCCGAAGCCGACGAGGATCTTGCCGATGTCGTTCACGATTATTCGAAGAGCCCTTGCTGGCCGGGGGCCGCGGCGGGGGGCTGCTTGCCCAGGTGCAGGTACGCCTCGCGGGTCACACGCCGGCCGGTGGGCGTCCGCACGACGAAGCCGATCTTCAGGAGATAGGGTTCGACCATCTCGGAGAGGGTTTCCGCCTCGTCGTTGATGGTGGCCGCGATCGCCTCGAGACCCACCGGTCCTCCACCGTAGTGGTCGACGATCGCGCCGAGAAAGCGCCGGTCGAGACGGTCGAGACCGCGCGCGTCGACGCCCTCGCTGTCGAGCGCGCGGCGCGCGATGTCCTCGGCGATGCCCCCGTCACCCTTCACCTGCGCGTAGTCACGCACGCGGCGGAGCAGCCGGTTCACGATACGCGGTGTCCCGCGGGAGCGACGCGCCATCTCCCGCGCGCCCTCCGGCTCCATCCGCGACTCGAGGATGACGGCCGAGCGCGTCACGATCCGGGTGAGCTCTCCCTCCGAGTAGAAGTCCAGGTGGTGGAAGATGCCGAAACGCTCGCGCAGCGGCGCGGAAAGCATGCCGGGCCGCGTGGTCGCCGCCACGAGCGTGAAGGGGCGGAGCGAGTACTTGAGGGTGCGCGCGTGAAGGCCCTTGTCGATGACGAAGTTGACGGCGAAGTCCTCCATCGCCGGGTACAGCAGCTCCTCGACCGCCCGGGGAAGCCGGTGGACCTCGTCGATGAAGAGCACATCGTTCTCGCCGAGGTTGGTCAGGATACCCATGAGGTCGCCGCCCCGCTCGATCGCCGGCCCCGAGGTCGTCACGAGCGTGGTGCCCATCTCGTTGGCGAGGATCCCCGCGAGCGTGGTCTTGCCGAGGCCCGGCGGACCGTAGAGGAGCACATGGTCCACACATTCGCGCCGGAGCTTCGCCGCCTCCACCGAGACGCGGAGGCTGGCGACCGCCTGCTCCTGGCCGACGTACTCATCGAACGTCCGGGGACGAAGCTGGCGCTCGAA
>Ga0209157_1003348_pt1 | contig 12338 bp, 9 predicted proteins | sample GraSoiAngelo_135_FD_185892 | JGI IMG/M metagenome (GOLD analysis project Ga0209157, IMG submission 185892) | Grasslands soil microbial communities from the Angelo Coastal Reserve, California, USA - 14_0929_05_40cm (SPAdes) (version 2) | ecosystem: Environmental > Terrestrial > Soil > Grasslands ... | reverse complement strand
GAGCGTGATGCCCGTGTTGTCCGCACTGATGTTCGGCGAGTTCCACTGGGTGATCGTCCCCCGGAAGACTTCGGCCAAGGTGTAACCGCTCAGCTTGATCTCGGTCGAGAATTCCACGACGTTGTATGAGGCCGTGACGGCCCCGATGGTCTCCGGAATGTGCAGGAGGTTCGGCGCCGCAGCCCTCTCAGAGGGCTTTAACGGCGCATCAGTCCCTGCAAAATCCACCGTCTTCGAGGTGGTCTGCGTGATCCCGGCGCCGCTGCCGATGCAGTTGTAGTTGACCGTCACCTGCGGCCCAGGCGTCGTCGGCGCCCTAGTCACGTTCACATATTGACTCGACCACGCGGTGATCAGAGGGCACGGGAAGGTCGCTCCGGCGCCATTGAGGGCAATCTTCGCCTTCGGACTGTTGGATGAGAACAGCCACCCGGCGTAGACGGCGACCGCGATCAGGGCGACCGCGATGACGAGGACCGCCACGACGATGAGGAGCCGGCCCCGACCGGGCCGGCCCCGCTGGAGCTTCTCCATCTCTTCGGTTGTTGCCATAGGTCTCTCTCCAATTCCCCTAGGATTCTGAGTTACCTTGGGATGCTTGGAAACCCCGTCGGTCTATGACGCTTGGCACCGGAGTCCTCCCTGACAACCGATGTCGAAGGAGGCACTATATAGATTATGGTGTCAAACGTTTAAGCTATATAGGGCTTCGGTGTAGTCGGGAACGTGGAGTGAGGAAAGTGGAAGGCCGTAAGCTTCAGTTGACTGGCGGTTCGACGTTCGTCGTCTCCTTGCCGAAGCGATGGGTCACGGACGCCGGGCTCAAGGCCGGGGACACCGTGTTCCTGGAGCCCCAGGTGGACGGCGCGGTCCAGATCCGGGCCCGGCCGATGGAGAGGCCGCTGGCGCGACGTCGGGTCTTCGAAGAGAAAGGGGCGGAGCGACGCGACCATCTCCTCCGCAAGTTGATCGGGGCGTACATCGCGGGCTTCGGATACATCGAGATCCGCTTCAAGCCCGAGGCCGGCCCCTTCGTCCGCCGCGTGGCGAGGGACTTCAGCCGCATGGTCATCGGCCCCGAGGTCATTGAGGAAACCCGGAATTCCGTCGTGATTCAGGACCTGTCCGATACCGCGGAGCTCAGCCCGGAGAAGTGCCTGCGGCGGATGCACCTCACGGTGCGGGCGATGCACGAGGACGCCTTGGCGGCGCTGCGCTCACGCGACGACACGCTCGCCCGGGACGTCGCCCAGCGAGACCAAGACGTGGACCGCCTCTACTGGATGGTCGCGAAGCAGTACAACTTGGCCCACACCGCAGGGGCTGCCCCGCGGAACGCCGGCGAGAAGACGGAGTTGCACAACTACCGACTCATCGCGAAGCTCTTCGAGCGCATCGGGGATCACGCCGAACGGATCGCCCGAACCTATCCGGTTTTCGCCGAGCACGGCCTCGAGCCGAGGCTGCTCAAGGAATTGGACGCCGCCCGCGATTCCGCGATCGCGATTCTCGACAAGGCGTTCTTCGCGCTCCTCACCGCGGACATCGACTCGGCGAACGAGGCGGTCGATGACCTCGATCGCCACCAGAAACTGATCGACGGATTGTCCCACCACGTCGCCTCGAAGAAGGGGGAGGAGCTCCTCGCGCTCGCCGCGATCGTCGACAGCCTCGCGAGGTCCGCCAATTACGCGACCGACATCGCGGAGATCGCGATCGATTACGCCGTATCGAAAGGTGCGGAAACTCCGTAGACCTACGGAAACTCCGGGGGAAGGGTATGTGGCCGACGCGTGTGTGGACGGATCCGATGACAGAAACGAAGAAGGAAGTATCGCCGCAAAAGGCCGCAGCGCTCGTCCGCGAATTCTACGATTCCCTGTCCCGCGGCCGGATGGTGGATGCCCTGAACCTGGTCGCGACGGATGCGGTCTTCCGGGACGAGGCGGGTAAAGAATCCCGTGGCATCATCGCGGTGGCCCGGTCCCTGCTCCCCTACCGGGAGCCGGACGGGATCACCGTGGAAAAGGTCGAGTCGGAAGGTCCGGACGTCCATGTCCTGTTCCGGACGAAGAAGAAGCCGCGAGGATATCGCAGCTTGATTTCGGTGGAGCGAGGGCGGATTCGTTCCGTGAGCGTCGAGCGGACTTCCTGATCCAGGACGCCGGACGGGCCAACCTGGATCTCCCCGGTCCCTCTCCGACACCATCGTACGCGTTGGAAAGGTAGAAGGGCCGCGGGGCGTTCGCGCGATGCCTTGGGCACTTCGTCGGGGTTGCTTGCAGAACGACGACTCGGGCTCGCCATCGGCGGCCTCTTCGCCCTCCCAATCGGCCTGCTCTCGGGCTTCACGGGCGTCGGCGGCGGGGAATATCGAGCGCCCGTCCTCTTGGCCCTCCTCGGACGGGTCCGCTGGACCATCGCCGCGAACCTGTTCATCGGGCTGTCCGTCGGGCTATTCAACGTCATTTTCCGCCAGGCCTGGACCCTCCCCGTCGAATACCTGGGCCTGGCCCTCCTCTTGGTCCCCTCGAGCCTGCCCGGGGCCTACGTCGGGGCGCGCATCACGAAGCGCCTCTCGACGTCGGTCCTCAAGGGCCTCCTCGCGGGCCTCTTGATCGCCACGGGCCTTCGACTCATTCTGTTCGAGGTCCGGACGGGCGGCTCGCTGTCCTTCGATCTGCCCTCCATCGTCCTCGCCCTCGTCCTCGGCTTCGCCCTCGGGATTGTGTCCGGGCTCCTCGGTGTGGCCGGCGGCGAATACCGCATTCCAGCCCTCATCTTCCTCTTCGGAGTCCCGACGGTCTTCGCGGGGACCATCAGCTCGTTGGCCTCGATCCCGGTCCAGTTGACGGGATGGCTGGAACACCGCAAGTTGGGCCATGGGGGACCAACCACGTTTCGCCTCGGCGCCGTCATGGGGATCGCCTCCCTTATCGGCGTCGCCCTGGGCGTCGTGTTCCTCGGCCGCTCGGCCCAGGCCCTCGTGACTCAAATCCTCGGCGTCGCGATGGTCCTCGCCGCGATCCGGATCGTATGGGACATCCGGCACCCGCACCCCTCCGAGGTCCTCGGGACGCCGGAGCGGGCCTGAAATCAAAACGCGAACAATAAATCGAGAATTGGGGATATAAACGATTATGATGTGATTATCACCAACCTGCTTCACGTTGTCGCCGACCTTAGTCGCGGACATTGAAGGTCCCTGTCTTGTTCGGAGGAGCGTTCGACCGGTGGCGCCTATGGCGGACCACAACACGCGAATCGTAGACGGATCAGGGAATGGCGGGACCGTCCTCGATTCCGAGGCCGATCTCGATCGCGGACCGCGGGAGCTCCGAGCGAGCCGTTGCCACCAATGTCACTTCCCTTGGAGCCTCCATGGGAAGCGGTACGACCGCGAGGAGCGCGCGTTCGTCCGCGTCTGCTCGGAGTATCCGGCGCGTCCCGTCCGGAGCATTCAGGACTGTATCGTGCCGTGACTCGCGGCCCGGTATCCATCGGGATCCTGAATCGCGGGCCCAATCAGTAGCGACTTTCGGTTGCGGCTGGTTCCCTTCACCCTGATGCGCATACGCTTATACCGGCTCCATCGGTTCGCGGACCCGCGTTGGGTCCGTGGGGTAGCTTGGTCTATCCTTGGTGGTTCGGGACCACTAGACTCCGGTTCAAATCCGGACGGACCCATTCTAATGGAATCCGGACGGACCCATTCTGATGGGAAACTGGGGGGCGGATCTCAGCCAGTCACTCTCTCCCGCGGAACGAAGACAATTTGTTCGTTCGAAATCGCCCGCGATCCGTGGGTTCTAAGATCGCGCTGGGGCCGCGAGTGCCGCGATCCCCTCGAGGGGAATCGGAAAGTTGGAGACCCTATACTTCAGCTCGTACTCGAGTTCGTAGAGGGCCTTCTCCATCGCCCAACCGCGGATCATGCGCCGCGCCCCAATCGCTTCCAAATCATGATACAACGCAGAACGGCTGAGGTAGGCCCCCGTGAAGCGTTCGACCATCCCCTCTTCCCACGCCGTCAGTTTTTCCAACATCGCTTCTGCCGGGACCGGGTGCGACGTTGGTTCCAGAGGCGGCTCATGATTTGAGCCGTCGCTTCCGAAATCACGGATGACATAGTGCCGGACATAGGCAAAGGATCGGACGAGGCTCCCGACGTCGCGGAGCGGGGGCAGTTTCCTTCCCCGTTCTACCGGTGTCCGGTCGGGTTCGCCCTCGAAGTCGACGAAAAGAAGCGCGCCGTCCGAACGTCGCCGGAGCACCTGAGCCAAATGCAGATCGGAATGAAGGACGCTTTTCACCCCGCCCACGCTTGCCTCGAGACCCCGCAGTGCTCCCTCGATGCGCGGACGAAGGTCGAGCAGATGGGCCCGCGCCCGACGGGCCGATTCCGCGATTGTCGGGTCCTCTGAATGAGCGAGGTGACCGAGTCGCCAAAGGGCCGATCCGAGGGATCGAGTCGCCGACTTGAATACGTCTCGGAAATCTTCTTCGGTGAAAGGCTCAGGTTGCCAAAGTCCCGGATGGTGGTCGATCAGGGCCTCATGAAGCGCAGCCGTGGCCTCGCCGAGTTCGGAGGCGAGATTGAGACCGGCGGCCGAAATATCCTCGCGAGGGTCGGCCTCCCGACCCAAGGACTTCCGCCATCCGTCGCAAAACCAGGTGAATAGGTCGATCGCATCCACATGCTCGGTCGCGATCCCTACCACCAGGCGGTCCTTTCCCTGCCCGAGTGCGATATCACCGAGGTGTCGAGCCACATGGGGAAAGTTGCGGGCACGCAACCGAGCCAGGATTTCGGGTTCCCGATTTCCGGCGTCGAGGAACTTGTACGATTTCAGGACGACGTCTCCCGAACCCGTCGCGATCCGGAGGACAACGTTCGAGGTGTCTCCGCCCAGGATCGGGGTGGCCCCTCGAAAAGCGCCGATGCCATCCCCATGGAAGGTCAAGGAATCTCCGGATCCGGTCCGGAGTTTCGCTCCTCGCCGAAACGCGTCCACCACGAATCGCGCGTAGACCTCTCGACGCTCGGCCTCCATCACGTAGATGGTACTCGCGCCACCTTCGAGGGCGACGGCTTCACGATCGAATCGGGCCCGGGCGATCGAAAGTGGGAGATGGATGGGGCGCGCGCCTGCGCCCGGATCCGTCGCAAGAAGGAGGAAGAAGACGATGGCCTCGGTTCCCGATTCCGACAGGATCGCACGATCCTTTACATCGAGTCGCGTCGTCATGCGGATGGAGTCACCGCACCACCGAAGCGACCCAAGCCAGGTCCTCAGGGGGCGGGACGTTCGGAGCGCCCGATCGGTGACATCGATCGCGTCGTCGAATCGCGAGGGCATCACGTCAGCGACCGATACAGTTCCAGGGTCCTGGCCGCGATTCGGTCCCACGTGAACTGGCGAAGCACGTGCCGCCGGCCTGCCTTCCCCATCGTTGTACCCGTGGTCGGGTCTTCCACGATGCGCGTGATCGCATGGGCGAGTTTCGCGGGCTCACTCGGCGGGACGAGGAGTCCCGTCTCTTCGTCGACCACGACTTCCTTGATGCCGCCGACCCGCGTCGCGACGACGGGCGTCTCGCAGGCCATCGCTTCCAGGTTGATGATTCCGAACGGTTCGTAGACGGAAGGGCATGCGAAGACTGCGGCTTCGTTGTATAGATTCACGAGGTCATGGTCTTCGAGCATTTCTCGAATCCAGACCACGTCGTTTCTGAGCTTCAGCGCGGCACGGAGATCGTCCTCGATTTCCGGGGTGTCCGGCTTGCCGGTCGCCAGGACCAACGTGGTCCCTTCCGGGACACCGTCCATCGCCTTCAGCAAATCGAAGATCCCCTTCTGGCGGGAGAGCCGGCCGACAAAGAATACGTACGGTTTCCGAATCGAGAACTTTGCGACGCTCTCGAGGCCATCTCGCGGGTAATACTTCTGCGGGTCCACGCCGTTGTGGATCACGGCCACCCGCGATGCCGGGATCGGATACGCCTTCTGGATGTCCGCCTTCATGTCCCCCGAGACCGCGATCACCGCGTCGCAGGCGAGGAGACCCTCCCTTTCCATCCATGAGCTGAGCTCGTACCCGGCGCCCAACTGTTCCCGTTTCCAAGGCCTCAAGGGTTCGAGCGAATGGACCGTGGCCACAAGCTTGGCCCCGTAGATGCGTTTCGCCATGGCACCTGCAAAATTCGTGTACCATGTGTGGGTGTGCACGATCGCGGCGTCAATCGGATCCGCGACCATGTTCATGTTGAATGAAAGGACCTGAAGCGCCTTGATGATCCTCGGATCGCCCGTCGCGAGGCCACGGAGGGTCGATTGGTATCGCAGGACATTCACGCCCTCGATCTCAGGAGGGGCACCGATATCGAGGGTCCGCACCTCGACCTTGATGAGTTTCGCCAACGCCATCGTGATGTACTTCGCGTGGACGCCCGCACCGCCGTAGATCGCCGGCGGATATTCCCACGTGAACACGGACGCCTTCATCCATTTGCGAATTGGGTAACGACAACGATGAAGGTTCCGGTCAGGATCATCAGGGCCGGTGCTCGCACCACCGGGGATTCGTCCACTCGCCGTGCGCCTCACCCACGATATGCCCGGTGTCGGCCACGACTCCGTCCACGGAGGGCACCGGCTCTCCGCCGGGCCACTCCCCCCCGGGGGCGAGAGCGAACAGCGCGGCCCGTTTCATCACATCGAGAGGGGAGAGCTGCCGGACCTCGGACTCGAGGGACGCATACCATGCGGTCTCGCTCGTTTCCCAGGCAGGGGCGCTTTGGAGCAACGCGAACTCCCCGCGCGTGTGCCAGTCCGAGAACTCAAGGAAGGTGGCCTGGAGCAGACGCCGGAGGGCCGTCGCACGACCGGCGTCGTGGGCCCGCCGGCTCGCCTCGGCGAGATCCCTGAGCGCTGCCGAGAGGAGGACGACATTCTGGAACGTGACTCTCGTGTCCGGATTGTCCCAGAACCTCGGGTCGGACCGCGTCCCCATGAGCATCAACACGTAGCCTCGGGCGAGGAACCCCGCGACCTCGAGGTCGACTTTGCCCCCGAGGATCTCCTCCGCGGATCGTGCAAAGTCCGCCTCGTGCGCCGCGACCCCCTGGGCCCGAAAGTGTTCGCGGAACCAGTGACGGCCATACGCCACCGCGAGTCGGCGCAGGACGTAGGTGGGCCCGGTTACGCCCGCCGACTGAAGCACTTGCAGAGCCCGTCGTCGGATCGCGGTTTCGACCCGCTCGGTCGCGAGCGTGAAGGCGTGCTTCCACAGCTGCGACAATGGACGGTCTCGGTGCACTCGTGCCACGACGAGTCCGTCGGATCGCCGCAGGCCAGTCCAGCGCGTATCCGATGTGATTCCTCCGGACATCATGTCATCGTAATCCGACCAACTCGAGTAGTCAACAAGGGCGGAGGGCGGCGCATCTCCCACCGGAGTGGGTTGGACGACATGGACTCTTCCGCCTCGGAGAGCCTGGACGATCGCCTCGTACCGCTGGGCCTGGTGCGGGTTTGCCAGCAGCGATTCGAGGTCGTTTGCGACGAGGAACCCTCCGCTTCCACGAGCATTCACCGAGGCCGCGAATTCCGGGGCCGTCGTCGCTCCGAAGGCAAACTCTCCGCTCAGCGGGTGGTCACGGACTATCGCCAGGAAGCGGTCCGCGGTTTCGAGGCGAATCCACGCTTGACCGTGTTCGGGGGGTCGAGCCAGCTGACGACCGTCCGCGACCAGGTAGGCCCCCTGAAACGAGTCCCCCAGACCGTCCTGGTCGAGGCTCGCCTGCCGCGTCGATTCCCGGAAGCTGTCCATCGTCTCGCGGGAGTAACAAGCCTCTGGAAGCCAGAGGCCGACCGGCCGGCCCGCCGACCGCCGAATGAGCGGGGAATAGAAATCGATCATCATGTCGAAGAGGGACTCTCGCTCCTGGCGGTGGAGATGCGGGAGGATCGGATGGAACGGTGATGTCATGACGAATCCCGCGGTACCCGCGTCGTACGCCGCGACGATCTCGCGGTAGGCGGACGGATCCCGTTCCAGGAGCCATGTCAGGGTCTGGGGCTCGATGTCGATGGATGCCGCGCCCGCCGCCCGTCCGAGGACGGATCCCATTCGCCCATAGGAACGCAGGACCGCGTCGGTCCAGTTCCGCCCCTCGATGCGGTCCGGACCGATCCGCAAGACGACGGGCGAATGCCGTTCCTCGATTCGCTGCGGCCGGAGCGGATCCGGCTCCGGCAATCCTACAATGTCGCCAGGCTGATAGCCATGGAAGTGAAAGGAGAGGGTGGACATCGAAGTTCACGGTTCGAGGGTCCACGATTTGAGATCCAGGTCGGGGAACAGTGAATCGCGTGCTTCGATCGTCGTCAACCAGGCCCGGTCCTCCGGTGACAAGGTCCCTGCCCTTGCCTGCGGCAGCATGGACGCGAGCCGATCGAAGGCCTCGATGTGCTCTTTCACACGGGCCTCCGCGTAGTCCTTCGCGGCGACGGTCGTGATCAGGAAGGGCCAATCCGAGGATTCCAGAAGGAGGAGTTCTCGCGCGAGCTGCGTGAGGATTCGACGAATAATCGGTTTCCTCTGTCCTCGAGCCGCCCGAGAAGCCTCGAGGAACGCGTCTTCGGCGCGGTACACCTCCTCCCAGATCCATCGGGTGCCGTCGTTCAGCCACACCCAGTGGTGGCCGCCCTGCCCCCACGAACCCTCTGGGAGGCGAATCGCGGAACGGGGAGGGTGCTTTGCTAGAAAAGAGGAAGCGGTCGCCACTTCGACTTGTCCCTCGAGTCGTCGGAGCACGGACTCCAGCCACTGAGGACCTTCAAACCACCAATGGCCAAAGAGTTCCGTGTCGAAGGGCGCCACGACGACGCCCGTGCGACCCGTGGCCTCCTGGTATTCCCGAAGCCTGTCGATGACGAGGGATGCGAAGTGCTCCGCGTGGGCCTCCGCGCGTTCCTTCGCGGCCATCGGATCGTAGGGAACCTTTTCGGCCAAGGGGATGCGCCGGTCCGTGACCCGCCAGTATCGAAGGCCGTCCCTCCCGTGCTTGCGGTGAAATTCCAGGTAGGCGCCGTCTCCGGGATATCCGTAATCGGCGCTCCAGACCTGGACGCTGGACCGCGGGTCCCGCGCGAGGACCGCTACCTTCCGCCGACGGGACGCCGTTATGGCGTACGGTTCGTTCGGAGAAAGGCCCGTTCCCTCGCGAGCGGCATCGAGTCGTCGTTCCGCGAGTCGGTCTTCGTAAGTACCGATCGGAGCTCCTCCGGCGACGAGGTGGGTGTCGACGAAGAAGTACCGGAGGCCCTTTCGGGCCAAGAACTCCTCGAGCCCGGGTCGAAGCCACGCTCGTGCCGGGCCGACCGGACGCGACCAAGCGTATCCTGGGCGGTAGGCGCATTCCGGGAGCCAAATGCCGCGAGGTCGCCGTCCGAATCGACGGCGGTAGCTCGTGATGCCGATCCCCAGCTGGGCCTCGATCGACTCATCCCGGCCCAGGAGGGGCAGGTATCCGTGGGTCGCAGCGGACACGATGATTTCGATTCGACCACTTTCTTGCAGACGCACGAGCGCGGAGAGCAGGTCTCCATTGTACTTCTCGAGGAAGTCCTCCTTGGCGCGCTTATAGAACTCGGACCAGGCGACCGCGGCGCCCCGGGCGTATTCGTCGCCCGAAGTCTCGAACTCTCGCCGGTCCGCGTCCGCGCGGCCTGCCCGTTCCCCCAGGTACGCCAAGAACCCATCGCGGAACCGCGGTGTCGACAGCATCTCGGCGAGGACGGGGGTCACGCCCAGCGTGACGGACCCTTTACGATCCTCGGTCTCGAGGCGAGCCAGGAGCCGGAGGATCGGAAGGTAGCACTCGGCCGCGGCTTCGTAGAGCCACGATTCCCCGTGGGGCCAGCGGCCATGGCCGAGGACCCATGGTAGGTGGGTGTGAAGCACGAGCAGGAGAGTACCGCGGGGAGTGGGCGTCACGGCCCTCTGCATGGAGGTCCAAGGAAAAACCCTTCGCGAATACTCTGGCCGGTCAGGCTAGGCCCGGCATCGGGGGACGGGGCTCGGATGAGGAGGCAGGGAAGCAGGTTTAAGTAAGGCCCGTCGCGTCCTCTCCGAGCATTCGATGAAGATTCTTTTCGCCTCAGCCGAGGCCTATCCTTTGGCCAAAGTGGGCGGCCTCGGAGATGTCGCGGGAAGTTTGCCGAAAGCCCTGAGGGCGCTTGGCCACGATGTGCGAATCGTCCTTCCTCGATACGGAATGATCAAGGACTCTCTCGAAGACGTAGCCCGGTTCCCCGTCGAACTCGGGGCCGCGCGCGAGGAGGCCGGCCTCCGAATGGCGCGGATCGGAGATGTCCCGGTCTATCTTGTGGATAAACCAGACCTCTACGATCGTCCGAAGGTCTATGAGTATGACGACGACGGGAAGCGGTTCGGATTCTTTTGCAAGGCCATCCTGGACATGCTCCCGGCCGCGGAATTCTGGCCCGACGTCATCCACGTGAACGACTGGCATTCAGCTTTGGTCCCTGCATTCCTTCGTTCGACGTCGGAAGGGGATGCCAGGTTCCGGCGGATCGGAACGGTCCTTACGATCCACAATCTCCTCCATCAGGGACTGTTCCCCCGAGAGCTATTCCGGTGGCTAGGACTGCCCGGCGACCTGTGGGGCCCCGAGGGAGCGGAGTTTTACGGTCAGTTGAATTTCATGAAGGCCGGGATCGTCTCCGCGGACTTCGTGAACACGGTCAGCCCGACGTATGCGAGAGAAATCCAGACGGCGGAATTCGGAGAACGACTCGACGGCCTCCTCCGCTCCCGCGGTTCGAAGCTCTCCGGAATCCTAAACGGCATCGACTACGACGTATGGAATCCTGCGAAGGATTCGTTCGTGATCCAGAAGTACTCGAAATCCACCCTGGAAAGAAAGCGATCGAACAAGACAGCCCTTCAGCAAGAAGCGAACCTCCCCGAGGATACGAAGGTGCCTCTCATCGGATACGTCTCGCGGGTCACGGCGCAGAAGGGGTTCGACATCCTGATCGACGCGCTCCCGAAGATCCTGGACCAGGGAGTCCACTTCGTCCTCCTTGGCACGGGGGAGAAGAAGTACGAGGAACCGGTGTCCGAGCTCGCCCGGGTCCGGGGCGACCTCATGGTCTGGCTGAAGTACGACGAGGCCCTCGCGCATCGGATCTACGCAGGTTCCGATTTCTTCCTGATGCCCTCGAAGTTCGAGCCGTGTGGTCTGGGACAGATGATCAGCCTCCGCTACGGCACGATCCCGATCGTCCGTTCCACGGGGGGCCTGGCCGACACGGTCGTCGACGTGACAGTGGACCCTTTCAAGGGCAACGGATTCGCGTTTCGCGAGTACACTCGCGACGCACTCCTCGAGGCGGTTCGACGGGCGGTCGGGTTCTATCATGGCGGACGAGGCTGGAAGTCGATCGTCCAACGCGCCATGTCCGCGGATTTATCGTGGAGCGCATCGGCCCGCCAGTATGTCGCCCTGTATGAGAAAGTGGCTGCGCGGGTCAGCGCGGCGACCTGATGATGCCCTAGGAATCTCGCACGACTCAGTGGGGTTTGTCGGAGAGCTTCACCCGCTCCCGCAGGATCGCTGCCGCGTCCTCCGGCATGACAGGATTGATGTAGAAGCCGGTGCCGCGCTCGAACCCCGCGGTCTCCGTGAGACGCGGGGTGATCTCGAGATGCCAGTGGTACTTCGATTCCTTCCGATCGCAGGGAGCCGTGTGGATGTAATAGTTGAAGGGAGGGTCGTCGAGGATCCCGAACATCCGGCCCAAGGTGTCCTTCAGGATCCGGGCGAAGGGCAGCCGCTCGTCATCCGCGATATCCTCGAACGCCATCTCGTGGGCCTTCGGGAGGATCCAAGTCTCGAATGGGAACCGGGCCGCATATGGGGAGAGGCAGACGAAGGATTCGTTCTCCGTTACGATTCGTTTCGCCTCTTCCAGTTCCGTCTCGACGATCTCGCAATACAGACACGATCCGCCCGTCGACTCGTAGAAGTGATGAAGGGAATTCACCTCTTCCATGATCCGCCGGGGCACGATCGGCGTGGCGATCAGCTGCGAGTGCGGGTGGGAGAGGGAAGCGCCGGCCCGCTCGCCGTGATTCTTGAAGATCAGGATGTACTTGAACCGCTTGTCGCGGATCAGGTCCAGGTACCGTTGCTTGTACGCCGTGATGATCTCCTGCACCTGGAACTCGCTCTGCATGGAGAGGTGGTGTTCGTGCTCGGGGGTCTCGACGATGATCTCGTGAGCTCCGACGCCGTTCACGCTGTGG
>Ga0209157_1003343_pt1 | contig 12343 bp, 10 predicted proteins | sample GraSoiAngelo_135_FD_185892 | JGI IMG/M metagenome (GOLD analysis project Ga0209157, IMG submission 185892) | Grasslands soil microbial communities from the Angelo Coastal Reserve, California, USA - 14_0929_05_40cm (SPAdes) (version 2) | ecosystem: Environmental > Terrestrial > Soil > Grasslands ... | reverse complement strand
CGCAGGGCGTACGCCGCGTCGGACGACGGCTCGGCCACCGTGGGCGCGAATGCACTCCAGGCGCTCTCCGGCTGACCCCAGCCGAGCAGCAGCTCACCCGCGAGACGGCGCTGCAGCGGGGTCGCCTCCGGAGTCAAGACCGCGCGCACGATCCGCTCCCGCTGCTCGGCTGGCGCTTCCGCGAGCGAGCTCGCCGCGTTCGCCAGCTGCGTCGGCACCTCGGCCAGCGCCGCGGCCCATTCGCGCGCCGCCCCTTCCCACTCGCCGACGCGCTCCAGCAGCTCGCCCAGCTCGACGCCGAACGCCCCGCGCCGCCCCAGCGCGCGTCGCCCGGCGAGGAATACCTGGCGTGCCTCCGCGTAGCGGTGCGCGTCCTGCAACGCGATCGCCCACTCTCGGTAGGGAACCTCGTCGCGCGGCTGCTCCGCCGCCCAGCGCTGCGCCAGCACGCGCGCGCTATCGGCCTCGTTCAGCGTCACGTACGTCCGCAGCAACAGGCCCCGCAGGGCGGCGTTCTTGGGACTCGCGGCGACGGCCCGCTGCGCCGCGGGCAGCAGATCGGGCACACGGTTCAAGGACGGCAGCACGCGCTCCAGCCCCAGCAACGCGGCGAGGTTGGTGGAATCGCCGCGTAGCGTCGTGAAGTAGACGGTCGCGGCGCGTTGGTACTGGCCGGCGCGCTCCAGCTCGAAGCCTTGTCCGACAGCTTGCGCAGGCGCAAACCGGGACCAGAGCAGGAGTGCAAGGAGAAGCACCAGAAGTGCCGCGAGGGTGCGCGGCTGAAGCCGCGGCTCGGCCTCGCCCGCTGAAGCGGGGTCGTGCCGGTTTACCGGCCGTCGCCGAGCCGCGGCTTCAGCCGCGGACTCAACGCGGCTCGGGGGCATTCAATCTCCGGAAGTACTCGAGCACGAGCCGCCGCTGCTCGGGCGTGAGCCCCGACAGCTCTTCCCACCGCGGATAGCGCAATCTCGGGCCCGCGCCCGTCGCCCCGGGCTTGAGCACGGCGGGAAGGTGCACGCTGTCACCCGTCGCGGGGCGGCTGGTGCGCTCCCGGTTCTCATCGGGCTCGCTGCCCGATAGCGTCCGGCCGGCGTCGAGCAGGCGGCGGTACAGGCGCTCCTGCCGCTGGATCGTCTGCGGGTCGAGCCGTCCGGCTTCGAGCTGGCGCGCCAGCTCGCGCGCTTCCTGCGCGAGCGCCCCGGCCGCGGCGCTGCCGCCTTCCGCCTGCAGGCGTTCGAGCCGTTGTGCGAGCGCGCGCTGCCGAGCCGCGAGCGCGCGCAGCTGCTCCAGCACCGCCTGCCCGCCTGGCCCCACCAGCGGCAGGAGCCCGCGCGCCTGACTATTCAGTCCCTGTTGGTCGCGGGCCAAGCGGGCGAGCTGCTCCACCGCTTCCGCGAACCCGCTCCCCGACTGCGCTCCCCCCACTTGACTGCGGCTGCGCGCGAGGGCGAGCGCCGTGGCGTTGAGCGCGTCCACCGCCTGCTCCGCCAGCGCCGCCGCTTCGCCGCTGTTCGGATCGCCCTGCTCCAGCTGCTCGCGCGCCGCGGCCATCTGACGCTGGGCGAAGCCCAGCGCCCCCTCGAGCTGCGGTGACACCAGCGCGTGTTTCCCCGCCGCCTCGCGGATCTGCCGCTCCACCGCCGCCGTTCCCTCTTCGATCGAGGCCTGGCGCGAGCGCGTCGTGGGACCGCCTTCGCCGCGCCGCAGCGCCTCGGCTACGCGTTGCTCGCGCTCCGCCAGCGCCGCCGTCTCGGAGAGCGCGCGGTCGAGCGCGTCGAGCGTCTCCTGGCGCCACGCGCCCGCGAGCGAGTCGCGCCGCGCGCGCAGCGCGGCGGGCAGCTGCGCGAGCTGCTGCTCCGCCTCCGCGCCGGACCGCTGCGCCGCGCCCGCATCCCCCTGCTCGGCCGACTGGGCGGCGCGCTGCATGGCGCCGGCGGCCTGCTGCGCGGTGCGCTGCGGCGCCGCGAGCGGGGCTTCGCGACCCGGTGGCTGCCCGAGGTCTTTCCCCACCTGCTCGATGCCGCGCGCCAGCGAATCGGTGCGCTCCGCGAGCGCGCTCTCGCGGGCCGCCGCCGCGCTGTCCGGCCGGCGGGCGTCGGTGCCGTTCCACTCGCCCTGGCGGCGCTTCAAGTCTTCCGCGTCGGCGGCGAGCGAGGCCAGCGCGCCCTCCACGGCGGCCCGCTGGAACAGCTCCCGGCTCCGCTCGAGCTCGGCCTTGAGCTGCTGTTGCGCCTCGGCGAGCCGCTGCAGCGCCTGCCGTGTAGCTTCGGGGTCGAGCTTGGCCAGCGCTTCTTGCAGCTCGCGCAGCCGTTGCTCGAGCTCCGGCGTGACGGCGCGCTGCAGCAGCTCCTGCACTTCGCGCAGCCGCGCCTGGAACGCCGTGTCGTCGATCCCCGCCGCCTTCGCGGCCCGCGCGATCTCCTCGACCGCTTTGCTGAGCTCCCGCACCCGCTGCTCGACCGCCTCCTGCTCCTGGGCCACCGCTTGCGCGCGCTCGGTCGCCTGGAAGGGGAGCGTCCCGGACTGTGCGCCGGGCGGCGGCCGGCGGGCTCCCCCCGGTGTCTCCTCGCGCGAGCGCTGCTCCGCAAGATCGCTCGTCCGCTCCCCCAGGTCGCGCTGCGACCCGGCGATCGAGTCCGCCGCTTCGACCAGTCCGTGCGTCGCGGCGCGCATCGCTGCTCGCAGCTCGTCCAGGCTCGGCAGGCGCAGCGCGAATTCCCCACTCCGGCCCACATGCGGGGCCGGCGCGTTGTCCCACGCCTCCACGCGGAACCGCAGGGTGTCGCCAGGGAGGAGTCCGCGCCGCGCGGCATCGAGATCGCCCTGCACGATCGCTCGATCGCCCACGCCGCTCACGTCGAGCGAGTCGCGCACCGCGTCGCCCACCTTGCCGGTGCGGCTCACCCGCCAGCTCACCACCTGCAGCCGCGACAGGCCGTGGTCATCGCGCGCGTCGATCACGAGCGGCTGGCGGAGCGAGAGGGGCAGTGTGGTGTCGCGCCCCGGCACCGGCACGGCCACGACCGGCGCCGAGTCGGGGACCACGCGCAGCTCGAGCGCCGGCGCGTCGCCCTCGAGTGGCGTCCCGTCCGCGGTCGTGACGTCCAGGCGCCAGCTTCCCGCTCCCGAGGCGACGGGCGCGAGCCGCCCCGAGAAGCGCGCGCCCGACACCGCGAGCCGCGCCACCGTACCGGCGTGTCGCCAGCCAGCCGAAGCCAGCGGCACGCTGGCCGCGCCGCTCGTCAGAATCACCGTGCCTTCGGGAACGAAGATCGTGTCACGGCCGGGAACCAGCGGCTCGTCGCCGCGCGCGAGATACGCGGGATAGTGGGCCGTGAGCTCGAGCTCGGCGACGAATGCCGGAAGCGCGATCGTGACCCGGCGCTCGACGCTGTTGCGCCCGCCGCTCGAGGCCCGGAGGAAGAGATCGGCCTCGAGCGGTCCGATCCGGCGGATCGCCCGACCGGCGGAGTCGAGGCCCAGACTCGCGGCACGCCATGGCTCCCCCGGCCCCCGCGTCCACAGCGTGGCCCGCGCGGCGGCCGGGACTTGCACGGTCACCGTGACGCTGTCGCCGCGCCGCACGGTGGCGCGATCGACCGAGAGGCGCACGGGAGTGCGCGCGTCGGCCAGCGTCCGCAGCGGATGCCAGAATGCGGCGGCGCGTCCCGCCGCCGGAGCGGAGGCGACGAACAGCGCTGCTCCCGCCGCCGCGGCGCCGAGCGCCACGAGCACGCCGCGCCGCGTGCCGCGCGCCAGAGCGCGCCGCAGCGCCGGGGCGGCGCGCTCGACCGCCTGCAGCGCGCGTGCATCGGCCAGCGCCAGGAGATCGGCGCTCACACCCCCCGCCGGCGCGGGAGCGAGCAGCCCGACGACGCTCCCCGCGCGCGCTCCCGCTTCGGTCTCGGCGCGGCGCCCGAGTGCGGGCGGCGTAGTAGCGCGCTGGGCCCGACGCGTCCCCCACACCGCGACCGCCACGACCGCCACGATCGCGATCCACGCGCCCAGCACGCCCGCGACATGCGGAGCGAGCCACACACCCAGCCCGGCGAGCGCGCCAGCGATGCCGAGGCTGGCGAGCAGGACGGCTCCGGCCCGGGCGCGCGCGTGCGGCAGCCCCAGGCGCGCCAGCCGCACGGCTGTGCTCCGGTCGGTCATCGGGTGGAGCTCACGGCGTAGGTGAAGAGATTCACGCCCATGCGCAGCGCCGCCTCATGCAGCTCCGGCGTATCGTGATGGACCTCGGGATCTTCCCATCCGTCGCCCAGGTCCGACTGATAGGAATAGTACACGACCAGGCGGTCACCCAAAAAGATGCCGAACCCCTGCGCCGGCAAGCCGTCGTGCTCGTGGATCTTGGGGATCCCCTTGGGAAACTCATTCGGCACGTGATAGATAGGGTGGGTCAACGGAACTTCAACAAGCGGGTGGTCCGGAAACACGCGGGCGATCTCGCGCCGGAACGCCTTGTCCATCCCGTAATCGTCGTCGGCATGCAGGAACCCGCCCTGCTCCAGGTAGCGACGCAGCAGCTTCACCTCTTCGTCCGAGAATCGGACGTTGCCGTGTCCCGTCATATAGAGGTAAGGGACATCCCATAGGTCCGGGCCCGTCAGCGTCACCACACGCTCCCGCTCGGCGACCGCGAGCCCGGTGCGCTGGCGGATGGCGGCGAGGAGATTGGCGAGCTTCGACGGACCCGCGTACCAGTCGCCGCCGCCGTCGTAATGCAGGCGGCCGATGGTGAGAGAGGCGGCGCGATCAGCTTTCAGCAGTCGGCTGTCGGCTGAAGTCGGCCCCGACTGCCGATAGCCGACGGCTGACAGCGCAGTCACCGCGATCAAAGCGCCGCGTCTCACAATTCGTTGACCAAGCGGTATGCGGTGTTCCGAGCGATCCCGGTCTCCTCCGCGAGGCGCTCGGCGACGTCCTTGCGTGTCATCCCCTGCGCCAGCAGCACGCGGGCGCGCGCTTCCGGATCGGGGGGCCGTTCTTCCCGGGCGGGTTTGCCGGCGCCGGCGACGACGACGGTCACTTCACCGCGAGCGGGCGCCTGGGCATAGTAACCCGCGAGCTCGGTCAGGGTCCCGGCGCGGGTCTCCTCGAACACCTTGGTCAGCTCACGCGCCACCGCGGCGCGGCGCTCCCCGCCGCAGGCGGCCGCGAGGTCCGCGAGCAGCTCCGCGGTGCGCTGGGGCGCCTCGAACAGCACCACGGTCCACTCGCTCTTCGCCACCGTCTCGAGCAGCCGGCGCCGCTCGCTCCCCTTGCGCGGGAGAAAGCCGAGGAAGAGGTAGCGATCGGCGGGGAGGCCCGAGACCGCCAGCGCCGCGGCGACCGCGGTGGGGCCCGGGATGGTCACGACGGGGACGTCGCGCTGGCGCGCCGCGGCGACGAGCACGGCGCCGGGGTCGCTCACCGTCGGGGTACCAGCGTCGGTCACGAGGGCGACGTCCTTCCCCGTACCGAGCAGATGGAGAATACGACGCAGCGCCGAGTCGGGCGAATGCGCGTGGAAGCTCACGAGCTCGGCGCCCGAGCCGACGTGCGCGAGCAAGACCTTGGTATGCCGGGTGTCTTCGGCCGCGACCGCCGCCGCCTGCTTCAGGGTTGCGGCCGCGCGAGGGGAGAGGTCGGCGAGGTTGCCGAGCGGCGTTGCCACGACGTAGAGGGTGCCGGCCATCTTACCACGTGACCTGCCACGGCAGGTGCCCGTAGTACCCGGCCGACTGCAGCACGTAGCGGTGCTCACGCGTCGCCTCGCGCAGGATCTTGGGCGCCGTGCCGGGCATGATCACCTCCACCCCTTCGAGCAGCTGCAGCGACCAGTCCATCAGGGCGTTGGCGAGCTCCTCGGGCCGGACCACGGCGTCCGGCGTGTCGGCGCCGCGCGCGGCGGCGAGGATCATGATCGCCTTGTGTTGATCGCGGATGCCCGAGCTGACCTTCAGCGCGCGCCGCTTCGCCTCGCCGGGGAACTCCTTCTCCACTTCCTCGACGATGCGCCAGTACAGCTCGCGGTAGGTGTTGATCAGCGCATTCGGCGCCTGCTGCGGCAGGTCGGCGGCGGGCGGGAACACCACCGCCGAGATCGCGGGCGTAGCGCCACCCGGCCGCTCCTGGAACTGGGTTTCGATGAACTTCCCCACGGGCAGCGCCTCCGGCTTGTCGCAGAAGTAGCCGCTCGCGAACCGGCCCTGCTCCAGCCGCACGTAGGACACGCGCCCGTCCGAGATCAGCTCCAGCACGCCGCTCACTTTCTCCCGCTGCAGCGCGGGGAACACCGCCTCGGGGTTGGTCGGATCGATGGCGCGCGGCTGGGCGGGCACCGCGCACGACTGGTACATCCACGCGAGCTGCTCCATGGGCGCGGCGCAGTACGCCAGCTCGCCCCGCTCCACCTCGGTCCGCATCCGCTTGAGCGCCTCGGTGATGGTGACGACCTGCCGGCCGGTGGTGTGGAGCGACGCGGCGTTCACCGCTTCACCCTTGCGAAAGAACAGCAGCAGGCATTCGTCGGGGAGGTGCGCCGTGATGTAGCCGTCCACGCGGCCGTCGCGGTCGCGCTTGGCAAACGCCAGCAAGTTGTCGAGATGGATGAAGGCCAGGCGGGTACGATGAATCAGCCGGTTCACCTGCGGGAACGTCAAGTCCGCGATGCGAACCGGCGAATTCATCAGGCGAGCGGTGCTCGCGCGCATGGGCCTCCGGGAGGCTGCTACGGCATGTGCTGCTGGATCTTCTGCTCGAACACCGGCTTCGGATAGGCGCCCACCAGTGTGTCCACGTGGCGCCCGTCCTTGAAGAATAGAATACTCGGAATCGACCGCACGTTGAAGCGCATCGCCGTCTTCTGGTTTTCGTCGACGTCCATCTTCGCGAACTTCAGCTTGCCGTGGTACTCCCCAGCGAGCTGGTCCATGATGGGCGCCACCATGTGGCACGGGCCACACCACGTCGCCCAGAAGTCCACCACCGCGAGCCCGCGGTGCTGCTCGACTTCCTGATCGAACGTGGCGTCTGTGACCGCCACCGGATGTTGATCTACCATGACCCTCCACTCCCTCTCGTGCACTCGTTATGTTGACGGGCGAGATGACGGACTCCGCTGCCCGCGTCGCCCACATCGGCATCGCCGTGCCCAGCATCGCGGCCGCCCTGGCCTTCTATCGTGACATCCTCGGCCTCGCGCCGGGGCGATCCGAGTCGGCCGACGGCGCTACGATCGTCGGCCTCACGCTGGGCGACGTTCAGGTCGAGCTGCTCGAGCCCCGCGATCCCGATAGCCCCGTGGCGAAGTTTCTCGCGCGCCGCGGCCCGGGCATACACCACATCTGCTACCGCGTGCCCGATCTCGACCGGGCGCTGGAGCGCTGCCGCGCGGCGGGCTACCGTCTCGTGGACGAGGTACCGCGCCGCGGCGCCGCAGGCCGCCGCATCGCCTTCCTCCATCCGAAGGCGACGGCCGGGATCCTGCTGGAGCTGACTGAGTAAATGTAACGCCGCCGGGGTACGGAGCGTTCCGCGCGCGCTTACGGCTTGCACCCGGCGGCCGGGTTGCCCGCGACGTCGAGGTGCACGTCCAGCACCAGCCAACTACCGGCCTTGGTGCGCACCAGATCGATCGGCAGCACGATGTTGCACCCGTTGGGCCGCTGGATGTCGACGCGGAAGCGCCGTTGGTTGTCTTGTCCCGCGACCGGGAGCGGGCCTTCGATCACGCGGTAGCCCGCGTGGCTGAGATACTTCTGGATGACCCCGAGCCGCTGCTGCAGCTCGTCGGACTTCATCCACTCGGCCGCGGGCCCGCGCTCCGTGCCCCAGAGGGTGCCCATGCGCTTCGCGTCGTTCGCCTTCACGGCCGACATGAACTGCGCGAGCGTCTCGGGTAGCGACTGCGGCGCGGGCGTCCGACTGCCGCCTCCGCACGCGAGGAGGCCCAGCGCGACGAGCACGGCCAGTCGTGGTTTCACGATCATCCTAGGGTTGGACGGAGTGAACCGAAGGTAAGGCGCCATGCGGCTCTACGTCAACATTGATCACGTGGCGACACTGCGCGAGGCGCGCAAGACCGACGAGCCCGATCCGGTGCGCGCGGCGGACGCGGCCGAGCGCGGCGGCGCCGACGGCATCACGGTGCACCTGCGCGAGGACCGACGCCACATCCAGGACGCAGACGTCCGTGCGCTCAAACAGTCGGTCCGCACGGTGCTGAACCTCGAGCTCGGCGCACACGACGAGATCGTGCGCATCGCGTGTCGCGTGAAGCCGTTTCAGGCGACGCTCGTCCCGGAGCGGCGGCAGGAGATCACCACCGAAGGCGGTCTCGCGTTGCGTGGCCCCGACCGTAAGGTCGGGGCGGTCGTGGGGCGCCTGACGGACGCCGGCATCCGGGTCAGTCTGTTCATCGACCCCGATCCGGCGACGATCGACCGAGCCGCCGGGCTCGGCGTGGCGGCGGTCGAGCTGCACACCGGCCGTTACGCGCACAGCAAAGCGACGCGGCCCTGCGCGCGCTCGCGCGCGCGGCGGCGCACGCCAAGGCCCGCGGCCTCGCGGTGCACGCGGGCCACGGGCTGACGTATCAGAACGTCCAGCCGGTCGCCCGTATCCCCGAGATCGAGGAGCTGAATATCGGGCACTCGATCGTGAGCAACTCGGTGTTCTGGGGACTGGAAGAGGCGGTGCGGCGGATGCGGAAGTTGGTGGATGAGGCGAGAGGGTTATAGTTTGGAGCCGCCATGACCGAACCAAACAAGCCGCTCGGGATGTCGGACTTCTTCGCCCTCGAGGCGGGGGAGTACCTGGAGCGGTTGGATGGGCTGGTCGCGCAGGGGGAGCACCCCAACGGCGATGAGCTGGTGCGGCTGGCGCGGGCGGTGCGCGGCAGCGCGCTGATGGCCAACCAGCACGCGATCGCGCGCGCGGCCTCCGGGCTCGAGTCGCTGGCGCGCGCGGTGCGCGAGGCCCGCCGCACCTGGAACGCCCAGACGAAGCAGCTGGCCGTACGCGCGGTGGACGATCTCAAGATCTTCGTGCGCCGGGCGGGGAGCTGGACCGACGCGGACACGGCCAAGGCGGAGGCGCTGGGCGAAGAGCTGGACCAGGTGGCGGGCCGCCCCTCGGCCCAAGTTCGCGCCGCCGAGGCGCTGGGGTTGGACGCGGGCGCGCGCGCGTTCGTGGCGCGCGAGGGGGCGGCGATTGCGAGCGCGCTGGACCGCGCCGCCCAAGCGCTGCGCGCCAACCCGACCGCCCACGACCCCCTGCAGCACGTGCTGCGCGCGCTACAGCCGCTGCGCGGCCTCGCCGCGCTGGCTGACCTCCCGCCCCTGCCCGACTTGCTCGAGGGGATCGAGCGGTCCATCGCCGAGCTGGAGCGCTCCGGGCTCGAGCCTCCCGCGCACATCGCCGAGCTGTTTCGGACGGCGGCGACGGCCATCGCGCGCTCGGCGCGGGACGTGGCCGAGCGGGGACGCCCCGACCCCGAAGGGGCCGAGTTCCGGCAGTTCGCCGAGCTGCTAGTCAAGTCGATGGAAAGCGAGCCCGACGCAGTGTCGATCGGGTCGCTCTATTACAGCGACTCGGGGCCGCACATCGTGTCGCGCGGCGTGCCGGCGGCGCGCCCGTCCACGCTGGGACGGCTCGAGCTGGTGAGTCACGGGGAGCACCTGCGCCAAGCGGCGGACTCACTCGAGCGGGCACCGAGCGCCACGCAGCGCGAGCTGCGCGCTCACACGCTGGGCAGCACGTTCCGCGCGCTCGCGAACGGGGGTGGCGGCATCCTCGCCGACCGCGTGGCTCACTTCGCCGTGGCGGCGCGCGAGGCGGTGGCGAGCGGGCTCGCCGTGAGCCACGCCGCCGCGTTCGCGGCGGAGCTGCGGCGCGTGGGCGACCTGCTCACGCGCTCGAGCTCCGGCGACGAGGAGGCGCTCTCCGCCGAGCTCGATCCCCTGATCGAGCGGATCCGCGCGCTGGGTGGCCCGGGTGCGACCCCGATCGTGCCGATCGCGGCGCTCGCGGCCGACCCGGCGCCGCTGCGCGCGCCCCAGCCAGCCGTACCGCCGCCAGCGCGGGTCCCGCGGCCCGTGCCGCCCCCGCCCCCCGCACCCGCCCCGCCCACCGCGCGCCCCGTGGCCCAGCCCACGAAGGGCGCAGTGGGCGAACTGGTGCCCGAGACGCCGGACCTCGTCGGCTCGTGGGCGGCGTACCAACGGCTGCTGCAAGGCGGCATCGGCCCCGCATCGCTCGAGGAGCTGACCGCCGGCCCGGCCGGGCCGGGCGCGCCGCCGGCGGAGTCGCCGCCGGTGGTCGATGTCCGCACGCTGTTGTACCGCGGCGACCGGGCGCTCAAGCGCGCGCAGGAGCTGCGCGCCGCGGCGCGCACCGCGTCGGGCGATTCGCTCCGGGCCCTCGTCGACGAAGTCTGCGACCTCGTTGCCCTCGCTTCCGAGCCCAGCCCCGCCCAGTAGCGGCGCATCCGCCTCGCGCTGGGCGTGGATCGTGGGGCTCGCGGTCACGCTCGGGCTGCTCGCGTGGGCGCTGCACGGTGTGGACGCAGGCGAGTTGGTGGGACACGTGCGGCGCGCCGACCCACTGCTGCTGCTCGTCGCCGTGGCGCTGGCGACGCTGACGTTCCCGCTGCGCGCGGTGCGCTGGCGTCTGATCCTGCGAGACGTAGGCGGGGCCCGGTTCCCGCTGGGACCGCTGTGGCACGCGACGGCCATCGGGTTCATGGCGAACAATCTGCTCCCCGCGCGGGCGGGAGAGTTCGCTCGTGCATACGTCGCGCAGCAACGGTTGCCGGTGCGGTTCAGCACCGCGCTCGCCTCGATCGGGGTGGAGCGCGTGTTCGACGGGCTGTTGCTGGTGGGCCTGATGATGCTCGCCATCGCTTCGCCTGCTTTCCCCCGTCACGCGCAGATCGGGACCACGTCGGTCTCCGGGCTCGCCACCGGCGCGGCGGTGGTGTTCGCCGCCGTGCTCGGGCTCGCCTTCCTCGTGGTGCACCGCCCGGCGCCGTGGCTGGCCCTGCTGCGCCGCGTCACGCACGCCGTGCTCCCCGCGCGCTTCGGCGAGCGCCTCATCCGGGTCGCCGAAGGGCTGGTCGCGGGACTCGAGGTGCTGAAGAGCCCGGGGCGGTTCCTCGGCGTGGTGGGCTGGTCCGTGGTGCAGTGGCTGGTGAACGCCGCGGCGTTCGCCGTGTGCTTCCGGGCCTTCGGGCTCGCCGTTCCCGCGGAGGGGGCGTTCCTGCTGCAGGGTATCATCGGCTTGGGGGTCGCGCTCCCCGCCTCCCCCGGATTCGTCGGCGTGTTCGAGGCCGCGACGCGCGTCACGCTCGCGATCTACGGCATCGACGCCACCCGCGCCGTGAGCTATGCAGTGGCGTATCACGTCGCCACGTTCCTGCCGATCACCCTGATGGGCCTGTACTCGCTGTCGCGTCTGCGGCTCCATTTGGCGGAGCTGCGTGCCGCGGCGGCGACGGCAGCCTAACGCCGGTGGTCACCGTGGACGCGGTGCGCGTCGCCGCGCACGCGAAGCTCAACCTGCTGCTGCGCATCCTGGCGCGTGAAGCGCACGGGCGCGGCTATCATCAGATCGAGACCGCGTTCGCGCTGCTCGAGCTGGCGGATGAGCTAGTCGTCCGGCGCGCCGAGTCCGGCATTGCGCTCACCGTGCACGGCCCCGACCTCGGGCCTCCCCAGGCGAATCTCGCCGTGCGCGCGGCGCAGGCCGTGCTGGAAGCGACCGGCGGTAGATTCGGCGTGACGATCGAACTCACCAAGCGAATCCCCGCACGCGCCGGGCTGGGCGGCGGGTCGAGCGACGCTGCGGCCGCGCTCCACGCCGTCAACGCGCTCGCCGGCAATGTGGTCCCGCGCTACGAGCTGCTGCAGCTCGGCGTGCGGCTCGGCGCCGACGTCGCGTTCTTCGCGAGCGGCGCGCCCGCGGCCGTCGCCTGGGGCCGAGGCGAGCGGCTGTTCCGGCTCGATCCGCCGCCCGCCGCGCCCGCGCTCGTCGCCGTGCCGCCGCTCGCCATCGCCACCCCGGATGCGTACCGCTGGTGGGACGAGCTGTATCCCGAGCCTGCGGCGCGAGGGCCGGTGGTGCTCGACGCGGGGGCGTTCACCGGTTGGGGCAGCGTCGGCCGGCTGGGCGGGAATGACTTCGAGATCCCCGTGTTCGGGAAACATCCCGCCCTGCGCGATCTGTACGAGCGACTGGCCCAGACGCACCCCCTGTGGGTGCGCCTGTGCGGCTCGGGCAGCGCGGTCGCGGCGGTGTACGCGAACGACCGGCTGCGCGATGACGCGCGGCTGGTGCTGGGAGAGAAGCATCAGCA
>Ga0209157_1003342_pt1 | contig 12344 bp, 10 predicted proteins | sample GraSoiAngelo_135_FD_185892 | JGI IMG/M metagenome (GOLD analysis project Ga0209157, IMG submission 185892) | Grasslands soil microbial communities from the Angelo Coastal Reserve, California, USA - 14_0929_05_40cm (SPAdes) (version 2) | ecosystem: Environmental > Terrestrial > Soil > Grasslands ... | reverse complement strand
GCTCATTGCGAAGCGGATTGAAATGGAGATCTCGGACCCGACACAGAAGTACCGCTTGTTCGTGGCACGCTAGGTGCAGACGTCCATCGGGAGAAAACGGTCGGCAGGCCTTCGGCCAACAATTGTCTCTCGTGGCGAGGAAAGCTTGCGCGCATGCCAAAAATCGGGTCGCTGCCGGACTCGACTATCCCGATTTCGACGGCCCCTTAGTCCACGACGCCCACCATGACGCGCAGGCAAATCACAACTTGGCTGTGTCCACCTTGAACCAGCTTGCCGTTCCTTAGCACGAAGGAGGAAGAAGATTGCTGCTCCTGCAGCAACGCCGACTGGAATGACGTACCAAGCGTAGGGCATGAACCGTCCTTCTCCGAGATTCACGGAGAGAAACACAGAGAGCCCCGCCACGAAGAACGCGAGAAACGAAACGAGATAGCCCCTTCGCTCTTCGGGCGAATATGTTCGACCTCGAGTTGCCGTCAAGGCCCCTCCACATCTATGTTGGCCATCTTTTTAGGTCGCCGATTTCATGAGGCCGGTTTCGATCTCTCGGCAATCGTGCGAGGAGAGACCGAGCTTCTTGCGCAAGGCTTCGAGGAGTTCGCGGACATCTTCGGTCACCGGGCCATCCTCCAGCGCCTGGGCGGCGACCGCGCGGTAGATTCCGGCGCGGTTCTCGATCACCTCCTCCAGGACCTCACTCTCGATGCGCTCCTGTTCCTCCCGCGAGATGCCGAGGTTCTCCCGCAGCTGCTCTACGAGGAGGCGCTCCGTCGCCGTGACGCGGCCGTCCTTCCACGCGGTCATGACGGCCCGGGTGTAGTCCTCGAGGCGTTTCACCCGTTCGTCCATCGCGCGTTTGCGGCGGTCATCGATCCCTTCCAGGGACTCCAGATCGAGCTCGTCGACGTTCATCGCTTCCCGCACGATGTCGGAGAGGGTCAAGTGCACCGACGTCACGCGGTCGATCTCCTCGACGCTCATCTCCTTCGTCGCGCCCGCAACTTTCACGGGTACCCGGACCTTCGACAGGCGCTCCTTGATGCCCATGGCGCGCTCCCAACCGCGCGGCGCGAGGTAGTACGCGAGCATCCGTTGCTTCTCGCCCTCGATGTGCGCCTTCGTCTCGGTGAGGAAGCCGTCCCGCACCATTTCGTCGAGGTACCGAGACAGATGCTTCCGCTGGATCCCTGCCGCGAAGGCGATCGCCTTCTGCGTGAGCGCCTGCGGCAGGACATACCGTTCCTCCATGTTCCGGAAGTCGGAGAAGTACAGGAGAATCCGCTCCTCCGTCGTCAGCGCGAGGGGTGAGCCCTCCTTCACGGCCCGGGCACCCCCCGCGGCACGGATAATCCTTCGCGTGACCGATTCGCCCACCTTGGAGCCATCTTCTTAAGGGCCTCTTCGGTGGCGAAGGCGGCGATGCTCTCCCTCCCGGTCCAGCCTGCGCCCGCCTCGTTCGCGGCGATCTTCGACGCGGACACCCGGGCGGCGATCGCGAGCGGCTTGTGCATCCAATGCCGCGGCGCGAAGTTGCTCTGCGGCAAGGCGCGCTGCCCGATCCTCGTCCGATGGGACTCGATGATGAAGACCGCCCCGATGATCGATCGGATCGACATGGACGGGTCGTCCCCGCCCGGCGTCTTCGTCGGCCGATTCGGCTATCCGAAGGTGTACGTCGGGCCGCTCGTTCCGCCGGTCCACGGCGACACGCAGATCCTCGATTCCCCCGAGGAATGGATCGGGCATCCAATGGAGGACATCGTCCACTTCCGGTCGCAGCTGGTCCGCGGGATGCACCGCGTCCATGTGCAGGATGTGGACGGCGGCGGTCGCATCGTCGATCAGACGCGCGAGCTCGCCCTGGGGACCTCGCCTGCGGACGTCGAAGTCGGATTCGCGCGAAAGCCCCACGGTCGGGTCGTCCTCGACGACAACGTCCAGCCGTTCGGGCCGTCCGCACCGCTGAGCCGTTTCGATCTCGGTACACTGAAGGTCGACCGAAACCTGGACCGGGCGTTTTCGGACACGGACCTTCGGGCCAAAGAGGCCGTCATCGACCTGTACGAACGGCGCACGCCGGTCTCGAAGATTCAGCGGGCCTTCAGCGTGGGCGCGTTCGGGATCGAGAAGAACCGCAAGTTCGTGCCGACGCGATGGTCGATCACCGCGGTCGACGACACGATCGGGAAGGAACTCCGCGACCGAGTCAAGACGTTCCCACTGATCAACGAGATCCGGGTGCACGAGGCGATCGGCTTCGACGACCGCTTCCTCGTGATAGTGATCCCGCGTCCTTGGCGGTACGAGTTGATTGAAGCGTGGTATCCGAACACGCTTTGGAATCCGTTGGGTCGCGACATCGTAGTGTTCGGGGATCACGAGGGATTCGAGGGCCGGACGACGTACGCGAGCATCGGTGGGTGTTACTACGCGGCGCGCCTCGCGGTCGGCGTCTGGAACGTCCGCGAGCACGTCCGAGAGGCGCTCCGCCGTCCTCCGCACTTGTTTCCGTCGATGGCCGACACCCTCGAGTATCTCCAGACCCGGCTCGACATCCCGATGTCCCGCTACGTCCGAACGAGCGAAGTGCTCCAGTACGTGCTGCATCAGCGGACGTTCGATGATTTCGATCTCTTCGCACATCCCGCTGCATCGACGTAGGCTTGATGCCCCTCACTGAGTTCCTGGATTGTGTCATCCCAACACGAATTCCCGAAGCGCCCCGTGCCCGCCGTTGGCGCGATCGTATTCCGGGATGGCGCAGTGCTCCTTGTGAAACGGGGCGCCGAGCCCAACCGCTCCCGCTGGAGCCTGCCGGGCGGGTCCTTGGAGATCGGTGAGACGGTCGAGGCGGGAGCGGTCCGGGAGACTCGCGAGGAGACCGGGGTCGACGTGCAGCCCCTGCGCGTCCTCGACGTCCGCAACTTCATCGAACGGAAGGACGGCGAGGTCCGCTGGCACTACGTTCTGATCGATGTCCTCTGCGAATACCTCCGGGGGGACCCGTTCCCGGCGACGGACGCGGAGAACGCGCGGCTCATTCCTCTTCGCGAGTTGGGCGAGTATGACGTCGTCCCGGCGGCGCTCGAGGTCCTCCAAGTGACGTCGACACGACGGATCGTTTCCGACGACGTCCCTCGAGGCTAATCGACTCGAGGAGTGCGCGACCGAACATCATCGATATCTTTGTCGCGTCTCGAACTGTGTCGTACCGCCGTCTTCATGAAGCCGCGGCACGGTGCGCCGTAAGGGATTCTCGTGGACGCGGTCTCGCAGCTCCGGATGTACACGATCCGAGAAGGGAAGATAGCCGAATGGCTCGACGGATGGACTCGTCGAGTCCTTCCCCTCCGTCGGAAATTCGGCTTCCGGATCGACGGGGCATGGGTCGTTCCGGACGCCAACCGGTTCATCTGGATCCTCTCTTACGACGGACCGGACGGGTTCGAAGCGCGGGATGCCGCATACTACGATTCCCCGGATCGGAAGACGATGACACCGGATCCGGCGCCGTTGATCGAAAAGACGGAGAACTGGTTCGTGACCGCGGCGATCAAGGACACCCGCGGAGAATCGTCGGTCTACGGGTAGCCGACCACCTTCGTGAGGAAGTCGACCAGATCGGTGGTCTGGACGACCGATCCGCAATATTGGCAGTTCCGGAGCGTCGCAAGGGTTGTGTCGCCGGTGATGCGGATGTGGCCCCGGCACGCCGGACACGTGTAGTCCGTCGCGATGCCGGCCTTTCTCACCTGCTCGACGAGATCGTTCACGTTCACGTGGACCTGCGTCACGATCTGGCGTCGGCCGTTTCGGCGGATTTCGCCCGCTTCCTTCCACATGCCGAGCGACTGGTAGATCCCCGCAGCCGACTCGTGGTCTTCCGCCTCGATCAGGTGTCGCGCCTGTTCGAGGAGCTGGCCGCGTCGGCGGTCCTCGGCCATCGCGACGGCCCGTCCCGCGGTCCCGGGGTGAAGTCGGACTCCCCCGAGAACGTAGGTCTGGCCGAGCATGACGGGTGCGTGTCCGCGGGAGACGAACGTCCAGGCCCACCGATCGAAGCATTCCCAAGAGCACACGACGTGGTATGGAGGAATGGTCGAGTATAGCAAGCTCGAGTCCGAAGATCTCGGCGATGGGAGGTGAGATTGGGCGTAGCCGGCGACCATCTGACAGTTTTCGCACAGGACCACGCCGCAGACCATGCAACGAGAGCGGGTAAGCCGCCACCCATGATGTCCGCAGCGTTCGCATTTTCCCAATCCGTTCGGGCCTCCCCGTAGATTCTAGCGGGCTTTCCGAGTGTAGAAACTTTTCGGTGGAATCCCCAAGCATGACTTGGGCGGACGCTTCGAGGCTCGGACGAGCTAGTCTTCGCCGAGCACCTTGAGGGCCCGCAATGTGATCCATTTGCTCGGGGCACGCACCCGTTCGAGGACGAACGGACGCGTCCCCGGTTCACGGGAATAGTTCGAACCGCGCGCCAGATCCGGATGGACGGCGTCCGCACTCCATGTTCCGTCCGGCCGCATCTCCCGCTTCAGGAGGGCGCGCGCGGGCTTCAGGCGCGCATCGTCCTCGTAGCCGAGCTGCACGAGCAAGACGTCGTAATAGTAGTGGACCGGATTGTGCAGCCTCTCCCAGGCGGCGTATCGACGACGGCCTTCTCGGAGCAGCCTGCGCTCGAGGTAAAACTCGGCCCCTCGATCCACCGCGGCCTTCCATTTGCGGGTCCACCGACGCGACCCCATGGCGGCGTACGCCGCGAGCGCTTCCCAGCAATCGAGCGTGCCGTTCGGACGACCGAAGCAGTCCCAGCCGCCGTCTTCCCGCTGTTGGTCGGCGAGCCAGTCGAGCGAGCTCGTCACCCGCCGGTCGTCGCCCAGGCCGAAGAGGATCATCATCCGCGCGGTGTTGCCGACGAAGCAGAAGTGAGGCTCGCCACCGCGCCGACTGAACGGGCCGTCGGATCCGCCGTAGTCCTCGAGCATGAGGTCGACTCCACGTCGAACTCCCGGGTGACGGACGGTCAGGCCGAGGTCGGCGAGGACCAGCAGACGCCAGTTGGTCGCCACATATTTCGGCCGATACAGCGTCTTGCGGTGCACCCAGAAGCCGCGCGGGTCTTGTTTCCGGAGGATGTCCGCGGCCCAACCGCGGCGCGGGATCTGTCGGAGGGCGGTCCGGGCCGGCTCGGATTCGGGCGGGACGCCTTCGACCTCGACGAGGTACCGGTATCGGGCGGCCGGCTGTGCCGGATCGGCGAGCCACGCGCTCCGGTCGCGACGAGGCACGGCCTCGGAAAGCCGACCCACCATATAGACTGGGCTCAGGCCGGACTAGCCAGACGGCCAGATGCGAGTTTCCCCTCAGGAACTACCTGCATGATTGGACTCAGAATTCTGACGTTTCGTCTTCGAATTGATCCGGTGGGATGTACCTTCGGGGGCGGCTCGTGGGACGTGGGTTCGCTGAAGCCGACGTCACGCCCGACCGGTTGCGGCTCGGCCTCCCACTCCTTCGCGACGATGCCCGGTTTCGGCTTCTGGTCGAACGACGGGAGACCGCGAACGCGACGAGGAGCAGGCCCAGGGCGGCCCCGGGGCCCACCAGCAAGGGAACCCAATCGGAGGGCAGGGACGGAAGCGAAGGCAACGGGGCAGCCGGCTGAGTCGGACCCGGGCTCGTCGGGCCCGGGGTTCCGCTGCCCGTGCCAAAGTCCGGAGACCACGCGACGAGGGGAGCGCCACCGCCGGACCCCTGGGCCCCATTCGACGCAGACACGGTTTGCCACGCGGCATGGTCCCAGTTATCGACGACATTCAAGGCGCCGAAGAGGCGGTCCATGTCTCGCGCCCACGGCACCGTTTTCGTCGCGGCGTTGATCGGGAAACCCCACGCTGAGGTGAATTCGTCGTCGACCCGACCTTGTGGGCTGAACTCGGTTGCGATCGCGTAGACCGACCAGGCGGTGTCATCGACCGTGTACGCGCCGTAGTCCTGGAGCGCGCGCGCGAGGATCTTCGCCGGTTCCGTCTCGAGGCCGAGGCTGTCGACGTTGACCGACGCGGGGATCGCGAGGAGCGACCCCATTCGGAGCGCGGGCGTCGTGCCTCCGTAACACGAGGAGGCGCAGCCGTCCGCCTGACTCGCGGGCCACCGGTACCCCTGCGCCGTGCCGTCGTAGTAATAGTTGTTGAGGCCGTACAAGTTAATCTTCATCACATGCCGGATGACGCCCCCGGGCACGAGTTCCCCGAGCCGGATCGTCCCACCGAGGCTCGATAGGCCGGAGCCGCCGTGGCCCCCGTCGATTCCGGTCCCGTAGAGGTCGTTCGTCACGGACCACCACATCGTCGCGGGGCCGCCTGCGGTGCACCGCGCGAACGGCTGTCCCTGGGTCAGCGTGTGGCCGTCCGGCATCAGGATCGCCGTTGCATAGTTCGGCGTCGTCCCGTCCGGATTCGTGGATCCGGCGCCCGGGACCACGAAGCTGTCCGGGATCGGCGCGTTGAAGAGGACGTTCCCTTGCGGGCTGCATCGGCTACCTCCGGACCATCCGTCCGAGTTGTAGTAGACCGCGGTCATCGTGTCGTTCGGGTTCAGGATGATCACGTCCGGGTCGGTCGTCATCCCGCGTTGGGTGGGTTGTTGGATGCTCGCGGGGACATACACGGCCGAGGCTCCGATTGGGAGATTCCAGATGCTGTCCCGCGAAAAGGGCCAGAGGAGCGGGTCGCGGCCGCCGGGCGGGGCCCCTCCGGGCGGCGGCGGGTTCGAGCTGACCGTCGCCGAGATCGATGTCGTGTGGACGAGCGAGCCGCTGGTGCCCGTCACCGTGATCGTGTAGGATCCGGCAGTCGTGCCGGTCAACGTGCACGCGGAGGATTGGCTCCCGCTGAAGGACGAGGGCAAGCAGGAGCCGGTCACTCCCGCCGGGGCAGATGTCACGGTTAGCACCACGGTCCCCGCGAAGCCGCCCGTCGAGGTGAGCGTGATCGTCGAGGTCGCGGATTGGCTCGGGATGAACGAAACGCTTCCGGGGTTCGCCGCGATGGAGAAGTCCGGAACCGGCGGACCGCCCGCCCCGAAGAATTCGAGCGGAGACGCGGCGTTGACATCGCCTTGGCCGAGGCTCCCGCCACCCCAGACGTCCTCAATCAGTTTCAGCAGGGAGTAGTGGGTGTACGACGTCGTGGATTTGTATGCGAGCTTCGCGGCCGGGCCGCTGAATCCGGAGTAGACCAGCGGCGGGCTCGCATACCCCTCGTCGTAGGTAAGGAGGAGCGCAGCGTGCTTTCCGGCCATCCCGCTCAGGAGCCCGGGCACCCAGCTTTGCACCCACGAATCGCCCGACGACACAGAGTTATCGTGCATGTTGTGGCCGTCGTTTGGCGTGAACCAGATGAAGTTCGTCCCCGCGTTCAGGGCCGTGACGACGTCCGTCGGGCCGCCGGAGTGCAGGTTCGCGCATCGCGCGGCATTGCCTGTGATCGTCGTATAGGACAGGAACGGGAAGTGGTCCTCGCCTCGATCCGGGTTGATGGAACAACCGGAGCCGCTCCCTTCCGCAATCGCATTCCACGTGTGGCCCGAGTTCTCGATGATATCGACGATTGTCGGATGGTTCAGGTTCGGATGGTTCCCGTCGCCCGAGACGCCGAAGGTGCTCCCGCCGATCAGGGCGATGTAGTTCGGCTGGGACGGATTCGTGATGCTCGCCCAGTGCTGTGAGAACGAGTATTGGTCGGCCAGTTGAGTCATGTACGGGGCGGGGCCGTAGATGTCCGAAAGATCGTGGTTCTCCATGAGGACGATTACGAACTGATCGAAGTTGTTCGTCGCAGCCGGGACGATGACGGTACCGGCTTGAGCGACCGGCCAATTCGCGGGCGCGTTCGAACCGACGACGGTAAGGCTCAGAAGGAGTACGAGGGCGGAGGCCGTAAGGGCAGCAAACACGTGCTTCGAGCGATCCATTGCGTGTTTTCCCGGAGGCCCACAACATCAGGAGTCCCGGTCATGTTACTATTCTCCCGACCGGCATGTTCCGATAATCGGTATGGATAACACGGGTGCCGGCTCGAACACGTCGAACTCGCGGGAATCAAGTCGATCGGATCGTGCCGTCGACAATGACGCGAATCGTTTCAATGCCTGAGGCGACGGAGGGACTGCACGAGGAGGGCGATACCGAGCGAGATGAGCGCGCCCGCGGCAAACGTCTGGAGGTACGGAGCAACCTGGAACGGGACAACGGGCAGCTGAGCCGGTTGAGGAGGCGTCTGGACTTCGATCGACCACGCAAAACCCACGTGGGCGAATCCGTCGGAAACGAGGACCCGAACGATGTGGCTCCCGATGTTCGATCCCACGAACTCGTACGACGACGTTGCGCCGTTCGCGGGAAGCCCGTCGACGGTCCATGAGTACGTCAGCGGGTCGCCGTCGGGATCCGACGCCACAACGACGAGCGTCTGCGTCCCATGGAGCGCCAGGACGAAGCCCGCGTGGGGAGTCGCGGCGATGATCTTGGGAGCCCGGTTTCCGATGTGGATCGTGACCGATGTCGTGTCGAGCCCACCGAGATCGTCCGTCACAGTCAGGCGCACGGTGAACGTCCCGTTGTTCGTGTAAGCATGCGTCGCCGAGATCCCTGGCGCCGTCTGGCCGTCGCCAAAGTCCCAGTCATACGATACGATCGTGCCATCCGAATCCGTCGAGGCGAATGCGGCGAACTGGATCGGCACACCCGGCCTTGCCGTGGTCCGATTCGACGAAAGCGCGGCGATCGGAGGGAAGTCCACCGTGATGTCCGAAGACACCGCGTTCGAGGTCTGGCGATTGTCCGTGACGGTCAGGACGACCGAGAAGCGTCCCGAAGCAACAAACGCGTGGCCGACAACGACCCCGGTCCCGCGGAACCCGTCGCCGAAGTCCCAGGAGTAGGAGACAATCGTCCCATCGGGGTCCGTCGAAGAGCCGGCGTCGAACGTCACCGGGTTCCACGGGACGGTCCGGGACTGGGTCGCCGTGAATCGCGCCTGGGGCGGCTGATTCGGCCATGGTCCGGTGTCGCAGGTGACCTGGGGATTCGCCCAATCCGCGTGATCGTCACTCGTGGAGTCCACGGCCACGACCTGGAGCCGCACGCTCCGGACGCCGGCGATGCTCACATTGACGGTCGCGGTGGACGTCGCCCCGGTCATCACGCCGCTGTCGTAGAGCTTCACGCCGTCGCCCCAAACCTGAAAGATCACGCTCCCGAGGTTCCCGACCTCGTCATCGACCCCGATGTCCGACGCGAACCTTTGGCAGGAGACGTCCGGGCGGAACTCGATCGCCGACGGGGCCTGCGTGCCGAATCCCTCGGCGTAGTGGGTCCCGTCTAGCCCGAGCGGATGCCCGCCGAAACTCGAATTCCGTTCGACCGGGGCTTGCTCGTTCGCCGTGTACGTCCACGGCTGGCCGCTCAACGATCCGCTGGGAACCGGCGGATCGACGCCGACCACCTCGAGGAGCGCCATCTCATGTGCGGGCACGATCGTGCTGTAGTTGTTCTGAAATGATCCGCGGTCGGCCCGAGTCCACAAGTCCCGGACCGTCGCGGTCCCAGGGGTGAGGTTGATCGACTGCCACTCGACCTTGATCGTCGTCGCGGCATTGCCGCGGTTCAGGAGTCCGACCGCCCGCGCGCCGCTTGCCGCGAGGGGTTTCGACCAGACTTGTACGCCATTCCCAAGGTCCGCGGCGAGGGTCGCCTGGAATCCGAGCGCGTCTTGGTCGACCGCAATCACGTCGGGGTTCGAGAGGATCGTGCGCGTCGCGTCGGACATGCTGCGCACGTCGTTGCCCGCGATGAGTGGGGCGGACATGAGAGCCCACATCCCGAGGTGCGTTCGATATTCGCCGTCCGTCATGCCGCCGTTGCCGACCTCGAGCATATCGGGATCGTTGTACGTCCCCGGGGCCGTTGCCGCGGCGTGTGCGACGTTGCGGTCGACGATGGACAGCATCGTCCCCCAGTCGTCCGAGATGTCGCCCGACATGCGCCACTGATGCGCCGTCACAGGTCCCCATGCCCACGGCTCGTCCGTCGGCGTGTTGTCGCTCGCGCTCAGCACGATCGGGCGGCCCGAGGCGACGATCGCATCGCGCCATCGGGCGTAGATGTCTTTCATCACCAGGCCGTTCGCGTCGCACCGATCCGCCTTGATGTAGTCGACGCCCCAGGCCGCGAACTCTGCTACATCCTGGAATTCATGGTCCAGGCTGCCGGCGGTTCCTCCCGTACATGTGGCCGTGCCGATCGACGCATAGATTCCGTACTTCAGGCCGCGGCTATGAATGTAGTCGCCGAGGGCCTTCATCCCGCTCGGGAATTTCGCGGGGTCGTTCGTCAGGTTGCCCGAGGCATCGCGCGAGACCGCAGACCAGCAATCGTCGAGCGTCACGGTATTGTAGCCCGCGGCGAGGAGCCCGCTGCTGACCATCGCATCCGCCGTCTGGCGGACGAGCGTCTCAGTCAGGCCGCGACACCCGAACGCGTTCCAACTGTTCCAGCCCATCGTCGGCGAGGCGCCGTTTATCCCAAGGGATGGGCTCGTCACGACCTTGGGGCCCCCGGTCTCCGGGATCGATCCGATCTCGTTGCGCTCGATTCCTGGAGCCACGAAGGACGGAACCAGGGAAGCGAGCGCGGTCAGCGCGACGAGGATGAGAACGAGTCCAACGGAAAAGGAGGACGGCACCGCGGCTCCGCGTGGTCCCATGTGTGTCTGGCGTCGAAGAAGCTCAACCGTAATCAATCCTGGGGCCTCGCTATCACGACATCATGTGGATTCCCCACGACGAATTCAGGTCGGCAGCAAACCGAGACCGCGGGCGTTCAGGGGGTGCCGAATCTCTCCGCGGCTCTGGCGCGAGCCCGCGCGGCTTCCACTTCGCGATTGCGCGGCTCCGCATCGGTCACCAGAGAATCCAGCAATTTCCGGGCGGCTGCGGTCATTTCTCGCACGGCGCGCTGAAACGCCGCCTCGTTGGCCCGCGACGGCTTGCTGAAGCCGGAGAGCTTCCGCACGAACTGGACCGAGGCTTCTCCCACTTCGTCATCGGTGGCAGGAGGTTCAAAGTTGAAGAGCGTCTTGATGTTCCGACACATGCTGTTCTCCCCCGAATCGTACCGGACAAGCTGAACCGCGGAATCCCCGAAAATCTTTTGCGTGACGACGGTTCGCCCCCTTTGCATCGCTCTCGATGAAGTCGTCTAAACCTCGCCGGGTCATCACGAACCCATGCTGCGACTGATCGATGCCCTTGTCCCCTCTCACCCCAGTGCTCGTCCACCCGGACCTCGTGCAGGGGTGGGTTGGTTGTGCGATGTCTTCGGATTCGCGGAACGAGTCCGGACTCGACCGAGGGCCTCGGCGGTCACGTCTGGACGCTTTCCCCGTCCGTCGCCGATGTCGCCCCGGAGGAATGGGGCGGTACCGTCGTGACCGGCCGTCGGTAGGAGTGCGGGCTGGAGACGGGGCTCCGTTCACCTCGCGGTCTGTCGCCTGCCGGGGCGCGCGTCGAGGAACTTCACGAGTCGGTCGAGCGAGCTGTCCATCCCCATCGTCGACCGCTCCGTCCACAAATCGTCGTGCATCGCATCCTCGGTCACTACGAGTCGGACGCCTCCGGCAGTGGGCTGGATCTCGATTACCGCGACGACCTCGTACGGAGTGACGCCAGGGATGAAGTCGGCCAACGTCGTGTATACGAGCCGGCGACGCGGGGTCACCTCGCTGTACGCGCCGCCGGCGACGCTCGTGAGTTCCAGGCCGGCGGACTTCATCGCCTCGATCGCGGCCGGGCTGGTCGCAGTCATCGCGTACTCGAATTTGCCGCCCGGGCGCAAGTCGAGCTTCCGGACGGTGGTCGTGAAGCCTTCCGGTCCCCACCACGCTTCCAACCCCTTCTTGGTCGTCCAAGCCTCCCAGACATCCTCCACGGACGCACGCAAGGTGCGCTCGAGGTTGATCTTCGGTCTCAACACGTTCGCGGATGCGGTCGTCTTCGTTTGCTTGGTCATGTCGCTCACCTCGTCTTTGCCAGGAGCTCCTCCAGGCGATCCCACGTCTCTCGCGCTCCATCCTCCATTCCGGACTGGAGCATCCCATCGAGATCCTCGATGGTTTCGAAACGGGACGTGACCGTCAGCTTCGTCTTGCCGTCCCGCTCCTCGAACGTCGCGGTGTCTTCGATGATGTGGCCCGGCATTCCCTCGAACTCAAACGTGGAGACGATTCGCTCCGGCGGGCGTACCTCCCGATACTCGCCCCGGAACCCGTATTCGG
>Ga0209157_1003336_pt1 | contig 12365 bp, 15 predicted proteins | sample GraSoiAngelo_135_FD_185892 | JGI IMG/M metagenome (GOLD analysis project Ga0209157, IMG submission 185892) | Grasslands soil microbial communities from the Angelo Coastal Reserve, California, USA - 14_0929_05_40cm (SPAdes) (version 2) | ecosystem: Environmental > Terrestrial > Soil > Grasslands ... | reverse complement strand
TATATCCTTTTTCGAGCTAATATACTTTGATATTCCATGTATCAAATGAATAGCCACAAGTGTTTAATAGGAATATCGGTACAGATAATATAGTTATGAAAATTGGAATGTTCTTACCACAAGTTGGTGAGTATGCGACGAAAGAGAACATTTTATATATTGCGAAGGAAGCAGAAAAAGAAGGCATTAATTCTGTTTGGGTGTTAGATCGTCTGTTATGGCCTCTGAATCCCCAGACGCCGTATAAGGCTACGCCTGATGGAGCTTTGCCTGTCGAGTTTTAGAGTGTACTCGATCCTTTGACTACGTTGACATATGTTGCTGGTGTTACCAAACGAATTTTATTAGGAACATCAATAATAGATACGTTCCTTCAAAACCCTGTGCTACTGGCAAAAAGATTTGCCGCACTTGATATTCTCTCAGATGGAAGGACCATTTCTGGATTGGGTATAGGTTGGTCAAAAAATGAATACGAGGTGTCCGACGTTCCTTACAAGTATAAAGGGAGTAGAGCTGATGAATTTCTTCAAGTATTGAGAAAGATATGGACTGATGACGTTCTGGAATTTAAAGGCCCATTTTAAAACGTACCTGTCTCCAAGTTAGGGCCTAAGCCCTTGCAAAAACCGCACCTTCCGATTTTACTAGGCGGGTTCAGTCCGAAGACTTTTTCACGAATGGAACGATTTTAAGATAAATGATAATTTATCTGAGGAACATATAATCCCGAAGGTTATAAATGAATTTCTTCAATAAGTGACAAAACGCGAGACTTAATTTGATTTCAAGAATTTAAATCTCATAATTCAATTTTTAATAATTTTAATGAATATGAAGAGGAAATAAATTGGGGAAAGAGTAAATCTTTATACTCCTATCTCTCTTGCTAGTTTCACAAGTTTTTTACCGTCTTCAGTCAATTTGTTGAATACTTTATTTTTAACGCTTTTTCGGTCTACGAGTCCACGCTTTTCCGCCTTTAGGAGCATTTTATGTCCGTATCCATATGCGCCCAACTTAGTTAACAGTTCTCTAGTTGGATATGCTTTTCCAGCACCAATTGTCTTTAACAACTTGACTAGTGCCTTTTCTTCCACAAGAATTTTTAACAATCTTGATTCTTTCATCATGCATTAGTATATATCACTTATTATATAATCGTTACTTATTATTAGATACAAATTTCAATATTTTTAGTATCAAAACAACCTATTTTACGTTGTGATTAAAACAAAATTATGTTGTTAGAATATCTTTTCAACTCCAATAGTTCTATTGGTGAGTCTTTAAATTCAATTGGCTATAGCGATTTACTCTTTTTTAATGCAAAGAAGATGAAGGTATAGTCAAGCCCAGTAACATCATAATGGACAACTTTATCTTCATAGACAAAGTCTATCGGTTCGGTAAGCACTAAACCATTTCGTTCTGCAGCCTTGAGCACAATCTTCTCCATTTCTTCTCTACTGAAAACACTATCAGGATGATGCTTAGGATTATGTTTTGTCCTTACTATGTTGAGTATCTTATCGGGCCAGTAGTCTGTAGACGTCAAAAGTATTCCATCTTTCTTCATTATCCTGTTCATTTCCTTGAAATAGTTTTGAATATTAACTCCATGTTCTATGACTGATAATGATGTAATATAGTCAAACATTTTATCTTGGAAATTAGTTTTTTCGAGATCTTGAATCGAGATATTAAATGTCTTGTCTTCATACATTTCGAGAATTGGTTGAAAAAGAGGGTAAACAATGTCCGTTAATGCTGGGTATATCTTTTTTAGGAATAGGTCGCAACCATACAGATTTTGAAATCCAAGTCTTTTCAATATGGAAAGAATAGGGGAGCCGTTACATCCTACATCAAGGATGAAGGAGTTTCTATCTGCTTTGCTTATCATGTCAACCATTTTATACGTATCCCATGACTTTACTTTATCAGGATGTGGGAAAACACCTAGAGCGTCTAAACGTTCGATGGCGTAATTTACTTCAGATAAATTTTTCAGGACAGAATTATAAATCATGGTTATAAAATTTAGAATTACTATATTTATAAAGTATTATGAGAGTAATGTAATACTGGAATTACCATTATAATAAATCTCTTCATCTTAAAATGAGAACTGTCGTTATTTTTTCCGGTTATGATCAAAACCTTCTTTAACGTAAATAGCACATCATTGTTTGTGTCAGAAGGTTATTACGATACAGGCTCGATTGACGGTTTTCTACAAGAATTGGATAGAGAGAAAGCCAAGGTGGTGATCGCGAAAGAATTTAGGAAATTTAAGAAACCAACAACAGTCATAAAAGGCCTTGAGAGTATGACTGATGTTGCTTCAATAACTAAAGAATTGAAAATCAAACTTGGAGCTGGAGGTACTTATAAAAATGGATTAGTCATTTTGCAGGGTGATCATAGAAGTGCAGTCAAGGACTTTCTCATTACAAAAGGAATTAAGGAAGATCTAATAGAAGTCAGATAATGTTAAATTTTTAAATTAATATGATTCTTAACGAGCATAGCAAATATTTTGTATTCACTTTTGATGCTTCAAACAGGGTATGTTAATGGATTGTGAAGAAAATATGATGGCCATATCAAGTATAAACCACTATATTACAAATCTTGTGCGCAATAACTCTAATTGTGACAACGTTAGGACTAATTATAACATGAACTATCCAATTAATATTAACATTGAAATTTGTGCTCAAAATATGATGCTTCGGAAAGGATTGAATTTGTTTGCAATGTGAATCCATGTTAAATTGACAAACTTTGACTCGGTTCGGGTGGATTAGAACCTTGCATGTATATGGGTTCTGTTGATTTGCTATTTAGCTGTTTCTAATCCTGAATATCTAAGACAAAGTCGCGTGCTTTAAGGGATTAAAGGACAAATTTGTCTCTTCAAGGGTTTAGATATGTAATTCTGTCTGGATTTTCCATATTCAGACGTATTAATCTAAATCTGTGTAACAATTGATAGCGATTTTACGGCTGAATATGTCTTGATTGGTGCAAAATGCACACCACATTCAAATCACTCAAACATAATTGTTAGATTAGGGAAACATTTATTATCATCTCTAACTAACTTAAGGATAGTTAATAAACTTGATGAGTTACCCACGGATAGTCGTGCTATTTGGTATTGCAATATCCATTGTTTTTTTCGCTATTTCCACAATGTTATATAGTAGAAGTTCTCTTAGCGATCAAAATTCATCTAAGCTGGACACTGTAGGTGGACATACGCCAGGTTATCCTATACTAAAAACAACAGGTGATATTTTAGATCCCACTTCATTCGTCATAAACCCTAAGAATGCAGTTGTAGACCCGATGAAATACTTGAGGGAATTTAATTATGGAAGAGTCTCAACGTCTTCTAATGGAACAGTGATAAGAGACTTTACACTGATTGCGTCAGACCAGCAGACTAAAGAAGTTTCTCCAGGCGTTTTCTATAATGTATGGACGTATAACGGTACAATACCTGGACCTACTATACGAGCTACAGAAGGCGATTTAATCAGAATAACTTTAATAAATAAAGGAACTAAATTCCATTCAATCCACTTTCATGGCATACACCCTTCAGAAATGGATGGGGTATTTGAAGGAATTGCACCAGGGGGCAGATTCACTTACCAATTTACGGCTGAACCATTTGGAGTTTTCCTATACCATTGTCATATGCAGCCTCTCGAGGAACACATAACCCATGGTCTTTATGGAGTATACATTGTCGATCCCAAACAAGGTAGACCACAAGCTGACGAGATGGTAATGTTAATGAACGGTTACGACACTGATTTTGATACTGAAAATAACTTCTATACTGTTAACGGAATTCCATTCTATTATATGCATCATCCTATTCAAATTGAAAAAAATAGACTAATTCGAATTTATCTAGTAAATATGCTCGAATTTGATCCTCTCAACAACTTCCACTTACACGCGAATTTGTTTAATTTCTATAAAACCGGGACCAAATTGATACCCGATGAGTATACTGATATTGTTACTATGAATCAGGCAGAGCGTGGCATATTGGAATTTAGCTATAAATATCCGGGAATGTATATGTTTCATGCTCACAAAACTGAGTTTGCAGAGAAAGGATGGACAGGGCTATTTTTTGTAAAAGACAATACAAGTGAGTCTGTTAATCAAAATTTAAACGTTACCTCAACCATGAATAACACAATTTATTCTAAATCTAATTTTAGTAACGCAACTAACATTGTGCCAACAGGAGGGTTGAAATGATGGAAAGAGAGGAAACTAATATTGCTAATACTTACAGAATTTCTAAGAGGACTATACTATTTGGAGTTGTCCCAATTATAGTTATTGGAGCAATGATAATATTGCTATTAAATTCTCCTGGAATATTATTTCAAAACTCTGTCAAACCACTTCCTAAAATTTCTATTGAGAAAGTTGAGTTTTCAGATGGTGGTATAGTAGCCTTTATAAGAAACACGGGACCCTCAAATACCACCATTGCACAAGCTGATGTGAATGACAGAATACATCCTGCAGCAATAGAGCCAAGTCGAATATTAACTAGGCTGGCAGATGCAAAAGTAATAATCCCATTCGTATGGAACATTGGTGAACCATATAAGATAGGAATAACTACAGATGATGGAACTAGATTTGAGAAAAAGGTTGACTCTGCAGCTCCAGCGCCGCGTCCAACTGTTGGGCAGGCTTCAACATTTGCTATCATTGGTACATATGTAGGCGTTATTCCTGTTATGATGGGACTTATCTGGTATCCATTCATTAGAAGGTTAAGTCCCAATAAGTATAACTTTTTCCTTAGCCTTACTGCAGGATTGTTAGTTTTTCTTGGTATAGATGCTCTACTTGAGAGTAACGAAATAGCAGTCAGTACTCTTGCGCCTGCCTTTAATGCACAGATTCTCATTATTATGGTAGCAATTGTTTCTTTAATAACACTCCTGTATGTATCGCAGAGATTGATTCAACGTGCCTCAAAGCGTTCCAAACCTAAGATTGAATATAAGTCTGGATATTCAAGCCATTCAGAGCCTGATTCGCAACTAAGTGATATCAGATCCTCTTCTACGTCATCCCAACAACAGTTATTGATTAAACCTATTGCCATATCTATGATGATTGCAATTGGTATCGGATTACATAATTTCGGAGAAGGCCTGGCTATTGGCGCAGCAGTCTTGTTAGGAGAAGTAGCTTTAAGCTCATTTTTAATTTTAGGATTCACATTGCACAATACCACAGAGGGTTTAGCCATTGTAGCGCCTATGGCTAAAAGTCGAAGGATTCCAGTAACAAAGTTGATGATTATGGGTTTGATAGCAGGAGGTCCTACAATTATTGGAGCGTGGGTAGGTGGATTTTTGTACTCTCCTATCGCAACTGTAATTTTTCTTTCGATAGGTGCAGGCGCAATATTCCAGGTAGTTTACTCAATTGCTGCTTGGATGTATCACACAAATGGGAGTCGAGGATTGCTAAATAATCATTGGATTATCATAGGCTTTGCATTTGGGATGCTAATAATGTATCTTACAGGACTGTTGGTTTAATGATGATTATCAAAGTTTTAGTAGCAGTAAAATGGAAAGTAAGAGGTGGATACCTTGATAAATAAACTCATGACAGGACCGGACAAGGGGAATAGACTAGTGGCTATTCGCGATGCAAATAGTGTAAAGAAAGAGGATCGGACGGACAGAATGGAGGATTATTTGGAAGTAATTTATGAATTGGTACAACAGAAGGGATATGCTACAACCGTAGACATTTCAGGTTATCTTAATGTAAGTTCTCCTAGCGTGACCAAAATGATGCAGAAACTCGATGAAACCGGCTATCTAAAGTATGAAAAATACAGAGGCATTAGACTAACCAATGAAGGGATCCGAATTGCTCGTAATATTCGTAACAGACACGGTCTTTTAGCTGAGTTCTTCAAGATAATTGGGGTAGACGAGGAAACCGCGAATAATGACGCAGAAGGTATAGAACATCATTTGCATCCCGAAACTATGAAGAAGCTCGAGGAATTCATAAACGAACTAAAAAACACACAGTATAAGTTGTGATCATTATATTATATTTTCAAACTTTAATTTCTGAAATGGCTTTAGAGAAATAATTTTAGATAAAGTCAAACCAAGCTCTTACCACGTTCAATAATGAAGTATTCATTCTGTATCCAGCGTAACAGAACATACATGGATCTTTGCTATCTTTGCTATAAGAACTCAAATCAAACTTTGTTGTTGTTCAGCTTTTGAAAGATTAATATGTTTTTAGTAAGTTGATACTGTCGGTAGGTTCTTAAGAGGACGATATTAATACTATTGATAAGCAAAATTGAAACAAATTCTCTATTTTCTTGGTCAACCTGGAACAAAGAATGACTATATTGGTAATAACTACATCAATAGGAAGTTCACCTAATTGAAGACCTTACTGTATATCAAGTCCATTAGTGCTCAGCCAAAGAAAAAAATTAAATTCTGTATCACGTGTGCGAAAGTAGCGACACAAATAGCATGCTTTGAGGTTGGGGACAATGTTACAGTCGTTGAAAAATACTGCGATACTTATATTAGTAATATTAAATAGAGCTCTTACCTCTTAATTTCAGTTGTGATAAAAATATGAATCTTAATTGTAAACCATACTATGGTTTGAACACAAGGAAATTTGAATATCTAGTGTAGTTCTTCAATATGATCATTAATAACATAATTGATAGCAATAACTATTCAACAAATTAGAACATCAGATTAGAACTGAATTTTGATTTAAATATGTCAAGAATGTATTGTTACTGTATTCTTAAACTGTCTACTGCATCCATAATAACTTGAGTAGCATGCACTCCAAAATTTGCCTTACAATAGTTTTCATTTGTCAGCTTTGAATCAAGGCTATTTGACCTTATCAACTGCGAAACCCTATTTACTGCAGCAAGATAATTCATGGAAGATATCCAAGTCAGTATGATTGTGCATTTATCGCAAACCTCAACCTTAACATTAGTCCCATATATTTCCCCACAAAAAACGCATTTGTTATATACTATTGAATTACTAGCCCTAGGAGCATTAATACCAAAATGAACTGTATTAAAGCACTCAATACATAAGTGTTGATTACACGTGGAACATGTGTGGTATTCTTCACGTTTACTACATTTTTGACACACTGTCATTGCTTAGAAGCACCATGCGCAAGAGATCATCAAGTAACGATTGTTATCAAGAATTAATATATTCATTATATATCTACTAGTATCATTAATTAGGTAATCCCTCCTATATCTAGTTATTTAAATAACTGCAGGTGTGATAAGCCTCTTCACCCATGGGATCATGTTTAAGTTCAACATTCAGTAGTGATCTTATGAAACTTCTAATATCTTTTTGGAAGTTTAGAGCCATATCATTAATAGTAATTGTTTCTTCTTTATCAAGCAATGCATTTTCCAACTCACAGAAGTTAAGAATAATGACTAGAGAGATATTTTGTGCCGATTTTTGTGTTCACATCCAGCTTTTGTTACCAGCGCTATTAAGGTAGATACCAGTTATATTGTCGATATCATTCACATTAACATTGTATACAAGCTGTCTTGAATCCTTTGTGAACTTAAGACTTCCTAAGCCACGCCCATGTGTATTATTAGGTGGTACTTGTTGATCTCCATCAAGTACACACTAGAATCGGTCTAAGTTCTGCACTGATAGAATTATTAAAGGGGGTAAATCCAGACAACATCAAAACAAAGCTAGGACATAACAGTAACAGTATGCTCTTCATTAGTCTAATTTTCAATTATTATCTTCTATTTAATTTTTTTAGAATATTTTTTCCTTGAGCTAAATACATGTATGCGTCTTACAATTAAATTAATGGCTAAATAAGAGAAACTTGAGGCTATGACAGATGCTATTATTGCAGCTTGTACCGGCTGATATTCTATTCTCAACAATTCAAGCAGAATGAAGAACCTTGACACATTGTTGATAATATCAAATATAGAATCAGCAAATATCATCTTTGTTACTATTTGTTTTAGAATTCCAATATTCAATTTGCCGGTGAGTTTTTTTGTATATTTCTCCTTATTATCAAGATGAAAAAGAATAACAAAAATTATTTTAGAGGAGATAAATCCGGTTAATACAGTTAATGTAGAAGTTGCAAACTCATCAATGGAATATTTCGTACATACGTATGCAACGAGAAGACTAACAATAAAACCAACCGAACCTGAAAGTAGTAAATTCTTGTTGAGAGATATGGTGCTGGTATACTTCGTGTAAAATTTTGTAAGGTAATTAATCATTACACCACCAAGTTCTCCTTTCATTAAAAGACAATACAGCAAACAATCATTTATGAGTACTCATATGAAATGACTTAATTTTGAAGAATTTTGTTATTAATGGATGTCAATCTTGTCTAAGATGGTCCATTTTTAGTTAATTCCCCTTGCAAGACATGTGTCACAATACTTTTCCACAAGAGTGGCGCCATCCATGTTATAACTTGCTATTTGAGTTGCTATATCACCACACATGGAACAATAACCGCCTGCTTTGTCAACCATAAATCTTTTTTTTATTTTCTCAGATGTTCTAGGGTCTGAAAGTAGTGTTCGAAAATCTCTGAGTTGCTCTCTAGATATATTTACTGGTCGCAATGTTGGGGTTGGTCTATGTTTATTACTATGAGGATTATTTCCGTAAAAAAACTTATGCATGTATATGATCCACGCTAATCGTATATCTATCTATGTGTTTATTTTGTCTCAAAGACATTAATTTGGGCCAAATACAGTTTTTCTAATATTTGGAAACAAAAAATTACTCTATATTTTTAAACCACTGCCAGACAATAGCTTTGAATCTATCTTTTCCATCACACCATTTTCTGATTAAATCTCCTTACCGTCTATGTGTATGTAGACGTCGAAGATCTTTGTATCTGGAAGTGCTATAGAGAAATTAATGATCCATTACATGTAACAGTTGAAGAATTTTTAAAGTCTACAAAGAATGAAATTTGTGCTCAAAATATGGTGAGCCAGAAGGGATGCGTCACTATATCAGTGCTAATGGCGGATTTCGAATATACGAACAAAGCGCTAAGCATTAAGTTTGCCTAAATTTCAAAAAAAGAGTTTATTTTCCTTTTCTACTGATAGTACCATTGCTTGCAAGGTCTAGAGTATACATCTTTAAATATTAGTAAAGTTGCCGTGATTCTATTGTTAGCAACCAAATCAAGGATAGTTTTAATCTCAATTAGCTTGTCACTAGCATTAGCTCTTACGACAGTGGCAACTTCTGGTGTGAGTTATGCGCAGCCGATAGGTACCACTGCAAAATTAGTGCATGCAGGACAAGGAAATGCCAGCAGTGTTATTATTGCCTTTTTTCCTCAAAATATAGAAATAAAAGCTGGTGAGAGCGTGAGGTGGGATAACCCAACCACCGTTGCAGAACCTCATTCTGTTACTTTTCTAAAGGATAAAAAATTTTTTGCAGATTATGCTTCGCCATTCTACGTAGCAAACTCGACGGAGTTTCGCTCCATAATTCCAGAATCCAATGCACAACCAACTTTCCCGCCTAGTCAGCCTGGTGAGACAAGTAAGATAGTTGTTGCAGTAAATGCAAGGGCTATTCTGCCCGTAGTGCTAGACGGTAACAATGTAACTTACCTTCAACCAAATTCAAACTATTTAATGAATGGGACTGAAGATTATGTAAATTCCGGCTGGCTTTGGCCCGATGGACAGGCTCCACCTGGTGGTCCACCAATTAGTAAATTTACAGTTACTTTTGAAAAACCTGGCACTTATCCTTATTTATGTAACGTTCATCCTTGGATGACAGGCAGCGTAGTCGTCAAATAGTTGTCCACAATCGCGATATCAGTCGCACTTATCCTTTGAGAATGTTGTGTACTAAATCCAAGTGTCTAAAAATTTTGGTCTGGTCTTATTAGAAGGAAGGGATGCGTGCCGATATCGGTGTTAACAAGGGATTTTTGGTACTATTAGATAGACAAGTAAGCTTTAAAGTTTTCGAACCCTTGAGGGTTCATCAGTATTAGTGCCCTTCGTGTAGTAGGGTCCTACTACCTGGCATTTAGCTTTTTCATAGGTAATCAAAATAAGTTTGAAAGATAAAAGAAACTAAATTTAAATTTGGAGTATTATAGGAATTATTATGAGCAATATTTGGGACAAAATTTATTCTGATGCTTCGGCGTTTTTTGGAGAAGACCCCAGTGATTTTGCTCAAAAGTGTTATAATTATTTTAAGAAATATGGAGTTAAAAGAACATTAGAATTAGGATGTGGTCAAGGAAGAGATACAATATTTTTTGCATCAAATGGTTTTGATGTTCACGCTATAGATGCATCTAAAGTGGCAATAGAAAATATAAATCAAAAAAAAGGACAAAAAAATATTTCTTTAGATTTACGACATTTTAAAGCAAGTCAAGCTTTACCATATGATAGTAGCTATTTTGACGCAGTTTATTCACATATGTTTTATAATATGCGCTTTACAGATGAGGAACTAAGGTCTCTATTCAAAGAATCGAATAGAGTATTAAAAAATAATGGCTTACTATATTTTTCGGTTAGAAGTGATAAGGATGTTTTGTATAACAAAGGGAAAAAAATTGATAACAATATTTATGAAATAAATGGATTTCAAATTAGATTTTTTACCAGGAGACAAATACAATCATTTTTAGAGAATTATTTTGAAATTAAGAATATCGAGGAAAGTTATGAAGAACCAGTAAATCTTTATTTTGTTTTTTGTCGTAAGAAATAATAAATTAAAATAGTTCCTGGGACGTCAGGATATATTTACAATCGACTCGATTTTCAGGAAAATTGAGTCTTTTGATGGAGTAATGCAGGCAGAACTGGATATACTGACTGGAATAACGCTGACTCAAGAATGGATGGTAAATGAAATTGAACAAAGATTAACAAAGAAAACAGACCAATATCTAGTAACTAGGCTTTCAGAAAATGAATTAAGATGAAGGTTAAGTGCAATTTAATTATTGACAAGATAATAGATAATTAGACTTAGTAAACAGTAACGTTCTCCTAAAAATTGCCACAGAAGTTTTGCTTAGGATTAAATCATAATATTTAATGGTAACTAACTTATAAGGACAATTATTATGCATGGATTCTTGGTGAGAGAATAAGGAACAGACATATCAAAAAGAATGGAGAATAAAGCGTTCCCATTATATTTGCAATTACAAATTGAATAAGATATAGATTTAAGATGTTTGCGATTGGTAGAATTGCTATATTCGTGACTATAAATCCGATCACTGAAATTATTAATGTTAAGAAAAATAATGATTCCATTCTATGCCTTTTGACTTCTTTCCTCCTAGTTAAGATATCAATAAAATCTTTCAAAGTGTAATAAAAGTCACTTATTTTCATCTTATGATACCTACACATGGAAAGGACCATCCACGAATTAAAGAAGATAGAAAATATTGTAGAAAATAGAATGATAATAACACCTGCAGGAATTATGGCGATAATATCAGAATGACTTTTTAACTTTACTGTGTACAGTGAAAATCGGTCCGAATCTGTCACATGACTCTTTCGGATATCACCTTCATAACCGCCCATCTGTACTACAATTAACATATAAATTGAAAAAATTATGAAAAGAACAAAAATTTCTATATGACTGGGATTGTTGATTCTGAGTCTTTTTTTTAGTATAATAGTTCTTGTGATAACCAGTTGAAGATAAGTAACTGCAAAAGCTATAAAAAATAAACCTACGAGGAGTAAATTGATAAAGGGAAAATAATTTGGATTATTGTTATTACTGACACCTATAACAAAAATGGCCTCAGTAGTGACCGATATGATGAGTCCTATTAAGGGCATTAACAAAAGTATAGGATTTTTAGAAATTACGTATATAGCTTGGGTAAAAATATTACCATTATTTATCACGTTAATGATAAAGCAGTGGATAATATTACGTATTTCGTTAAATTACATATTATGAGTGTGATTAATCATTTTCCAAATCAAAGTACTCCTTGTTAACAATTTGGATCCAATTTTCATATTGGTCAAATTTAGAAATTTCTAATGTCTAATCAGTCAGCCTTTAAGAAATAGCAGGAATAGAATCGTCAACATCAAGATATACCCATTTATCAACACATTGTTCACAGTATTTTTCAATTATCCGAGCTTTATCAATCTGAAAGTATGCCACATATGCAGCAGTCTGGCCACAAATAATGCATGT
>Ga0209157_1003335_pt1 | contig 12379 bp, 13 predicted proteins | sample GraSoiAngelo_135_FD_185892 | JGI IMG/M metagenome (GOLD analysis project Ga0209157, IMG submission 185892) | Grasslands soil microbial communities from the Angelo Coastal Reserve, California, USA - 14_0929_05_40cm (SPAdes) (version 2) | ecosystem: Environmental > Terrestrial > Soil > Grasslands ... | reverse complement strand
CCTCAGGTCCACTTCTGGGATGTCGTGCCCGTAGTTCATGGCCAACCAGAACCAGGCGATCGATTCGAACTCGCTTGCAGGACAGACCGTCGAGAAAATAGAAAAGCGCCCCTGCTCGGTGTCTTTGGCCAGATACATGGTGAGCGGCCTCAGAACCTTGTAGGTGTAGGTCACGTTCTTGCCGACCCCCGTCCCATCGGGGTCGGGCTGCCAGATCTTCACGTTTCTGGCAACGATGCCTTCCTCCTTCACCTCGACGTCATAATCTTCAATCTCGGCGTGGGACCTGTCGCCCAGCATGCCAGCGTGCAGGAAGGGGAGATGGGCGACGTCGAGGAAGTTTTCGACTGCCCTGGTGCCACTCGCCCTGTAGCGGTACGGTCCGCACGCCACCTTCCTGAAGGAGGGGTCGCTCCACTCTTCGAATTCAGGGATCTCCCTCGCTCCGTCCCCCACGCACGCCCATATCAGCCCCCACTTCTCCTCGCACCGGTACGTCTTGACTTTGGCCTTTCCCGGCGGTTTTTGCTCTGGGTGGGCGGGGAACCTCACGCACTCTCCTTCACTGTTGTAGGTCCATCCGTGGTACGCGCAGACGAGTCTGCCCTCCTCATCGATTGACCCCAGCGAGAGCCTCGTCCCGCGGTGGACGCACAGGTCCTGCCAGACGTGTACTTCGCCATCGATTCTCCAGAGCACCAGGTCTTCGTTGAGCAGCCTTGCGGGCAGAATGGAAGCCTCGCCTAGGTCGGTCGACTTTGCGAGAGGATGCCAGTCGTTCAGAAGGACTGGGTCCTCAATCATGATGGGGAAGAGGCTTACTCTGGTGGGAGTTCCTTGTAATTGAGAGAGATATCGATCCCCCTCTTCTTGTGGTACCAGCGGGACCCGAGGTAGATCAGGGCTCCTGCGATGAATGTCGCAATCACGTAGAAGTATGTGACATTGTTGAGACCAGTGAAACCTGGGTTCGCCAGATACTGGTAGGACACGAATCCGAAGACTATGGCGTTGCCGATGCCGGCCAGAGCGAGGACGACCTTGGTGGTACCCTTTTCCTTTTGAAGGGCGTGCTTCGTAGCCGCCAGCCCGATGAAGACGAAGTATATCATAGACGCTATGATCGCGCCGAAGATGCCGGATACGTTTTCGAAGAAGTAGGCCGTGATTCCTATCAGAGCCAACGTGATCACGAGGTCAACCAGGTGTGCGACGACTGGGGAGCCGAACCTAGGGCTTACGTAGGCGAGCTTCGACGGAAGGAATCTGTCCATAGATTGGGCCAAGAGGTACCTGGAGAATATGATGACGGCGTAGGCCATCGTGCCTATTTGCATGGCTATCCACCCGAGCCCGATAATCCAGCTGACGACACCTCCTCCCGCTACGCCCATCGCGAGGGAGAAGAAATTGAGTCCGAAGCCCGCGTAAGCCTTGCTGGAGAAGACTGCGTTGACGAAGGGCATCCCGGCCACTCCGTACAGGACCGCGAAGGCTCCCGTGAGGAGGAGAAAGCCAGTGAAAGCCGAGATCGGCACGTTCCATTTCAGCGCCCTCGAACCCTTGATCTCCGAAGCGACGGCCGGGGCCGCGTTCAGCCACGGATAGACGAAGGCGAAGATGACGGGCATAATGAATATCATGTTGTTGAAATTGAGGTCGAACGGAAGCCCCGACGGGGTGTAGGAAGCGGCGAGCGCCTGATACGAAGAGTCGCTGCCGCCGAGCTTGACGGCTTGGGCGAAGCCATTAATGTAGTTCGCCACCCCGGTCTGCCCGGCCGCTAGGTAGACCCCCATTGTTAGCAGGAGTGAGAAGACTCCAAACAGCGTAATCGCGGTGACCAGCCGGTAGCCAGCCTTGGGCTTCGCGATGTTGATACCGATGAGTATCGCGAAGATCGAAGCCGCTACGACAAATTGGGTGGTGCCATTGGTGAAGAGCAGGCCCCATGTGCTAAAGGAGCCGCCCAGGCTCAGACCGGCTCCCCCTATGGAGAAATCGACCAATAAAGCGACCAGTGCGATAAAGGCTAGCGTCTCCATTGTGTAGCCCCAGAAGGAGAGGGTGCTGCCCCAGAATCCCCCGAAGTTTCTTGAAACGTACACGTAATCCCCTCCCGCCCTAGGATAACGCCTGCTCATGATCGTGTAAATTACGATTTGAGGAACGGAGAGGAGGAAAGCGATGGCAGAAGCCACCACCAAATTCAGTCCCGAAACAGATGGGGCTATCACGAAGGTTGCTCCTGCGAAGCCTGCGATTGTGGTCAGAAGCGGCCCCACAGACATGTTACTCAGGTTAAGCGCGATGGTGTCCAAGAAGGACACGTTTTTGACGAGACCGGTGGCCTCCCTCACGAAAATTTGCTGCTTCTGCTGAGTTGCCGACTCAGGCATCAAGTTTGTGCTAAAAGTCGTGAGTATATATCTTAGTCTTAGCAGGTTCACCTAAAAGAGCCCGCACGATGTTAAGAACGGTATATGGAGGTCAATTACGTCCCCGGGCTTTGACGATGCAAGACTTTTTTGGAGGCAAACCACCAAAAAATCACGACGCTAAGTGGAGGACGGTAGGAAGAATGATGTTCATGTTTGGTCTGATTTCATCATTTTTTCTACTCGTAATAATGATGACGGGACAACCCACTGAGCTAACGGGGGCCTGCAGATATTGTCCGGCTTTCTATACCTACTCCATCCTCGATGCGCCGAGCTACCTTTGGGTAACCCTAACCGGTAACGTGATTCTCGTCGGTGCGGGTGCGCTCATCGCGGTCTCTAAGCCCGTAACCAAATAAGAAGTAGGTGCGAGTTTACGTTCCCGCACCTGTTTAGTACCCTATCTCTGAGCTCGGCCTGAGATGCCTCATCGACTTCACTCTGCCGCACCGCTTGCACTTGTAGACGCCCCTTCCTCTCGGGTTGTAGTCCCTGGTGTCCACTACTGCCTCATGCTCGGTTCGCATCATGCATCTCTCGCACCAACGATATTCCGCCGTCTTCTGGGTCACTTCGATAAGGGTGACGTATTATGCGACAACTGAAGTAAAAGTTTTATCGTTGAGAGGGCTTTCCTCCCTCGTGTTCGACCTAGTAGCCTTGGGAATACTCTTCGTCTTCGCGGGGTTCGCAATCATCTTCATTGCGATGATCCTCTCCGCCTCCTCCAAGCCGGGCACCGAGGGGAGAGTCAGGGGCGGGGGAGTGGTGATGATAGGTCCGATTCCCATTGTCTTCGGCTCGGACATGAAATGGGCAAGCGTGGCGATTGTTCTGGCCCTCTTCCTGATTCTCGTGACCCTCGTGGTCAACCTGCACGTGATCTGAGATTGCTTCAACCGAAGTTGTACGCCGTCGGCGTCGTTCTCCTATTCCTGGGTTTCGCAATGATTGTATTGAGTTCCTTCAGCGGGAGTAGCGCCAGTGTGGGGGGCTTTGTGCTCATCGGACCGATTCCCATAGTGTTCGGAAGCGGGAAGGATGCCGGATTGCTTGCGATTCTCTCCGTGGCCGCCGGCCTTATCACGATAGCGATGGTCTACCTGACCCTCCGTCAGACCAGGCGAATGGGGACGCCAGAGCCCACAGAAGAAAGCAATGCATAAATAGGATGAAGAAATTTTCACCTGAAGTATGCAAAAATTGGTGCCGCTGGTCAGTATATCGCCTCTTGCGAGGGAGAGACTCACCCAGGTCCTGAAGAACGAGAAGGCCGAGGACTCCTACCTGCGGATAGAGGTTTACGAGTCGGGTGGGTGTGCGTGCAGCGGAGGCTACAGGTACGCGATGAGCCTTGAGAAGGACCCTCGCCCGAGCGACATCGTCGAGAAGGTTGACGGCCTGACGGTGATGGTCGACGGTAGAAACGCGGACCTCATCAGAGGCTCGAAAATTGATTATCACGAAAGCATTCAGAGGAGGGGGTTCAAGATTGAGAACCCCAACGTCCACACCGAAACCTGCGGGTGCGGCGGACACTAGCTAGTGACACCCTCCCACGACTGAACTCGTGGGCTTCCAGCGCTGAGCATCTATTCTCGCCCTGTATAGTTACTACTTCAATGACCAGGCTTGCGACCCCAGTTGTCTGTGGTGGTGAGGCCCCCATCTCAGGCCCGAAGCCCGTGGGCTTTCTCGCTCACACCTAGTAAATCATTCCGTCACTAACCTGAAGTTTCTTTCTGGCGCCCGCAAGGTACGGCTCCGATAATCCCCTTGCCTGAGCCTTCGCCAACGGGGCGAGCTGGCTCAAAAAGGCGTAGTAGAAGATGGTCTCGACGGTGTTCGGGCTGTGCGGGTCAAGAAGAGAAGCGACGTACCCCCTCGACCTCAGTGCCGCGTGGAGACGTGCACCTATTCGAGCCGGGTCGAATGCGGAGAAGACGATCACAGAGTCCGAGGCTTTGAGGGAGAAGAGCTCCATGTGGCTGAACTCTTCAAGCTGCTCTGCGTCAGCCCGATATCCGAGAATCTCGTAGACCTTGGCGGCGCCGTAGACCGCGATCGCGTGGGCCGCGTTGTTCCCGAGTATGTAGGTAGTTCCGTGGTTGGAGATGGCGGCCTTCTTCTGCGCCACCTTGGCCGCTGAGTAGGCCCTGCTGAAGTTGCAGGAGAACTCCCCAAGGGCCACCTTCATCGACGCGAGAAGCGCCATAGTAAAGGAGAGGGTGCCGGCGACTCGCGCCTTCGACCCATAAGGAAGGAGGATAACGTCGTCCACCTCCTCTGCCAGGGGGCTGTCCTGGTTCGCGGTAATCGCAATCCTCCTTCTCGCCAACCCGCGAAGCTTCCGGGCGGCTGAGATGTTCGAGCTGGTTCGTCCGGAGACCGATATGAAGAAGACATCTCTGCCTGCTGCCGCAGAGGGAATCGTGAAGATTGCGTACGGGTCGAAGGCCAGGTACTTCCCGCCACTCAGGTAGAAGGTGGCTAGGGCGGCCGCGTAGGAGTCGCCGGCTCCGACGAAGATTGAACCGGACGTTGCCCGCACAACCGGGACGGAGAGGAATGATCGCAGCTTCGAGGGTTGCTCCCTGACCTCTCTAATTGTTGCGGAGAGCGGACTACCAGTCAATTGACGCAGGTGGGACTTCGTCTCTACTAAGGCTTAAGAGACGACCGAATTGAATCTCGCCAGACATGAAATACGTGGAGGGGTCGAAGCGAGTTTTTCTTGACACGGGCACCCGCTTCCAGAGAAGGATCGTGCAAGCAATCGGAATCATAAAGGTCGCCGCGGCGAGAACGAACGTCTCGCTGGGACTCCTGGACCGCGCCACAGGCGAGGCGATCATCAAAGCGGGTGAGGAGGTAATGCGAGGGAAGTTCGATGATTCGGTGGTCGTTGATGTCTTCCAGACAGGCTCAGGTACGGGAATAAACATGAACGCCAACGAGCTGATTGCAGAGGAGGCATCCCGCCTCCTCGGAAGGAAGGTGCATCCCAATGACCACGTGAACATGGGGCAGTCTTCCAACGACGTTGGCCCAAGCACGATGAGGGTGGCCGCCGTGTCAGCAGTCTGGGAGGAGTTGGTGCCCGCTCTAAAACAGATAATATCGAGCCTCACTCGCCTCTCGAGAAAGACCTCCAGCGTTTACAAGGCGGGGAGAACCCACTTGAGGGACGCGCTCCCGGTGACGATGGGCCAAGAGTTCGAGGCGTATGCGGACGCCTTCCGCGAAGACCTGAAGAGCGTCACCTCCGCGGCGGGGTACGCCAGTGAGTTGCCGATGGGAGGGACGGCCGTCGGGACGGGACTCAACACCGACCCTCGCTTCGGCACAATGGTCGCGATCGAGATAAGCAGGATGACGGGCTTGAAGTTCGTCAAGGCGCGGAACACCTTCAGAGCGATTAGGCTGCTCACAGACCTCGCGTCACTGAGCGGTGGGCTTCGCAGCATCGCTCTCGACCTCTACAGACTCTGCCAAGACCTCAGGCTGATGTTCTCGGGGCCCATCACGGGTCTCGGCGAAATCGATATCCCCACGCAGGAAGAGGTCGCGGGTAGCAGCATCATGCCCGGTAAGACTAACCCTGTTACAGTCGAGAGCGCACTGCTGGCCTGCGCTCAGGTGATGGGTCTGGATGAGGCGAATAAAGTCTCGGCGATGCTAGGCGAGTTCGAACTCTCGATGGGGGTTCCGTTGATGGGTTACAACCTTGTCTCGCAGATTCGACTTCTCGTCGAGGCGCTTCTGAAGGTGTCCACCGTCGTGCTAGACAGCGTCTCTCCCCGGAAGGCGAGGAGCAGAAGATTTGCGGAGAGCAGCCCCGCTCTCGTGACTGTCATCTCGCCGAAGATAGGCTATGACAAGGCCGCGGCGATCGGGAAGAAGCTCGAAGGCGGCCTCTCGATTAGAGAGGCGCTGAAGGACCTAGGCTATGGGGAGAAGGAGATTGACAAGATACTGGATCTCAAGAGGCTCGTGCGGCCGGGGATACCAGTCAGGGAGATTGCGAAGTAGGTATCATCCGGAAGACCATCGGCTCACCGTCTCGCCCTAACGCCTATCTTCTCCATCAGCTTCCCGAGTTCAGAGTCGTCGACTGAATCTACCCTCAGGTACTTCAGAATCTCGTCCTCGTTCATCCCCATCCTCCTGGCCTCGTCGATGGTGTACCTGTAAGCCTCCAGCTCGGTCGGCCTATCGACATACTCGAAGGCCTGGTCGTAAAGCTCCCTCCCCTCCAAGAATTGTTTTACGTGGACCAGCACGTGAACGACATCGAGGTAGAGAAAGTTCAGGCGGGCACTCTCGAGGTATCGACGACTGATGCAGACCGTCCCCGTGTCACGGTCGAGCCAGAGACCCCAATCGAAACCCTCTACCTTGAGTTTCAGGTGCCGAGTTATCCTTGACATGCTAGTCTTCGTGCCGAATACTCTAAGAAGGGTCGGCGAGTCGTCGAGTCCCGTGAAGACGTCCGAGAACCTGTGCTCTCCTACCTGGACTTGCCTTCTCGTCCTGAAGCCCCTCACGCGCAAGACTAACAGAAAATTCGGTTCGGCTATCAAAAGAACGAGAATCAAAAAGACCCAATGCCCCGATAAAGAATGGTTGACACTTTTACCGGGGGATGATAGAGAGCCAGGTCGCTCACGACAGCGCGGGACGCGAAGGTTCCCGCCGAGCTCTCTTCGCAACAGCAGCCGCGACCAGCGCCAGGAAACCCCAAATCAGGATCGCAACGCCCAGACCGCCGTAGTCCCAAGCGAAGTTGTGCAACCAGTCTGGAGAGCGCCTCGATGATATGGGTTCACCGACATCCTGCCACTCGGGAAATGTCGTGTGTGTGGAGACAGCTCCGTAGAAGAACGTTGCGAAGGTCCATTTCTCACTGCCTATCTTCAACGTACCCCCTGAGTTCGTGTAGGCAGTGGTTGCCAGAATCGTTCCGTTGAATGGACCCAAAATGCTGCCGTTGCCCCGGAGCTCTAGGGTCGCGTTGACAGTCACCTGCGAATCCTTGTTCTTGAAAAAGTCCTCCTGAGTTGGGGTTATGCTGAGAGACTGTGAGTCGCCCAGAAAGACGGCCAGAAGAAGACGGATATTCTGCTTACCATTGTACGTACCTCCGAGCCCGGCTGTGTTGCCCGACCAGACAACTACGCTGTCGTTCGAATAATCATTCATGATCGCATCGGGTTGTCTAGCCTCCATCTTCTGAAGATGTTGATTGAATATGTTGGCAGCAGCCAGAATCGCGACAGGCGTGGTGCTCACCGAAGTAGTCGTCGAGGTGGAACCTGACGATTGAGAAGACCAGAATAACGCGCTCGCAGCGATGACGGCGACGGCGACGAGCAAGCCTGCAACCGCGCGCGCGGAAACTCCCTGCCGCATCTTGGATGAATGAATGCCCTATTGTAGAATTAAGTTTTCCGCATCTCCTCCCGACATGGGAGGGGTCCCTCCCCTACTTTGAGCCTCGAAGGTCCAAGTTCCACATGAATAATTATGCGCCGTTTGCTTGGCTGGGTTCCGAGTGTAGCTCCTCACAGGTTTCTAATTCTTCCACGATCTCTGGATTCCCCTCTCTTCTCGAGGCTGCGGAGGTTGACCCTCAGCGACCAATGCTTCTGTGATCAAGTCAAGCGAGTCGATCTTTGCCTGCATTGCAGAGTCGGTTATCTTCAGTGGCTGGTCAGGGATTAGAATATTGTTTGTTGACGCAACGAAGTGCTCCAGTTGATTCCTACATCGAGCAGGGTGTCTCCCAAATCCTCATCGGTGAGATTGTCCGTCCGTGCCAAGTTAACCAAGTTTTGAAATTCTTGGTCTGGGACTTGTAGACCTGTCATTGTCGAAATCGGCTTGGGCTTGTTTCCGCCCAACTCATGCGCCAGGACAAACCCCATGAAGGTGAAGTTTTCTATCTCCGTGAAGTGCTTCATGCGTATTTCTAGTGGCGTGTCCCCTGATGGATCGGAGTCGGCGAAGTCTGAGATTTGAGGTGCTCCCGTTGCCGGGTCGTTGAATCGAAAACCCTGGATAATCTCAACGTTGGCGGCTTTGTCCTCCTTGACTCAAGGGAGCTTGCACTCGTGTCAAGGGAGCTTGCACTCGTGTCAAGGGAGCTTGCGTTGAGGGCTCAGGGCTAGAATTTTACAGTATTCTTCGATACAACCTTTCACTCTCGCCAAGTTGGCTGATTAATCGGGTGAATTCCCCCGGTCCACAACCCCCCCGAACCTAGAATTCGAGAAGTGGTATCATCCGTCAGCTCCAACCTGAAGATGGATTAAGACACTGATCGCGAAACGTATTCTTGGCAGGTCGGCTTTACTCATTCTTTAGGAGCTAGGGAGTATGAGTATGCGATCAAGAAATCGGGGAGATGGCTCACCACAGAGCCTTTGTTCATCGCCATGCTCTTCCTGCAGTACAAGACCATTCGGTCGCTCGAAGGGGAGGCAGAGCGACCGAAGAAACTTCGCCGTGACGGAAAAACGACTGCATGACCTCCGTAGGTCTCAATTGTCTTCTGATTCAGGTTCAGTTCCCGCCAAGGTGAAGTTAGATCTGTCTCTCCTTCTGACATCTCTGTAGCACGTTCTCTGAAGTCCTTCTGCTGGAAAAGGGTGCCAGAATCCCAATTTTATGGCACCAGGGTGAGGTCCGTGGCGGGAAAACGAGCTTGATTCCTCCAAAGCTGAGATGGTCAACAGGCATTGACTCGATCATCACTAAAATCGAGACGTTGTCTATGAGCATAGAAATAAGAGCGTGCCGCACGACAACCTTCTCGTCGGCGCACGATGACCAAGAATGACGATGAGGGTTTCAACGTTGGAAGGGCGGAACTCTTCGAAGCCATGGGTCATCCAAACAGGATAAGGATCCTCAAGGCCCTTTCAGACAGGCCTCTAGGCTTCTCGGAACTCAAGAGGACCCTTAGCATGGAGAGCAGCGGGCTCCTGTCCTTTCATCTCCAAAAGCTGACTAATTTGGTGAAGACCACATCAGAAGGCGCTTACGCGCTGACTGATGAGGGCAAAGAAGCGCTGAGGATTGCCGAGACGCTGAGAAGTGGCAGGTCTGAGGATGGAGGCAAGTGGTTGACTCGACCTCTCAAACGTGAGAGGGTAATCATCGCAGGACTCCTTATTGGAATAATCCTCATGGGTTCGGTGGCAGCTTATCAAGAGCAGGAGATTGCTGCACTGAACCAGGCAATTAGCAATGGGACAATAGACATCGGAGGAGTTCGATACTGGTACGCGTCCTACCCAACATACTTGGCGAATGGCACAAGCCTCACATTTCACGGGGTGACTTTCACGTACCTTCAACCGCCGTTAACAAGTTACAGTGACCCTCGTGACTACATATTCCAAGGATCGGTCAGGTTGTCAAACGGGACTCTGCTCGATCTGACCGGCAAGACCGTGCAAATCCAGATGTCGGTGGGCGTCATTCCAGGATCGACAGTGACAAATGCGACTGCGGGTCTGCATAGCAGCACCGTCGCGCTGATTGGGATGGGAATCAGATTCCAGGATGGCACCAAAGAAGTTTACAACAAGTTCTCGATTAACGCAAGCTACATCTTTGGGGACCTGAGCATCCCCAGACCGCATTTCCTACTGAACTTTGCTTATCACCCGCCTCTGGTCAATCCCTGGTTCACCCAACACGCGAACCCGAGCGCAGGTTTGTTTTGGGACTACACGAATAACGTGCTGCGATTCTACATAAGCACAAGCTGAATCAAGCTAGGTCCCAACCCTGAGGGACAAAACCCTGATGCCGAGGAGACCTACAATTTAACTGACGCTATGGCTGAGGATGGTATGTAGACCATGGGAGAGTTCGAGGCTTCGGTCGCCTTTGATTGGCTTGCGACCCAATTCTTGTATCCTTCATTTGTGAAGTGGTAGAAGCTTCATAATGGATGAGCTTGCGCAATAGAATTCTTCTATCATACTTATATCTAGCAAAGTTCAATTGATATCGATGAAGTACCGGAGCAGGACCGACATAATCGCAATGATTCTCCAAGCGGCCGTCCACGGTACCACAAAGACCCGAATCATGTACAACGCCCTCCTTTCTTACGCTCAGCTCAAGGAATACCTGACCTTTCTCATCGAGAAGGGTCTCATGAGAGACGATGGGTTCGGCATCTACACGCCGACCCAGAAAGGCCTCGAGCTGCTTCGCAAATACGAAGGCATCAGCAACATGATTACATTAGGCCAACTGCAATCTGCCACCGTCTCTTCTCCAGTTTGGTAAAGGGTCCAATCGCTCTCGTTTGACTTCAACCAGAGTGAAGGAGTCTGAAGTTGACGAGGCATTATTCGGGCGCAAGTCACGGGCATGAAGACTTTTGGTCGTCCTAGCCCTGCTTCAGTCCGTTCCCGCAAGGCGAAGGTAGATCTATGAAGCGACTGAGTGCTCCTTCAGGAATGCCGAGTGTCCCGTAGGCGTACCGAACCCGGGAAGGGCTAGCATGCGCCGGGCCAAAAAACCCTGCAAAAGTTAAAGACTGCATACTTTGCAATGATTGCCTGCATTGACGTTCGTCCTCACCCCCGCGACGGGAAGCGGCTTCATAGGAAGAAAGGAACTCGTCTCCGAGCTTGTCACGGAGCTTTCTTCCAAGAACAAAATCGGATTCTCGCTGTCAGGCATCCGAAGGATTGGGAAGACGAGCCTCCTGGGTGAGGTCGAGAGGCAGCTGACCAGCAAGCACAGCATACCAGTAATCTATCTTTCAGTCTGGAGGATGTCCTATTTTAGGCGTCATCTTGATTCTTGAATCGGGCTTTGGGAAAAAAAGGTCGATCGTCCTTTGCTAAATGTCCTGCGCTGAGATAGAGGTCGAATCTGCCACGCCAGCAGTGACCGTGTATGATCTGGACAGACGTTCGATTATGCCCCACGGCCCTTGATTCACCTAAGGCACAGCGATTTGTGTCCCAAGGCTTGCTCAAGAAGGGGAATGTTCTCCCTTCTTGAGTTCAGCAGTTCCCAACTACACTGTTTGTAAGGTGGACTACTAACCATCATCTGCTGAAAGCGGAGACCGCGTTTTTGAGTGCTGCTGACTCCAGCTGAGTCGCCAGCGTATCCACTACATCCCAACGTATCGTTTGTCCTAGTCGCCGACAGAGGGTTTGGACATCCTCGATATCCTGAGGACGCGAGGCCCTTGTCTTTGCGATGAGCAGAGCCTCTAGGCACATCACCTTCACTTCTCCGGATCCCACCCGCTTGGTGACAGCTGTTTCGAATACAACAGGGACTCGGATCCCACTGACGTCTCTGGTGTACACGTCCAACTTGACGCCTTCCTTGGTCCTGATTACCTTCTTCCCTCCCTCACGGAAAATTCTGTACCCCAGCCGTTCGAATTCTTCATCGCTCAGGGGTGTGGCAAGAGCCAGGTCGATGTCACGGGTGCGCCGGTAAGGCCCAATGTGGCAGATGACCGCGAACGCGCCAACAAAGACAACCTCCTTCAGGTCGCGTGAAATCCTGATTGCGACGCTTCCAAGGCTCACGCGGGAAGCTCCTCTTTCACTTTCAGCACAAGATCTGCAGGAAATTCACCTTTGACCGAGAGTCGATCCGCATAGAGAAGCTCGATTGCGATAGCATCCAGTGTGCTCCTTCCCCCGAAGGCAAGGCAGTCCAGATACACACGCTGAATCTCATTCCAGAAAACGCTTCGCTCTCGAGTAAGGATTGCCACACGGCCTCGCGTTCCCTCAGAGAACCCTCGGGACCTGAGCAGTTCAGCCCCCTTGTCTTGGTTGTCGACGTAGACGAAGAAAGTACGAGGTGTCTGTAGCTTCGTAAGCTCGTAGGCACGGTAGTCGAGCGTGACTATCCCGCTCAGCACTCGTTTGGCGTTGTTAACG
>Ga0209157_1003328_pt1 | contig 12395 bp, 7 predicted proteins | sample GraSoiAngelo_135_FD_185892 | JGI IMG/M metagenome (GOLD analysis project Ga0209157, IMG submission 185892) | Grasslands soil microbial communities from the Angelo Coastal Reserve, California, USA - 14_0929_05_40cm (SPAdes) (version 2) | ecosystem: Environmental > Terrestrial > Soil > Grasslands ... | reverse complement strand
AGGCCCAGAACCAGATCAGGAAGAACTTTCCGATGGCCGCATAATATGCGAAGGTCAGCAGCGAGGGTGCCAGCGCGCCCGTGCCAAGCGCCAGCGCCTGTAGCGCGAAGCGCGGGAGCCGGCGAGGCTTGAGCGTGAGGTGGTCGAAAGCCAGGAGGACCACGGCGAGAGGCGCGAAGAAGACCCCCGATTGCTTCATTAGGAAGGCAAACCCGAAGCAGAGCCCGCTCACGAAGAACAGCGCAGCATGGTCGCGCTCCCGCGCGTGCAGCAGCGCATACAGACCGGCAACCGCGAAGAGCGCCACGAAGAACGTCGCGTGGGCGGCGAAGCCGAATACGGTCGGGCTCAACGCCATCACGCCGAACACAAGCGCACCGATGCAACCCGCCGGGCCGCCGTGCGTCTTGCGCAATGTGAGGAAGATGAGTCCCATGATCACAACATTTACGAGCAGCATCCCGAAGTGGATCGCCGTGATGGACGGTCCGAACACGGAAAGGAACAACGCGTAGAACAGATAGGTGCCGGGCAGCTTCTGCGTGTACGCCGACACGTACATCGGGACGCCTCGCAGCATCTCCTGGGCGATGTAACCGAACTCTCCCTCGTCGCGCTCGAGCGGAAACCCCAAGTGCAACGCGCGGAATAGCGATACCAGCAGGATGATGCCGAGGACCACGAAGGTCCAGGCGCGCCTGCGGTCGTGTCGGTGGCCCTGCTGGACCCGTGAGGCGGGTGTGAACGCCTTGCGGCGAGTCTTAGACGAGGTGGGCACGGGCCTGAAGTCCGCTGCTCATCGCGGGCGGCGTTGGGCGATCACTGCGATTGCCGGGGCAACGCGCCGCCAGAGCCGCGTCGGAACGTGCGCGTATCCCAGTCCCGGGAACAGGTAGCGGAAGATCCCGTACCACTCGAGCAGGACGAAATTCTCACGGGTCCAACCGAGCCAGAAGTCCCTCGATCGCTTGTGAATGTGCGTCTCATCCTTGTCCAGGAGCCGGATGAGAGGTCCAGTGACGCCATCGTAGACGGGCACGACGAATACAAAATGTCCATTCGGTACAAGCTTGGACTGAACGACCGAGGCCACCTCTTCGAGTGACGGAATGTGTTCGATCACGTCGAACGATGTGATGATGTCGAACGGATCGGAAAATGGAATCTCGTGGATGTCGGCACGGGCAAACGTCGCATCGGGAACGATCGCGGCGGCTCGCTCCGTCGCGAACTGGCTCACGTCGGTGCCGAAGCGCCGCCACTTCGGGTTCAGAGCCGAGAGAAACACCCCAAAAGCGCATCCGATGTCGAGGATTCTTGGAACCCGACCGATTGGGGCGACGCGCTCGACCAGCCTGCGGTAAAAGCGAAGCTTCCGTGGCGGGTTCTGACGGGAATAATTCGGATAAACGGTCTCGTAGTACTCCCGCTCGAAACGTGCCTCAGGCACCGGACTCATCCTTCGAGCCGTCGTTTCCACATTAGGCCCAGCGTGTCCCGCACGGTTCGTCCTACGTTCATCTTGCTGCTCCCCTCTTTATAATCGTATCGAAGGATGAACGGCACCTCGCCGAAGATGAGGTGCATGCGGCGGAGCTTGAGAAGTATGTCCACCATGCATTGGAAGCCGTCTTGATCGAGGAACTGATCACCGTATCGGGTGATCGCGTCCCTGATGACATGGGCACGGTACGCGCGATATCCGCAGGTGTAGTCCCTGACCCCTTGAATCGGGAAGACCACGCGGAACAGCCAGGACGAGCCGTGGCTCAGGATGCGGCGCAGGAACGGTACCCCGACACAGCGAGAGCCTTCCCGATATCGAGAGGCGATGACGACATCGTGTCCCTCGGAGATCATTCGGACCATGCGGAGAATGAGGCCCGGAGCGTGCGTGTCGTCCGAATCCATCGTGATGATGATGTCGCGGTCGCAGGCGACCTCCGCGGCGGCGACCATCCCATCCCGAATCGTGGCGCCGAGTCCACGATTAACCTCGTGCCGGATCAGCCGAATCGGCATCCGCGAGGTGTGAGCCTGCACGATCTGACCGGTGGCGTCCCGGCTACCATCGTCGACGAGGATCACCTGAAATGGGATGTCGGCGTCCCCCATCGCCTCGTCAAGGCGATGGAGCAGGTTCCCGATTCTTGCCTCCTCGTTGTATACAGGCAGGACGACGTAAGTCTGCCGCCTTTCGCGTGATCCACTCTTTTTGCTGTCCTGCTCGGGTCCGCTCATGGGTGTTATTTCCGGCCCAACGCCCGCAGGTAGGCGGGGGGCACTTTGGTGCCGAGCCGCTGGGCCTCCAACGCATCGCCGAGCGCTTTGACTCCATCACGCAGGTCCCACCATGCATAGCTGCGGCTGAGATAGTAGCTGCCCAGCCGTTCATCGCCCCGCGGCGCGCCCTGGATTGCCTTGTCGACCTCGGCGATCGCCTCCCGCGGACGATTCAGCCGCTCTAGAGCCTCGGCGACGGAGCCGAATTCCAGATAGTTCGCAGGATCCTCCAGGTTGAGCCCGATTGCGCGGCGTCGATCGGCAATCGACTTTTCATACTCGCCCGCATCGAAATACGCGAGAGCTCGATTGACATACGCGTCCCGATATTCCGGTCTCAACTCGATCGCGCGCGAATAGTCATACACAGCTCCAGGGAAGTCGCCCTTTCGGTATTTGATGACGCCTCGGTTATTCAGCGCCTCCGGGTTTGCCGGCTGGAGCTCCAGGACGTGATTGAAACTCACGAGCGCGGAGTCATTGCGGTTCTGCTCCGTTAGGACCATCGCCTTGTTCATCCACGTGCGCGTAGCCTTCGGATTGAGGGCCAGAGCCTGGTCGTAATCAGCGAGAGCCTCATCGACTCGCTTGGCCGAGCGGTAGTAGTAATTCCCGCGATTGTTGTAGGCATCGACGATCTGACGGGGGTACTTCTGGATCGTATCGTTCCAGAATGTTTCGGGGTCTTGAAACACGTCACATCGGCGCCAGGATTGGACCAGGGAGAACGGGAACAGGAGAAGCAGGCTCCCCGCGATGAGAGGCTTCACGGGCAGCCGAGCCGGGATCGAGCACGACGGTTCATCCAGCCACCACGCGAGTGCGAAGAAGAGGCCGACGTAGGGCAGGTAGGTATACCGGTCGGCCATGACCGAGCCGCCGATCGTGAAGAGCTGCAGCACGAGGAAGATGTTGATGAAGAAGAAGCCCAAGCCGAAGAGAACGACGCGAATACGGCGACAAAGATAGACAACCGTCGGGAGAAGGATCGCGACCGCGGCGAATGCGATGTAGAACTTCGGCCCTAGTATCGCGAGCGTAATGCGAGGATACGGATAGATCGCGGAGAGATGAACGGGGACGAACAGCTTCACCATGTACATCGCCGTCGCGTAGGAAGCGAACAACACCTTCTTGAACGGGCTGAACAGCTGCGCGGCGGCTATCGCGCCGGCCCCGTGCTGCGCCTGAATCGTGAAAATGCCGCCGATGATCGCGATCGCGAAGAAGGGCGCCTTTTCGAGGACGACCGAGGCGCCCCAGGGACGCCGACGGAAATAGTCGATCGCGAGCAGGGTCACCGGGAGTACGACGGCCGCGGGCTTGGATGCCAAGGATAGAACGAAGGCAAGCAAGGTGAGGATGAGCCAGGGATACCGCCGTGTATCGAGGTAGCGCAGGTAGACGATCAGAGCAATTAGATAGAAGAACGCGTACAGGACGTCCTTGCGCTCAGAAATCCAGGCGACCGACTCCACGTGCGTGGGGTGGATCCCGAAGAATACGCTCGTAACGACGGTCGTCCAGAACCGGTCACCGGAGAGCTTTCGGACGAATAGGAAAACGAGCGCAGTGTTCGCCAGATGAAGGAGAAGGTTCAGCCAATGGTAGGAGGCTGGGTCCAATCCCGAGAGCCGATAGTTCAGCGCGAGCGAGGCCATCGTGAGCGGATGATAATTGCCCGCAAACGGGAGGGTCAGGAGGTCGTGGGGGCTCGGATGGGCGAGGATTGGGTTCTCGGTCACGTAGGCGTTGTCGTCCCAGTTGATGAAGCCGTTATCCAAGCTGGGTAGGTACGTTACGAAGGTGACGACTAGGATGGCGCCGAGCCACAGAAGCCAATGGCCGCGGGGGGCCGGCCGCCTCGCCTTCGGCCGTTCCTGATGCTGTTTGCCTCGGCGTTTCGGCACGGTGTTCCTAGACCCTCGGCTCTGCCGCTAGAGGGCGGCGTCTCATGGTTGCCTCCACAAGGGAGCTGCGTTCGCTGTAAATCTCCACGACACCGAAGCAGGAATGATACTCCAGCGTCCGCGATCCAATCGCCGTTTACTTGCCTCATCGGCGAAGGTGGTGTGCATGTCGTTGGAGTGACGGCGGTCGCAATTTGATCGACGTCGAGCTGAATCATGCAATATGCAGAATGGACGGCCCCCCGGTGCAGCCTGCGTGACAACCGCATCACATCCTCGCGCCTCGCTTCGTGTACCACGCGGAAGTTCATGTGGCGATGGTTCATAGGAGACACGGCGGATAGTGGCATGTCCGATGCTTTACCTATCCTGGGAAGGCTCAGCGGGTGTTGATCACGCCAGGAACGACGAACACGAGGGATGGACACCGAAGGGTGGTGCTTGATCATGTCAAACAATTCGAAAGGTTTCACCCTGATCGAGCTCATGATCGTGGTCGTGATCATCGGGATCTTGGCGGCAATCGCGATTCCGAACTTCGTAGCCATGCAGGCCCGCGCACGCGAAGCGAGCGTGACGTCGAACATGCATAGCTTTCAGCTTGCGATCGAAGATTTCTCGGTGAAAAACACCGGCAGGTATCCGGTGGCCGTGGACGACGTTGCGGTCAAGGCCAACATGCCTTCGGGCAACTATCCGAGGAACCCGTTCTCGGGTTTTAACGATGCGTGGCGTCAATCCGGCTACGGCGACCACCTATGTCATCAAAGGTTACGGACAGTCGTCGCTTATTCCCCTCACGCTGACGAACGGCTAGCGAGCGGTTGGAAAGCTAGTACCGGTGAGGCACGGCGCGACCGCCGTCAACTCGCGGGTTCGCGGTGAGGATAAGGGCCCCTGTGGCGAGAGCTGCCGGGGCCCACGTACTTGGGTGCGTGAGTACCTCTTCGCTTCTCCTTCTGGCTACCCTGTGTAAAGATAGCGACTCCTCCCCAGAACTAAGCGGGCCGTAGACACGCTTCCATTGAGCATGGGAAACATGGCCACCCCTAATCTGATCGGTCCACCCCCGGGTACCACACCGGTCGATCTCGCCGGGCCGCGCCGCCAGCGCTCCATCCCGGACGATCTCATGAGGGAGGCGTCCCGCCGGCTGGGAATCCTGTCGCTTCTCGCGGCGGTTCTCTGGATAGTCGCCCCGACCCTCGACCACCTTGTGGTCCGAGCCACAAGCCTTCCCGGAGATATGCGCTGGACGCGCCTGGACGCGACCGACCTGATCGCGGCCGTGAGCGCGCTCCTTTCCGTTGGGCTCTACTTCTACACACGCAAGAGCGGCAGGAGCCCCCAATTCATTCTGGATCTCGGCCTCGTCTACATGGTGCTCACCGGCCTTGCCCTCGGCCTTATCTCCCACTCGGCAGGGTGGCCAAGGAACATGCCCATCTTTCCCGTGATTTCTTGGATCGGGGTGGTCGTGTTGATGTTCGCCGCAATCGTCCCGAACTCCCCGACCAAGACGCTGGTCGCCGGACTGATCGCAGTCTCCATGAACCCTCTGGCCATGCTGATCGCGAAGGCGCGCGGGACATGGGACTTCGGCCCGGTCAGCAATGTGCTCGTGATGCACTACACCGACTACCTGCTCGTGGGCGTCGCGGTGGTGATCTCGCATGTCGTGACGAGGCTGGGTCAGCAAGTGACCAAGGAGCGTGAGATGGGCAGCTACCAGCTTGGCGCGCTTCTGGGTCGCGGTGGCATGGGCGAAGTCTACAGAGCGACCCATCGCATGCTGGCCCGACCGGCCGCGATCAAGCTGATCCGTCCCGAGATGATCGGCGGCGGCGACGGAGAGGGAGCCAAGGTTGCGGCGAGACGCTTCCGGCGCGAGGCGGAGGCCGCGGCCAACTTGAGGTCCCCCCACACCGTCGAGCTATACGACTTCGGCGTCACGGCGAACGGGATCCTCTATTTCGTAATGGAGTTCCTGGAGGGGATGGATCTCGAGTCGCTGATTCGCAGCAAGGGGCCGCTCCCCGCGCCTCGAGTGATCCACATCCTTCGACAGGTTTGCGAATCGCTCGAAGAAGCCCATGCCTGCGGCCTGGTCCACCGCGATATCAAGCCCGCCAACATTCACATCGGACGGCTCGGGCTTCGCCAGGACTTTGTGAAGGTGCTCGACTTTGGCCTCGTCAAGTCCGTCGCCGACATGAGCCCGGAGCAATCCCTCGCCACGGTCGAGGGGCTCGCTGTCGGGACGCCTGCCTACATGCCGCCCGAGGCAGCGCTCGGCAAGACGATCGACGGACGCGCGGACCTCTATGCGCTGGGATGCGTTGCCTACTACCTGCTCACCGGACACCTGGTATTCGAATCGGCAAACGCGATGCAGATGATCGCCAGGCACCTGCACGACCAGCCCGTGCCACCATCCGAGCGGACCGAGCTGCCCGTGCCGCCGGAGCTGGAGCGACTGGTGCTCGCCTGTCTCGCGAAAGATCCCGATGACCGTCCGCGGAGCGCCGCGGACCTTGGTCAGGCACTCGGCGCGATTCCGGTGGAGCCGTGGAGCGAGGAGCAGGCGACGGAGTGGTGGAGCCTCCAAGGCCGGTGATAAACCCACACATGAACGGTCCCGGCCCGGGGGACACCCTGCTTGGGAAGACCCTCTTCCACTATGTCTAACGTCGGGGGCCATGTGGAAAACCTGATCGGAAAGAGGATCTCCCACTACCACATCCTGGAACGGCTGGGCGCCGGAGGAATGGGCGTCGTCTACCGGGCGCATGACGCGCAGCTCGACCGTGACGTAGCCTTCAAACTCCTGCCCGACGAATCTGTGGGGAGCGAAGCGGCCCGATCCAGATTGCTGAGGGAAGCCAGGACGGCGTCCGCGCTCACCCACCCTTATATCTGCCACGTCTACGAAGCCGGCGAGGCGGACGACCACGTCTACATCGCCATGGAGCTTCTCGACGGCCGGCCATTGTCGGAGGCTATCCCTTCCGGAGGGCTGCCGCTCGAAACCATCCTTCGAATCGGAACACAGATCGCCGAGGCGCTCGCGCACGCCCATGCCAAAGGGGTCATTCATCGCGACCTCAAAGCGAACAACGTGATCATCACTCAGGAGGGTCGGGCGGTTGTCCTGGACTTCGGCCTTGCCAAACGCGAGCTGATGGACGAAAGCGGCTCATCCGAGCTGCTGAGTATCGCGCCGACCGCGACCGGCGTCGTCATGGGTACGCCGGCGTATCTGAGCCCGGAGGTCCTGCAGGGAGAGCGCGCGACGGCCCAAAGCGACATCTGGTCGCTGGGTGTCGTGCTGTATGACATGGCTTCAGGCGAGCTTCCCTTTCGCGGACGATCGGCCGCGGAACTGTTTGGCGCGATCCTGAAAGATTCGCCGGAACCGCTGCCCGAGCGGGTGCATCCCGGACTAAGAGCGATCGTCCAGCGCTGTCTCGCGAAGGAACCCAGCCAACGTTACAAGCTGGCGAGCGAAGTGCAAGCCGCACTCCAAGCATTGCAACCAGGCTCTGGTTCCGTCAGCGGACACGTCCGTCCGAGCTGGGGGCGCTTGGCAGCCTATGCGGCTGCGGTTGTAGCGACAGTGGCGACGGTGCTCCTCGCGACTGACGTGATTCGGTGGCGCGAGCCGGTGGGGGGTGGCTCAGCCGGGGCCCGCATCCGATCGCTTGCTGTGCTGCCGCTCGCGAATCTGTCGGGCGATCCGGGACAAGAGTACTTTGCCGACGGCCTGACCGATGAGTTGATCGCAGATCTCGCCTCGATCAAGTCGCTCAAGGTGATCTCCCGCACGTCCGCTATGCAGTTTAAAGGGGCAAGCAAGCCGCTTCCCGAAATTGCACGAGAGCTCGGCGTGGATGGAATTGTCGAGGGCTCCGTCCTGCGATCAAACGATCGGGTCCGCATCAAGGTTCAACTCATCGACGCTGCAAAGGATCGGCACCTTTGGACCCAGAGCTACGACCGCGATATGCGTGACGTGCTCGCAATGCAGAGCGAGGTAGGACGTGACATCGCCGAGCGGATCGATGTCCAACTCTCACCGCGTGAGCACGGGGAGGTCACGAGACCTCGACCAGTCAACCCGCAGGCCTACGAGTTCTATCTCAGAGGGAGGTATTACTGGAACAAGCGCACCAAGGATGCGCTTCTACAGGCTCTGGACAATTTCGATCGGGCGGTCCGGATTGATTCGACGTACGCGGTAGCCTACGCGGGTCTAGCGGACACGTATGTCCTCATGGCTCCGTATGCGGGCAGCCCGCCGCGAGAGAGTTATCCTCGGGCAAGGATCGCGGCACTCAAAGCGCTTAAGATCGACGAGCAGCTCGCCGAGGCGCACGCCTCTCTGGGGCGAGTGAAGCTCTTCTACGATTGGGATTGGGCCGGGGCGGAGACCGAGTTCAAACGGGCGATCGAGCTGAAGCCAAGCCTCTCGACGGCTCATCACTGGTATTCCATCTGCCTCCGGGACATGGGCCGGCTCAGGGAGGCGCTCGCCGAGGCGAATCGTGCGCTGGAGCTGGATCCCGTCTCGCTCATCATCAGCACCAATCTGGGCGACACCTTCTTCTACGCGGGCCAGTTCGATCAGGCCGTCGCGCAGCATCGAAAAACATTACTGCTGGACCCAGATTTCATGGCGGCGCATCTCTACCTCGGCCGAGCCCTGGAACAAGAGGGGATGCTGCAGTATGCCATCGCCGAATTCCAGAGGGCGAGGTTCCTGGCGGGGAAGACTCCCTATGCGCTGGGAGATCTTGCGCATGCCTATGCAGTGGCCGGGAAGAGAGCGGACGCCGGGAGACTCCTGAACGAGATGCTTGAACTTTCCAAGCATGGCGCCAGCCTGGAAATGGATATCGCCCTGGCTTATTTGGCGCTGGGGAACCGCGATCAGGCGTTCCAGTATCTGGAAAAAGCCTACACGGAACGATCGGGCCTGAACGATCTCAACATGGATCCAAGATTCGGATCGCTCCACGGGGATCCCAGGTTTCAGGACTTGCTCGTTCGGCTCGGGCTTGCGTCCTAGCTCCCGATCCGCCGATCCTAGAATCGGACGTAGTGGCCGGCCCACACAGTGAGGAAATGAAGCCGTTCGCCGCCCATGCCCGCGCCGCCGGGCCCGGGAGTGTCTAGATACCGAACCGCGACGTCGAAGGCGACCCTCTGCCGGAGGTAGTACTCCACCCCGAGCCCGGTCGTCCAGCCTACTCCCCATCCGGAGGTAATGAGCTGGGCGTCACTGTTTGGAACACGGACGCGCGATTCCCAGCCGGATGGTCCTGCGCCGGCAACCGCGTACGGCCTGAATAGAGCCTCCGGGGCGCGCAACACGAAGTTCGCGGTGACCGGGTACACGAAGAGCGAGCCTCCAACGCCTTCTGTCCGTGGGAATCTCTGATACCCTCCCATGAACTCGATTCCGCCGAAGCGGACCTTGGCCCAGAAATTCTGCCAGAGTGAAATGCCCGTGGAAGAGCCGTACGGGCCCGCGAAGCCATCCCGCGGGTAGCCCAAGCTCACGCCGAGAATTGTAGAGCCAACGCCCCTCTCGGCCCACCCGCTGCGCGGTACGAATCCCAGGCGCTCCAAGTCTTCGCGGGGGAGCGTGCCCCGCGTGTCGTGAACGTAGCGTGGGTGCCGGAAGACGTAGAGGTAGTACCAAGGCTGTAGCAGATCTTCGAGGTAGGAACGCAGCGCCGGGATTTTCCTGATTCGATACCCGGGGTAGGTCAATCCCGGCCCAGTGCGGTTCCACCCCGCGTTGAACGCGGGGCCGAAGGGCGCGCGGTTTCCCACGTCGGCCGCCAGCAAATGTGATCCCATAGAAGGCGCACTTGGGAATCCCCAACGTGCGGGCAGGAGGAGCCACGCCCACTCCCTTAGGACCTCTGGTTTCCGACGGTAATCGATGCGACTCGGCTCGGGCGTGAGAACGACCTGAAAGCGACTATAGGGAACGGTTCGTGACGAGTCCCTCCCGGGACCCGAGACGCTCTCGGTGTGCCCCAATCCGGCAACCGCCTCCCATTCGCCCGGGTAGGGGTAATTGCCGTGCGAGCCCGAGTTCCGATCGTGGGAAAAGATCCGGATAGGGTAATCGAGGACCATGTAAGCGCGACCACCCACGTAGACCACCGGATGCGTGCGATCGGTGATCTCGGGACGATGATTTCCTTGGGGCAGACTCGTGCTTCGAGCGTGGAAGAAGTAGTGCACCTCTTGGATGCCAGACCGATCGGAGGTGAGGACAACGTTGATATGCTCCCAGTCTCCCTCGTGGTTCGCGATGTAGTCGTTCATCGGATAGAAGTACCAGTACTGAACGACCACGCGATTGCGTTCGTCGAGGAAGGGATGGGCGAAGACCGTGGGCTTGCTCCACGCGGCGCTGTCGGGTCCGGCGCGCAACCGGGCGTACGCATCCCACCATTCCCGCGGTTTCGTGCCTGGAAAGTCGAAATACCACACCTCGAGCAGCTCCGGGTCGCTCTGAGAACGCAGACCCAGTTCGACCAGGTGTAAGAGAGAGTCGAGGCTCAGCCCGCGGAACGGGAGATCTAGGAAATCCTTGAGCTGGTATGGGGCTGCCCGAACTCTGTCCAGGCGAAGGGTGTCCGCGAAAAGCATGGGATGGATCGGTAGGAGCTGGGCCTTTCTACCGTGGATGCCGATGTTGTCCCCTGAGGGGAGGATCAAGGTGGGAGCGAACCGCCGAACGAGCGCCTCAAGCTCGGCGCGACGAGACTCGGCAATCCCATCCCCTCGCTCGCATTCTTCGGCGGGCCCGAAGAGCGAGTCCGCGGCTGCGCGCGCGCCGACGAGCGGAGGCCGCTGATCGGCCCGTATCACCTCGAGGTAGGCGCCACGCTGATCCCGCGTGGAGGCGCAGCCCGACGCAAGCGCGATAGCCAGCAGCGTGAGGACGCGCGGCAACGCACGCGCGGCGGACCTTCGCAGGACGCTCGCCATGGCCAAGGCCCCCCATCACCGAGTGGCTCTCCCAGCAACGCACCAACCCCCGCGATGGTAGTCTTCGTACGCGTGGGGTCAATCCCCAAGGTCGCAGCCGCCGCGGCCCCGCCAATCGGTTCCGGCAAGCCAAATCCCTCCCTTCCCGCCACCCGGTGCCTTAACGCCCCTTCCCGCCGCCAAAGTGCCGCTCGAGGGCAAGCGCCGTCGGCTCGAACTCGGGCCAGTGTTCCCGAACGTAATTCCATACGGAGTGCGCCGCGTCCGCGTCACCGGTGGCAAGCATCGCCATGCCGAGGTTGTGTAGGTACTCGGGCCTGTCGCCGAGATTGGCCGCGACGCGAAACTTCGCAAGAGCCTCATCATAGCGATGCTCTCTCATGTAGCAGAGGCCGAGCTGGTAATAGACCTCCGCACGATCGAGGCCGCCCCGAATCGCCTCCTCAAAGTAGCGCGCGGCCTCTGTGTACCGGTGGAGGTTGTAGAGCGCAGTTCCGACGGTTGCACAAAAACGTGGATTGCCCGTCTCGGCTGCCAGCGCACGCTTCGCATAGACCAGCGTCGAGTCAGCATCCTGCCTCAAGATGTAATACTTCACGAGTTTTTCGTTGGCGTAAGCGCGCTCGTGGGACGACAACGCGACGGAGGGATCGATGATCATCTTGAAACGACGGGTACCGGCGCCCTCGTCAGCGTTGACAAGAATGAAGGCGAGAAGCGGGCCGAGAGCCAGCATCGCCAGGCCGACGCGGAGACGGTTCGAGGCAAGACTTGGGTCGGGGAGTCCGAGGAAGATCCCCGATAGGGCAGCGGGCAGCGCCGTCACGGACATGAGGTCCCAGTCCTGCGCCGGAGAGCCCGGTAACACGAGTGCTGCCGCGACAAACATGCCTGGGATCGCGGCCGCCATGAGAAATGCGCGTTCGGGCGCCGCAGCCCAGGAACGCAAAGAGCCCGCGAATGCTCGAGACAAAATGAGCAGCGCTGGAACGGGCATGACCAGGAGAATCAGATTGGCGAAGTCGGTGAGGTGGCCCGCAAGATTGGTGGTTTGCGGCCTTGCGAGCCCCGAAGTCAGGAGTGCCACCTGCAGCACCTGGAAGGGCCGGAGGATTTGCCCCCCGCGGATTTGAAGCAGCCAGGCCACGCCACCTGCCACGAAAATCGGCAGCAGCACTAAAGCCGCACGTC
>Ga0209157_1003327_pt1 | contig 12396 bp, 10 predicted proteins | sample GraSoiAngelo_135_FD_185892 | JGI IMG/M metagenome (GOLD analysis project Ga0209157, IMG submission 185892) | Grasslands soil microbial communities from the Angelo Coastal Reserve, California, USA - 14_0929_05_40cm (SPAdes) (version 2) | ecosystem: Environmental > Terrestrial > Soil > Grasslands ... | reverse complement strand
GACGGTCGCGTGGCTCATGTCACACCTCTGGAGCGCTCGATCCGCTGAACCTACGACCGGCGTCACGACTGCGTCAATCGCCGCTGCTCGATCGTGGCGCGGGCGTTGTCTTCGCGAATCCGCGCCCCGAGGGGGGGCGCTCGGCTCTGTGCGCGCCCTTATAGGGCGCACTCTCGCGCCGAGCCCGGGCTCTCAGCTCGGGAACACGAAGAGCCGCGCGCTGACCGCCAGGAAGGGTCCCCGGCGCGCCCGGTCGCGTCGATCTCCGTCACGATGTGAGCGTCCGCTCGAGTGCCGCGACGATCTGAGTCCAGCCCCTGCGGTGCCCCTCCACCTGGCTGGGCGGGAGCTGGCGGTGAGTCAGGATCAACTCGGTGCTGTCGCCGCGGTCCTCGAGCTCCACCGTAACCAAGGTGGGCCGGTGGTCGGTATTGACCGACAGCCAGGTGAAGGAGAGGAGAGATGGACGCTCGATGGCCAGGTACTCTCCCCAGTGCTCGACCTCTCCGCCCCGGTGCCGCATGACGATGCGAAACTTCCCACCCACTTTGGGGTCGAGCGCGGTGACTTCGGCGCCCTCGCCGGTGCCCATCCAGCGTGCCAGGCTCACCGGATCGAGCCAGGCGGCGAACACCCGCTCCCGGGGGACGGGAAGCACCCGGCGGATCACCAGGACCTCGGCCGAGTCGTGCGTCGAGCTCATGGCCGGCGTCCTCGGGTTCCAACGAGCAGCGCCTCCAGCGCGTCGAGCCGCGCGTCCCAGAACTCCCTGTAGTGCTCGAGCCAGCGGGTCGCCTCCCGCAGCGGCTCGGGCCGGAGCCGGAGCCAGTGCTCGCGCCCGCGGACGCGGCGGCGTACCAGCCCGGCTCGCTCCAGCACCTTCACGTGCTTCGAGACCCCGTTGAACGAGATGGGGAATCGGCCCGCGAGGCTGCCGACGTTGAGCTCCCCGCCCGCCAGGGCCGCGAGAATGGCGCGGCGGGTCGGGTCGGCGATGGCCGCGTAGACCCGGTTCAGCTGGGGGCGATGCGCCCGGGGCGCGGCTTGCGAGGAATCCCGTCGGGGCATATTATCATTCAACCAATCGGTAGAATATTATCGATTGCGCGCGGATTTGTCCAACCCATCACCCAACCAGGGAGAGGCAGTCGAAGATGACGAAGCACATGACCGGGACACGTAAAGAGTGGCTTGCAGCCCGGCGCGAGCTGCTCGAGGCGGAGAAGGAGCTGACGCGGCGCAGCGACGAGCTGGCGCGGCGCCGGCAGGAGCTGCCGTGGGTCCGGATCGACAAGGAGTACCGATTCGAGACCGACGAGGGGAGCGCCTCGCTGGCGGACCTCTTCCGAGGGCGCTCGCAGCTCCTCGTCTACCACTTCATGTTCGGCCCCGACTACACGGCCGGATGTCCGTCCTGCTCGGCGATCGCGGACGGCTTCAACGGCTCCGTCGTCCACCTGGCGAACCACGACGTCATGCTCTGGGCGGTGTCGCGGGCGCCGCTCGCGAAGCTCGCGGCGTACAAGCGGCGGATGGCGTGGACGTTTCCCTGGGCGTCCTCGCACGGCAGCGACTTCAACTTCGACTTCGACGCCTCGTTCACCGAGGAGCAACAGCGCGAGGGGGCCGTCGAATACAACTACCGGCGCGAGGCGGCGTTGACGGTACGCGGGATCGGCGATTCACTGACGAAACGCGGCGAGGGGCCTGTCGCCGAGATCGCGGCCATGACCGGAACCGACGTGGCCACGTACACGCGCGAGAGGCCGGGCATGAGTGCGTTCGTGCTAGAGGACGGCATCGTCTACCACACCTATTCCACGTACGCGCGCGGAGTGGACGGCCTCTGGGGCATGTACCAGTGGCTCGACCGCGCGCCCAAGGGGCGCAACGAGACGGGCATCTGGTGGCGCCGCCACGACGAGTACGACAAGGCCTGAGCGCGGATTGTCCTACCCATCACCTAACCAGGGAGAGCCAGTCGAACCATGACGCACGACGGCGCGAGCGGTCTGACCCATCACCCCGTAGTGTCGCACGAAGAGTGGCTGGCGGCGAGGACGGCGTTCCTCGCTCGCGAGAAGGAGTTCACCCGGCTGCGGGACCAGCTGAGCGAGGAGCGACGCCGGCTCCCCTGGGAAGCGGTCACGAAGGCCTACGTGTTCGAGGGACCAAACGGGAAGCGGACCCTGGCCGAGCTGTTCGAGGGACGGAGCCAGCTGGTCGTCTACCACGCCATGTTCGACCCCCGTAACGCCTCGCCGTCCACGTCCTGGACCCGCGACGCCGCGTGCCAGGCCTGCTCGTTCTGGGCCGACAACTTCAACGGGAACATCATCCATCTGAATCATCGGGACGTGACAATGGTTGCCGTGTCCCGGGCGCCCCACGCCGCGCTGGCCGCCTACCAGAAACGGATGGGCTGGACCTTCCCCTGGGTGTCATCGGGCGACAGCGATTTCAACAGAGACTATCAGGTGTCGTTCACGCCCGAAGAGGTGGCAAAGCAACGGGCCTACTACAACTACACGATGCAGGACCCGTTGGTATCCGAGCGGGAAGGGGTGAGCGTCTTCTACAAGGATCCGGCAGGCCGGGTGTTTCACACCTACTCGGCCTACGCGCGCGGCATCGACCTGCTCAACGCAGCGTACAACTACCTCGATCTGGTGCCCAAAGGGCGGGACGAGGGGGGCCAGGGGCTCTACTGGGTGCGCCGCCACGACGAGTACGATCGCTAGGGCGTCTTCCCCAGCGCCTCCGCCGCAGCGCGCCGCACCTCGGGATCGCGGTCGTTCAGGGCCCGGGTCAGCCCCGGGATTGCGGCTTCGACCTTCATCTCGCCCAGCCCCTCCACTGCGGCGAGGCGGATGTCTTTGTCCTCGTCTCCCAGCCGGTCCGCCAGCGCCTGCACTGTGGCGAGATCGCCGATGTGGGCGAGGGCCTTTGTGGCGTGGCGGCGCAGGTCCAGGTCGGGCGACGTCGTGGCTCGCACCAGCGCGGCCGGCGCCTTGGTCACGTCATCGAGCTCCCCGATGGCGTCGGCAGCTGCGCGCTGCACCTCTACGTCCGGGTCCCCGAGCGCCCGGGCCAATGGATCGAGCGAGCGCGACGCGTGCAGGTCGCCGAGGGCGCGGGCGCATTCCCGCTGCACCTCCGGGTCGGGATCGTTCAGGAGCAGCCGCTCGAGCGGCGCTACCGCGGATTGCTCGTGCAAGTCGGCGAGCGCGCGCACCGCTGCCCGCCGTACGGCATCGTTGCGGTCATTGAGCGCGCCGACCAGGGCGGCACCGACGCGCGGGCTCTTCATCCGTCCCAGCGCCTCCGCGGCGGTGGCGCGCAGCACCGGATCGGTGTCCCGGAGCAGTGGCAGCACGTCCTTCGCGAAGCTGGCGTCTTCGAACTGACCCAGGGCCCAGGCACTCGCCAGCCGCACCCGCGGGGACGCGGCGCGCACCGCGCCCACCAAGGCCGGCGCGGACGCAGGATCCTGGATCTCGCCCAGGGCCCACGCGGCCATGGCCGCCGGCCCCGTCGCGCTATCAGCCAGCAGGTGTTCGAGCGCAACCCTCGTCTCGCGCCGCTCCCCGACGCCGCTTGCGAAGGCGGCACTCTCCCGAATCCGCGGCGCGGGGTTGTCGAGCAAGCCCCGCAGTACGGCGGCGGAGACGGCGCTCCTGCCCAGCAGCTTCGCCGCGACCCGACGCACGCACGCGTTCTCCGCGCCGAGCGTCGCGACCAGGAGCGACACCGCCCGGGGATCGGTGATGGTGCCCGCAAGTGAGTCCTTCGCTCCCTGGACGTTGGGTGCGTCGTCGAAGCGTCCCAGGCGGCCCGGTTCGCCGCCCATCCAGAAATTGCCGAGTTGGTCCCCGATCAGATCGCAGATCACGGGGTCGGTGTGCGCGAGGGCGGACAGGAGCGTGGCGACCCGGGCGGAATCCGCGCCGGCCCGCCCAGGGCCGCCAGCCGCCGCTAACGAGAGGACGAGGACGTGCAGGGCGCGGATCATGGATCCTGCCCCAGCGCCTCGGCCGCGGCGCGCCGCACTTTGGGGTCGGGAGACTGAAGCGCGGCCTGCAGCGCCTGCCGGGCCGCCGGGTCGGCAATGTGGCCCAAAGCCTGTGTAGCGGCCTCGCGCACGTCGCCCCTGGGATCGTCGATGAGGCGCCGCAGCTGAGGAATCGCGGCGACCAGCGAGCGCTCTCCGGCGAGCTCCGCGGCGCGCTGGCGCACGTCCGCGCTCGGATCCTTCATCAGGTTGAAGAGGGTGGCTTCGGCGATTGGCGCCTTCAAGTCGTTGAGCGCCCCGAGCGCCGCTTGCCGGACGTCGGCGTTGGCGTCACTCAACGCCTCGGTGATGGCGGCGGCCGCGCTCTGGGCGCCTAGGTTGCCGAGCGTGGAGACGACGGAGTGACGCACGTCGGGCGACGGGTCGTGAATCAGCCGGGCGATGGCGCCGGTCGCCGAGCGGGCGTGGAGGTGCTCGAGCAGATCGATCGCCTCATGGCGCACGTCGGCGTCGGGGTCTTCCAGCAGTGCCACCACCGGCGCCGTGGGCACGGCCTGGTCGAAATGCGACAGGGCGCCCAGCGCGTTGCGCTTCACGTCGGCGACGGGGTCTTTGAGCAGGCCGGCAATCGGGCCGATCGCCCTGGGATCGCCGAGATCGGCTAGCGCTTCGACCGCCGCCGAGCGGACCTCGGGTCCCGAGTCCGCGAGCACGTCGATCAGGGGCGGCACGGCACGCGGATCGCCCAAGCGTCCAAGCGATCGGGCGGCGGCGCCGCGCACTCCCGCGTTCTCATCTTTCAGCCGAGCGATCAGGGCCCGGACCACTGTGGTGTCCTCGCCCCCCGACCTCGTTCCGGTCCTCACCCCCTGGCCCCCCCTCCCCTTCGCTGCGCTCAGGGCAGGCTCTTCGGGAGAGGGGGAACGCACGGAGTCCCCCCTTTCCGGAACGGAGAGGGGGACAGGGGGTGAGGACTGGGAGACGCGTGGGGCCGCCGCGATCGTCACGGCCACGCCCAAGGCGGCGGCGACGGCCCAACCGCGCCGCGAAGCGGGGCTCGAGGGCAGGCGCCCTTCGAGCAGGCGGGCGATGCGGGAGACCAGGAACGAGCGCCGTTCGGCCAGGCCCGCCACCGGCACGCCCAGCGGCGACGCCTGAATCCACTCGGCCACCGTGGCCAGACATTTCGCGAGCGCGACTGCGGATCCGGTCTTTCGCGTGGCCCACTCGTCGCTCAGGTATTCGGCCGTCGTCTCGAGCTCGCGGCGCGCCAGCCGGTTGAGCGGCTGGAAAAAGAAGCACCGCTCGATCAGGCTCGCGCCGGCGAGCCACAGGGAATCGCGGCGAGCCAAATGTGCGAGCTCGTGCGCCAGCATGCTGCGCTGCTGCTCGGCACCGAGATCGGAGAGCGCCAGCTCGGGCACACAGATCTCGGAGAGACCGAGCGCCACCGGGCTCGAGATCGTCCGGGCCATGGTGAGGTGGACGCGGCGCCGGTATCCGGCGGTGCGCTGCAGTTCCGCGAGCGTCGCGGCGAGCGGTCCGTCGCTCACGGTGCGGCGGTCGGTCAGGCGGCCGACCAGGATCAAGCGTCGCGCGACGTAATGGAGGGACGAGCCGAGCGCGATGACGCCCCACACGAGGACCACGACCAAGGGCAGCGAGGGAGCGCGGGACGGGGACGGGGCTGTCACGGAGGCTCCTGTGTTCTCGGAAACCCCGGGCTTGCGCCCGGGGCCAGTGGCCCCGGCCGGCTCGTTCGGCCGCGCGGCCTGGGGCAGAGTGGCGACGGGTAGCGTCACTGCCGCGGGCGTGGACAGCTCGAGGCGCGACTGGATCGTACCGGTCACGAGGCTCGCGAGCAGCGCCACCTTCCAGAGGAGGTCGGAGGCTGCGGGCTCGAGACGCCGGCGCCGGGTCACGAACCACGCAATGCCCAGGAGCACAGTGCTGTGAATCAAGTACGTGAGAAGCCACGCGAGCAGGCTGGAGGCGAGGGCGCTCATTTGGTCTCCGGGGCGTTCGTTTCGACGCGCTCGATCATGTCGCGGATCTTGGCGATGTCACCTGGGCTCACGTCTTCGCCGGTGAGCAGATGCTGGACCAGAGCGATGACGTCGCCGTCGAACAGGCGCTCGGTCAGCTCACCGACCATCGAGTGCTGCACCTCCCGTTCGGTCACCGCGGCGCGGTAGTGGTACTGGCGGGACTGGGGGGGGGCCCGCCGGGTGACGACACCATGGCGCTCGAGACGCGACAGCATCGTGGCAACGGTGGTCTGGGCGAGCCCCCGCTCGGCGTGCAGGGCTTCCCAGACATCCTGGACCGTCGCTTCGCTCCGGTCCCAGATGACCCGCAGGATGGCGAGTTGCAGCTCGGTGAGTTGATGGCGACCTGGCATGCTCGGCCTCATGGTTGATCTACAGGCGTAGATTTACAGCTGTAGTTCTCAGTTGTCAAGGCGTGTCCCTTAAGCTGCGGCCGAGCGTAGAGCAGAGTGACCGAGATTCTACTTCCGCGTCAGCTCGGCGTACGAGCTGAGTGAGAAGTAGATCCGCTCCGCCCTTGAGTTTGCAGTGACCTCGCCGGCGAGCTTTCCCTCGTGGAGCAACAGCCCGAGCGACAGAATGTGTGGCCAACGCGCCGCGTCACTGGTCGGGATCCGCGCGGCGAACGTGCCGGACAGTCGACCATCGGAGAAGCTGGCGTTGCTGACCGAAGCGCCCGGCTGGTCTCCGATCCATGCTTCGATGGTCCCGTCCATGTTGATCAGCAACCGCATTGGGACCGCCCCTTCGTAGGTTCGCAAGGTCCCCAGCCATTCGCCAGCGAGTTCCGGGCTCACAACCAACGTGGGCGGTCCAGGCGGGAACGGCGGTCCCAGTCGTGCCGGCGCCCGGTCCGGCACCGCGGCGGCGGCAGCCTGCTGCGCAATAGTGAACTCCTGCATCATCGCGGCGGGTCGGGTGCTGGTGTTGGCGAGCACCACAACAGCGATATTCGTCGCGGGAAAGAGGACCATCAGCGCCGTGGCCCCCGGCATTCCACCGGTATGCGCCAGATGCTCCCCACCGTCGAATACGCCGAAGCCGAGACCGTTGCTGGATGGAGGCACCGGCTGGTGCATCTGGTTTAGTGACGCGTCGCTGAGAATGGGTCGCTGATCAGGCAGTCGATTCTTAAGGTGAAACATCGCGAAGCGGACCAAATCGTGCGCGCTGGAATAGACGGAGGACGCCCCTACGTGATCGAAGGTGAAGAACGGCAGTGCACGCTCGTCGTTGTCGTACCGTTCGGCGACGAAGTTCTCGAGTCCGATCGGCAGATCGATGGACGTGTGAGTTAGGCCCAAGGGCACGAATACCTCTTGGCGCATGAACTCCGCATACGACTTGCCGGACACTCGCTCGATGACGTTGCCGATGATCCCATATCCGAGGTTGGAGTACTCGACGACCTGGCCTGGCGGAAATACCAGGTTTCCGTAGCGCCGGATTGTCTCCACCATGTCGGGCGGCGCGTAACCGCGATCGGAATAGAAGAACTGTGCATGCAGCGGCAGGCCCGCTGTATGGCTCAACACCCGTCGGACGGTCGCTCCGCGTGCGTCCCCGGCGAGCCCGGTGAGCTTGGCGGGTCCGAGATATGTGTTGATGGGCAGGTCGAGATCGACTTGGCCTCGTTCAACCAAGACCATGAGTCCCGTTGCGGTGATTGGCTTCGAGATCGAAGCTAGAGGATAGATCGTGTTCGTGGTCGCAGGAATCCGTTTTTCCCGGTTGGCCCAGCCGATGGCATCTTCCCATACGATTTGGCCGTCCTTCGCCACGGCGACGGCGACCGACGGCGACCCCACCGTGTCAACCAGTCGCTGCATCGCGGCGCGTACTGGCGCGAACTGCTCCGACGACTGAGCGATAACCGCGCGGGCAAATCCGCCGATGGCGAGCAATACTGGAATGAGGCGACGCATGGGCTGGATCTCTGGGTTGATGGTGTTGGCGACAGGCAGATCGTGGCGATCCTGGCGGCCATCGTTCTGTTGGACATGACAGCGGATGGCAAAGGTTGGAAACGCTTGGGCGGCAGCCGAGGCGCGCCCCGGTAGGCGGCGCGGACCGACTTGCGTCGGTCGGCCGACCGGCCTAGACTGCAACACGAGTGCAAGGGGCGCCTCCAGTCCGCGGAAAGGGCCGTGCCCACCCCCGACAGAAAAACTGACGCAGCACGAAACTTCTTTCAGCCTGACACGAGCGGACTCCAGGCGAGCAATGAAAGGAGCTTCGCATGGATACGCTGCCACTGCCGCCCCGTCCCAGCCTGGCGCAGTACAAGAAACGCGCAAAAGATCTCGTCGCAGCCGCCAACTCGAAAGCCGGGGACGCTGTTCGCGCATGGGCGGCCGACTGGCTCGCCTCACTCGCGAGACTACGCGGCGAGCCCATCACCCCATTCGTTCAAGGCAGTTTCGATCGCGCCGTAGGGCACATCGCAGAGGGCGTTCGTGAGAAGTTGGCCTCGACGGCAGCCGCGGATTTGAGATTTAGGCTCGCCGACGCACAGTTTCTCATCGCGCTCGCGCACGGGTTCAAGAATTGGGCGGAGTTCTCGACCCATGTGGAGCGGCTCACACGACCGAATGGTGATGCCTTCGAGACGGCTGCTGATGCCGTCGTCGGCGGTGATCTCTCGACGCTCGAGGCGCTCGTCCACGGGCATCCGGAATTGATTCGAGCGCGGTCGACGCGCGTGCACAAGGCGACGCTGCTACACTACATCGCTGCCAATGGCGTGGAGGATTTTCGCCAGAAGACGCCCCCGAACGCAGTGGCGATCGCGAGGTTTCTGCTCGAGGCTGACGCTGAGGTCGATGCGCTGGCGAACACCTATGGTGGCGGCAGGGGGCAGACGACGATGAATCTGCTGGTGTCGAGCGCCCATCCCGCCCAGGCCCGTCTCCAGTGCCCGCTGATCGAGGTGCTGCTCGATTTCGGCGCCGCGATCAACGGATTAGACGACGATGGCTCGCCGATCATCACCGCACTCGTGTTCGGGTACGGAGATGCAGCGGAAACGCTCGCGCGTCGCGGTGCGAGAGCGGACAACATCCTCGTCGCTGCCGCGTTGGGCCGGCAGGATCTCGTGAAGCGCTTCGTGGTCGACGCAGTGACGCTCGCGCCCGACGCGCGGCTCGTCGATACTCGGTGGCTGCGTGTGCCGAGAGACCCGCAGGCGCATATTGAACTGGCGCTGGTGTGGGCGATCAAGTACACGCGAATGCGAGTCGCGGAATTCCTGATCCAGGCTGGCGTCGATCCCGCAGCAAAGGATAACGACCAGATGACGGCATTGCACTGGGCAGCGGCGACTGGAATGATGGACTTGATCAAGGTGCTACTGGAGCGTGGCGCGCCACTGGAAGTCAAGAACCGGTGGGGCGGGACTGTCTTGGCTTCCACCGCCTACTTCGCCATCTATCAGCCCGTCCAGGGCGTCGACTATCCGGCCGTTCTCGAAGCATTGCTCGATGCCGGTGCGGACGTGAGTGCGGCGGCATGGGCTGCGGACGACGAGCGCATCGCCGACGTGCTGCGGCGCCACGGGGCGCGACCGTAGGCCAGCGCCGCGATCACCTTTGGAAAACCGTATGCCATGGCCGCTACGGGGCATAGCCCACGCGTACACCCGACGGAAACACCGCGGCGACGTCGGGCGTCACCCTCGGCATTCCACCCAGGGTTACCTCCCGCAGACCCGGCAACCGCGCCAGCTTCGCCACGCCCGCATTCGTCAGCCGCGCACATGAATCGAACGTGACCCTCTCGATGCTGTCCATCCCGGACAAGATCTCGGGCGTGCGGTCCGTGATCAGATTGTAGCTCGCGAAATACTTCCGGAGTTGTGGAAGGCGCGCGACGTGCTCCGTCGCCCGGTCGCCCGTATCGCGGCAATACATGAGCACGAGCGAGCGCAACCGCTCGCAGCGGCCGACGTGCGCATACCCCTCGTCCGGCACGTCCATCGGCATCAGCTCTTCGAGTGATGGGAACGCAGGCAGCGCCGAGAGCCCCTCATCATCCACGTTCTTGCAGCTCACCGAGAGCGACTTCAGCGCCGGCAGCTCGGCGAGTGCTCGGAAGCCCCGGCTCCGCAGGTTGTAACAGCGCCGGCCCCAGATGTACTCGATCGTCCGCGAACGGCTGAGCGCGACAAACCCGTCATCACCCGCGACCGTGTCTTGGCACATCAAGAAGCGCAGACGCGGCAACGCTGCGATGTACGGCATATCGGAGTCCTTGGCATCGAACGCGAGCCAACCGAGGTGCGGAAGCTCCCTGAGCGGCACCAAGCCGGCTCCCGTCACGGCCAGCTCGTCGTTATCGAGGTTCAGCGCGAACAGACCCTCCAGTCCCGCGAGCTGCGCGAGGCCGGCGTTGGTGAACGAGCCGCGCAACAGCAGGTACGTGGGGCCAGCGTCGCAATCGAGCAGCGCCATCCTCGGATCGCCGCCTTGCCAGGTCTTGAACGCGGGGAATTGATGAAACAGGACGAGCCCCGCGTCCGTGACGCCGTTCCCCGACTTGAAATGCGCCAGCCCGGGCTTGCCCACGAGCACGCGGATCGCACCGTCACCAGTCTGCGTCCCCGAGAGATCGACGACGCGCAGATTCTCGCAGGCAGCCAAATGGGCGACGCCGGCATCGGTGATCGACGTCCACGCGAGCACGATCGTCTCGAGCGCCGCCAGCTGGCGCAGCGCCTCGAGGCCGCGATCACTGATTTGACAGCCGCTCAGATCGAGGTGGCGCAGCCGTGGCAGGCGCGCCAAGGCCCGCAAGCCCGCATCGGTGAGGCCCTTTGAGCCCTCTAGATTCAGGTGGGTGACGTGATCGAGTCGTGCAATGCGCTCGAGTCGCGCGTCCGTCATCGCTCCGTGCGCGTCCAGACCGGAGAGCCGACGCGCTTGCAGCAAGGCGATGATCTCGTCCCAGTCGCGCGTGTGCCCGATCTCGCGTTTTGCTCCGCTCTCATCGACCGCAAAGAGCGTCACGGGCTTCGTGGCGATGTCGGCCTGTCCCGGAGGGAGCGACGCGACGAAATCCATCAGCGCCTGCCAGCTCGCCATCCCTTGCGCCCGCGCGACCAAGGCCTGCGCGTCGGCCAACGAGATTTCGTCGCTCGAATCCTCCGGCTCCTCTCGCCTGCCCAGGTCGAGACGGACGTACCGCCGCATCGCGTCCCAGCGGCGCCTGTGGCCGAAATACTCCCAGATGACCTGCATCGCGTCGGGCTCGCCCGTCCGGTAGGCCGTGACCAGCGCCTCTGCGACCCGCTCGTAGCGTCGCGTGAGTGACGCCTCTGCTGGGAGACGTTGCTTGAGCTCGGCCCAGCCGGAGAAGCCACGCTCCTGGGCCAGTGCGTGTTGGATCTGGCGCAGCGTGGGAATGCGGGGTGCGTTGGGGAAGACGCGCAGCAGGCGTGCGCGAGCTTCGGCGACGTTGGCGCGCAGCGCCTTCAGCCAGCGCTTCGCTTCCTTCTTAAGGTTCTCAAGCGTGGGCATGAGCCTTCCTCCGTTGCCTGACGTCCGCTGAAGGACAGGCTGGAAGAAGGTACAACGACCTGCACGACGCACCTGCTTGGGTGGGAGGGACTCCCTTGCCGCGGACAGGAGGCGCCCCAACGCGCGCTGAGCGGAGTCTCGCCTTGGGACCCGGATCTGTCAACTCACACCGAGTGGTCGCCGTTCTCTATCTGCTCTCTTGCCAGCCTCGCCGTGGAGCGTATGTTCCAACACAACTCAGATGCTATGAAGCCCGGGGTGCGATGTCGTGCGGCTCGCCCATACCTCGGGGGGAGCGAATCGCGAAACCGGCTGAGTGGGACACCCACGCGGCCGGTTTTTTTTTCGGGCCGTCCGAAAGCGACGCCACGCAATGACTGAGGAACGGGAAGCGATCGAGCGCCTGGAGCGGCGACTCGACCAGTTGGAGGCGATCGTCCGGAAGCTCCTGTCGCCTGGAGAGCTCGCGCGGCAGGAGGAGCCTCGTTCGCGAGTGGAGCCGCTGGAATCGCCGTGGCGACGGGAGCCGCGGGCTGCCGCACGTGCAGAAGTCGCGCCCGACACGCCCGTCGAGCAGGACGCCGACACGAGGGACGTACACGACCTCGAGCAATGGGTCGGCCAGCGGGGGTTGTTGGCCGTGGGCGTCGTGGCGCTGGTCGCGGCGGGCGGATTCTTCTTGAAGTATGCCTTCGAGCGGGGTTGGATTTCTCCCTGGCTCCGGGTGGTAGGGGCTGCAGTCGCCGGTATTGGCCTCGGCGTGTGGGGAGACCGCCTGATCGCGCAGGGGCTGCGGCGCTACGGTGCCGGCATCATCGCGGCC
>Ga0209157_1003324_pt1 | contig 12400 bp, 13 predicted proteins | sample GraSoiAngelo_135_FD_185892 | JGI IMG/M metagenome (GOLD analysis project Ga0209157, IMG submission 185892) | Grasslands soil microbial communities from the Angelo Coastal Reserve, California, USA - 14_0929_05_40cm (SPAdes) (version 2) | ecosystem: Environmental > Terrestrial > Soil > Grasslands ... | reverse complement strand
ACGGCGCGAAGAAGGGCTAAGGGAGGGACCTATGACTCGTGGAAGCGTTCTGATGGCCCTGGTGTTTACGGGAGCGTTCCTGCTCAGCTCGCGGGCAAGCGCTGATGCGCCGAGACAGAGCGACATCGAGGCCTGCAACAAGGAGGCGGCGGCCGCCACGCCGAGCACGGGTGCTCCGCCAGGTGACGGAACGACCACCCCGATGATCAACGGAAGGATATCCGCCGAGCAGCCGGCGATGAGCGGAGCGCCAGCGGGCACGCCAAGCGCGGCGTCGCGGCAGGCTTTTGCGGCGTGTCTGGCTAGGCACGGCTATTACAAGGGCTATTACCGGTAGCGGCAGTGCGCGGCAATACGGCGACGAGGACAGCGTTGGCCGTGAAGCGGGGCGCTAGGCCAGCGCACCGTCCAGCGTCCTAAGAGCAGGAGGAGTCCATGATGCCTCGAACCTTTAAGCACGGAGTACCCGAGGCTGTCTACCTGACCGAGCAGAACTTCGACGAGGCGCTGCTCGCGAACGAGGGTCTCGTGATGGTCGACTTCTGGGCAGAGTGGTGCGGTCCATGTCGGGCGATCGCGCCCGTCCTCGAGGAGCTGGCCGCGGCCTCGGAAGGTCGGGTGACGCTGATGAAGGTCAATGTCGACGAGAATCCAGGGTTGGCGGCTCGGTATGGGATCCGTTCGATCCCGACGATCCTGTTCTTCAAGGAGGGCGCGATCGTCGACCGGGTCCTCGGTGCGGCGCCCAAGGCCGTGCTGCAGAGCGTCGTGAACGCGCGAGCCTGAAACAGCATCGGCATGGCTGTCGAGATCCCACGATACCTGGCCGACCCTGAACAGAGCGTGATCCTGCGCAACGGCGCCTCCGTGCGCGTCCGCGCGATCCGTCCCGACGACGAGCCTCGTTTGATGGCGCTGTGCCGTCGCTTGAGCCCACGGACGGTGTACCAGCGATTCTTCTCTTTCCGGCGGCTCCTTGGGGAGGAAGCGCACGCCCTCACCAACGTCGACGATCGCCGGCGAATGGCGGTCGTCGCCGAAGTCGACGACGGGCAGGAGCCCGAGCTGATCGGCGTGGCGCGGTACGGCCCTTCGAATGAAGGGACCACTGCCGACATCGGCCTCGTCGTGGCGGACGGCTGGCAGGGACTCGGCCTCGGCTCGCTCCTCCTCGAGGAAATCCTTCGTGCGGGAGAGCAGCGCGGCGTCCATCAGTTCAGCGCCGACGTGCTCACGGAAAATCGCCGCGCGCTGCGCTTGCTCGCCCGGTACACGGCGATCACGCGGCGGGCGGTGGCCAGCGGCGTCACCAGCGTCGTCTTCGGTCGCCGTGCGCACTCCGCCCTCGAGGCCACGAGACACGGAAGCTCCTAGCATGCGACTCGCCGTGCTCGGATCGGGTGGGATCGGCGGATATTACGGGGCGCTCCTCGCGAAAGGCGGACACGACGTCGCGTTCATTGCGCGGGGGCCTCACCTGGAGACGCTGCAACAACGCGGCCTTACGGTGCGCACTCGGGAGGGAGAGTCCACGATCCCCGTCACGGCGGTCGCCGACACCAGGAGCCTCGCTCCCGTCGATCTCGTCCTCTTTTGCGTGAAGTCGTACGAACGGAGCCTGCCGCTCAGGCGCTGGCGCCGCTGATGGCCCGGGACACGGCCGTGGTCACCCTCCAGAATGGTATCGACAACGTCGAAGCGATCGCCTCCGTCGTAGGCTCTGGCGCGGTGCTCTCCGGCGCCGTCTACATCGCGCTCCAGCTCGCCAGTCCCGGTGTGGTCGTTCGTACCGGAGGCGAAGGCAGGATCGTCTTCGGCGAGCTGAGCGGCGCGATGACCGAACGCGTTCAGCGGATCGCCAGCGTATTCGAGCAGAGCCGCATTCCTCACGAGGTCTCGACTGACATCAATCGCGTGCTGTGGGAGAAGTTCCTGTTCATCGCCGGCGTCGGTGGCGTGACGGCGCTCGCGCGCTCGGGCATTGGTCCGCTCCTCGCGAGCGCCGAGAGCCGCCTGCTCCTCACCACCGCATGCGAGGAGATCGCGGCCGTCGCGCTGGGAGAAGGGGTTCCGCTTCCGGCAGACGCCGTGGATCGCGTCATCCAGCAGGCCGCGGCGTTGCCCCCCCAATGGCGATCGTCGATGGCCCGAGACCTCGCGGACGCCCGTCGGCTCGAGGTCGACGCACTGAGCGGAGCTGTCGTTCGGCGAGGCCTGAAGCTCGGCGTCCCCACACCGGTCCACCGGACGATCGCCGCGTGCCTGTCGGTTCATCAGCTATCCGCATCGGCGAAGCCGCACACCCCTCCGCACTCGGCAATGCAGGTCTGAGAAAGCGGCAGGCGCTAGCCTGGAAAAGAAAAAGCAATCCATGGACGCCCAGGTGCGGAGTACCGACGCCGTGATATCCCCGAACGGCAGCGACGTGCGGGCCGACGTTGGATCTCGACACGAAGACGCCGTGCCGGCGGCGAGGGCGCCGCGGTTCGACCCGAGAACCCGCGTCCTGCTCGAGGGGCCGATCGTGAGCACGCTCCTGCGGCTCGCGACGCCCAACGTGCTGGTCATGTTCGTGCAGGCGTCCGTGGGACTCATCGAGACATATTTCGTCGGCAAGCTCGGCACCGATGCACTGGCCGGCGTCGCGCTGGTCTTCCCCGTACTCATGCTGATGCAGATGATGTCAGCGGGGGCCATGGGCGGTGGGATCTCGTCCGCGATCGCCCGCGCGCTCGGCGCCGGACGCCGCCGCGACGCCAATGCGCTGGCCGCCCATGCGCTCGCCATCGCCGTCGGTTTCGGGCTCCTGTTCATGCTCGCCGTGCTGGGGAGCGGCCGATGGCTCTACAGTGCGATGGGCGGGAGCGGCGCGTCCCTCACCGCGGCGCTGACCTATTCCACTGTGGTCTTCTCGGGGGCGATCCTGATCTGGGTCTTCAACTCGCTCGCGAGCGTGATCCGCGGCACCGGCAACATGGCGGTTCCGGCCGTGGTCACATCTGTCGGCGCGGCGGCGCTGATCCCCCTGTCCCCGTGCCTCATCTTCGGCTGGGGATTGTTCCCGCGTCTCGGCGTCGCCGGTGGCGCCGTCGCGGTGATCGCCTTCTATGTCGCCGGAAGCGTCGCGCTGGTCGCGTATCTTCGCACCGGGCGCAGCGTCGTCCGTCTCTCCTTCGCTGACGTCCGCTTCCGGTGGCCGCTCTTCCGCGACATTCTGCGAGTGGGCGCAGTGGCTGCCCTGATCACCGTCCAGACGAATCTCACGATCGCGATCGCGACCGGATTCGTCGGCCGCTTCGGGCCCGCGGCGATCGCGGGCTACGGCACCGGCTCGCGCCTCGAGTACCTTCTGGTCCCTCTCGTGTTCGGGCTCGGTGGCCCGCTCGTCGCCATGGTGGGAACCAACATCGGGGCGGGCCGGCGTGACCGCGCGCTGCGCGCGGCCTGGATCGGCGCCGGGATCGCCGCGGGCCTCACGGAGATCATCGGGCTCTGTGCCGCCGCCGTCCCGCACGCGTGGCTTTCCCTGTTCGACACGGACCCGGCGATGCTCGACGCCGGCTCACGCTATCTGCGCGCGGTCGGACCGTTCTATGGTCTCTTCGGACTCGGCCTCGCGTTGACCTTCGCATCGCAGGGCGCCGGGCGGCTCCTCTGGCCACTGCTCGCGAACATGACGCGGCTTCTCATCGCGGCCGGCGGTGGCTGGCTGGCCCTGCGATGGAGCGGCGACGTCTCGTATGTCTTCGTCGCGCTCAGTGCGGCGCTTGCCGCGTACGGGCTGTTGAACGCCGGAGCTGTCGCCGGCGGCGCCTGGTTCGGCCCGATCGCCTGGCCACGGCCGCGCGTTCGAGAATCGCGGAGACTCCGATCGACCTCATAAGGGACAGGAGGGAACGCCACGATGAATCGAATACATCCGAAGCCCGGTAGAGAGTTTATCCTCGCGCTGGGAATGGTGCTCGGACTCGGCGTGAGTCCGGTCGCTGCCCTGCCCTCAACGCCGGCCGCCGGAATCGGTGGGTCGTCGGGAGTGTCTCCGGTGAATCGAGCGATCTTCGCTGGCGACCTCGACGCGGCCAACCGCCTGACCGGGCTCGGCGAGCGGTACATCGAGCAGCACGCCCTCGCCGACGCGGAGGCCGCGTTTCGCGGCGCGCTGGCGATTGTCGAGGCCGCGCTCGGCCCAACGGATCCGCGGCTGGCCGACAGCATGACGGCGCTCGCCGACGTGCGCTCCGAGCGGCGGGACTTCGCGGGGGCCGAGACCCTCTATCGGCGTGCGCTCGCCGTCGTCGAGACGGCGTACGGGTCGGAGGACCCCCGAGTAGCCGGTCCGCTGGCCAATCTGGCCGCGCTCTACCGGAGGTGGGACCGGTGGGATGACGCCGCCCCGCTCTATCTGCGCCTCGCGGGTGTGTTCGAGCGGGTGCTCGGCGCCGACGACTTCCACGTGGCGATGACCTTCGATCACGTGGCCGAAGCCTACGCCGGCCAGGGGCGGTACGCCGAGGCCGAGCACTTCTACGGAAGGGTCCTGGCGATCCTGGCGCCGCGGCTTGGATCGGATCACCCGATCGTCCAACAGGTGCTGGCCAAGCAGGCGCGTGCCCGACACGACCTCGAGCTCAGCGGCGCGAGGAAGGGCTGAGGTTCCGCCCGCGCAGGGCAGGCTCGTCAGCGAGCGGCGGCTAGGCTCGCTGGGCGGCGGGGTGGCCGTCCTCGCCGGCCCACCGCATCCGTCATCCAGTCCTCGATCATGACCCCGCGGGCGGCGCCGGCCGCCGTGAGAAGTAAAAGGAAGGTGCCGGACACCAAGGCCCAACTGTGCATCACCGGACCTCACTCGGCCGATACAGGACATAGACGCCACCACTCAGAATAAACGCCCCCGTCGAAGTGAGCGCGACGCTCTTCTCCCGCCGCTCGCGTGAGGCCAGCATCCGAAACGTCGGGTCCTCGGCCAGTCGCTAGGCGTCGTTGGTATCCTCGTAGCCCGCCAGGCGGCTGTAGATCGACTGACGGAAACGGTCCCGCAGTGCGAATTGGCGATTGTATCCGCTGCGCGGATCGCTGAGGTATTGCTCGATCAGCGCGTCAAGTCCAAGCTGATCGTCCAACTCGCGCGGGAGAAATAGCCCAGCATCGGAAGTGACGGTCGCCCCTCTGAACTCGACTCGAAGCTGAGGGTTGAACGTGAGGCGAATCGGGCCAGATTTCGTGTCACCCACTGGATGATGCCCTCCGCACCAGCGAGGCACCCCAGAAACCCGCATTTCTTGCGGGTGTGACGCGATTATGGCCTGGTCCGTTCACCTCCCAAAACGAAAATGTGGGTTTAGATGCGCTCCTCTCCTGGACTTACCCTGATGAGCGTCTACATCGTGCGGTAGCGCGACGCGTCGCTGCGACCGTCGCGCGACTCCCGCGCAGGATCGTGCTCGTCGCAGCCGTCCTCGAGGCGGCGGGATGCGCTCGGCGATCCGCGAGTACGGCCTCCTGCCCGCCGAGGGGCACGTTTATCGAGCGGCCGAGACGGCTACCGATCGCATGCGGTCGGTTGGGCGTGGGTCCTAACTCAGCAAGGTTGAAGAGGGTTTCTGGCCGCCGCAACAAGCAGGTCGTGTGTTTTTGAGTGTTGTAAAGACTCTGTTCCGCGGCAGTGACTTATTGCCGTATCGGGACGCGCCGCCGAGGCAACCCTGCATGCCTGCGGGAAAAAGCCGCGCCTCAGGGGATGATCGACGACGGTTTCTCGTAAAGGCCTTACTGGCGGTTAATCCAGCAAACTCTTTCGGGCGCCATCTTGTAAAGAGCTATTGATGGTTTAATCTTAATATTTTTCCCACGAGCCTTGAGTTGTTATCGTCTCGCAAGACACGCCACGGCTTATTTAGGGGTCAGATGGCAAGCGGACGAGGAAGCCCAGTCAGGGACAAGGCGGAATGGTTGCTTCGGTTCGCGGTAATGAGTCCAGCCGGGCGCCGACCGGCACCACGTGGAAGGGCTTGCGACCGCACTGGAAACAGCGACACAGGACCGCGAAGAGCCTCGTGCCATTCCGCACTTGGATTTTTCTTCGAGTCCCACCACGCCGACGGCTGAAGAGGAAGTCTCCCGCCCGTAAGTTCTCGTTGTGATTGGTGCCCCCGGCAGGGAGCGCCAGTCGCTACACAGTTCGTCTCGTCCGCTGCAAGATCGATCTCACAGCCCAAAGGATCTGCTGCCAGCCGCTGCCGCACCCGTGTTGTCCCGTCTTTCCCCAAAGGCGCTGTCACGAGTCACCCTGACACAGAAGCGATACTGCGCGTGCGGACCGCCGATCCCGACCACATTGTCGCCGTCGCTCAACTCGACCCGGGCCGTGTGTGTGCCGCCACCGATCATCGTGCGGTTCACCTCCGTCCCGAGGCGACTTCCGCGATCGATGACGAAGCAGCGATTTTCCAAGCAGACAATCACGCAGTGATTGCGTGAAACAGTGAATGGCTCGCGGTCGGCAATAGCCAGCTCGTTCTGAGAGAACGGGTTCTCGGCGGAGGTCTGCCGCCCGATTCGGTACGGAAAGCGGTCGATCGAGACGCGACGCCCACCGAGGCTCTCGCTAGCCTGTCGCGTCAGCCCCTCGATCGTGACCTGCAGCTTAGCTGTGGCTGACGGGCCCGACGCATGCAAGGTGTCCGTGTCGGCCCCAAGATACGCCCTTACTGCCTCCTCGATCTTCGACCCGTGATGGGCCAGCTCGGTCACGAGCGAGTTGAAGGCGCGAATCCGCTCGCAAAGAAGACAGGTGATCGCAAATAAGGCGTCGGGAGTCGTGCGCCAGATGTCCAACGCCTCGTCGCAATCGAGGATGCTCACCTCGATATCTTCCAGGGCACGGACGCTTGCGGATCGAGGTTGCTCGGTGATCAACGCCATCTCGCCGAAGATGTTAGGGGAGCAGAGCACCGCGAGCCGCCGCTCCGGCGGGCCCTGGCGATAGACTTCGACGCTTCCACGTGTGAGAGCGTACACCTCGGATGTGTGACTCCCCTCGACGATGATTACATCACCCTTGGTATAGGTGGCACTGCGAGTCATCCAGACCTCCCCTGCTTCCGTGAAAACACTAACGACGCCGCCGCGAGCGGCCGCCAGGCGCTACCGATGCCTGTCAGCATCACTCGTGTTGCGTCCAGGAAATCATGTTTCCCTCAACCGCTCGTAATGTCACGCGAGGATCTACCGAGAGAAGTTCCGTGTCAAGCGACACCTCGCCAGCGTGTCGGGAGCACATGATCTGTCCGCTCCCGAGAGCAAATGATCTGACCGCTCCTAGCACGCGGCCGGGTTGTCATCGCCACCGAGGAGGTGGGGATGACCTACACCCAGGCTGCAGTGGAGCGGGCCATGAAGGTCCACGAGGTCCTCATGCAGACGACGACCGGAAAACGTCCGGGTTCCGGATCGTCTACAGGGAGTGGCCGGAGGGATACGACCCTCTCAGCAAGGGCGAGCGCCCGGAGGACAGGAGGGTGCACGGCAAGCTGGCGCTGCCGCCGCTGAAGGGCCCGACGCCCGACAAAAACGCCAACGGCAACGGCTCGCACTGAGCCAAGAAGGCTCGCCATGAGCGTAAGACGTCGTGATCGACGACCACGAGACGACGGGGTTCCGGATCGTCTTCAGGCAGTGGCCGGTAGGCTACGACCCGCTGTCGAAGGGCGAGAAGCCCTACCAGACGCCGGCCCCGAGCGACAAGAGCGTCCACGGCAAGCTGGCGCTGCCGCCGCTGAAGGGCCCGATCACTCGTGACCGCCCCGCGAACAGATCCACTCTTCGCGAACGCGCCTGAGCCGCTGAGACGTCGGCAGTCCAGCGGGCCAGCTACTGGATTTAGCGCGCCCCGGTGGACGCGGCGTCGCCGGTCAGCAGCTGGCCGTTCATGCCGAGCGCCCCGTGGAACTTGCAGAAGAAGGCGAGGCCGCCCGAGGCCGGGAAGGAGACGTCGAATTGCACCTTGCCTTTAGGCGGGATGTCCTTGTCGATGCCGAGCGCGGGAATGCTGATGTTGTGCAGCGTGCTCGCCTCGCTCTCCATCAGCAGCGTCAGCTTCTGCCCGGGCTTGCCCCGCAGGAAGGTCGGCGAGAAGTAGTAGTCGTCGGCCTCCAGTTCCAGTCTCGACTGGTTCCGCACGTCCTTGGTCCCGTGGTCGGCGTAGTTCACGCCGCTGAGCGTGATGGACTTGCTCTTTCCGGAAGGCGCGGCGGCAGCTCGCTCCGGCGCTGGGGTCGTGGCCGCCGGGCCCGACACCGGTTGCACGGCGATCTTGCGCGGGGCATTGCCGATGGCGATCGTGGCCGTCACCGTGCGGCGCGCAAGGTCCACCACTGAGACATCGTTGGAGCCTTCGTTAGTCACGTAGGCCATGCGACCGTCGGAGCTGGACGTGCTCCAGTGCGGGGTCTTGCCCACCGCGACCGTGCCGGCCAGCGTATTGCTCGCGGTGTCCAGGATGCCCAACTCGCCGGGGCCCTGGACTACGGCCAGCGCCCACCGGCCGTCGGGCGTGAAAGGCGCGTAATGCGGCGACGCCCCCACTGGGATCTGCGCGATGACTTGGTTGGTGGCCGTGTCCAGCACCTGAATCGCATTGACGCCGGCCAGCGTAAAGAAGACCCGTCGGCCGTCCGGGCTCAACTCGAGCCCGCGGGGCGTCTTGTCCAGCGGTACTCGAGCCACTTCCTTCCATGTGGCCAGGTCGAGTCGGACGAGCGCCGTGGCGCCCTGCTGTTGAGAGGCCACCCACCCCGTGCGCCCGTCCCGGCTCAGGGTGCCGTTGTGGGGTCGGGCAATAGGCACCTTGCCGATCACGCGGTCCGTCGTCGTGTCAATGACCAGCACGTGGTTCGAGCCCCAGCCCGAGACGAGCACCCGACTGCCGTCGCCCGAGAGCGCCAGCCCGTGGGGATTGTCGCCCACGTCGATGCTGGCACCCACGCGGTCCGCGGCGGTGTCGATGACGCTCACCGTGGCGGCGCCGTCACTGCTGACGTAGACCTTGCGGCCGTCCGGCGTCACCACGAGCCCGTGCGGCCCCTTCGGAACCGAGAAGGTGCTGAGCACCTTGTTCTGAGCGGTGTCGATGACAGCCACGGCATCGTCCTTGAACAGGCCGACATAGGCCTTGGGCGCTCCGGCGGCCGTGAGAGAGCCCGGTCCGACCACCCACCCGCCCATCAGGGCCAGCAGACTCATCATCGTCGTCACGCGCTTCAGCATGGCGTCACCCCCGGCAAGCATTCGCATGATTCAGTGGTGCCAACGCCTGGACGCGCGATTCGTTCCCGACTCACGTCACTTCGTGAGTCCACCGTCGAACGACACGACGCTCACTCGGTAGTTCGATGCAGAGCGCCGGTGAGCGATCGTCTGACTTATCGCGGTCGCTGCGTGCTGAGCAGCAGGAGCAGGAACACGCCTCGATCGTTCTCACGACCTGTCGGCGCCGTTCGCTGGAGTGTCGCGGGCTGACGCGTGTCCCGTGTCGGCGCTCTGAAAGGGACCGCACCCGGCAAAGACCTGATCGCGTTATGGGTCTCGGGACGGCGTCCGGATCCTGATCGAACAGCTCAAAACAGGTGGAGAGCACACCTTCTAGGCAGATGCATTGGAGCCGCTGGCCGCTCGGCCCGCTGGCACTCACGACCCTGTCGCCACAGTGGACTCCGCGCTGGACGCCGAGCGTAAGCAACGGCAGGACGACCGTGACGCCGAGCCCGATGATGATCACGACCACCCATGCGAGGCGTCTCACTCTTCCTGCTCCTCCGCTCGGGCTCAGTGCATCAGCCTTGCCGAAGTGGAATCTGAGCAGTACGTGTCGAGAATCCGCGGTTTCGCGCCACGCAGGGCGACGATTGGACTGAGCGCGGCATCGCTTGTGTGTGGGCGCACCATCCGTCGTGTGAAGACGCACACCGGCGTGTGCGGAAACTCACAGTGGCGGCAGCGCGCGACGTGTCGCTGTTGACGCGGGGCGAGCGCGTCCGCGCTCGCCGGTCCTCCAGCTCGGCCCCAGCGACGCCACCGCTGGGCGGAACGGAGAGGATGGCTAGGTTGCTAAGGCGGTGATCAGGCCACGACCCACGCCGCTCACGCCGACATTGGTCGCGCGCGCAGTCGTGCGCGAGTCGCGTACACGCGTGCGGGTTGTCCGAGGTCGTCCCAGCGCACCGTGCTGACCGGCAGCACTGCGAGCGGCGTCGAAGGCGCCGCCAGCACCCGCCGCGACAGGTCCATGGGAGCGACCCGCGCGAACGCCCGCCGCGCAGTCTCGTTTGCCAACGACGTGTTCGCACGCGCGGCGACCGGCGCGAATATGGTGACGAGCTCCGGTAGAGCTCGGTAGATCGTCTCGCGCAGCGTCGCAGGATGGGCGACGAGCACCAGGCTGTTCCAGAGACACCCGCGTGCCATGAGCCGCTCGGCAACCACCGCCGGCGGCTTCTCCCAGAACCTCCCCACGCGGAAGAGCGGCGTTGGCCAGCGCCCGAGAATCCACTCGCCGAGCTGTATCCACCCGTACGCGGGCTCGGGTCGGTCAGCCACGATGCCAAGCACGACAACGAGATCCCGCCGCGCCTGCACGATCTTGAAGGCCGAGAGGACGTGCGTCATGAATACGCCGTCGTCCGAGACGTAATGGTCACTCGGCAGCACCGCCACCGCGCTCGTCGAGCCTAACGCCTCCAGACGCAGCAGCGCATAGAGAACGGCGATGGCCGTGCCGCGTGCCTCGGGTTGCACGACGACCGTGCCGGGCGCGGCGTCGACGAGGGCGGGCCGGAAGTACCGCTCGTGCTTGCGGGTGACGACGGTCAGCAATCGCTCGTGCGGGATGAGCAAACGCGCACGGCGGCGTGTTTGCTCGAGCAGCGTCTCGCGCCCGACGACGGCGCAGAACTGCTTGGGACGATCGTCGCCGGTGAGCGCACGTGTCAGCGTTCGCAGCCGCTTGCCGTCACCGCCGCCCAGAATGATTCCCGCCCACGCCATTGGTGATCACCTCCGTGATCGATCCTTCGAGCGATGCCCGACATCTCGCCACCTCGTTGCATCAGCTTTGCCGAAGTGGATCACCGCCGGGCGGTCGCAGAATCGCCACCTTAGGGCCGCTGCCGGTTGACCACAGCGTGGACAGCCGCATCCTCGTGTCCGGGCGCACATGTCTCTGTGTGGGACCGCACACATCCGTGCGCAGGAACACGCCACGGAAGATCGTGGGCGCAGCCTCGAGGGCGAGTAGCAGCTAGTCGGTCAGGCCGAAGCGTTTGAGACGTGCGTAGAGCTGGAAGCGCGTCAAACCGAGCGCCGCGGCGGCGCGCGACTTGTTGCCGTTGGCGCCGGCGAGCGCGTCAGCGATTGCGCGCTTTTCCAGGTCGCTCGCCCGGCTCCTTGGCCTCGACGTGCCGCGTGCGGCCGTAGCGGGCACGCCACAGGCGTTGCCGGGTGCGTGCCGTCAGCAACCCGGCCGTGCGCGCCGCCTGCTGCTCGAGCACGGTCAGCCGCGCGCGCCGCGTGGCCAGCCCGACCCGGCGCAGCAGTCGCTGCACGGTGCTGGGCGCCAGGCGCACCCGCCAGGTCCGCGCCAGGTAGGCCGCGATCCGTCGGCACCCCCCAGGTGGCGGCGCTGATCGCGATCCCGAGTACCAGCCGCTCCACCTCCGGGGCGGTCGCCACGGGGCGCCCCGCCCGGGCGCGCTGGCGACGCGGGTGCACGCCGTCGACTCCGTAGCGTTCCAGGCGTTTGCGCCAGCGGTAGAACAGCGTCCGCGAGATCCCCAACTCGCGGCACACCGCGCTGACGTTGCCCTGCACCTGCGCGCGCTCGATGACGCGCAGGCGCATCCCGTGTACGCTCTCGTCGAGGGTCATCGGTCCGTCCTCCCACAGTGGTTCCCTTGGCCGGGTACTCACTCTGGGAAAGATAGGGCCGAAGGCCCTCTCGTTCGTTTACGGGAAGTGTCAACACTATTACGAGTCCGGACAGACTAGAGTTGGTCCAATAACCGTGCCCGGCGGCCTCATCGAACATCTGAAATTTCGGTAACGGACGCGACCAAGATCCACTAGCAGGCGCAGGGGCGATGACCGAGAGTCGTCGTGAGAAGGCCTTTCGGTGACCACTTCCCGATCATTGCCATCGTACACGACGCCTGGTCGAGTCGGCCCTCGCTGGCCTGGCGAGCATCCCGCTACCCCTTGAACCTCTCGTCCACTCATTGGACCAAGGTCCACTAGCCGGCGATCTCACCGGGCTGCTAGCGTGAAGACACGGAGGATCCCATGCACTTTCTTGTGTTCATCGTCATTGGGTTGATCGCAGGAGCGCTGGCCGGCCGGGTCATGAGCGGCC
>Ga0209157_1003322_pt1 | contig 12402 bp, 8 predicted proteins | sample GraSoiAngelo_135_FD_185892 | JGI IMG/M metagenome (GOLD analysis project Ga0209157, IMG submission 185892) | Grasslands soil microbial communities from the Angelo Coastal Reserve, California, USA - 14_0929_05_40cm (SPAdes) (version 2) | ecosystem: Environmental > Terrestrial > Soil > Grasslands ... | reverse complement strand
CGTCCAAGCGCGCGCGATCGCGCTCCGGTCGGCTGCCCTCTATCCGGACCTGGCGCAGCCGATGGCCTTTTTCGGCTACGCGGCGTTGATGGACCAACGGTGGCAGGACGCGGCCGACACCCTGGAGATCGCGATCAAGCGCCAGTGGTGGCTGGAGAAGGCCGCCACGGCGGCAGCCTGGAGCAACCTCGCGGCCGCCTACCTCGCGCTCGGCAGGAACGAGGACGCGCGCCGCGCGGCGGAGTCAGGGGTCGAGTTGGATCCAAGAAACCCGGACGCCGCGGCAAATCTGAAAATCGCGATCGGCCGGCGCGGGGAAGGCATCGCGCGATGACCTCACGGCCATGATCCACGGAAAACGGGTCGTCGTGGTCCTTCCCGCGTACAACGCCGCCAAGACGTTGCGGCAGACTTTCGATGAGCTCCCGCACGACATCGTGGATCACGTGATTCTCGTCGACGACGCGAGCCAGGATGAAACGTCCCGCCTCGCGCGCCAGCTGGGCATCACGACATTCATCCATTCCCGAAACCTCGGATACGGCGGGAATCAGAAGACCTGCTACCGGGAAGCGCTCCGCGCCGGCGCCGACGTGACGATCATGGTCCATCCCGACTACCAATACACGCCGGCCCTGGTCACCGCGATGGCGTCCATGGTCGCGAACGGGGTCTACGACACCGTGCTCGGGTCCCGCATGCTCGGCACGAGTGCTCTGAAGGGAGGGATGCCCCGATACAAGTACGTCGCGAACCGCATCCTGACCCTGATCGAGAACGTGATGCTGCAGCGCAAGCTCTCCGAGTACCACACCGGGTACCGCGCCTTCAGCCGTGAAGTGCTCGAGTCGCTTCCGCTCGAGGAGAACTCCAACGACTTCGTCTTCGACAACGAGATGCTCGCCCAGGCCGTGGCATTTGGATACCGGATTGGCGAAGTGAGCTGTCCGACCCGCTACTTCGTGGAGGCCTCGAGCATCTCATTCCCTCGCGCGGTTCGCTATGGATTGGGGGTGCTTGCGGTGTGTCTCAAGTACCGCCTGCACCGATGGGGCCTTCGCCGTTTCTCGATATTCGAGCCAGAGGGCCGGAGGCTCTCCGTCGGCGGGTACGCACGCGCGGAGGTTCCGCCGATACCGCCACGCGCGGACGCGTGAGCACGCCCTCATTCGAACCGGTCGTCGTATGTGCATGCGGCTCCCGGGACCTTGCGCCCGCATTGCGCGGCTTTCGCGTCGCGGAGACACGGTTCGGCCTGAGGCGTTGCCGGCGCTGCGAACGCATGTTGCTCGACCCGCGCCCACGTCCGAATGCGCTCGCGGCCTCCTACGACGCCGACTACTACGGGGCCGGGGCAAGAAAGTTCGTTCCTCCCATCGAGGACGTGGTCGACCGATTTCGCGACGGCCGGGCCCGGCTCGCCCGGCGGCTCGTGGCGAAGATCCGCCCCGACGGCGTGGGGAGGGTCCTTGACCTGGGCTGCGGGAGCGGTCAGTTCCTGGCGCGTCTTTCGGCTTCTGGGTTGAGCTGCGACGGGACGGAGCTCTTGGAGGAGACGGGGCGAAGAGCATCGGAGTTGGCGGGGATTCGTCTCCACGTTGGACCGCTTGAGTCCGACACGTACCCGCCGGGGTCGTTCGATCTCATTTCCATCTGGCATGTGCTGGAGCATCTGCCCGACCCGGATCATGTCCTGGGCCTCTGCGCGCTATGGATCGACGAGCGGGGCGCCCTCCTCGTTGCCGCGCCGAATATCGATTCGTGGCAGGCGCGCCTCTTCGGCGGGTCGTGGTTTCACCTGGATCCGCCGCGGCATCTCTTCCATTTCAACCGGGCTTCCCTGAAGGCCGCCTTGGGCAAGGCGGGATTTCGGGTGGAGGTCATCCGGACCCTCTCCTGGGAGCAGAACCTGTACGGAATTCTGCAAAGCGTCCTCAACGCGCTGGGGTTTCCCCGTGACGAATTCTATGAGGTCTTGAAGGGGAAACGGTCGCTCTTCGGATCCGCCCGATACGTTCTGGAAGCCGCGCTGATGGCCACGATCTTCCTTCCGGCGTTCCTCCTCGTGGTTCTCGAGGCGCTCGGCGGCCGTGGGGGGACGTTGGAGTGCGTCGCGCGCAAGAGCGATCCGCTCAAAGGAGCGAGGTGAACACCGCCAGGTAGTCGCGAACTTCCCTCGTATGGAGGAAGTTATCGCGGACGTGCGCGTGCCCCTCGGCGCCCAGCTCGTGCCTTAGGTCGGAGTTGTCGAGAAGGCGGATGGTCTGGAGCGCCGCGCCTTCGATCGAGCGCGAGAGCAGCCCCGTGCGCTCGTGCAATACCTGTAAGGGGATCCCGCCGACCGCGCTCGCAACGACGGCGCGCCGCTTCCACAGCGCTTCGGAGACCGTGAGCGCGAAGCCTTCCCGGAGCGATTTCTGCATGACCACGGCCGAGGCGCGCTGGAGCGCGTTGATCTCGACGTCCGATCCGGGCGGTAGCTCCAGCACGGTCACGTCCTTCACCTTCGCCGCGCCCTCCCGCACTTCCGCCAGCACCTGAGCGCCCTCGGGATCGTCGCTTGCTCCTCCACCCGCGAGGAGGAGCCGGGCGCGCCGCCTCGCGCGCACCATCCGAAAGGCTTCGATCACCCCGATCGGGTCCTTGATGCGGTCAAAGCGGGAGATCTGCGTGACCCAGGGACCCCGGCGCGGCAGATCGAGGCGCTCCATGATGGATGAGACCTCCTCCTGCTCCATGTCGCGGTTCTTGGCGGAGAACGGGTCGATGGAGGGCGGCACGAGGTAGGTGGGAATGGGGAGCGGGGGGACGAACTCGATTGCCGAGAAGATCGACGCGTCGTACTGGCATACGGACGGCCGCAGGAATTCCCAGTGATCCGGGTCGCGGGAAGAGAGATCGATGTGACACCGCCATACCCAGCGCTGGCCGGGTGCGCGACGGAGTGCGATGAGACCCGCGGGCTGCGGGTCGTGAATCAGGATGAGGTCGCCGTCGAGCGCAAGGCGTTGTGCTTCGCGGCGAGTCCGCTCCATGTAGATCTCGCGATCCTCCGCGGTGAGCGTTTCGGAATGCCCGTGAAGCGCGTTGTGGATCTTCTTCGTCACGCCGAAGAAACGGTCGTCCCCCTCCATGACTTCCCAGGTGGTTGGAACGCCCAGCTCGTTCAGGATGACCACCAAGCGGTGCAGGATCTCCGCGACGCCTCCCCCCGTCTTGGTCGTATTAACCATGACGATGCGATGGCCCTTGAGCCGCCGCGCGATCGCCTCGAGCGCCCGGAGTGTGTCCGGACCCACGACCCGCTCGTAGCGGTGAAGCCATCCGTTCATCTCGGGTTCGGCGGAATCCAGCAAGGGGGAGTCCACCTCCACGCTCGGGACGGTCTCGTTCATCCTTTGGCATCCTGAGGTGTCTTGCGGAGGCGCCCCGCAAACCGCGCCACAACCTCACGTGCTTCCTGACGTCGCACGGACTCCGACTCCTCGGTCCGCCGCACAAGGCGGGCCGGGATGAGCGCCCGGCGCCAGCGGGAGCCGATTTCGCGATGGAGCCGGAGCAGGGGCATCCCTCCCATCGTCAACGATTCCGCGACGCCCGCGAGCTTGTGACCGCCGTTACGCTCGAGCCAGAGAACCAGATCGTCCTCCACAGGACCGAGCACTCTCGCCTCGATCAGGTGGTAGAAGGCGGCTGCGCTATCCACGTGCCGCCAAACCTCGGGGACCTGCTCGGGTAGTTCCGTCTCCACGCCGAGCGGCGCCTTCACGCTCCGCGCGGTCACGAAGTGGAAAGCCGCAGCATGCGGAGTCCCGATGTCCGGACGTTTCCGACCGATGACGTCGTCGAGGATCCGGAGCAGCGAGGCACGCAGCTCTTCCATCGGAAGGAGAGGCTGCGTCCCCGCGAAGGCGAGGCGCTCCGCGGTCTCCGGGTCTTGTAGGGCTACCCCCACCCAGCGCGCGAAGTCGTTGGGCGGCAGATCGTGGGCGCGCGGGTGGCGCACGACCATCCGGATGATGTGATGGAATAGGGACCCGGGTGGGACTGTGGCAATCCCCTCGCGGAGCGTCGCGAAATCGGTCGCGACGGGACCGGCGGGGAACTCGAGGTGCGCGACGGTTGAGAAACGGAAGCCGGTGTCGGTCATGACCGGTTGGCGGGAGTCTCGCTGTCGGTGGCGCGCAGGTACTCGACCACGAGATCACGCGCCAAGTCGCGACATCCGAGGCCGAACGCGAGGGCCAACGCGAGACCCGCCGCGCCGACCGCGGCGATTCCGACCGCCATGACGAGCTGCGCCGCGAGCCCGAGCTGCTCTAGGGCCATGAGCACCATGAAGACGACCAGCACCGTGACGATGGCCTGGGAGCGGAGGCGACCCAGCCGCACGCCGGTCGAGGACAGGAGCGTGCCGATGATCCGCCCGGCCCCAGCCGCGATCGGAATCCCAAGGAGGAGGACGAGAGCGGACGTCAGCACGCGTGGCACGACGTCCTGAAGCCGGGCCGTGATGGAGGGTGCTAAGTCCATGCCCATGATCCGAAGGGAGACCATGATGGACGCGAGGATGATCGACCAGAACGTGATGTACCCCGCGAAGCGGCTCGGGGGGAACTCGGGAGCCGGGCCCCCCGCCTCTCTCAGCCGCGCGTAGGACGTGTCGATGCCGATCAACGACACGAGCGTCTGAACCAGGCGGGAGAGAAGCGTCGCGAGAAGATAGCCAAGCAGGAACACGCCGGCCGAGATCAGGAACAGGATTAGCCCTTCCGAGACGCTGGTCAGGATCGACTGAAGCTGCGTCCCGAAATCAGGGGGAAGGATGGAGCTCATTTCTACTCGCACGGTTCCACCTCCTTCGGTCACGCCGAGCCGGCACGACAAGCCGCCACGGCATCGAGAAAACGGGTGACCCCCGTGAGGGTCGCCACCCGGTACCGCGCGCGTGTCCCGACGCGGCCGACGCGAACCGGAAAATCACGGCGGCCGAGCACGGCAAACGCAGGTTCGTCCCCGAGACTATCGCCGAAACAAAACACGCACCCAGGCTTCAACTTCGCCCTGAGAGCGCGGAGCGCGCGCCCCTTGTCGTGACCCCGCGGCACGAAATCCACCACATGCCGCCCCGGAACGGGAACAAAGCCATGACTCCTTGCCTCCATCGAAGCTACCGCCTTGAGCCCTCGACGCAGCTCTCGCAGCCGCCGGGCATCCCGGACGTTCCGGTCGTGTACCGCCACGGTCAATCCCTTCACCTCAAGCAGCGCGCCGCGGACCGACGCGACAAGCGGTCTCAGCGCTCGCGCCACGCGCGCGCACCCACGCCGCAGCCGCTTGAGGAGCTGCGTGGGGGGCCCCAGGGGGCCTTCGAGACCGTACTGGCCGATGAGAAGCACGTTCCGTACCGGCACCATGCGCCTCATGTCCGTGAGCGGGCGCGCGCTCAGGATTGCGATCCTGACGGCTCGGGCCTCCGCGCCACGCGCGAGCGACCGAAGCGTCCGTTCCGGAACCCTCGCCAGGTCGGGACGTCGCGCGAAGGGAGCGATCGTTCCGTCCAGGTCGAGCGCGATGAGCACAGTGCGGTCCGCCTCGCGCAGGATCCGCCGGACGCTCCGCCAGGTCGGGCGTTCGAAGAATGGCCGCGTCACCGTGAGGACGCGCCGGGACGCGGGGCTCCCGGCACGAGGTGCAGACGCCGCGCATCCCGCAGGATCTTGCGCGCCCAGTCATAGATGTTCTGTCCGGCCACGACCTCGCGCATGGACCGCATCCTTCGCGCGCGTTCCGCCGGGTCCATCGTGAGCGCGCGCCCGATCGCGGCGGCTAGAGCCTCGGTGTCGTAGGGGCTCGCCTGAATGGCTTGGTCCAGCTCCCGCGCCGCCCCCGTGAAGGGGCTCAAGACCAGCGCGCCGTCCAAATGCACTTTCGCCGCGACGTACTCCTTCGCCACCAAATTCATCCCGTCGTGAAGCGCGCTCACCACGGCCACGTCGGCCAGCACGTAATAGGGAATCAGATCGCGAAACCCCAAGTTCCGCGTGATGAGGTGAATCGCGGGGCGCTCCGCCGTACCGAACCGCTGGTTGAGCCGCACGGCCAACTCCTCGACCGTGGCGGCCAGCGACTGGTACTCGGGCAGATCCACACGAGACGGAACGCCGATCTGGATGAACGATACCTGACCGCGAAGCTCAGGACGGGTCTCGAGGAGATGCTTATAGGCCACCATCCGCTCGGGGATTCCCTTCGTGTAGTCGAGGCGATCCACTCCGAGCACGATCTTCACGCCCCCCAGACCGAGCTGTTCCCGGATTTGATCCGCGGCCCGCGCGGCCCACGGCTCGGAAGCGGCGAGCGAGATCTCGGCGGCATCGGGGCTGATCGGGTAGGTCCGCACGAACGTCTTGCGGCCCCGGCGGCGGATCGCGAATCGCTCGTGGTCGATCTGCGCTTCAAGTTCCTGGGCCACCGTGTCCAGAAAATTGTTCGCGTGATACTGGATGTGAAAGCCAACCAGGTCGCAGGCGAGAAGCCCCTCGAGAAGCTCGCGCCGCCAAGGGAAGGTGCGGAACACCTCCCGATTCGGCCACGGGATGTGCCAGAACATGATGATCGAGAGATCGGGACGCCGAGCCCGGAGGACCGATGCGCAGAGGCCAAGATGATAGTCCTGCAACAGGACGAGTCCCGGCTTGGAGCCGATCGCGGCAAGAATCGCCTCGGCGAACTGCTCGTTGACCTCCTGGTAGGCGCGCCACTGTGCCGCCACGAAGTGGGGTCTCACGTAGACGATGTGGCAGAGCGGCCAGAGGCAACCGTTGCAGAATCGGCGGTACTCGAGCTCCCTGGCCTCCGGCTCGATCCAAAGCCGCTTCAGCGTGTACCGTTCGTTGCCGGGCGGGACCCGCACCTTTCCTTCCTCATCCACGACGAGGCGATCGGCGTCCGCGGCGCCCTGGGCGATCCAGGTGGCCCCGGTGGCACGCGCCACGGAGTCGAGCGCGGAGGCCAGCCCTCCCGGACTCCGGACGACCTCGATCCCCGAGGGAGCCTTGACGTGCATGTAAGGCTCCCGGTTCGAGGCGATCACGATCTGCGCGCTTCCGAGGTAGCTCCGGGCGGCCCGCGCAAGTTCATCGGGAGTGGTCTGATCCGAGACCTCGCTTCCCAAAGCTTGGCGGCTGGCCATCCGGGTGAGCGCCCGGCGAACGCGTTTTGCCACGTCGGTCTTTGCCGTACCCATAAGCGTTGAATTGTAGGAAGGACAGGCGGTTCCGGAAAGAGGATTCCGAATGCTATATGATGATCGGGATCATGGACATCATCCGGTTACAAGACCAGTTCTATATCCTCGCGACCTCCTCGCGAATCGATGACCGCACGCGGGTATTGAAACACGGCGATACATTCGCCGTTTTCGACCGTTTCGGCGACATGGAGACGGTCGGGATGGGAGAGCTGGGTCTCTACCACGAGGGCACGCGCTTTCTGTCGCGCCTCGGGCTGCTGCTGGACCAGGACCGTCTGCTCCTGCTCAATTCCCGCGTGAGCGACGACAACACGGTCCTATCGGTGGATTTGACCAACCCCGACGTTCGCACCAACGGGCGGCTCGCGATTTCGCGCGGTACGATCCACGTCGCGAGGGAGCAGCTCCTGTGGGATGGGGTTTGCTATGAGCGGATCCGCGTTTCGAACTACGGGCTCGAGCCGATCCACGTCACCCTCCGGTGTCGCTGGGATGTCGACTTCGCCGACATCTTCGAGGTCCGAGGCACGCGGCGCGACGCCACCGGCCGGAAGCTCGCGCCGGTCCTTGGGGACTCCTGCGTGACTCTCTCGTACGAAGGTCTGGACGGCGTCGTGCGGAGGACCCGCATTTCCTGCGAGCCGACCCCGGCACGCGTTTCCGAATCGGAGTTCGAATTCGACGTCGCTCTCGAGAGCCGCGAGGCAACGTCCTACGTCGTTCGATTCGCCTGCGAGGTGGGGCGCGTTCCGAAGGAGCCTCTCCGCTTCGGGGAGGCGAGGCGTGCCGCGCTGGAGGCGCTCGAACGCGACCAGGCGGACCAGTGTGTCGTGGCCTCATCCAACGAGCAATTCAACGATTGGCTGAACCGCTCGGGGTCCGATTTGCACATGATGCTGACCGAAACCGGGTGCGGCCCGTATCCGTACGCCGGAGTTCCCTGGTTCAGCACCCCCTTCGGACGGGACGGAATCATCACAGCGCTGGAGGTTCTCTGGATGAACCCCGGGCTTGCGAATGGCGTCCTGTGTTTCCTCGCAGAGACCCAGGCGCAGGAGCAGAGCTTCGACGTCGACGCGGAGCCCGGGAAGATCATCCACGAGATGCGCCGCGGTGAAATGGCCGCGTTGGGAGAGGTCCCGTTTCGCCGCTACTACGGAAGCGTGGACGCGACGCCACTCTTCGTCATGCTCGCGGGAGCCTACGCCAGATGCACCGGGGATCTGGACCTGATCCGGCGCATCTGGCCGAACATCGAGCTCGCGCTCGCCTGGATGGAGGGGTACGGGGACCGTGATCGCGACGGCTTCGTCGAGTACTTCCGCGCTTCGCCGAAGGGGCTCGCCAATCAGGGATGGAAGGATTCCGGCGACTCGATCTTCCACGAGGACGGCACGCTGGCCAAGGGCCCAATCGCGCTTTGCGAGGTCCAGGGCTACGTGTTCGCCGCTCGCAGGGAGGGGTCGGCCCTTGCCGCCGCCCTCGGGATGGGCGACCTCGCGGACCGTCTAAGACACCAGGCAGAAGCCATCCAACGGCGATTCGAGGAGATGTTCTGGTGTGACGACCTTGAAGCCTACGCGCTTGCGCTCGATGGTGAGAAGCGCGCGTGCCGGGTGCTCGCCTCCAACGCGGGGCATTGCCTCTGGACCGGTATCGCCGATCGGTCGAGGGCGGAACGCCTGGCGCGGCGCTTCGAGCGAGAGGATTTTCACAGCGGCTGGGGAATACGGACGCTTGCAGCCGGACAGGCCCGTTACAACCCGATGTCCTATCACAACGGGTCGGTTTGGCCGCATGACAACGCCATCATCGCGGCCGGGCTCGCCCGTTACGGCTTCAAGGAACCGGCGATCCGGCTTCTCTCGGGCCTCTTCGACGCCACCGTGTTCCTGGATTTGAGCCGACTGCCGGAGCTCTTCTGCGGCTTCCCGCGGGGCGCGGGAGCGGGACCGACACCCTACCCCGTCGCGTGCGCGCCGCAATCGTGGGCCGCGGGCGCCGTGTACCTACTCTTGCAGTCCTGCCTCGGGCTCAGTGTGGACGGAGTCACCTCGCGAGTCACCTTCGATCACCCGGCGCTGCCGCAGAGTCTGGAGGAGATCACGATTCGGAGGCTTCGGGTCGGGGAGGGGTCGGTGGATCTGATCATTCGGCGATACGAGCGTGACGTCGGGGTGGACGTGCTCGACCGGACGGGCAGAGTCCAGGTCGAGGTGCTCAAGTGAGGCAAGCTGCTCGGATTGCGGTGGGGGCATGTCGAGGCGCCGCTCGAGCGAGGGGGCGAGAAGCTCCAAGACGCGGAGCGGCAGGGCGCTCGTGAACCGGTACTGGTCCGCCCTGCGCCCGAAAACGGACGCTGTTACGACTCCGTAGTACCGGCCGCCGATAAAGAAGGTGAACGCGGCCGTTCGGCTGACGACCTGAGACGATAGGAGTTTCCCGCCGCGCGCGAACGTGTCGAAGCGATTGTCTCCCGTTCCCGTCTTGCCGCCGACCGGGATGGGCTTGCCGGTCGCATCGCGGAACAAGTCCTTGAGCCGGCGGGCGGTGCCCGCCTCGCTTTCCACGACGTCGGTGAGCACGCTCCGGGCGGTGCTCGCGACCGCGGGAGAGAGCAGACGGTGGCTTGGCGGAGCTTCGGCCTCGAGCGCTGTGTGGTACGGGGTCCCGGGCGCGAACACGAGGCGATTGATCCGCTGTGCTGGACGGTCCAACCCTTCGTTCACGATGATTCCCATGAGCTCCGCCAGCGCCGACGGTCGATCCGCGGAGCTCCCGATCGCGGTCGCGTAGGAGGGCACGAGCCGCTCGAAGGGGAATCCAAGTCGCCGCCAATACGGGGTCATTCGCGTGAATGCATCGCGCTCGATCCGAGCCCTGAGCCTCAGGTCCTGCGCGTGGCGATTCTGCGTGCGGAATAGCCACTCCCATGCCTGGCGTCGCGCCTTACCGCTCGCTTGGATCAGTCCCTCCTGCGAGAGTCCGGGATCGCGCGCGAGGGTCCCGGCGCACCAAACCTCGAGCGGATCCTTCCCGAGTAGATAGGCGCAATCCTCGAGCTTGAGCCAGGGGCCGATGCCCCGGGCCGTGAACCGCCCGCGCAAGCCGGCGTACTTCCGGAGCCACGCGCCGAGGGAATCGGCGGGAGCACCCGGATGCCAGGCGAAATAGGCGATCGCGAGTGGGCGCGGCGATCGGCTCTCCACACCCAGGAGACGGTCGAGCGATTGGCGGGGCGTGAGACCGTGGTAGTCCCGGTATGCCCGGGCGATCGTGGCTCTCGATTCCTCCTCGGCGATCCCCGCCAACATGCTCTGCCGCGTCAGGGAGTCTTCGCCCGAAAGCACGTCCTCGGCGCTGTATGGCAGGCGGGCCAGGTGATAACGGACGATGTCGCGCATGAGTCGCACGAATACCAGGTTCGTTGAATGGGCTGCCGCTTCGCGAATCGTGAGCGTCTTGCGGTCATCGGTCGGATCGAAGTTGACGAAGGTGTGGACACCGCCTCCTGTGAAGAAACGCTCCCCCGGGCTCGCCGAATAGGTCCGCTCGACCGCGCGGTCCAGGAAGCTGTCGACGGGCATGGCGTGCATGGACTGGTAGTCCAGGAGCGTCTCGCAGGCCCATCGCGTCAGGGGGTCCCGCGCCTTTTGCTCGGCATCGCCTATCGCGAGGGCATTGCGGTTCGAGAGCTCCTGATGCAGCTCCTCCATGATTTCCAGGTAATGGACCAGCGTGCGTACTTTCGCCGTGCTCCCAAGGGCCATCTTCACCCCTTCGTTCACATCGAAGGGGCGGCGGAGGTTGTCGGCGTGCACCCGGATCTCGTTTCGTTGGGGTGTCCGCTCACACAGGAGGACGCTGTAGATCACGCGCTTGGGATCTCCCTGCGATAGGAGGTGCACCCCATTGAGTCCATTCCGGGCCAGGTAGGTGGAATCGGAGAGGCGGCCCATGAGGTCTTCCGTCTCGCGCTGGAGCCCCGCGTCGATTGTGGACTCCACGTCGAGGTGGAGGCGGTTCAGGTCGTAGAGGCCGCCGACGGCGAGCGCCTGCTCGAGGTCGATCCGGATCCGATTCGCGGCCTTGCTCGCGGGCGAGATACGGTGGTCGCGGGTCGTGGTCGAGGGCGACGCAAACGAGAGTGGGACGGCTCGGACACGCTCCGCGAACCCGGAATCGAGGACCCCCTCGCGCGCCAGAAGGGTGGCGTACCCGTCGGCGCGCCGTTCCAGAGCGGCCCGGTCCTCGGTGAGATAGCGGCTCGGCGCCCGGACGGCGCAAAGGAGAGCCAGGACATGCTTCAAGGCGCGCGCCCGCTGGGCGACTGTTTTGCCGCTGCGGATCCGGCCCATCGTTCGAGATGGGTCCTGTCCGAACCATACCGAGAGCCCCTGGTTCAGACCGAACACCTCGCCGTGGGCGGGCGTCGCTCCGAGCGGAACGCTGTTCAGATAGTCGAGGATGATGTGCTGTCTTTCCTTGCGGGTGTCGGTGCCTTCCTGGTAGACGCGCAAGCTCGCCGTGAGCACCTGCCGGAGCTTGTCGACCGGTGAGCCTGTCCTGCCATCTTCGGAGTGGCGGTATTTCTCGACCTGGACCGCGAGCGTGCTCCCACCCTCCACGCGGACCGGGAATCCGAAGCGATTTGCGGAGTAGATGAGGACCGCCTTCGTCCAGCGTCCCCAGTCGATTGCGGGATTGCTCCACGGGCTCGTCTCCTTGTCGAGCTCGCGGTTCTCGATGAACAGGAGCGACCTCACCACGACCGGCGGGATCTCCTCATACCGGACGAAACTGTTGGTTCGATCCGGAGCCTCGAAGAGGTCGCCCCCGTCGGCGCCTTCGATGGACAGCCCGGTCACGGCCGGTTCTCGATAGGGAGGCGAAATTCCGAATCGGGCGGCGGCAACGAGCGCCGGGGAGAAGCGAGCCTGCTCCGCGATCCTGAACCCGTGCGATTTGAGAGTTCGCGCGAACTCGGGGATGCGGGTGTAGCCGCGACGGACGTCCGCCGGGCCACCGGTAGGAAAGACCACGCCATTCGTCGGACCGGGCTGGATGTAATAGGTCAGCCCTTTCGCCCATTGCGCGAAGAGGCGGGATTCCAGGACTCCGGTGTTGGTCTCCCAGTTCAGAGTCAG
>Ga0209157_1003317_pt1 | contig 12423 bp, 9 predicted proteins | sample GraSoiAngelo_135_FD_185892 | JGI IMG/M metagenome (GOLD analysis project Ga0209157, IMG submission 185892) | Grasslands soil microbial communities from the Angelo Coastal Reserve, California, USA - 14_0929_05_40cm (SPAdes) (version 2) | ecosystem: Environmental > Terrestrial > Soil > Grasslands ... | reverse complement strand
TCGTGTTGATAGACGTGCTCGGGCGTGATCCTGAACTTGACGTCGCGCATGGCGCTCGCCATCGCGTAGGGCACGGCGCCCGGCTCCGCCATCCCCGCGAACACGGAGTCGATCAGCTCCGCGCGGTCGATCGCGATGTTCAACGCCTCGCGCACGCGCTTGTCGCGGATGGGCGCGTTGGTCCACGGCAGGATCCACCAGAAGTCCACGTGAGCGTCCTGGCGCTTCGTGACGATCGGCATGCCGCTCCGCTGCAGCTCCTTCACCCGCTCGCGGCTCACCTCCATGATGTCGACCTCGCCGCGACGGAGCATCGCGAGGCGCGTCGATTCCTCGGGCACGATCTTGAACGTCAGGACCCTGTACTTCGGGGTGCCCGCGCGCCAGTGTGCGGGGACGGCCTCGAGCTTGATGTGCGAGCCGGTCACCTGCTCCACGAACCGGTACGGCCCGCTGCCGACCGGGCTGCGGGCGAATACGTCGTCGCCCTTCGCCTCGAGGTACTTCTTCGGCACGATCATCCCCTCGGTGGCCAGCCCCCGCGACAGGTACTGCGGAATGATCAGCGTCGGCTCCTTGGTGACGATCACCACGCGGTCGGGCGCCGGCGTCTCGATGTCCTTGACGAGCACGCGCAGCGGCTCCGCGTAGCCCGTCGTCGAGCGCTTGCCCATCGCGCGCTGAAGACTCCACTTCACGTCGTCGGACGTCAGCTCGTCGCCGTTGTGGAACCGGACACCGCGGCGGAGATGGAACGTCCACCGCTTGTGATCGGGCGACGACTCCCAGCGCATGGCGATGCCGTCGTCGGCCGAGAGCTGGCCGTCGGGCGTCACGCCGACCAGGTAGTCGAAGATCTGGTCGAGATAGAACTTCACGATGTGGCCGCCGAGCACGGGGTCGAGGGTCTCCGTCGACAGGCTCGAGAGGGCGACGGTCAGGTCTTCCGCCCGGACGCCGGACACGCCAGGGCCGGCGCCGGCGAGGCCGAGCAGCAGGAGGACGATGATGGCGGAACGCTTCATCCCACGTCCTTTCTCACGATGTCAGCGCTCACGATCTCAGGCGAGCTTGGCATAGCCCGCCGTCTGGGCCGCACGCTCGCGGTCGAGGAACACGTCGAAGTCCTTCGGCTCCGTCGGCACGAAACGCGACAGGAGCAGCTCGTCGAGGACTGTCCGGATCTCGGGCGCGGTATGCGCCGCCAGGAGCGCGGCGGTCAGTGCCCGGCACGCATCGTCGGACGCGCCGGGCGACGCGACCAGCGGCGCGCTCGGCGCCGGGATCGTCGTGTCGATGACGCGCACGCGGTCCGCGATCTCCGGCGCGTGCCGGTGCAGGAGATCGAGGGCGTAGCCGTCGATGGCCGCCACGTCGGCGCGTCCCTCGACGACCGCGTCGAGCACCGGCCGCTGGCGCACGAGCGGCCCGATCACCGACCCGTAGAGCGCTCGACGCTCGGGCGTGAGGTAGCGGAGGAGATGATAGCGAGGCGCGTTGTAGCCGGAGTGCGAGTGCTCCGTGGAGTACGCGATCGTCTTGCCGAACGTGTCCTCGAGTCGCACGTAAGAGCTGTCGGCGCTGACGATGAAGTCGGTGACGTAGACCGCGCGATTCCCGTAGCGCCGCGGCGAGGGCACCGGGGCGGCGAGCAGACGTGGTCGATCGCGGCGCAGGGCCCACGGGTAGCCGCACATGAACACGCATCCCATGTCCGCCCGCTGCCACAGCTCGTCGAGCGGGGTGGGATCGCGCTCGTCCATCACCGCGAGGTCGACGCCGGCGCGCGCGGACACCCACGAGAGCAGCCGCCGCCACGCCGCCCCGAGCGAGGGCGACCACGCGTACATGCGGGCGGAGGCGATCAACGGAGGAACGCTTTCGCCTGCGCCAGCTCCGGCCGCGCGCCGTCCGACGCTGCCGCCACGACGAGCAGCTTGCCGTACACGACGCGCGCCTTGTCGCGGTCGCCCGAGAGCTCGGCGGCCCGGCCCAGCGCGTAGAGGGCCTTGAACCGGTTCGGCGCCATCGTGAGCGCGGCTTCGTACTCGGCGATGGCCTTGGCCGGCTGTTGCAGCTCGAGCAGCATGTCGCCGAGCAGCTCTCGCGCGAGCACGATCGGCCCTGGCGAGATGTTGTGCTTCTCGGTCGTCGCCTCCAGCTCGGCCGCGGATCGCATCAGCGCCAGCGCGTCGTCGGTCTTGCCCTCGGCACGCGCCGTCCACGCGGCCGCGGCGCGTCGCTGGATCTCGACTTGCTCGGCCCAGTACGCGTCCTTGTTCTGCTGGAGCGTCTCACGAAGATTTCCGAGCTTCTCTGTCTCGGCGCGCGCCTGAGCGGCGTTGCCGGTGCGGGCGGCGCCGATCGCCCGCGCGAAGTGGATCATCGCGTCCGTCTGCGGGAAGCGCGTGGGCCGCGGCTCGATGGCTGCCGCCTCGGCCCAGCGGCCGCGCTCCATCGTCCAGCGTGCCTCGATCGCCGCCATCGCGAACACGGCGGTGGCGCGCCCGGAGTTGTAGTTGCGCGCGGCGAGGTCGGTCATGATCCCCCGCGCCTCGTCGACGATCTTCTTGGCCTCCCCGTCCTGGGCCTGCTGCAGGTAGCCGTAGACGAGGTAGTCGAGCGCGTGCATCCGGTCGTCGGGGTTGCCACGGTCCTTCTCGGCAGCAGCGGCCGCGACGTTGCTCTGGATCGTCTCCGTCCACATGCCGAGCAGCACGTACGTGTGCGACGGCATGTGGAGCGCGTGCGGCACCGACGGGGCGAACTGGGCGTACCGGCTGGCGGCGGCGAGGCCCTGCCGCGCGACCGGCGGATAGTCGTAGGCGTGGATGATGTAGTGCGCGGCGCCCGGATGGTTCGGCTCTGCCGCGAGGACCTTCTCCGCGATCTCCGCCGACTTTCGCTGGTTCGCGTACGTCTTGTCGTGAGGGTCGGCGGTCGCCTGCAGCGCCAGCGCGTAGAAGATCGCCACCTCGCGGTCCTGAGGATAGCTGGCGTACATCTGCTCCATGGCCCGGCCGTACGCCTGGGCGCGAGTGCGATGATCGACCTTGTCGGCGTCCTTGAAGAACGCCTCGGCCGCCGCGATGAAATCACGCTCGCGCGGCGTCTTCGCGCTTGCCGCCTTCGCCTTCTCGACGGCGTCCCACCCGCGCTTCAGGGCCGCCGGCTGCGGCGGCGCCCAGATCTGGGTCCACTGACTCATGGCGAGGCCCCAGTAGGCGATCGCGCAATCGGGATCGGCCTGCGTGACCGCGGTGAACGCCTTCGCCGCCTCGATGTACCAGAAGGAGTGCAGCAGCGCGACGCCGCGCTCGAACGGTTTCTGCACGGCGGCTCCGCACGACGTGGCGAAGGTCACCTGGCCGATTCGCTCGCTCGCCGTCTGCGCCCGGGGCGTCGCGACCCAGGCCGCGACCACGAGAGCGGTCATCGCCGCGATGGTGGCGAGAGCGGTGCGCCGTTTCATTCGAGACATCGCACGCGGTGCAGGATTCATCTCACGCTCCTCAGTGAGCCAGCGGGTCAGGGCGTAGCTGGAAGTGCACGACCAGCGGGCTGGACAGGGTCTTGCCCGGTGCGCCGGGACTGGGCGCATCGATGCCCTCGATGTGCATCGGCGTGCGGTTGCCGGAGGTCACCCACAGTCCCCTGCCCTTCCAGCCGGCGTTCGGATCGTCGATGCGGCCGTCGATGCCCTTGGCGAAGAAGCCCATCGGATACGGCACCCGCAGCTGAATGACCTTTCCGTACGTCAAGGCGTGCAGCGAATCAGAGAAATTCCCGGTGCCGATCGGGACGTCCCGGCCCAGGCCGAGGATGTCGTGCTGGTCGACCCACGTGTAATACGGCCCCTCGGCGGCACCGTCCCGTCCGGCGAACGAAGGCCCGGAAATCGGATAGAACGTCCAGCCTTCGGGACACAGGTTGCCTTCCGCCGCTCCCGGCCCGTTCAGCGGCCCCTTGCACGTGCGGCGATCGAAGCTCGCGATGTGTCCGCTCGCCAGGGTCACCCACGCCCGGCCCTGGCGATCGACGTCGAACCCGCGCATTCCATATCCCGGCGGTGGGACCTTGTAGACCTCGGCGAGCGCGGTCTCGGAGGGATTGGATCCGAGCTGCACGCGAATGACCCAGCCCGGGTGGCCGATGTTCGATCCCCAGATGGAGCCATCGAGCGGACTGTAGGCGATGCCGTACAGCCCGAGCCCGATGCGCCTGTCCTTGGTGGGGTCGTCCGGCTGATTGGGCTCGGTATACGCGTCCCGCTTGCCGTTGCCGTTGGTGTCCACGATGAGTGGCGTCCAGCCCTGGGACTTCCCAGCGTCGCGAGTCTCCCAGAACATCTTCGTGTTGACCCAGCCGACGATGGCGAACTCGTTCTGGAGGTTGTTGCTGAGCCACAACGTGTGGTTCGGATCCTCGGCGAAATTCAGGTGGTGCGTGCCGAAGCACGTGTCGATGAACGTGAACTCTTTGGTTTTCGGGTCGTACACCGTCACCTGTCGTGAGTTCTGCACGAACCCTTCTCGGATGTGCGCGAGCGGATAGACCTTGGCCGACGGATGACCGGACTCCGCCTTGCAGTACGCCGGGGGATTCTTCGGCGAACGGCTCTGCGCCGTCCAGTACACGCGCCCATCCTGATCCATCATCGGGTTGTGCGCATTGACGCGCGAGTCCCACACCTGTTCGGTGCCGAAGTACGGCGACGGCGCCACCACCGGATTGGCCAGCGCCGAGCTCGGCGCGTCCTGATCGCGGATCGGCACCTTCATGGTGGTCTTGGTCACCTTGACCGGGTCAAGGACCGGCAGGTGATCCGTGCTCAGCTCGGCGGCACCGTAGATGAGGCCGTAGGGGTTGACGGTGGGTTTCCGCCTGTCGGTGACGATCAGGTCGTGGATGTAGTACTTGGGCGAGAGCCAGTCGTACACGGTCACCACGAGGTTGCGCTCGACGCCGTGCGGCCGCGGGGGAGCCGCTCTCGGAATCTCGCCAGCGCGGACGCGATCCGTCCAGTCGGCCAGGCGGCGCAGGTGACCGCCGTCGTTCGTGTTCATCAATCCGATGAACGTGACCATCGAGCCGCCGCCCGGCCCCGATTGAAGTCGTCGGGTCCACGCGTCGATCGACGATCTCCCGGCCATGTCGAGCGCCGCGGGAATCTCCCGCGTCGCCTTGTCGCCGAGCTGGTGACAGTTCCCGCAGCCGTTCAACTGCACGGCGTTGAGCCACTGTTCCTGAGTCTTGTAGGCCACCGGCATGCCGTTGCCGCCGGGGCCGGTGCCGGGGAACGAGCTCTTGTCGGGAATCGAGAGCATCGAGAACCAGTAGATGGCCGGGTAGTATTCCGCCGCGGCCGCGGCATTCGGCGCCAGCACCGCGGTCAGGTTCACGATCTGACCGCGCGCGCTCTTGACCTTGGGCGAATCGACCAGCCCGTAGCCGCGGACCCAGACGTTGTACGTGGCCGCCGGCAAGTCGGGGATCACGTACCGTCCGCGATCGTCGGTGACCGCCATCTTGGCGAACCGGGTGCCGAGCTCGGTCGTCTCCGCGATCACCCACACCCCGGCTTCCGGCCCATGCTTGCTGGTGACCACGCCACCGATGTCGTCGCTGTCGATCTGGACCGCGCCTTGCGGGGCTGGTTGGGCGGCCGGCCGTGGCGCTGGCCAGGCCGCGAGCAGCACAGCGAAGGCGACCAGCGCGGTGCCCGAGTAGAACAGGATCTTGTTCGCCATGATCCCCTCCGCAGGTATCGACTCGCCGCTCGATCGGCGCCACAATCTGCCGGAGCGCCGGACCTGTCAAGTGCACCGGCCGGCGCATGTGCTTCGGTGGATGAGGCGCAAGGGGGAGACGATGAGCGACCGCGATCTGTGCCAGCTGAGTGTTCACGATCTCGCCGGACGCATCCGCCAGCGGGACGTCTCCCCGGTCGAGGTGGTGGAAGCTCACCTGCGCTGGATCGAAGCCCTGAACCCGAGGCTCTCGGCGTTCTTCACGGTGACCGGGGACCGCGCGCTCGAGGAGGCGCGGCGGGCCGAGGCCGAGGTCGCTGCGGGCCACTGGCGAGGGCCGCTCCACGGGATTCCCTACGGCGCCAAGGACATCATCGAGACGGCCGGCGTGCGGACCACCCATGGATCGAGCTTCTTCCGCGACCACGTCCCCGCCGAGGACGCAGAGTGCATCGCGCGTTTGAAGCGAGCGGGCGCCATCATGCTCGGCAAGACGCTCACGCACGAGTTCGCCTCGGCCGCGACCACCATCAATCCGCACTACGGCACGGCCCGCAACCCGTGGAACCTCGACCGGATCACGGGAGGCTCGAGCGGCGGGTCGGCCGCGGCGGTGGCGGCGGGACTCTGCGCGTTCGCCCTCGGCTCGGACACGGGTGGCTCCATCCGCAATCCGGCCGCGCTGTGCGGCATCGTGGGGCTCAAGCCGACTCACGGCCGGATCAGCCTCACCGGCGTATGCCCGAACGTCCTCACGTTCGATCATCTGGGTCCGATGACGCGCACCGCGCGCGATGCGGCGCTCGTGCTCCAGGCGCTGGCCGGCCACGACCCGCGAGACTCGACGTCGCGCGACGTGCCCGTGCCGGACTACACCGCCAACTGGGAGCGCGGTGTGCGCGGGCTCCGTCTCATCCTCTGCCCCGACTTCTACACGAACGCCGAAGTGGATGCCGCGGTCGAGCGCGCGTTCGAGAGCGCGATCGTCGTCCTCCAGGACCTCGGAGCCAAGGTCGAGACCGTCCCCTTCGCCCACGGGAGTCGCCTCCTCGACGTCTTCCGCGTCGTCGCCGGGCCGGAGTACGCGGAGTTCCACCGGCCGTTCTTCACGAAGAACCCCGACGGCTACGGAAAGGACGTGCGAGAGCGGCTGGCGTGGTCGTTCGACATCACGTCGGACCAGTACGTGCGCGGCCTGCGCGAGCGAGAGCTCTTGCGTCGCGCGACAGCCGAGATGTTCCGGGGAGCGGACGCGCTGTTACTGCCGTCGATGCCGTGCACGGCGCCGCCGATCGCCACGCTCAAGGCGCGGGTGAACGGCAAGGAATACGACGGAGCCTGGATCCATCGGCCTTTCCTGAGCTCACACAACCTGACCGGATATCCAGCAATCTCGGTGCCGATGGGCTTCGACGCCGAAGGGCTGCCGCTCTCGCTTCAGATCGTGGGCCCGGAATGGAGCGAGGCGCGTGCCCTCGCCATCGCCCACGCATTCGAAGATGCGACGCCGGAGATCCGCTCGCGCAAGCCCAAGCTATAATCCCGCCGGGTTCTCCAAGGAGGCAACGATGCGGCGATGGCTCGTGGCGTGTCTGTCGTTCGTGGTGACCGCCGCGCTGGTGGCAGGCTCGGCGTTCGCCCAGACCATCACGTGGTGGGAGCACAGCAACCCACCGCACAACAACTACTCGAAGGAGCTGGTGGCAGACTGGAACAAGACGCACCCGACGATGCAGGTGGAGTACGAATTCTTCGCGATGACGCCCTACTTCAAGAAGCTCTCGGCCGCGCTCTCCACCCGGTCGGCCGCCGACATGTTCACGGTGATCGACACGCTGCTCCCGAGCTTCACCACCAAGGAGGTCCTGGCCCCGATCCATCCGGAGTGGCTCGGCTACAAGAACCTCGACGACATGAAGAAGGCGTATCTCCCGGGCGCGCTGGACGGCTACATCCACGACGGCAAGCTGTACGCCGTACCGATGATCGCCGCGACCTTCAGCCTCTATCTAAACAGGAAGCACTTCCAAGAGGCGGGCCTCGATCCCGACAAGGACTATCCGCGCACCTGGGAGGACATCGGCCGGGTCGGTCAGAAGCTCGTCAAGATGCAGGGCTCGACGATGACCCGTGAGGCCTTCGACTTCGCGATGCACTCCTCGGCGTGGACCATGTGGTACATGGAAGGCCTGACCCGACAGTACGGCGGCAGCATCCTCGATCCCGCCGGGAAGAAGTGCACCGCGAACGGCGAGGCCGGCGTGAAGGCGATGCAGGTGCGGTCGATGTACGTCCACAAGTACAAGATCTCCGATCCGACGGTGAGCCTGGCCACCAACGCGCTTCCCGCGGATGACATGCCCAAGGGCCGCGTGTCGATGTTCATCACTCACGCGGGCAGCGTCGCCCAGTTCGGCCCCAAGTTCATGGAAGACGTCAAGGTCGTGCCGTTCCCTCAAGTAAATCCTCGGAAGCCCGTCAGCATCATCTACGGCTTCGCCCTCGCCGTGAATCCCCACCTCTCGGAGGCGAAGCAGAAGCAGGTCCACGAATTGATCCGCCACGTCGTGAAGAATCCGAAGGAGTGGTACGACAAGACCTCGTATCCATATCCGAGCGCGAACTTCCTCGAGCTACCCGGGATGGACGAGGCGAGGAAGACCCGCTACCTCGACGTGTTCATCGGCGACATCAAGACCGGCACCTACGTCACGCGCACGGCGTACTACCTCGAGATCAGCGACGCCATGCATCGGGCGATGGAGCGCGTGGTGCTGAAGAACGAGGACCCGAAGGCCTCGCTCGACCAGGCGTGCAAGGAGATCGACTCGGCCCTGGCCAAGCCGTAGGCCGGGACGATGTTCCAGCAGCGGGTGGGCTGGAGGTGGCCTTCGCTCTCGCTCCAGACCCGCCTCTGCTGGGCCGGCTTCCTGTTCGTCCTGCCCGCGCTGCTGCACCTGATCGTCTTCAAGTTCTACCCGATGGTCGAAGCGTTCCGGCTCAGCTTCTACAAGTACGACCTGATGACGCCACCGGTCTTCCACGGCGTGGAAAACTACAAGACCGTCTGGAACAATCCTCTCTTCCACCAGTCCTTCTGGGTCTCGGTGAAGTACATGTTCGGGGTGTCCGTCCCCGAGTGGTTCCTGGCGTTCGCCCTCGCCCTGCTCCTCAACCGCGGGATGCCGGGACGGCCGGTCATCCGCCTCGCCTACTTCTTCCCGATCGCGATGTCGCAGATCGTCGTCGCGCTCGTGTGGAAGTTCATGTACAACCCGCTCGGCGTCGTCAACACGCTGCTCGGGGCGGTGGGCATCGGGCGTATCAACTGGCTCGCCACCGAGCAGTCAGCGCTGCCCGCGCTGATCCTCATCGGCATCTGGCGGGGCATCCCGCTCTTCGGCGTGATCTACCTGGCCGGGCTGCAATCGATCCCGAAGGAGTATCACGAGGCCGCGACGGTCGACGGCGCCGGGCCGTGGCAGAGCCTCCGCCACGTCACGATCCCGCTGCTGACGCCGACCATCCTCTTCGTCATGGTCATGTCGCTGCTCTCGGCCATGAAGGTGTTCCTGAACCCGCTGGTGATGACCGAGGGCGGCCCCAACGGGACGACCAGGGTGCTGCCCTACTTCATTTATGAAACCGCCTTCGCCTATCACCGGATGGGCGAGGCCGCGGCCGCCTCGATGGTGCTGTTCGCCTTCGCGTTCGCGCTGACGTTGATCCAGCTGCGCCTGCTGCGCCGGGGTGGTGTGGAGTGAGCTCGCGAGCGTTGAGCCTCTGGGGCGGACGGCTGCTGACGATCCTGACGATCGCGGGGATCGGCGTGACGCTGCTGCCGTACTTCTGGATGCTGTCGTCCTCGCTGAAGACGAGCAGCGAGGTCTTCGAGCTCCCGGTCCGGTGGCTCCCCCGCGAGCCTCAGTGGTCGAACTATCCGGCCGCGCTGTCCCGCGGCGCCTTCGGCGTCTACTTCTTCAACAGCGCCGTCGTGGCGCTCGCGGTGATGGCAGGGAATCTCCTCGTGTGCAGCCTGGCCGGCTATGGCCTCGCGAAGTTCCGGTTCCCCTATCGCGAGCTCTCGTTTCGCGCGATCCTGAGCACGCTCATGCTCCCGCTGGAAATCGTCCTGGTGCCCACCTTCCTCGTGGTGCGCGGGCTGGGACTCGTGAACAGCTACGGCGGCCTGATCATCCCGCTCGCGGTGGACGCCTTCGGCATCTTCCTCATGCGCCAGTACATCAAGGACCTGCCGGACTCGCTCATCGAGGCGGCCCGGCTCGACGGCTGCAGCGAGCGCGGGATCTTCTGGCGCATCATCCTGCCCAACTGCAAGCCCGCGCTGGGCGCCCTGGCCCTACTCACCTTCCGCGACAACTGGGACCAGTTCCTGTGGCCTCTGATCGTCGCGTCCAAAGACACGCTCAAGACGTTTCCGCTCGGCCTCGCCCAGATGGAAGGCATCGACTCGGCCGCCTATCACGAGATCATGGCCATCGCCGTCATTGCCATGATCCCGACGGCCATCATCTTCCTGTTCTTCCAGCGCGCGTTCGTCCGTGGGATCGCGCTGTCGGGGCTGAAGGAGTAAGGACCATGAGCTACGACGCCAACACCTACTGGGGCCGTCAGGGACTGGAGCGCGCGATCCTCGACGCACTCGCCGCGACCGGGAAGGACGTCGGCAAGCTGACGATCGACGATCTGGCGCCGGCCGACCAGTTCCACAGCGGAGGGAAGAGCTCGACCGTGCGGCTGGCGCGCCTGGCCGGCCTGAAGCCGGGCATGCGCGTGCTCGACGTGGGCGGTGGGCTCGGCGGGCCGGCGCGCACGCTGGCCGCGGAGTTCGGCTGTCAGATCACCGTGGTCGATCCCACCGAGTCGTACGTCCGCACGGGCGAGGCGCTCACCGCACGGGTGCGGCTGGCGGATCGGGTCAGCCATCGCGTCGGCGACGCGCTCACGCTCGACACGGGCGGCAGCATGTTCGACATCGTCTGGACGCAGAACAGCGGCATGAACATCGGCGACAAGGAACGCCTGTACGCCGGCTTTGCCCGAGTGCTCCGACCGGGCGGGCTGCTCGCGTTCCAGGAGCCGATGGCCGGACCCGTGCAACCGCCGATCTTCCCCGTGATGTGGGCACCCGACGCCACGACGAACTTCCTCCGTGCCCCGGACGCGATGCGGGCGATGATCGAGGCCGCGGGCTTCCGTGCGACGGCGTGGGACGACGTCACCGCGGAGCTGGCCGGGCCGAGCACCGGCGCGGCCGTGCCTGCCCACGCCATCCAGCGCATCGTCATGGGGAACGCCGTCGACGAGATCACGCGCGCGGGCAAGCGCAATCGTGACGAGGAGCGCATCGTGATGATCCAGGCCGTGCTGGTGAGAGCGTAGCCCACCAGGCGGCGATCAGCGCGTCAAAGACTCCTGCGCGGCGGCAGCACTCGGTATCCGAACGTCACCGCGTCATCGAAGACTTTCTTGGCATGATGCGGACGCTTGCTTCGCACCATCAGCTCGACCCCTACGTTGTCGGCGATGTCTTGTTCGGTGAACGTATACGAGAGCGTTGCCCATGCGGTCCAATTCCACGTTTCACTCGGTCCGCGAGAAAGGCGATATTCCAGCGCCCCATCTTCAGGATCGCGGGCCGTGATCAAGAAAAAGATCTGATCGCCGGGCCGTACGGCCGCCTTCGTGTCGAGCTGACGAAGGTCGGCGCTGGGATCGGAGGCAGTCCACAGATTGCCGAGACTGTCTCGAACGCTCTCGATGCGCGGGAAGCAGTCTGCGGTGGTCTCCCGCTTGCTGCGATAGCGAACGAGGCGCGTCCGTAGTTCTCCTACAATGCCGATGGCGAGGTGCTTCTGATGCGGCAACAGCTCGCGACGGTGCGCGTCTGGGTCTCGCATCCGTTCCAGCTCTTCGAGCCAGACCTCCGTCGTCTTCCAGTCGCCGAGGGCATCAGAGAACGGGCCCGACCAGTTCGTCTGTAAGATCGTCTTCAGGTCGTGGAAGTCCGCATAGTACAGCAGTCGCTCTTCGAGGATCCCCGATGCGGCGAAACGTCGAGGCTCACTGGCCTTGCGTTCCGTCCACTTCTGAACGCGGTCAGGAGTAACGCCGGAGCGCTCGATCCAGTCTCGCCCGAATCGCGCCGACAACACCGCGCCGATGAAGTCCCGTAGCGCATTCTCGGTATCACGCAAGGAACCCATGACGTCGAGTTCTTGTACCTCACGCGCGGGAGCCGGGACATCGGGTTCGCGGACCTCAGTGCGTTTCAGGAACGCAGTGCCTCTCAGATTAAGGGTCGTCAATCCAATGCGGTCGATCGTTCCGCGTTTCGCCAGCACCGTTTTCAACGCGGTCTTCGCCGCCGTCAGCTCGCGCATGACGCGGCCGATGCCAAAGTCTCGGCGGCCGTCGGCGTTCGTCATCCACGAAGTCGCGGGCTTTCTTTCGGGTCTGGGTGTGTTCACTGGGCGCCCCTCACCGCGTCATTGCTATATCGACTCTACCGCGCCGAGCCCGGAGTCGAGAAACTACGAGTTGACCGGTGAGGACGGCCTGCTTAGGGTCGCGGAGCGGCGGGGATCCTATCGCAAGGCCGCGAACGCCAGATCGTGCGCCTCCCGTTCGACCTTGCGATTGATCTGGGTGG
>Ga0209157_1003316_pt1 | contig 12425 bp, 16 predicted proteins | sample GraSoiAngelo_135_FD_185892 | JGI IMG/M metagenome (GOLD analysis project Ga0209157, IMG submission 185892) | Grasslands soil microbial communities from the Angelo Coastal Reserve, California, USA - 14_0929_05_40cm (SPAdes) (version 2) | ecosystem: Environmental > Terrestrial > Soil > Grasslands ... | reverse complement strand
GTCAGGGCGACGGGCTCGTGAAGGTCGAGATGCACTTCCTGCCCGACGTGTACGTGCCGTGCGAGGTCTGCAAGGGCAGACGGTACAATCGCGAAACGCTCGAGGTGCGTTATAAAGGAAAGTCGATCGCCGACGTCTTGGACCTGACGGTCGCCGACGCGCTCGACTTTTTCGAGCACCAACCGCGTATCAGGGCGAAACTCGAGTTACTCAACGACGTAGGACTGGGATACATCCACCTCGGACAGTCGGCCACGACTCTGTCGGGCGGCGAAGCGCAGCGCGTCAAGCTCGCCACGGAGCTCGCCAAGCGCGACACCGGCCGCACCCTGTACATCCTCGATGAGCCGACGACGGGTCTTCATTTCGAGGACGTGCGACTGTTGCTCGAGGTGCTACACCGGCTGGTGGACAAAGGCAACACGGTCGTCGTCATCGAGCACAACCTCGACGTCGTGAAAACGGCCGATTGGGTGATCGACCTCGGCCCGGAGGGCGGCGACCTCGGCGGACGAGTCGTCGCAGAGGGACCGCCCGAACGTGTGGCGCAGACCAAGGCGTCCCACACGGGACAATTCCTGCGGAAGGTGTTGCAGGCCGGAGACTAGACGGTAGGTTGAATCACAACCAAGGAGCGCGATTGGATTCGGACAGTATCGTCGGCCTCGCAGCGGTCGTCCTGTTGTTCGGTGGCGGGACGCTGTTTCTGCTCTCGATTTCCCCGGTTGGGAAGGCATTCGCCGCGCGCATCCTGGGGAAGAAGGGCGCCGCAGAGGCGAGCGACGGCACGACCGAGGAAGTTCGGCAGCTTCGGGGCGAAGTCGAGGAGCTCCGTCATTTCGGCGAGCAACTGAGCGAGCTGGGTGAGCGCGTGGACTTTCTCGAGCGCCTGGTGGCCAAGCAGCGCGAGGCTGAGCGGCTCCCGCCGGCGAGGTAATCTATGCCTGATGAAGGAATCGTCTTTCTCTTCGTGCTGGCCATCCTCGGGTCGACAGTCCTTCTGTTCCCGTTGGTGCGCGCGCTCGCCGAACGCATCCGCACCAAGAGCGTCGATGCCGGCATGAAGGAAGAGCTGCAGCTGCTGCGGGACGATCTGCTTGCCGAAATCCAGCAAGCTCGGCGCGAAATCGGCGATCTGGGCGAGCGGATCGACTTCACCGAGCGCCTGCTCGCCAAGAAGATCGAGCGATGAGTGGGCCAGAAGCGGTGGCGGCCTTCGTGTTTTTCGGCGGCACGTTCTGGGTGCTGCGACCAGTCGCGGCCGCAATCGCCAAGCGCATTGCCGGAGAACACCGCCGGCCGAGCATGGAGCCGGCTGAGCGCGACGAGATCCTGAACGAGCTGCAGTCGGTGCGGCAGGAGCTAACGGAGCTGGCGGAGCGAATGGATTTCGCCGAACGCCTGCTCGCGAAACAAAGCGAGGTCAAGCGATGATCCTCGACCCTGGGACCGTTGGTGTGTTCATCCCCATCGTCCTCGGGGGGGGATTCTTCGCGTGGATGCTCTCCATCTCGCCGGTGGGGAAGGCGTTGGCGGAACGGCTGCGTCACGCGCCGAGCGCCGGCGGAACCGGCGAGGACCAGGCGGAGTTGGTCGAGAGCGTGGAGCAATTGCGGCGAGAGGTGGCGGAACTGGCGGAGCGAGTAGATTTTACCGAGCGGATGTTGCCTCGCGAAACGGCCCGCAAGGGGAAGGCGTAGGAAGCAACGTGTATTTGCAAGGTCCGCTTCCTCCAACCCCGCCGCCGATGTTGCCGTTCGACCCGAATCAGCTCATTCCGCTGGTTGGGATGATCGGCGGGATGGTTCTCTCTGCTGTGGTGTTGTGGGCTTTCTTTAAGTCGGATTTGGCGGCCGCCATCGCCGAGCGGATTCGAACCGGCGTTCGTCGCCGGAAGGCCGCGATCGATGACGTGCAAGGCGAGCACATTACGGAGTTGGACCAGCGCATCACGGACATGCAGGGACAAATTGCCGAGATGGCCGAGCGGCTAGATTTCGCGGAGCGGCTGCTCGCGCAGAAGCGCGAGCGCTCATTGCCAGGAGCTTAGATGGGGATCATTGATCGTCTGTCCACGCTGATCCGGTCGAACATCAACGATCTGATTTCGCGCGCGGAGAACCCGCAGAAGGTTCTCGAGCAGCTGATCGTCGACATGCGCAGCCAGTTGGCGAAGGCCAAGCAGCAGGTCGCCGCGGCCATCGCCGACGAGAAACGCCTTTCGGCACAAGCCGAGCAGGAAAAGAAGCTCTCCGAAGATTGGGAGAAGCGCGCGGTGCTCGCGGTGCAGGAAGGCCGCGACGACCTCGCCAAGCAGGCGCTGCTGCGCTACAACGAGCACGTTCAGAACGCCGTGCAGCTGCACGATACGTGGGTCAAGCACCGCGAGGAGACCGAGAAGCTCAAGGGCTCGCTGCGCCAGCTCAACGACAAAATCGAAGAAGCGAAGCGCAAGAAGAACATCCTCATCGCGCGGCAGAAGCGGGCCGAGGCACACAAACGCATTCAGGAGACGCTTGGGTCGATTTCGGACAAGAGCGCGTTCGAGACGTTCGAGCGGATGGCGGAGCAGATCGAGCACGAGGAGCGCAAGCTCATCGCCGCCGCCGAGGTGAACGAGGATCTCTCGGGTGATTCCCTGATGAAGCAGTTCCAGGGACTCGAAGTGAAGGCTGACGCCGACCAGCAGCTGCTGGCGCTCAAACGCAAGATGGGGTTGTTGCCCGGAGGCACCCAGGAACAGGCCAAGGCACTCGGCAAGGGTGCACGCGACGCCGAGCTCCTCGAAGACGACGACGCGGAGCAGAAGAGCTGAACGGTTCCGAGCCGTCCTCCAGCACCAGATTGTCGAGCGCCACGTTTGTGGCGCTCTTTATTGCAGCCCTCGTCATCTGGTTCGTCGTCCGGGTCGGCGTTGGATGGGCCTGGCTACCGCCGTGCTCGCCACCATCGTAGTCGTGGCCGGGGTCGCGGTGCTCCTCGTTCCGCCCGTGATCGACCAGACCGAGGCGTTGATCGGAGGGCTGCCGCAAACCCTTACGAAAATCCAGAACGTGCTGGCGGGCTGGGCGCAACAGTATCCCGTACTCGATCGCACCGAGCTCGCGGACCCGTCTTCAGGGCTGGTCGCCTCATTCGTGAACGACGCCGTGAGTTTTGTGCGCGGTGCGTTCCTCGGGACGCTGCGCGGGGGCGGCAAGTTGTTCATCGAGAGTGCGAGCGTCGTGGTGATGGCCCTGTACCTGACCAGTCAGCCTACGGTCTATCGCAATGGGCTTCTCTCGCTGGTGGCGCCAGGCCATCGTCCCATCGCGGTTCGCATTCTCCAGGATCTCTCGGCAACGCTGAAAGCGTGGGTCGTGGGCCAGCTCATCGCCATGGCCGTACTCGCGCTACTCACAGCACTTGGCCTTTGGATTCTCGGCGTGCCTTCGTGGTTGGCGTTCTTCGGCACGCTGATTTCGACGCTCCTGCCGGCGTTGTTCATGGTCGCCACGGGCGACTGGGTGAAAGTCGTGCTGGTGCTGCTGCTCGGCGTGCTCGTGCACATCTTTGAAGCGAACGTCGTAGTGCCCCGCATCATGCAACGCAAGGTCGAACTGCCGCCGGTGCTGACGATCGCCAGCGTCCTGATCATGGGAGCGCTGCTCGGCGCGATCGGGCTCATCGTTGCCGTCCCAATTCTCTGCGTCACGATGGTTCTGGTCCGCCACATCCTGCAGGCGGAGATCTACGGCGATCCGACCCGCTCTCAGCCGGCGGTGCTCCGCAGCACCGAGCGGCGGACCGGGGTCGACCGCCGAGTCGCACAGTCGGTCTGATGACTCGCGCACCACAACATCGTTTTCTCATCATTGCCGACGGTGAGTTCGGGCCGCTGTCGTCTAAGACTGCGAACTCGTGTATCCGCTACTTCCCCGAGCGCATCGTGGCGATCCTCGATCGCAAGCACGCGGCGCATGGCGGCCCTCGCCGCCCGGGCGGTCGGCTGTCGCGACCACCAGGTGCTGGTGCTCTCGACCGGGGTGATCGGGCGCCCCCTCGAGATGGAAAAAGTCGAGCGCGGCATCGCGCAAGGCAAGGGCGCGACAGCGGTGCTGGTTGGCATCGCCCCGGCCGGCGGCCGGCTGCCCGACGAGTGGAAGGCGTGGCTTCGCACTGCGATCGAGCGCAAGCTCGAGATCTGGAGCGGCCTGCACACCTTCATCGGTGACGATCCCGAGCTCGGGCCGCTCGCTCGCGCCCGTGGCGTCCGCATTCTCGATGCGCGCCGGCCCCCGCCGAATTTGCCTATCGCGGATGGTCGCGCAGCGGAAGTCGACGCGCTCGTCGTCCTCGCCGTCGGTTCCGACTGCAATGTCGGGAAGATGACCGCGCAACTGCAGCTGCGAGACGCTCTCGTGCAGCGCGGTCACAAGACGAGCTTCGTTGCGACCGGTCAGACGGGAATTTTCATCGAAGGGTGGGGCATTGCGGTGGACGCCGTCGTGGCCGACTTCATCGCGGGTGCCGCCGAACAACTCGTGCTCGAGGGCGCGAAAGGCAACGACATCGTGCTGGTGGAAGGGCAGGGCAGTCTCATTCATCCCGGCTACTCGGGCGTAACGCTCGGCCTGCTCCACGGCTCGTGCCCCGACGCGCTGATTCTCTGTCATCAGGTGACGCGTGACTTCATCGGCGACTACCATGGCCGCGAACCGTGGGTGCGCATCCCCTCGTACTCCGAGCTGATCGAGATCCATGAGCGCGCCGCCCAACCGGTGCATCCGACGAAGGTGATTGGGATCTGCCTCAACACTTACGACATGGATGAGAATGCGGCGCGCGAGGCGATTGCGCGGGCGTCCGAGGAGACGGGGCTGCCCGCTACGGATCCCGTGCGCTTCGAATCGGCCGCGCTCGTTGACGCGATCATCGGCGCTCGCGCAACGATTTGATCTGTACGGCGGCGAATCGGTACCGCTCGCCGTCCTTTCCTCTCTTATGCTGGCGGCGTGCGATTCCTACGCCGCGTTCACGCCGAATGGCTGCTCATCTTCCCGCGCTTGACGCGCACCCGCCACGGCGTGTCGCTGCTGGGTCTCGGCATCCTGCTTGTGTGGCTCAACAGTCACGGTCTCGATCCCCTCGCCATCGCGCTCCATGCGGGCGCACTCGGGGCTGTGATCGGCGCCGCTTACGCCGCGGCCGGTGAGAACGATAGAGCCGCGCTCGGCGTCGCGCTCACGCATCCCACGACCCCGCTGGCGATTGCGACGGGTCGGTATCTCGCCGCGGTCGTACCGGCGGCGGGTCTCGTGATCGCGACGACGGTGGCGGTCGGAGGGCAGCCCGCGCGGGCGGCCGCGGGTGTCCTCGCGGCAGCAGCCGTCGGGAGCTGCGCACTCGCAGCCGTGCTGGCCTTCGGGAGCGCGGCGGCCGTTCCCCTCTTCCTCCTTATGGCGGGTGCCGGCGCGATTCCACCGGAGCGCCTAGTGGATCTCGCGCATCCGTGCGTGGTCCGGCTCGCGGCGGCGAGTGCGCTCGAGTTGGGACCCGCGCTCTGGCACTATCGCGACATCGCCGCTGGCAATGTCGGCGCGATTGTGCACGCACTCGCGTGGGCGGGCCTCGGCGTCCTGCTCGCGAGCGCCATGGTCGCCCGCCAGCGCGTGGTCGTTCACCGATGACCGAGTACGTGCTGACGCTTTGCGATGTCACCTGCGACTTCCGTTACGGACCGCGCGGTAGCGGGCTGAGCGGTGTTTCGCTGGCACTCTTGCCGGGCGAGGTTGCGGGGATCGTCGGTCCAGCGGGATCGGGCAAGAGTACGCTGCTACAAGTAGCCGCCGGCTTCGTGCGGCCCGCGGCTGGTGAAGCGCGAGTGTGCGGGATTCGCGCGACCGAGCCCAGCGCTCGGCGACTTATCGGATATGCACGCGACACACCTGCCTATCCGTCTTCACTCACCGTGCGTGAAGTCCTCACGTATTACGCTCGGCTGCACCGGACGGCGAATGGCGACCGCTGTGCCGGCGCCGATGGACTAGTCCGCGAAGCGCTCGATCTCTCCGGGCTCGTGCCCGCGGCGGATTTCGACGTGGGCGCGCTGGGCCGCGCCGATCTGCAGCGGCTCGGGGTCGCGCAGGCGGCGCTCGGCGGCCGGCGCGTACTCTTGCTCGATGAGACGCTGTCCGGCCTCGACGCGATTGCGCGGCGCGATTTGCGCGCGCGGATCGCCCGGCTCGCAGCCACCGGCGTAGCCGTTCTCATTGCGGCGCGCGATCCGGCGGCACTCGAACGGCTCGCATCACGCGTTCTGGTGCTGCGCGCCGGTCGGATCGTGCGTGCCGGCCCACTCGCGGCACTGCTCGGGGAGCGTGTCCTCGAAGTGATCCTCGACGCCCCGCCGCCCGAGCCGCCGCCCGGCTTTCGGATCACGGCCGCCGGGCTCGAAGCGCCGCTCGCCGGACGGACTGTGGAGTCGGCGCTGGCATTGTGTCGAGCGCACCGCCTCGCGGTGCGGGCGTCGCGCGTGCGCGTCAAATCTTTGGAGGATATCGTCCTGGAAACGCACGACTTGCACTAGTACGTTTCGCCGCCATGGCGGAGCAAGTCTCCCTCTTCAACACACTCACGCGTCGCGTTGAGCCGCTCAAACCGCTCGCTCCGCCGCGCGTGACGCTGTACACCTGCGGTCCCACCGTCTGGAACTACGCGCACATCGGCAATTTCCGCACGTTTCTGTTCGAAGATCTGCTGCGGCGCTGGCTCGAATATGCGGGCTACCAAGTCTTCCAGATCATGAACCTGACCGATGTCGACGATCGCACGATCAAGGCGGCGCGCGCGGCGGGGAAACAATTGGCCGTGCACACGGAGCCGTTCACGCAGGCGTTTTTCGAAGACCGCGACTACCTGCGCATCAAGCCCGCGCACGAGTATCCGCGCGCCACGGAGTACATGCCGGCGATGATCGCGCTCGTCGCGCGGCTGTTGGAGCGCGGAGTCGCATACAAAGGAGAGGACGGCTCCGTCTATTTCGCGATCGCCAAGTTTCCGACCTATGGCCGCTTGTCGCGGCTCGACCGCCGGGAGATCAAGGTTGGCGCGCGCGTCGCCAGCGATGAATACACCAAAGACGATCCGAGCGACTTCGCGCTCTGGAAGAAGGCGGACGCCGAGGACGAGGCGGCAGGCGCCGCGTGGGACGCACCGTTTGGACGAGGGAGGCCGGGTTGGCATCTCGAATGCTCGGCGATGGCACTCGCCGAGATCGGCAAACGGTTCGCGGTGCAGACGCTGGACATTCACGCGGGCGGCGTCGATCTGATTTTTCCGCATCACGAAAACGAAATCGCGCAGTCGGAGGGAGCCACCGGGCAGGTGTTCGCCCGGCACTGGCTGCACGGCGAATTCCTCAACGTGCGTGGCAGCAAGATGTCGAAGCGCCATGGCAATTTTCTCACCGCGCGCGATCTGCGCGAGCAAGGCGTCGACGCCGCCGCCGTGCGGCTGCTGTTTTTTCAGACGCACTATCGCCAACCGGTCGACTTCACGGACGAAGCACTCGAAGCTGCGAAGGAGGGGGTGCGGAGGCTCGGCGAGTTTCATCAACGCTTGCAGGGAGCGGGAAGCACGGAGCCGGGAGCAGAGCTCGACAAACTCGCCGAAAGACTCGAGGCAGATGTCGCAACCGCGTTGAACGACGACCTCAACGCACCGCGCGCCGTGGCCGCGCTGTTCGACTTCGTTCGCGCCGTCAATCGCGAGCTCGACAAACCGGTCGCGCCGGCCGGAACGGCGCGCGCGCTCGCCGCGTTCGTGCGCGTGACGGACGTCCTGGACGTGTTGCCGACGGCGCGGTCGGCCGATCCGGCGCTCGCGCGTTGGGTGGAGGAGCGCATCGTCGCGCGGGCCCAGGCCCGTAAGTCCAAGGATTTCAAGGCCGCCGACGCGATCCGGGCGGAGCTCCTGGCGAAGGGCGTCGAGATCGAAGACACGCCGCAGGGCACCAAGTGGCGACTCCGCTGACGAGGCCTAAGTCGTTCGAAGTCCATCCCTTGCCATAGTTGCGAAGCGTGTTTAAGCTACGGGTCTATTGGATTTGGGCCTCAACCAGCTGACGTAGCTCAACTGGTAGAGCAGCTGATTTGTAATCAGCAGGTTAAGGGTTCGAGTCCCTTCGTCAGCTCAAACCCGGACTCCGAGGATACAACGCACCCCGCGCGCAGCGACACGCGGGGTCTGTTGTCAGCGGGAGCGCGAGACGTGGAGCGATCGGGGACGCGGCGTGGCGAGGAGGGCGCGGGGTGGGGTGCCCGAGTGGCCAAAGGGAGCAGACTGTAAATCTGCCGCGCATCGCGCTACGAAGGTTCGAATCCTTCCCCCACCACTTTGTGGCGCGCGGGCGTAGCTCAGTTGGTAGAGCATCAGCCTTCCAAGCTGAGGGTCGCGGGTTCGAGCCCCGTCGCCCGCTCTGTCGAACGCTCGCGTAGCTCAGTCGGTAGAGCGCGTCCTTGGTAAGGACGAGGTCACCGGTTCAATCCCGGTCGCGAGCTCTGCGAACGAAGGCGTGAAGCAAGGCGTGAAAACAGACGTGAATAAAATCGTGAAGCAAGGCGTGAAAGACTTCTTTCACGATTCATTTCACGGTGTTTTTCACGATTCATTTCACGGTTTAACGAGGATCTAATGGCCAAAGCGAAATTCGAGCGCACGAAGCCTCACGTAAATGTCGGAACCATTGGGCACGTGGATCATGGGAAGACGACCCTGACTGCGGCCTTAACCAAAGTGTCGGCGGACAAGGGATTAGGGACGTACGTGAGCTACGATCAGGTGGCGAAAGCGAGCGAATCGCAGGGCCGCCGCGACGCGACGAAGATTCTCACGATCGCGACCAGCCACGTCGAGTACTCAACCGCCGCGCGCCACTATGCGCACGTCGATTGCCCGGGCCACGCGGACTATGTGAAGAACATGATCACGGGCGCCGCGCAGATGGACGGCGCGATTCTCGTGGTGTCGGCGGTCGATGGACCGATGCCGCAGACGCGCGAGCACATCTTGCTCGCGCGCCAGGTGAACGTGCCGGCGGTAGTCGTCTTCCTTAATAAGTGCGACCTGGTCGATGATCCCGAGCTCCTCGATCTCGTGGAGCTCGAAGTGCGCGAGCTCCTCAGCAAGTACCAGTTCCCCGGGGATGACGTGCCGGTGATCCGGGGGTCGGCCTTGAAGGCGATCGAGGGCGACAAGCAGTGGATCACCAAGGTGGAGGAGCTGCAGGCGGCCCTCGATAAGAGCATCCCGGTCCCGAAGCGCGAAGTCGACAAGCCGTTCCTGATGCCGGTCGAAGACGTCTTCTCGATTACGGGCCGTGGCACGGTCGCGACTGGAAGAATTGACCGCGGCAAGATCAAAGTCGGCGAAGAGGTCGAGATGGTGGGCTTCGGCACCGACAAGAAGACCGTCGTCACGGGCGTCGAGATGTTCCGCAAGCTGTTGGAGGATGGCCAGGCGGGGGACAACGTCGGCTTGCTGCTGCGCGGGATCGAGAAGGATCAGATCGAGCGCGGCATGGTCTTGGCGAAGCCCGGCTCGATCAAGCCGCATACGCAGTTTGAAGCGGAAGTCTACGTCCTCACGAAGGAAGAGGGCGGGCGGCATACGCCGTTCTTCAAGGGGTACCGGCCGCAGTTCTACTTCCGGACGACGGACGTGACGGGGAGTGTGGAGTTGCCGGCGGGGGTGGAGATGGTGATGCCGGGCGACAACACGAAGATGACGATCGAGCTGATCACGCCGATCGCGATGGAAGAGCAGCTGCGGTTTGCCATTCGCGAGGGTGGACGGACGGTCGGCGCGGGTGTGGTTACGAAAATCCTGAAGTAACGAGGACAACATGGCGAGCAAGATTCGCATCCGGCTTAAGGCGTTCGATCACGCTTTGATCGATCAAGCTGCAGCTGACATTGTTCGGACAGCCGAAAAGACCGGTGCGCAGGTCTCGGGTCCGATCCCGCTGCCGACGAAGCGCCAGCTCTGGACCGTACTGCGGAGCCCGCACATCGACAAGAAGAGCCGCGAGCAGTTCGAGCTGAAGACGCACAAGCGGCTGATCGACATCCTCGATTCGCGGTCACAGACCGTGGACGCCTTGACGAAGCTGGATCTGCCCGCCGGCGTCGACGTGGAAATCAAAGTCGAGTAGGGACATGAACGGATTGATCGGACGAAAACTGGGAATGACGCGGGTGTTCGACGCTGCCGGCACGCACGTGCCGGTCACGGTGATCGAGGCGGGGCCGTGCCCCGTCATCTCGGTCGCCGAGGGTCGCGCGGAGCTCGGCTTCGGTGCGAAGAAAGCGAAACGCACACCCAAGGCGCTCGCGGGCCACGTGAAGAAGGGCGGCGTGGAGATCGCTCCGCGCGTCATCCGCCGCTTCACGGTCACGGGCGATGCGCCGGCGGCCGGCAGCGCCGTCACGGTCGCGATTTTCGCCGCAGGCGACCGCGTGAAGGTACGCGGCGTGTCGAAGGGCCGCGGTTTCCAGGGCGTCGTCCACCGTCATCACTTCGGCGGTGGGCCCGAGACGCACGGCAATACGCGCCATCGCAAGCCGGGATCGATCGCGCCGGGCACGGATCCCTCCCGCATTATCAAAGGCAAGCGGATGCCCGGGCATATGGGCGCCCGCAACTTCACCGAGATCGGCCTGCGCGTAGTCAGAGTCGACGCCGAGCGGAATCTGTTATTCGTGCGCGGCTCGGTGCCGGGTCCGATGAACGGCCTCGTCACCGTCCGCAAGCAGGGAGGACCGAGCCGCCATGATTGAGGCTCCTCACTACTCGGCCGCGGGCGCGAGCAAGAAGGCGGTCTCGCTCCCCGAGGCGCTGTTCGACGGCACGGTGAATGAGGACGTGCTGCATCGCGCGGTTATCACGTTCCTGTCGAATCAGCGCCAAGGCACGAGCAACACGTTGACCCGCAGCGAAGTCTCGGGCGGGAATCAGAAGCCGTGGCGGCAGAAGGGAACCGGCCGGGCGCGGCAGGGCTCGACCCGCGCTCCGCACTGGCGGCACGGTGGCATTGCGCACGGCCCGCATCCGCGCAGTTACCGGCTGGCGATTCCGAAGAAGATGCGCCAGCTCGCGAAGAAGTCGGCGTTCAATGCGCGCGCGCGCGAAGGGTCGCTCGTGATCGTAGACGCCCTCGCGTACGAGAAGCCGAAGACGAAGGATCTCGCCGCGCTGCTCGGGAAGCTGGGCGCGACGGGCAAGAAGGTTTTGGTGCTCACTGCAGGTGACTCGCACAACGTCTATCTCTCGGGCCGCAACATCCCGGACGTGCACGTGATGCGCTTCGCCGATGCGACGGCGTACGAGATTCTCTGGGCGCAGACGGTCGTCGTGGAAATCGGCGCGCTGGACGAAGGCGCCGGTGAGAAGGAGGCGGACAATGCCTGATCTGCATAGCACCATCGTCCGTCCGGTCGTGACCGAGAAGTCGTCAGCGGCGTACGGTGCGCGCAAGGAATACGCGTTCCGCGTCCATTCGGACGCAAGCAAGCCGCAGATCAAGGCGGCCATCGAGTCGCTGTTCAAGGTGTCCGTCACCGGCGTGCGCACCATGATCGTGCGCGCCAAACGCCGCACGTACGGGCGGTACGCCGGCCGGCGGCCGTCCTGGAAGAAAGCGATCGTCACCCTCAAAGAGGGCGACGCCATCGAGGTATTCGAGGGCTAATATGGGCATCCGACAGTTTCGGCCGATGACGCCGGCCACGCGGTTTCGCTCGGTCTCCGACTTCACCGAAGTCACTAGACATGCGCCGGAGAAATCGCTGCTCGAGCCGCTCAAACGAACCGGCGGGCGCAACAACAAGGGCCACATCACCACCCGCTGGCAGGGCGGCGGCCACAAGCGGCAGTACCGGCGCATCGATTTCCGGCGCGACAAGTTCGCGATTCCGGCGCGCGTGGCAGCGGTCGAGTACGATCCCAACCGGACGGCGCGGATCGCGCTGCTGCATTACAGCGATGGCGAGAAGCGCTACATCATCGCGCCCAGGGGCCTCAACGTCGGCGACAGCGTCGTCTCCGGTCCGGGCTCCGACATCCGCACCGGCAATGCGATGCCGCTGTTCGAGATCCCGCTGGGCACCGCGGTGCACAACGTCGAGTTGAAGATCGGCCGCGGCGGCCAGCTGTGCCGCGGCGCGGGCACGAGCGCGCAGGTCGTCGCGAAAGAGGGCAACTACGTCACGCTGCGCCTGCGCTCGACGGAGATGCGGATGGTGCGCGGCGAGTGTCTGGCCACGATCGGCGAAGTCGGCAATGCGGAGCATGAGCTGCTGTCGATCGGCAAGGCGGGGAAGTCGCGCTGGCTGGGCCGCAACCCGCGCGTGCGCGGCGTGGCGATGAACCCGGTCGATCACCCGCTC